>Ga0209254_10002375_pt1 | contig 17073 bp, 4 predicted proteins | sample FrelakmetDIP11DI_FD_187148 | JGI IMG/M metagenome (GOLD analysis project Ga0209254, IMG submission 187148) | Freshwater lake sediment microbial communities from the University of Notre Dame, USA, for methane emissions studies - DIP11 DI (SPAdes)... | ecosystem: Environmental > Aquatic >... | reverse complement strand
TTCATATTCAACAACGCTTATTGCACACCGAATGTTGCGGATGAGCCCATATGACCGTTCACGTTCTTAATGCCAGAACACTGGCGGTCTCCACCTACACCGCTACCACGCTGGACGTTGTAGCGCACGAGGGCGAGGTATACTTCGTCGGGGCGACGGCGCTGGAGAAGCTCGACGCCACGGCGGCACTGGATGCGGTTTCGTACATCCAGACCGGGGACCTGTCGCTGCTCGACGGGCACCGGGTCAATCTGTGGCGGGCGCATCTGGATCTGTCGGCGGATGCGCCGATGCGGCTGACGACGCGGTTGAAGATGGCTGGGCAGGAACGCGACATCGCCTATACGGTGCCGGAGCGCAGTTCCACGCAGTCGCGGGCACGGATGGTAGAATTGGCCCGAGGTCCGCGCGCTGAGCGGTGGGCGATCAATGTCGGCACGACCGAGGCAGGCGGCAACTGGGCGCTTGACTCCATGGCGGTAGTCCCAGGTGCGACAAAGCGAGGCAGGTAGGAGGCGACATGAGTAAGGTTCAGGTGCGCGGATACCGGCGGGCGGTGCCGAAGCCGAAGCAGCGGTATGGGCAGGGCGGTCAGATCGACTCGTTCAACCAGATCGGAAGCGATGCCCCGGAGTATTTGTCCTCGGCTGGTGCGCAGCGGTCGTCCCCGCAAGAGTATCTTCAGTCCGGCGTCGAGAGCTTCAACGCCGAGCAGAACTGGCGCCAGGGCCACCAGTTGACCGGGATGCAGAAGGAGCGCGTCTCTGAAGAACGCGGCCAGTTGCAGGACGCTGGCAAGTACCTTGGAATTAACGCAGGGCTGGGCAGTGCACGACCTCCGATGGACTCGGGTCCTGGTGGCGCCAAGCCGCCCGCCCCGCCACAGGAAGATCCGATGGCGCAGCCGCTGTCGTTTCAGCAGCCGCGGCCTCGTCCGTCTGTGCTGGGGGCTGGCCTGGGTCTCGGTCAGTCGTCTCTGCTCGGTATGGCCAAGGGCGGCAAGGTTCCCCCCCCACCCGATCTGCGCAAGGGCGGCCCGGTGGCGGGCGGCCCGCCTGGGATCGACACCGTGCCTGCCGTGATCGACGGCAAGGCCCCTGCGGCGCTCGACAACGGCGAGTACGTTCTGCCCCCTGCGACGGTAGCCGCGCTGGGTGGCAAGGCCATCCTGGACAATCTGGTGCTGTCCACGACAGGGCAGGAGCCGGTTGGGTATGACCAGGCTCCGGTTCCGCCGATGACCCAGGGGTATGACCAGGCTCCGGTTCCGCCGCCCCCACCGCCGCAGGGGATGGCGAGTGGCGGCCAGGTCTCCGGCTGGACCGCTGGGCAGAACCGCGTCAGGCAGATCGACGGCGCTGTCGATTCCGCGATGGGGCAGGCCCAGCCGCCACCGGCGCCACCGAACCAGCCGATGCCGCCTACAGAGACCGAGAAACCCCGCGGCATGGCCGACATCATGCGCGAGATCCGGGCGAAGCATCCGCCGGTGCAGGGGTATCAGCAGGGGGGGAATGTGCAGGGGTATCGAGTCGGCGGACTGACCGACGAAGAACTGATGGCTCAGTCTCCACCTTACGCCAAAGGCCCGCAGACCATGACTGACACCGGGTACTCTGTGGATGCGATGGGCCGTGGGCGACAACCGTTGCCGATGACCGAAGATTCGCGGTTTATCCCTACCGCTGATACGGCTGGGTCTAAGAGCAACCGGGCTTGGGCACAGACACGCGCCGAACATGACCCCGCTGTAACACAGGCTGTCGCGGCCCAGTTGCAGGCGAATCAACGAGGGCCGGTGACTCCGACCGGGATCGTTGGCGCCAACATGAACCGTGGGTCAGCTCCAGCCGCTCCAAGCCCGCGCGATCCACGAGTGCCGGCGGCTGGTGTTGTACCAGCAGATCCTCGTCCTGGCTCCATCGGATCTCGTGTTGTCACTGGAGCGTTGACTGCTTTGGGCAGCATCGTTCCAGAAGTCTCAGCAGAAGACCGCCAAGACTATATGGATAGAACAAGGCAGAGCACACCAAATTCCGGGCTTAAAAATGGTGCTGCTGGCATGACGGGTGGCCCAGTACCGCCGCCGCGTCAAGTACAGCCGCCAGCCGCAGCGCCAGCCCAAGCCCAAGCCGCCACACAGGCCGCTGCTGCGCCGCCGTCACCGCTTCAACAGGGTATTATGGCGCCTTCCATGCCGCACGGCGCACCCACAGCAGGCCATCTCCGCAGGTCCACGCTCGGCCTGACACCAGACGCCTTCAGCCCAACCGGCCCAGGGTACCTCGGCACTGTCGGCGGTGCACCCCAGGGCGTGACTGATGCTGCCTACGCCGCAATGTCTCTGCCAGAGAAGTCCTCCGCCAAGGTCAAGTCGATGGAAGACGCCGCCGCGGCGATTCGCAGCGCGCGCAACGCCCGTCGCGAGGCCGAAGGTTCTCCGCCGGTCGGTGGATGGAAGCGGTATCTGCTGGATCAGCAACTGAAGGCACAGGGTGCTGAGGCGAATCAGGATCTGCTGAAGGTTGCTTATGCACAGGCGGCAAGGACCAGCGGGAACATGACGGAAAAGCAGGCAGAGCGTGCTGCAACCGCTCAGACGCGAGCCATCGAAGCCGTAACAAAACTTGTCCCTGCTGCAAAGACTGCTGACGGGCAAGACGACGCAACGGCACAGACGGCTGTGCTGTCTCTTGCGCAAGACATGAGCACAGCATTCGGTGGCGACATCGAGAAAGCCGTGTCGCACGTCGCGAAGTATGCGCGCTACGTCAGGCCGCGGTATCTTGTTGAGCAGGACGCGGACATCGCCAAGCTACCGGCTGGACAGGCAAGAGAGACGGCCATCAACCAGCGCATCCAGGAGTCTATCGAGGCCGCCAAGAGTGAGGCACTGAAGGCCATGATTCCGCCACAGCATGGTCTGCAAGCGCCGCCTGCACCGCCACGTTAGACGCGCTATACTTCAGCATCGCGCCGTGACACGCTCCGGCGCCCTGCCCCGTTGACTCGCTCCGGGGCCACAATTCGGAAGCACCGATATGGCAGGCATTGACGACTGGATCGACCCGCGGGCAAAGGACTTCTTCGGGCTCCTGCCACCCCCCCAGTCGCCGACCATCGCGCCTCCCGCGCCGCCCCCAGGGCAGCCGGACTACACATACACGCCACCCGTCCCTACCCAGCAGTTCATGTCTGGGATCGGCGCTGCTCCGCCACCTCATCCAGGACTGCCCCCGGCACCGCTGCCACCTGCGCCTGCACCGCTGCCGCTCTCCGCTGCCCCACCAGTTCCGCCCGCCGCGCCACAGCCACCGCCGGCACCAGTCCCACAGCCACAGCCACCGCCACCGCCAGCCCCAGACCTGACCGCGCCACGCCCAGGCGAAGACTCATATCAGTACGCCAAGCGGATGGGCATTCAGCAGCAGGGCGACACGTCCGCCGGCTGGGACGTAGGCGTTCTCGGACTCCAGCAGTTAGGCGGAGGTGCCGCTGCGGCTGCTGGGTCCGTTTTACCAGACTGGGCCGGGGGCAAGGAAGTCCAACAGTGGGGCGCTGACCTCTACAAGCGCAAGGAAGCCGAGATGCAGCCCTACATGGAGGGCCGTACAACCAAGCTCGAAGACATCAAGGGCGTAGGGTCCGCCATCGACTGGGCGCAGTTCACGCTGGGCCAGGTCGCACCGTCGATTGTTGAGTCGGTCGGCATGGCGCTCATCGGCGCAGCGGCTGGGTCCGTGGTGCCTGGTGCTGGCACGGCTGCTGTCGGCGTTGGGTCTCTGTTCGCCAAGGAAACCGCCAAGAAATTCCTGGCCACGCGCGTAGCCGATGCGATGGCGAAGGGTGCCGTCAAGGAAGCCGCCGAAGCCGCGGCCCAGAAGACACTGGCCAAGACAATGGGTGCGGGTGCTGCGATGTTCGCCTCGTCCTATGTGCAGGGCGTGGGCGACGTGTACGGCGAGACGATGGACGAGCAGGGGGTTGGCAAAGCCGCTTTGGCGTTCGGTGCTGGTCTGCCCTACGCGGCGCTGGATGTCGTCACCGACTTGTCCATCTTCGGGTCCGTGCTCCGTGGCACGGGCGGCGACAAGGCGCTGGCACGTTACGCCAAGGCCGTGATGACTGGCGCGGCGAAGGAAGGCGGCGCAGAGTCTGGGCAAGAAGCGATCTTGATGACTGCTGGCGCGCTCGCCGGCAAGGAGTACGACTCTGGAGATGTGATTTGGAGGCTCGGCAACTCGTTCGCCGCGGGCGCACTGGCCGGCGGCGTCATGGGCGTCGGCGCTGGCCGCAAGGGTCCGACCGCCGAAGAACGCGAAGCCGGGACCCTGAGTGCCCTGGCGACTGTCGGGCTTGCTGCGTCCACAGACTCACAGGTTCAGCGGAAGGCCCTCGCGGATGTCACCGCAGATCCAGCGGCGCGCATGGCTGCTGTGACCGGACTCGATGTCTCTCTGCGCCAGCAAGGGCTCGAAGACCTCGCAGACCTTTGGACGCCGATGGCAGAGAAGGCGATCAAGGCAGGCCAGCCGATCCTGCCGACATCGGTTGTCGATGTGGCGACAAAGGGCGCTGCGGCGGCTGTCGCGGCGAAACAGGCAGCGATGGCCAAGGGCGTACCTGAGCCGGTGGCCGAGAAGATGCGGCAGGCGAAGGTGGAGCAAAGCGCAGCGGCAACGGCCAGTCAGGCGGACACGCTGGCGTTCATCGCGAAGCAGAAGACAACCGCAGAACTGGAAAAACTCGGAGGAACAGGTGAAACGCAGACAGGCCAGACAGGTCCGGGAACGCCAGGCGTTGGTGCACCGACTGGCGGGAGCCCGCAAGGTCCAACGCCGCCTGACCAGGGAGGCGGCTCAAACGCGGGCGTACTACCGATTCTCGGTGCGGATCAGACAGAGGTTCCTGTAAGTGGACCCGCAACGCTGGGGACAAACGTACCGCTGGACACCGCTGGAGCGGATACGAACGCGATTGCGCCTGTGGAACAACCAGTCAGTGTGGCGCCGGTGGGGGTTCAGCCGGAGCAGGTTCAGGAAGGAACTCCGCTTGCAGCGGGGTCCGCTGTGGCTGTACCGAAACCGACAGGCGTTCCGACGATACCAGGCAAGAATCTGGGCGAACTGGAGCCTACGCCAAGCGTGGCGGCGGGTGCTGAGCCGACAGCAGCCGAAACTGCGCCGCCGCTGACAACCGCTGGACCAGAGGCCAAGACCGATGCGCAAGCAGAAATCCAATCCCAAGAAACCCCAACCCCAGGAGTGGCCCCGAATCCACCCGTCGAGCCCCAAGAGCCGGCGCCAGCAGAAACGCCTGCGGCCGCATCAGGTGCTGCCGGGGTAGAGCCTGCGTCAGCCGACGAGTCCGCAGGCACCTACACCGTCACATCCAACGGCAAGTATTTCGCCGGCTACGGGACTGACGGCAAGGCGAAGTGGGAAACCGCTTCGGACAAGGCACGCCAGTATCCGAGCGAACTGAAGGCCAACCGCGCCTTGGCGAGTGTGCGCCAGTCGAACCCGGATGCGACGATTACACCGAGCGCCAAACAACCAGAGGTAACACCCAATGCCGTCGAAATCACCCCAGCAAGCCAGCCTGATGCGGGCGTGCGCCCACACCAAGGGACGCCAGTGGGCGAAGGAGAAGGACGTGGAGTGCCCGCCGCAGAAGGTGGCCAAGGAGTTCGTGCAGTCGGACAAGCGGAAAAAGTCGGGAAGGTAGCAGCCTCGCCAGCACCCGCCCAGGGAGGACAAGCGCCTGACACCTTCGAGCTAGACAAGCCACGCCCACTGGCTGAGATCCGACAGGACTTGGCCGACGGGAAGCGGATGCACGTCAAGAGAGAGTGGGACGGTGGCAGCGAAGACAAACTGATATGGGTGCAAAAGTCGGATGGGCCGACAACGGAATCGCGCCGGCTCGGGTGGGTCATTTACGAGAAGGAAGGCGGGGCAACGTTCACCCTGGGTGGAGACATCCGTCAGGGCGGGTTTTCGCAGGAAGAGGCGATCAACCGTGTGTTGCGGGATAACGAATCAGCGATCCCAGACTATCGGCGGATGGCGCAAAACTCTGGCCGCGGTCCTGATGTTGAGCCAGCCCCGGCCGCTCCAGCCGCTCCAGCACCCCAGACCGCAGCAGGCCCAAAGCCCGCCAAGCCGTTCCTGGTTTCCGACGACCGCATGGCAGAGATCCGTAAGCGCCTTGCCGAGAAGGGGCGCAACCTGTCGTCCGGCGTCGATCCAGAGTTGTTCGCGCTCGGTGCGGAGCTTGCTGTCGGCAACATCGAGCGTGGCATCCGCAAGTTCGCGGACTTCGCGCGTGCCGCCATCGCCGATCTGGGCGACTGGGTTAAGCCATACCTGCGCGGCTGGTACGAGAACGCCAGGTACTACCCCGGGCTGGATACTGCTGGCATGACGCCTGTGGCGGAGATGGATGCTGCGCTGGCTGCCGTGGAGCAACCAGCCACCACAGCCCGCGACACGCTCGTCCAGGACCTCGCAGAAGGCCGGTCGTTCAAGACCATCGTAGAGGCCCGCAAGCGCATCGCAGAAATCACCGGCACGGCGATAGAGCCAGGCACGGTCGAGGCGAAGCGCGCTGACGAGATGCTGGAACAGGCCGCCGTACTATCGGCCAGGAACATTGTCGCCGAGGGTGCCGACGAGGCCGCGACGTTTGACCGACTGGCTGCACTGGCCGATCAGATGCCGTCGCTCAACGTGCGGACCTCAACGAGCGTTGCGCAGCAAGCCTACTCGACGCCGATTCCGCTGGCCTATGTTGCGTCGCGCCGCGTTGGCGCTGCGACGGGAAAGGTGCTTGAGCCAACTGCCGGCAACGGCGCACTGGTGATCGAAGTATCGCCGCAGAACGGAACCGTCAACGAGTTGAATCCGGATCGGTCGGCGTTCTTGCGCGAGCAAGGGTTCAAGACGGAAGAAGGAGACGCCACCAAGGAGGATTTTGGCAAGCGGACTGCCGATGTCGTTGCGATGAATCCGCCGTTCGGTGCCGTCAAAGACGACGCTGGAGACTCGGTGACGTTCGATCTCAACAAGTTTCAAAAGGGATACACCACACACGAGATCGACCACGCCATCGCACTGAACGCCCTGGAGGCAATGAAGGACGGCGGGCGCGCGGTCCTGATTGTCGGAGGGCCGTCAAAAACGCTGACAGACGCTGGCCGCAGCGATGCCTATCATGGCAAGGCGAAGCGTGAGTTTTATGTCACGCTGTACCGTAATTACAACGTCACTGACCATTTTACTGTTTCTGGTGAGCTATACTCAAAGCAGGGAGCGGCATGGCCGGTTGACGTAATTATTATCGAGGGCCGCGGCAAATCGGCTCTTACATTGCCAGCAGCAGCCTTACCGCGGCTGGTGAACACGGTTGAGGAATTACGCAATGAACTTCCAACCAAACGCCCGCAGCCAAGCCAGGTCAGCACTGGTCAGCAGGGTGTCGTCGCTCCTGAGACAGGAACCGAACCCGCAAGCGGAAATGCGGTCGCTGGCGAACCGACTCCAGGAGTCGGGACTGGCGCCGGACTTGAGGACGGACAAGGTGGAGTCGTTCGCGGCGGACCTGGACGGAGCCCTGTCAGAACTGGACGAGGGGGTGCTGAGGTATCCGGTGGAGCCACTGAGAACCTTCCAGACAGCGGAAGAACTGGTACTGAGGATACTGCCAAGCGACCCCGAGCGGTAAGCACGCAAGAACCGATCAGGAACACCTACCAGGCAGCCTACGAGCCAAGCAGCTCGGCAACCTCTGTTGGGACGCTGGTTCCAACCAACATGCAGACCGTGGTGCAAGAGGCGCTGAATCGCGTCTCTGCTGCACACGGGTCTGTTGACGCCTACGTTGCGAAGACGCTCAAGTATCCGCCGAAGGATCTGCCAAAGTATTTCTCCGCAGAGCAGATAGACGCGCTGGCCCTGGCTCTGGATAACATGGAGCGCGGCAAGGGATTCATCATCGGAGACCAGACCGGCGTCGGCAAGGGTCGCGTGGTCGCCGCCATCATCCGTTACGCCAAGCTCTCGGATCGCACACCGATCTTCGTCACGGAGAAGCCTAACCTATACGGCGACATGCTCAGGGACCTGTCCGACATCGGGATGCCAGACATGCGCCCGCTGGCGACCAACTCGGGATTCTCCATCCCGCTCGATGCGGACGCGCAGCAGTGGTATGCCGATGCTGAACTTGCGAAAGAGCGCGGTGATCTCCCACCAAAGAAATACGGCGAGTTCCTGAACACGGCAGGCGGAGCGAAACACGCAGGAGTACTGTCGCAGCTCGCGTCAAAGGGTGGCCTCGGCGAAGACTATGACGTGGTGTTCACGACCTACAGCCAGATGCAGATGGTCGCTGGAGAGCGCACAAACAGGCAAGACTTCCTGGAGCAGATGGCAGACGGCGGCATCGTAATCTTTGACGAAAGCCATAACGCTGGTGGGACAACCGCAGCTCCAGCCAGAGGAAAGAAGAAAGAAGACCTGGACGAATCCGGCAAGACCGGACGGGCAGGGTTTGCTCGAACCATCGCGAGAAAGGCGCATGGAGTGTTTTACTCCAGCGCCACCTATGCAAAACGCCCAGATGTCATGGACCTGTATTTCAAGACGGACATGGGTCTTGCGGCAGATTCAGCCGCGAGCCTGGCAAACGCCATGGAGCACGGTGGCGTTCCGTTGCAGCAGGTTGTTGCGGCCATGCTGGCGCAGTCTGGTCAGTACATCCGGCGAGAAAAGAGCTTCGACGGAATCGAATATGCCACGACGGTTGTCCCGGTTGATCGGCAGTTTGCAGAAAATGCGTCTGCCGTCATGCGCGACATCATGCGGTTTGATGAACTGAAACAAGCCGCAGTTGATGCGATAGACAGCACCGTGAAGGCAGAAGGGTCCACCATGACCCAGGACGGCTCAACGGGTGGCGCCGGTGCCGGGTCTACGAATTTCACGTCGCTAATGCACAACGTCATCGCTCAGATGCTTCTGACGCTCAAGGTGCAGCCGGCGATTTCTGAGGCGTTAGAGTCGCTACGCAAAGGCCAAAAACCGATTATCACGCTGTCGAACACGATGGGCAGCATGATTGATGAGTACGTCGGTGAGATGGGACTAAATCCAGGAGACGCGATAGGTCTAACGTTCGGTGATTTGCTCAAGCGGTATCTACAGCGGTCGCGTCGCGTTACAGTCGGTGAGGCGTTTGGCAAGAAGGAAACCAGAGAACTAACCGACGAAGAACTTGGTCCCATTGCGGTGAGGTTTTACCGCGACACCATGAAGCGCATCGACGAGGCAGGATTCGGCAACGCTCCAATTTCTCCGATTGACGCGATCCACCATGCGTTGCGCAAAGAAGGATACAAGACTGGCGAGATAACGGGACGTCAGTCGATCATCGACTACTCTGGAGATGTTCCCGTGTTTCGTCGGCGTCCTGGCGCTGAGCGCACAGCGGCGGGAAAGATCAAGACGATCAGCAGCTACAACAGCGGAGAACTGGATGCTTTGGTTCTGAACCAGTCCGGAGCCACCGGGCTGTCTGCTCATGCAAGCGAGAAGTTTTCCGACCAACGCAGGCGCCACATGATCCTCGCGCAGGCCGAGGCGAACATTGACACGCACATGCAGATGCTCGGGCGCATCAACCGCACTGGGCAGATCACAACGACGACAGGCAAGGCACCGACTGGCGTACCTGCCGAGTTTGGCTTGCCGTCATACTCACAGCTCGTGGCTGACATTCCGGCTGAGAAGAGACCGGCCGCGGTGTTGTCGCGCAAGATGGCGATGCTCAACGCGAGCACGACAGCCGCCAAAGACAGCGCCCTGAAGGCGAAGGACACGCCAGATTTCATGAACGCCTACGGTGACCAGGTAGCCGCTCAGGTGATGAGCGACAACGACGACTGGCACAAGGCTCTCGGATCTCCGTTGCGCCAGGCCAGCAAGGGTGACGGACTGGAGCCAGAAGAGGCGATGCGGAAAGTCACCGGGCGCATACCTGTCCTGCCGCTTGCAGAGCAGGAGCGCGTCTATAAGGCAATCGAGGACGGTTACAAGGAACTGATCGACACGCTCGACCGCATGGGAGAAAACAAGCTCGAAGCGAAAACGATGGATCTTGATGCACGAACTGTAGATTCCGTCGAGGTTTCACCGCGCCGCGGTGGTAGTGACAGTCCGTTCGCGGACGGAACGCGGGCTGAAACCATGGACATCAAGCGAATCGGTAAGCCGATTCCGTTTGACGACATGAAAGAACTGGTTATCAAGAGCCTTGGTGGAACCAGCGTTTCCAGTTGGAGAGACGGTATCCGCGAGGGTTTTGAAGACGATTTCGAGACACATCGTAAGAACCTGTCTGACGATGTTGACACCGATGACCCGCAGCAGGCTAAGAAGCTCCAGGCTGAAATGGTCCGCATCCAGGGCGCGAAGAACAGAGTTGACGATTTGCTAACGCGGTTTCCTCCAAGCACGGCCGTTACGCTCACGACGCCGAACGGAACGAGTTATCAAGGATTCGTCGGGAACATTGAGCGCAAAACTGGTGCGCAGAAAAACCCTGCTGCGGCTGGAGCATGGAAGGTAACTGTCTACGTGGCAGATGCCGCCAAGCAGATCAAGATTCCGTTGTCGCGTCTGGCGCTTGGAGACGAGAATCGCGAAGGCGTGTACCGACTTACTCACTCCGACGTAAACACGGTTAAGACGGCATTCGACGAAGGCCAGAGCGGAAGTCGCCAAGAGCGCGTCATCATCACCGGAAACCTATTGTCTGGGTACAGTGCGTTCGGTAAGGGACAGATCATCAATTTCACCAGTAACCAGGGAGACATCCGGCAGGGAATCCTTATGCCGGCAGACTTCGACATCGACAAGGCGATGAACGCGCAGCCTGTTAAGTTTGTCACGGCGGATCAGGCGGCACGGTTCATTGGGTTGGAGCAATTAGGCGCTACGCTCAGATCGGAAGACGAAAACCTGACCGTAACAGGCAGGGGGGGTCTACAAATCCTGACGCCGAAAGCCAAAAGCAAGGGCGGAAAATACTTTCTTCACAAGCCTCTGCTAAACGCCATTGGTGGTGATTTCATCGCTGTTGGAAGCCAGATGCGAGCGACTTTTAAGGCTGATCGACTTCTTGGTATTCTGACGACGATTTACGATTCCGGTTTCGGCCCTCTTGAGGCGATTACACATCGTAATGAAGCACGCGAATTCGTAAAAAATAATCCAGCGCCAGACATGGACTCCGAGGGTGGCGGCCAGGCGGCGAAATTCTCGCGCGCTCCCATCATCCTCCCCCAAGCCCGAGTCCCAGACAACGAGTCCCCGACCGGCATGACCACGGCCCAGGTCCAGGCCGTCGCCGACGACTTCGGTGCACGGCTCCTGGGAGCCTCTAAGGGCCTGGTGCGCGTCCGGGTGGTATCACGACAGGCAGAAGCCTTCGGGCCGGCTTCCATAGACCAGCACGGGCGCGTGCGCGGAGGATTCCAGGACGGGACCATCATCCTGGTGGCCGAGAACCTGAGCACGCCCGCGGAGATCCGTGCCCTGCTGCGCCACGAGAGTATGCACTTCGCCACGGCGGCGATGAGCCCACAGGATCGGGCCGAGTTCTTCCGGCGCGTGATCGAGGCGGCTGGATCGAATCGGTACATCGGCCGTATCAAGGCCCAGGTCGAGGAACTGGAGCGCACGCGGTACCTGGCCGAACTGGCGGACGCCGAGACGGCCGCCGCCAAGGCAGCCGTGACCGCCAACTACAAGCGGCGCCTGGCCGATGGCCTGATCGCCGAGGAGACCTTCGCCCGTGTGGCCGAGGCCGAACGGTCGGTGGTGAGCCAGGCATGGGATCGCCTGCTGATGTGGCTACGTTCCAAGCTGCGCGACCTTGGGCTGATTCAGGGGCGCCCGGGCCTGACCGAGATGCGTGCGCTGGCGGCTTCGATGGCGCGTGGGATTCGGGATGGTAGGGCTGGCGAAGGCGTGGGTGATGGCGGGACGCTGTTCTCCAGCCGCGAGCAGGACAGCCGCCTGGCCGGTCTGCTGTCACAGTACGCCGCCGTCGAAGGCGCCCCGAGCGCCGCGGAACTGGCAGAGGCGGTGCGGCAGTATCGGGCCGTCGAGGCGAGTATGCCGGACGGCCCCCTGCTGGCGCCGAACGGGAAGCCGTCTTTGCTGAACCGGGAGCAGTGGATTCTGACGCGGACTCCGAATTTCCGTAGGTGGTTTACGGGGTCCGGCGTGGTGGATGCCAATGGGGAGCCTGCGATCTGGTATCACGGGACGCCAGAGGTTGTAAGGACAAGTCCAAAGAAGGTCAGGCAGACAAAAACTGCTGCCAAGGAGCGCGAAGACGCCATCGAGACCCTGAGCCAGATGGCAGCGAAGCACAAGCTGCGCGAGTGGGCGGATGTCGCCAACGTTCTGGAAAGATGGCGGAACATGGGGATGCTGGTGGAGATGGGCGCGACAGAGGAAGACGCGACAACGGCCAGGAGGTTGATGGACGTGACCTACAAAACCAAGACCCAGTGGACAAAAGGAAGCGTAAATCTTGGGTTCTCAGTGTTCAACGTACCCAATGACGGGCATGAGCTTGGGGTCCACTTCGGCACCAAGGCGCAAGCTGAGCAAGTTGGCGATGCGTTCCCGTTCTTCTTGGCCATCAGGGCGCCGCTGCGCCTACCGGATCTTGGGACATGGAATTACCAGAGCGTCATACGGGAAGCGCGCAAAGCCGGCGTCAAGATCACGGAAGCCGAGTACGACACCATCTTCAACGCAGCGGACAACAACGCCGCGCTGCATGATGTGCTGAGGCAGCGAGGCTTTGACGGGGTGGTATACGCCAACAAGGCAGAGGGCAAAGGCGATAGCTACATCGTCTTCGATTCCGCGCAATCCAAGTCCGCCGACTCCAGCGCCGGCACCTACTCCGACCGTGGCGACATCCGCTTCAGCTTCGCCGGGGAGCGGCCGGCGAACGCGGACCAGCGATTCGCCTCCGACCTCCAAGCCCAATCCACCTTCCTGAACGAGACCGCAACCCGCCTGGGCTTCAAGGACCCGGACGAGTTCCTGGCCAAGGACACCGAGGGGTTCATGCAGGCCGCATCGGACTGGCGGGATGGGCACTCTAGGATGGGGGAGGGCGGGGAGATGCGGTTTTCGAGGGAGGCGGGCGACACCGACGCCGAGTACATGGCTGCTGTCGAGCGCGGGGATATGAAGACTGCGCGCAAGATGGTTGATGATGCCGCAGAGGCCGCCGGGTACAGCATGCGGCCGATGTACCATGGCGGAAAAAAGGGCATCACAACATTCTCTGAATGGAGGCCGACATTCCTGACTCGTGACAAGAAATACGCAGTCGTCTACAAGGAAAAGGTTGGAAGAAAAGGCGGAATATACAAGCTAGCAACGTCTATCAAGAAGCCGTTTAATACGATGGACGAGGCATCAAGAGCGGTATACAACGACGAGTTCTTGCCGTTTTGGAAAGAAGAGTTCCCAATGGACAAGACGGTAAACCTTGTTCCTCTGAAACCTGGAGAGGCTGTCCCGTTTATATGGGCAGATGAGCTATGGTCTTTCCTTCATCAGCGTGAACGTGAGCGTAAAACAAACGAGTACGATGGAATTGTAGTTGACGAAGGCGGCACGCCAGAACTTGCAGGGTCCAAGGAACTGTTCGCCTATGTTCCGCTTGGCGTAAACCGGGTGAAATCGCTCGACACAGTAACCCGCGACGACAACGGTCAGGTCATCCCACTGTCCCAGCGTTTCAACGCGGCCAGCAAGGACATCCGCTTCTCCCGCGGCCCAGCCACGCCGACAAGCACGCAGGATTACGCCAACGGGGTCTACGACTGGTTCCAGCGCCGCAAACTGCCGAACGCGGCCAAGCTGACGGTGCTCAACCGCACGGTCGGGACACCGTTCAACCTGGCGCAGCGCATCCCGCAGTTCAAGCGCGCCTTCGAGGCCATGTCTGAACAGCGCGACACCAGAAACAACACCGCCCTGGGGGCCGAGTCTCTGGCGCCAAACACCTTCGCGGACCAGGAGCACGGCCTGAAACGCGGCTGGTACTCAGCGATCAACGTCGCTCGCCGGTCAAGCAAGCGCGAGGAGGCCCTGGTTCAGGCCGCGCTGAACGAACAGGTCGAGACCAAGGACGGCGGGTCAATCAACCGGACCTTCACGGATGCGGAACTGACCGGGCGCGGCTTTAGCAAGGAGATGATCGCCACATACCGCCAGCGTCTCAAGGCGGCGCACTACGCCCTTGACCGATCCGCGCAGTCGCTCCAGGTCAAGAACCTGTGGTCCCTGCTCAAGGAGATCGACCCGAGCCCGACCAAGGGGTCTGCCCTGACCATCGAGACGGGCAGGATCGCCCGGCAGATCCTGGGGGACAGCACCGAAGAGGCCAAGTACAACGCCGAGGAACAGTTGCGCCCACAGATTGATCTGACTGACCAGCGCATCAAGTCGCACATGGCGTACCTGCAACAGGTGCAGAAGGAAGTCCAGGACACCAAGAAGGCCCTGAACGCGGCGCGCGCCAAGCCCGAGGGTGCCGAGCGCGTTACGGCAGTCAAGCGCGCCGAGACCGCCTGGGCCAAAGCCAAGGATCTTGAGGCCAAGGTCGCGAAGGAACTCGCCGAGGCGACGAAACTGCGCGCGCGCATCGGGCGGTTCGGTGAGCGGGATATGCAAGGAAACCTGATGCGGCCCGGAACCGGGACCCTGGGCGCCATCGAGGGCATTGACGAGAAGGTCAAGACCCTCCAGGGTCGGGCGTACTTCCCGCTGATGCGCTTCGGCAAGTACACCGTGACTGTCTACAACCAGGACGGCACCACGGCGTTCTTCGGGCGATACCAGTCCGAGAATGACGCCAAGGCTTCCGAGGTTGAGCTTGCGCCGCGCCTGAAGGATGGCCAGGTCTCCAAGCGGGGGACCTACAACGAAACCGCCTATGAGATGTACAACCAGATCAGCATGGACACGCTGGCGCTGTTCGTGGACTACATCGACGCTCACGACCCGAAGGCACAAGAACAGGTAGACATCCTGCGCGAGTACATCCGCATCGGGACCTCGGACAACAACGCCCTCAAGCGCCAACTGCACCGCGAGGGTACTCCAGGGTGGTCAGAGGATTCCCGCCGTGTTCTGGCGTCCTACATCCTGTCGGCGTCCTCCATGTCCGCGACAAACCTGCACGCGGCCGAGGTATCGGCGGCGATTCAGGCGATCCCGCAGGAGATGGGTGATGTACAGCAGTACGCCCAAGACCTCCAGGACTACAACCAGGACCCAGGCGAAGAGTTCTCTGGGCTGCGGAACCTGATGTTCTTCTGGTACTTGGGCGGATCTATCGCCAGCGCGGCGGTCAACCTGACCCAGATCCCGATGGTCACGGCACCCTACCTGACGCAGTACGGCAGCGTCAGCCAGGTCACGGCAGCGATCAAGTCGGCCTATGGCATGGTCGGCAAGGGCAAGATGGATGACAGCACGGCCCTGGGCCGGGCGTACCGGAAGGCCGAACAGGAAGGCTACATAGCGCCTCAGCAAATCTACGCGATGATGGGCACGGCCCGCGGGGGGACCCTCGGGGCTGGGAGAATTTTACGCCACCCTGGAACGCAGTGGTTGCTGAACTTCTGGTCAACGCCGTTCGCGTGGGCCGAGCAGGTCAACCGCTCGGTGACGTTCATCGCGGCGTACAACCTGGCGGCGCAGTCGGGCAAGACCGACCAGCAGAGTTTCGATGCGGCTGTGCAGGCGATCAACGAAACCCAGTTCATCTACGACAAGACCAACCGGCCCGTGTGGGCGCGTGGCCTGGGTGCGCCGCTGTTCACCTTCAAGACGTTCACGATCCAGTACCTTGAACTGCTGATGCGCCTCCCGGCCAAGCAGCAGGCCATGATGATCGGCATGCTGCTCATGGTCGCCGGCCTTGGCGGACTACCGGGCGAGGAAGACGCCGAGGATCTTCTGGACACCATCATGCAGATAGTGTTCGGCAAGGCGTGGGACTCGCGCACGGAACTGAACAACCTGGCCGAGAACCTGCTGGGCGAGACGCTGGGCAGCGTGGTGGTCGAGGGCGCGCCGTCCGCTCTGGGGCCGATAGACTTCAGGCGTCTTGGCATGGGGAATATCCTACCTGGGACCGCGGCGCTGCTGCCAGGGGCCGACACAGGCGGGCAACTGCGGGCCGCAGGCGAGGTTCTGGGGCCGACCACGGGCCTGATCCAGGACGCGGCACAGGCGATCACGAAGATCGGGCGTGGAGAGTTCGGATCGGCTGGGTACAACCTCGTCCCGAAGGCCATGCGGAACTGGTACGACGGGTTCCGCTCGCTGCAAACCGGGACCTACGAAGACGCCAAGGGCCGGACGGTGATGCCTGTCGGCGCCGCTGACGCCTGGTTCAAGGTCGCAGGATTCCAGCCGCGCAAGGTGGCAGAGTACCAGCAAGCGAAGTGGCAGATGCAGAAGCGTGCCGGGCTCCAGCGGACCATGGAAGACGCCTTCTTGGACCGTATGGCCAGGGCCAGGGTGGCTGGCGACTCGGAGGCAGAACGCGCTGCCAGGAAGGCTGTGGACGACTGGAACCGCAGGAATCCCGACGATCAGATCAGGTACAGCCGCACGCAGGTTATCACCAGGGTCAAGGCGATCAAGGCGATGTCACGCGAGAGGTTCCTGAAGTCGATGCCGCCCGAACTGCGCGACGAGGCGGCTAAGGCGACGAGGTAGGGCGATTCTGGATAACGGTGTTAGGCTGATCTGTCTAATACCAGTTAGAGCGCAAAGCCTCTTCCAGCATCTTCGCCGCCTCATGGAGCGCCCGATGCCTTCCGAGCTTCTCAGCCGCCGTGCGGTGCGCCTTCAATTCGGCCTCGCCAAACGTCCCGCGCTCGACCTTGATCTCCCACCCAAGGCACTCGTCTCGCCGCTCTTGGCCGATGTAGTCGCAATAGGCGTTGTCTGCCCTGGCGCG
>Ga0209254_10002374_pt1 | contig 17084 bp, 18 predicted proteins | sample FrelakmetDIP11DI_FD_187148 | JGI IMG/M metagenome (GOLD analysis project Ga0209254, IMG submission 187148) | Freshwater lake sediment microbial communities from the University of Notre Dame, USA, for methane emissions studies - DIP11 DI (SPAdes)... | ecosystem: Environmental > Aquatic >... | reverse complement strand
GGGCACGTTGTACTTGAGCTCGATGTTGATGCGCATGCGGCCGCGCGCGAGGTCGATCACGTCTTCGAGCGCCGGCGGGTACTCGCCCGTGAACTTCCCGTGGTGCTTGCGCCCGATGTCGATCGTCGCGATCTCCGCGGCGGTCAGCTCGCTCACCTTGCGCGGGTCGTCGCCCATGCGCATCAGGTCCCCGTCGTGCACCACCACGACCTTGCGATCGCGTGTGTGCTGCACGTCGAGTTCCGCATAGGTCGCCCCGGCGTCCATGGCCGCGCGGAAAGCGGCCAGGGTGTTCTCGGGTGCCACGATCTTGGCGCCGCGATGCGCGGTAATCGCGACGTCCTGCGTCAGGTCGAGTTGCGAGGCGAGGAGCGCGGCCGCACCCACTGCGCCGACGACCACGGCCAGCGCGATGGCGATGGCGGGCCGCGCGATGAGCCGCGCGCGTACCGTGTCCTCGCTGGGGACCGTCGGGGCCCGACGCGCGTCCGGGTCGCGCTGCTCGGCGTACATGCGCGTCACGAGAAACTGGTGGCCGGCGAGCAGGATGCCGCCATAGAGGAACCCGCCGATCGCGGCCACCGTCATGTACAGCGCGACCAGCGGCAGCACCCGGTGCACGTCGATGCCGGCCCAGTCGAGTCCGGCGTCCGAGACGAATCGGCCGGCCCAGGTGATTGCGACTGCCACGAACGTGACCGCCACCCACCAAAGCAGCAAGGACGGCACGATGCGGCCGAGCCGGCCGCGTGTCATCCGTGCGCTCTCCGCGAGGGCCTGCGCAGGCGCCGCACCTTCCAGCGCAAGGATTGGCACCGCGAACAGCCAGCGCGCCAGCTGCCAGGCCGCGAGCAGCGCATAGCCGGCGGCGAGTAACGCGGCGATCAGCAGCGCACGCCGCCACTCGGGCGGGTGCTCGGCAAGGTAGTAGTTGATGTCGTGCCCGCGGAGCATCGTGAGCCAGACGATTCCGGCCGCCGCCAGGAAAGGCAGGGCGAGGACGACGAGCCGCAGGAACACGCCTGCCGACAGCCGCACCAGCCGGGGCAGCCGGCGCAACACGAAGGTGATCGTCGAGGCGGCCGTGACCGGACGGCGGGCGATCGCACTCGCCGCGATGAAGCTGTGCCCGGTGAACTCGGCGAGCAGCAGAGCGATGGTCAGCGCCCCGATTACCAGCACGAAAACCGCGCCGGTCGGCGAGAGCACGAAGCCCGCGATGTCGAAGTTGCTGATCACCGGTTCGCCGGCCGCGAGCACGAGGCGTCGGCCGATCCAGGTCGCGAGCGGCGTGAAGACCGCGAAGCCCAGCAGTTGCACCAGCAGGTGGAACGCGAGTGACGCACGCCAGTTGGGGCGGAGGTCAGCCCGGGCCCGGGCCAGCAGGCCGTCGATCATCGGGTCCTTCCCTGCGTGCGCGAACGAAGACGCACTCTAGCGCGTTGCAGCGGGGCGCGTCCCAGCGAGCGCCCTGACTCAGGGTCCGCGCCCTTTCCTCGATCGAGGGTTGCTCAGTTCCAGCCTTCCTTGCCTGGCTCCTGGTTCATCAGCTTGCGGAAGCGGGTGAACAGGTAGATCGCCATGACGATCATAAACAGGATGCCACCGAGGCTGAGCAGTCCGACGTCGGTGGTGAGGAGGAGTTTGAGGACTTCCACGAGGGCTCCCATTCGCGGGTAGGTGTATCCGCCAAGGCTAGCTTCGGATGAAGCTGACCGATCTCGTGACAAACCGATACGAGCAGGCCAGCGCGGCATCCAGGGCCCTGTCGGTTACGCGCCGCGCTGCCGGCGCCAGGCCGCCCTGCTAGCGATATCCCCCGATTGGCGGGTGCGGTACGAGGACCTATAGGTGGGCCATCGCCGGCCACTTTCCGGGAGCAGTGGTGCGTCGGATCGACGGGTGGCGTTCGCGTGTCGCGGTCCTCGTCCTGGCTGCAGTGGGGGCGACGTCCTGCGTCTCACCGCCCGAGCGACAGAGCTATCCGCTCTATCCCGGACCGCCGCAGCCACTTGCCGAGGTCGCGGTGCTGCGGCTCGGCGATGCCAAGGTCGCGCGCATCGACGGGCTGACGGCCGCCCAGGGCGACTGGACCGAGGTGCACCTGCTGCCCGGGCGCCACCGCATCGAGTGGACCGACCGCTACGCCGAGGACGCCGCCGCGCAGGCGAGACTGGAGGGTCGCGACGAGATCCGCCAGATCGTCGTGGACCTTGAGGCGGGGCACACCTACTCGCTGCGCTCGCGCCACTGGGATGCCGTCATCGACGAAACGACTGGACGGCCGGTCCCTGCGTTGCCGTGGACGGAGCTGTGATGCGGCGGTCCCGTGTGCGGCGCGTCGGTCGCATCGGGTGGCTCCTGGCCGTCGGGCTGGTCGCGGCCTGCGTCGTCGTTCCCTACAGCCCGCCGACGGAATCCTCCAGCACGCCGGTGCGGCTCGAGCACGCCGATCGAGTGCTGCTCACCGTCGGTCCGCGGCAATTCCTCGAGGACACCTCCGACGCCCTGCGCCGGCGGGATCGGGACATCGAGATCGTCGACAGCTTCACGTTCCGCGGAGCGGTTTTTCCGGAGGGCGACTGGCGCCTGTCGCGGCTGCTCGACCCGGAGCGTCACGCGCTGCTTGCCGCCTCAGGTGCGGACTATCTCGTGGTGGTCGGGCCGGTCCTCACGGGTGCGCCCGACGAGCGCGGCTTGTTCGTCGGCACGGCCTATGGCTTCTACGGGGCGGGGACCAACACCACGCAGGGTTCGGCGCTGATGCTGATCGTGGACCTGGCCCGTGGCGAGATCCTCGACGCGCTGCGCACGCGTGCCGAGGGCACGGATGTCGCAGTCGGCTTCTTCTACGGGCTGATCGTCCACGCCACGACCGAGTCGAGCGTGCGTCGCGCCTGCCTCGATTCCGTGGTGGAGACGCTGCGGCGCGTCCACCCGGACGGCCGTCTGCGCCTCGCGCTGATGGCGGCCGAGCCCATCGGGTCGAGCGAGTACGCGCTGTCGCTGATCACGGAGTAAGGAAATGAGAGGGCAGCACGCAAGCGCAATCGAGTCGGCCCGGCGCCGGGTTCTGCGGCTCAACCTGGTGCTGGTTGCCGTGGTCGGACTCGACGGATGCGTCACCCGGGACCCGTATCCGGACTACTGGCCGGCCTTGGCCGCCGCCCCGATTTCGGGCTGTCCGGACCTCGCCGGGCGGTATCACGTCGAAGCCGTTGAGTCGGGGACCTGCTACGCGGGTGAGTCTCGGGCGTACAAGGCTGAGTGGCGCTGCCAGTTTGACCTTGACTGGGCACTGGGCGTCGATGGCGTCGCCCGCGCGGACGGCTGGATCGAACTCAGCCAGCCCGACGTCGACCAGTTGGTCGTGGCGACGGAATCCGGCACGCGGGTGCTGCGGAGTTCCGCCGGCGAGTTTCGCTGCGAGAAGGGCGGCCTCGAGATCTCCGAGCACGCCAGTGCGCTCTCCGAAGAGGGCCAAGGCAAGGTGACCAACGCGATGATGGGCACGGGAGTCGCGCTCATGTCCGCTTCGGGCGGCGTCAATATGCTGTCACGACGATTCCGACGCGCCGCCGACGGATCGCTGGTGGCGGAGTTGTACGAATCCTCGACCGGCCTGCTACTGCTGGTGCCTTTCCACATTTCCGAGCGGCACTACCTGCGCTGGGCCCCGTGGGTGGAGCCGGCGCATGCGGGTAGCGATCGGCGCGAGCCGGCTAGCGACATTCGCTGATCCGAAGGACCCCCCGTGCCGGCGCAGACTACGCATATAACCGGCGGATGCCGGTTGCCCTCCGCGTTACGCCACGAAGGACACTGTGGTTCGCCGGATCACTGGAGCAGCCCAGGATGGGTTGCATGGAGGGAGAAATGCACAAACTGATCGTTTCATTGCTGGGCATCGCGGCGCTGGGCGCCACGTCGCTGGCGCTGGCCCAGGGCACGGTGCTGGGCGCCAATGGCATAGGGCAGGACTGCGCGAAGGTACGTGGGGCTGCGACCGTGCAGAGCGCGGGTCTCGGGCAGATGGCCGAAGGGCCAGGCTGGCTCGAGATCAAGGGTCGACGCTACGATGGATTATTCCAGTTGGTGGCCATCGCGGACGCGACGCCGGACGTGGATCCGCAGACGGGTGCAATTCGCGTGAGCAGTTTCGGGTTCGAAAGCTACATCTTCGACGGCGGCACGCTGTATGCACGTGACGTGGCGCTGTGGCGAGGCAATGTGCTCATGCCCGGGCAGTTCGAGATCTTCGGCGCGTCCCTGTCCGGGCCGGCGTTTGACCAGTCGCCCGCCTATCCGACGTGGGGCACCGGCGTGTTTGCCAAGGCACTGCTATCGCTGCGTTTCCGGGGCACTGCCGTAATAGACGCCGAAGGTTTCCGCGGCACGTACACGGTCGAGGATGGCTCGATCTGCAACGTGGACTGGAAGGCGATCAAGTAGTCGCCGGTCGAATTGATCTATCGCTTCATTCACCTGGAAGCCCCGCGCCGGCGGGGCTTCGTTTGTCGGAGCGTCATCAGGCGCGATTGAGCGCGGCCGCAACGCCGTGGTCGGTGGTTCAGCGCTTCACCGCCGCCCGGCTCCGCTCACGGATCGCGCGGAACTCGTTGCCCTCGCGCCAGTTGGGCCACTCGCCGCTGTTCGCGACCGCGACGCCGACGTCGTAAAACACGGCGAGATCCTGCAGCGTGCCGCTCACGTCCCAGCCGGGATCGTACGCGTCGGAGGGCTTGTGGTAGTGCTTCGCGACGTACTCCTCGAGCCAGGCGCGGCCAGCCTCTGCGCCTCCCTGGCGCAGGTCCACGCCCGCCTTGGGGTAGATCATCGGCACGCCCTGCTTGGCGAGGTTGAAGTGGTCTGAGCGGTAGTAGAGACCCTTCTCCGGGGTGGGCTCGCGCGCCAGCACGCGATCCTGCTTCGCCGCTGCGCGGCGGAGGTAGTCGTCGAGTTCGGAGGCGTCGTAGCCGATCACCACGAGATCGCGCGCCTCGCCGAGCGGGGAGAGGTTGTCCATGTTGAGCCCGCCGGTCAACTGCGCGACCGGCACGGGCGGGTTCGCCGCGAAGTGCTCGCTGCCGAGCAGGCCGGATTCCTCGGCCGTGACGGCGACGAACATCAGCGAACGCTTTGGCTGCGGTTTCGTCGCGGCGAACGCCCGGCCGAGCTCGATCAGCGCGGCCACGCCCGTGGCGTTGTCAGATGCGCCGTTGAAGATTGCGTCGGCCCCGTCTTCCGCAACCGGCAGCGTGCCGAGGTGGTCCCAGTGGGCGGTGTAGACGAAGACCTCGTCCGGACGCTCGCTGCCGCGAACCATGCCGACGACGTTGTGCGACTGCCCGCGCTCGACGTCGTTGCGCACGCCGACGCTCGCGGTGACGCCGAGCGCCTTGCCGCGGAAGCCGCGCTTCGCCGCGGCGGCCTTCAGCGTCTCGTAGTCCTCGCCTGCGAGCGCGAGCACGCGGCCCGCGGCCTCGTGGGTCACCCAGCCCTCGAGCCTGAGGCGCTGCGAGGCCGGGTCCTCGAGGACGAGATCGAACTGCGGCTGCGCGGCGCCGTTGCGCACCACGGCCCACGGGTAGGCGGCCGGGGCGGTCTCGTGGATGACGAAGAGCCCGGCGGCGCCCTGGCGGACCGCTTCCTCGAACTTGTAGGTCCAGCGGCCGTAGTAGGTCATGGTGTTGCCGCTGAACAGCGCCGGGTCCTGCGTGGCGAAGCCCGGGTCGTTGACCAGCACGAGGACGATCTTGCCGCGCACGTCGATCCCGGCGTAATCGTTCCAGCCGTATTCGGGTGCGACGATGCCGTAGCCGGCGTACACCACCTCGGCATCCTTAAGCCTGGAATCCGGCACCGGTCGCCGGGTCCACACGACCATGTCGTCGGCGTAGCGCAGGGCGAGGCGGCCGCCCGGGCCGCGAACGTCCATCGTGGCGTCAGCGTGCGTCGTGATCTCGACGAGCGGCACGGGCTGGAGGAAGCTGCCGCCGACCCCGGGCTCGAGACCGGCCTTGCGGAACTCCCCCTCGATGTACGCGAGGGTCTTCCTTTCGCCCTCGGTGCGCGGGGCACGCCCCGCGAACTCATCCGAGGCGAGGCGCTCGACGTGGGCGCGGTAGCGGGCTTCGGAAAGGGCGGGCGTAACGGGGCCGGCTGCGTCGCCGCGGGTGCCGGCACAGCCGACGAGCAGGCCGAGGAGGCCCGCGACGGCTGCGCGGGACAGGATCTTCGGAGTGATCATCGGCGAAGCGTACCTGCCCGGCGGTCCGGTGTCAGGCCACTCGCCGTCGGGTCAGTACCGGTAGATGGCTCCGAGCACGATGCGGTTCACGCTGACGTCGCCGGTCGTATCCGAGTCGCCCACGTCGGTGAATTGCTGGAAGTCGAGCCGTACGGTCCAGTCGCCGCGCGTGTAGCCGGCGCCCACGCCCCAGAGGAATTCCGTCGAGTTGGACGAATCGCTTTCCTGCTCCGAGATTCCGTCGATCGAGATCTGGGCGGCGACGTCGTTGCTGGCGAAGTACACGCCGGCGCGGCCATACACCTCCCAGCCGGAGGCGAACACGGGCAGGATACCGAGTACCGACACGGTCGCACCCGAGCTCTCCGCGGTGAGCTGCGCGTTCATCTCGGCATTGGTAAAGCCGTCGCTCACCTGGCTGCTGCCCCGGTACTCCGCGTCGCCGAGGTCCACGTACGCCGCCTCGGCGGCGAGGTAGGGCAGGATCTGGTAGCCGAAGATGATGCCGTATGTAAAGCCGTCCTCGCTGGTCGAGGACTGGCCGTCGAGCACCGTAAGACCAACGTCCGCGAGCGACCCCTCGATCATCCGGTCGATGCCCCGCTGGTCGAGGTCGTACGCATACTGGCCGGCATCGAGGCCGAAGTAGAAGCCCCGGTCGGCGGCAACGGCCGGGGTGCTGACCAGGGCCGCGAGGCCAAGCAGGGCGATCGTGCGCTTCATGACGGGTACTCCGTGAATCGAGATTGAACGCAACCGCCGCCGGACGGACGGTCGGGACGAAAGTACCCGAAGTCTAGGGCGTCGGAACGGGAGGCGCATCACGGATTGCCGCGACTGCGACGCCCTCCGGATCAGGCTGCCACGGCCTCCTCGGCCTCCTCGGCCTGCGCCGATGGAACCGCCAGCGTCGCCGGGTCCGCCGGCGCCGAGGCTCGGATCAGGTGGTCGAAGGCACCGAGCGCCGCCTTCGAGCCCTCGCCCATGGCGATGATGATCTGCTTGTACGGCACCGTCGTGGCGTCGCCGGCGGCGAACACGCCGGGAAGCGAGGTCTGGCCGCGGGCGTCCACCTCGATCTCCCCACGTGGGCTCAACGCGATCGTGCCCTTGAGCCACTCGGTGTTGGGCAGCAGCCCGATCTGCACGAACACGCCCTCGAGCTCGACGCGGTGCGTCTCATTGGTCAGGCGGTTGCGGTAGCTCAGCGCGTTCACCTTGCCGCCGGCACCGTGTACCTCGGTGGTCTGCGCCGAGACGATCACGCGCACGTTCGGCAGGCTGCGCAGCTTGCGCTGCAGCACATCGTCCGCCCGCAGCTGGCCGTCGAACTCGATCAGAGTGACGTGACCGACGATGCCCGCGAGGTCGATCGCGGCCTCGACTCCCGAGTTACCGCCGCCGATCACCGCAACGCGCTTGCCCTTGAACAGCGGTCCGTCGCAGTGCGGGCAGTAGGCGACGCCGCGGCCGCGGTACTCGCGCTCGCCTGGCACGTTCATCTCGCGCCAGCGGGCGCCGGTGGAGAGAATGACGCTGCGACTGCGCAGCGTCGCGCCGCTGGCGAGCTTCACGGTCAGCAGCCCGTCCTTGTCCGCCGGGAGCAGCCCCTCGGCTCTCTGCGGGTTCATGATGTCCACGTCGTAGGTCTTGACGTGGTTCTCGAGCTGGGCGGCGAGCTTCGGGCCCTCGGTCTCGGTGACGGAGATGAAGTTCTCGATGCCCATGGTATCGAGCACCTGACCGCCGAAGCGCTCGGTGACGATACCCGTGCGGATGCCCTTGCGAGCGCCGTAGATGGCCGCCGAGGCGCCGGCCGGGCCGCCTCCGACGATCAGCATGTCGAATGGGGCCTTCCCGTTGATCTTCGCGGCCTGGCGCGCGCCGACATTGGTGTCGAGCCTGCCGAGTATGTCCTCCACCGACATGCGGCCCTGGCCGAACGGCTGGCCGTTCAGGTGGACGGTGGGCACGGCCATGATCTGCTTGCCTTCGACCTCCGACGGGAACAGCGCGCCGTCGATCATCGTCGCGCGCACGCGCGGGTTCAGCACCGCCATGAGATTCAGTGCCTGCACGACGTCCGGGCAGTTCTGGCAGGACAGCGAGATGAACACCTCGAAGTCGAGGTCGGCGTCGAGCGCCTTGATCTGCTCGATCACCGCGGCGTCGGCCTTCGGGGGGTGACCGCCGGCCTGCAGCAGTGCCAGCACCAGCGAGGTGAATTCGTGTCCCATGGGGATGCCCGCGAAGCGAATACCCATGTCGGAGTCGACCCGGCTCACGGTGAACGACGGCGCGCGGACGCTGTCGTCGGCGTCGCGCTGCCGAAGCGTGATCAGGTCCGAGAGGGATGCGACGTCCTCGAGCAATGCAAGCATCTCACTCGCAGCGTCGCTGCCGTCGAGCGTCGCGACGATCTCGATTGGCTGGGTCATGCGGGCGAGGTAGCCCTGGAGCTGCTGCTTGAGGCTGGCGTCGAGCATGGCGGTGTCCTGCGGGGCGGAGGGCATGTTCGAAAGCGGGGCCCTCCGTGAGGAGGGCCCCTTCGGAGCGCCCGCACCGGGGGGGGTGGTGCGGGCTGGGGGTTGCGTCAGATCTTGCCGACGAGGTCGAGCGACGGAGCCAGCGTCTTGGCGCCCGGCGTCCACTTGGCCGGGCAGACCTCGCCCGGGTGGGCGGCGACGTACTGGGCGGCCTGCACCTTGCGCAGCAGCTCCCTGGCGTCGCGGCCGATGCCGAGGTCGTTGATCTCGGCGACCTTGATGACGCCCTCGGGATTCACCACGAAGGTGCCGCGCAGCGCCAGGCCCTCATCCTCGATCAGCACGCCGAAGCTGCGGCTGATCGCGTGGGTCGGGTCGCCGACCATCGGGTACTGGATCTTCTTGATCGTGTCCGAGGCGTCGTGCCAGGCCTTGTGCGTGAAGTGGGTGTCCGTCGAGACGCTGTACACCTCGACGCCAATCTTCTGGAACTCCTTGTAGAGATCGGCGACGTCGCCAAGCTCGGTCGGGCAGACGAAAGTGAAGTCGGCGGGGTAGAAGAAGAATACCGACCACTGGCCCTTAAGGTCGGCTTCCGAGACCTGCACGAACTCGCCGTTGTGGTAGGCAGTCGCCTTGAAAGGCTTGATGGTGGAATTGATGATCGAGGTCATGGCGGTATCTCCGGGGGCAAGGTTGAAGGTCGGGAGTACGAAACTCGTGGGCGGCATGATGCCGGCCGGCCGCCAGTAGGGCCAATGGATTGATTCGCTGGAAGCAATAGACGGGGACGATCAAAAGTCCGGCGCCTTGATAGGATGCCGGCCATGAAGACCATCATCGAGCCGTTTCGCATCAAGGTCGTCGAGCCGATCCGTCTCACGACCGTCGAGGAGCGCCGCCGCCTGCTCGCCGCAGCCGGCTGGAACCTGTTCGGCCTCCATTCGGACGACGTGATCATCGACCTGCTCACCGATTCCGGCACGAGCGCCATGAGCGCCGAGCAGTGGGCTGCGGTGATGCGCGGCGACGAGTCCTATGCGGGATCGCCGTCCTACTATCGCTTCGAGACGGCGGTGCGCGAGCTGATGCCCTTTCGCCACGTCATCCCCACGCACCAGGGGCGGGCAGCGGAGGCGATCCTGTTCTCGATCGTCGGCGGGCCGGGCCGCCTGGTACCGTCGAACACCCACTTCGACACCACGCGCGGCAACATCGAGGCGACCGGTGCCGAGGCCGTGGACCTCGTCATCCGCGAGGCGCACGACCCGGACGACCTGCATCCGTTCAAGGGCAACATCGACCTCGAGCGGCTCGAGCGGCTGTTGATGGAATCGGGCGAGCGGATTCCGATCGTGATGCTGACCGTCACCAACAACGCCGGCGGCGGCCAGCCCGTGAGCCTCGAGAACATCCGCGCCACGGCCGAGATCGCGCGGCGCCACGGCAAGCCGCTGATCATCGACGGCTGCCGGTTCGCGGAGAATGCCTGGTTCATCAAGTGCCGCGAGCCGGGGCAGGCCGCGCGCAGCGTCAAGGACATCGTGCGCGACATGTTCGCCGTCGCCGACGGCATGACCATGAGCGCCAAGAAGGACGCCTTCGCCAACATCGGTGGCTGGCTGGCCGTGAACGACGACACGCTCGCCGCCGCCGCGCGCAACCGGCTGATCCTCACCGAAGGCTTCCCGACCTACGGCGGCCTCGCCGGCCGCGATCTCGACGCGATTGCGGTGGGCCTCGGGGAGATCGTGGACGAGCAGTACCTGCGCTATCGCGTGCGGACGAACGAGTACATCGGCGAGAAGCTCACGGCGCTGGGCGTCCCCATCGTTCGCCCGGTGGGCGGACACGCGGTGTTCGTGGATGCGCGTCGCTTCCTGCCGCACATTCAGCCGATCGAGTATCCAGGGCAGTCACTGGCCGTGTCACTGTACGAGCTCGGCGGCATCCGCGCCTGCGAGATCGGCACCGTGATGTTCGGCCAGAGGCCCGACGGGACCGAGGTGCCGGCCGACATGGACCTCGTGCGCCTCGCGATGCCGCGGCGCGTGTACACGCAGTCGCACGCCGACTACCTCGTCGAGGTTTTCGAGGAGGTCGTGAGACGGCGCGACTCGCTGCACGGCCTGCGCATCGTCTCGCAGCCGCCGCAGCTGCGGCACTTTACCGCGCGCTTCGAGCCGCTCGTCTGAACCGGGAGCCCCCACGATGATGCGACGTTCCATTCTGATCGCCCTCGCCGTGCTGACGTTGGGCGCCTGCGCCTCCATGCCTCACAAGGACCCACTGCAGGTCACGGTGGCGGGCATCGAGTCCATCCCGGGCGAGGGCATGGAACTGCGCATGCTGGTCAAGCTGCGAGTGCAGAACCCCAACCAGGCGCCGATCGATTTCTCGGGCGTGTACGTCGAACTCGACGTGCAGGGCAGGACCTTCGCGACCGGTGTCAGCAGCGAGGACGGCACCCTGCCGGGATTCGGCGAAGTCGTGGTCGCCGTCCCGGTGACGGTCTCGGTCCTGCGCATGGTGCGGCAGGTCATGGGCGTGCTCGACGGCCAGCCCGTGGACACCATCCGCTACGAGATGAGCGGGAAGCTGAGCGGCGGAGCGTTCAACACCCATCGGTTCGGAGCGAGCGGCGAGTTCGAGTTGCCGAAATCTGCGCCAGAACCGATCGGCTGACCTGATCCGCGGGCCCGACATCCAGCGATGGCCATCTGGGTCGATGCCGACGCCTGCCCACGCCCCGTCAAGGAGATCCTGTTCAAGGCGGCCGAGCGCACCGGCATCGCGCTGACGCTCGTCGCCAATCACGCCATGGCGGTGCCGAGGCTGCCCAACGTGCGACTGCTGCAGGTACAGGGCGGATTCGACGTCGCCGACCAGGAGATCGCCAAGCGCGTCGCGCCCGACGACCTGGTCGTCACGGCCGACATCCCGCTCGCGGCCGACGTGATCGCGCGCGGCGCACAAGCGCTGAATCCGCGTGGCGAGATGTACTCCGCCGACACCATCCGCGCACTGCTCACGATGCGCGATTTCATGGACACGATGCGCGCGAGCGGCGTGGTGACCGGCGGGCCGCCGGCGCTGTGCCAGGCCGACCGGCAGGCGTTCGCGGCCCAGCTCGACCGCTGGCTCGCCCGCAGGCGGTAGCGAGCGCGGCAACCGCCGCGGGCCCGCGCCGATGGCGAAAGTCGGCGTCCGTCTGCTACCGTGCTCCCGGCCCGGCCCTGCCGGCATTCCGGCCCTGCGATTCGGGACTCACCAGGAGGAGAACACCATGGGCTTGATCATCAGTCTCATCATCGGCGGCATCGTCGGCTGGCTCGCCAGTATCTTCATGAAGACCAACGCTCAGATGGGCCTCGTCGCGAACGTGCTCGTCGGTGTCGTGGGCTCCGCGCTCGGCTTCTGGGCGTTCGGCCTGCTGGGGCTGGCGCCGTCGGGTGGTATCCTGCGTTTCGTCGTGTCGATCATCGGGGCCGCCCTGCTGATCTTCATCCTGCAGAAGCTCGGCCTGTTCAAGAAGTCGTCCTGATGCGGGAGGCGCCGGCGAAGGTTCGCGTGCCGGCGCGCTGAACGGCGCTGGGCGATCCGGTGACCTACCGGCTGCTCGCGAACCTCGTCCTCCTCGGACACGCTGCCTTCGTCGCCTTCGTGGTGCTGGGCGGCATCGCGGTGCTGCGCTGGCCGCGGATCGCCTGGATCCACCTGCCTATCGTCGCCTGGGGCGCGGGCATCGAGTTCATGGGCGGCCTGTGTCCGCTCACGCCGCTCGAGAATCACTGGCGGCGGCTCGCGGGGGAACAGGGCTACGACGGAGGCTTCGTCGAGCATTACCTGCTCGCGGCCCTCTATCCGGACGGCCTGACCCGTGGCGTGCAGGTCGCGCTCGGGCTTGTCGTGATCGCGGTCAACGTCGCGATCTACGCCCGCCTCTGGAGACGAAAAAAAACGAGCCGGACCTGAGTCCGGCTCGCTCTTCAGTCACAACGATGCGTCGGGTTTCGACGGCTCAGTCGAGGAGCTCCTTCGGGATGTTGCCGCCGTTCTCGGCAATCTCCTTGAGCACCTTCTTGTGCAGCCACATGTTCATCTTGGCCGAGTCGCCCATCAGGTCGGCCGGGCAGCCGAGCTCGACCGCGAGTTCCTTGCGGGCGCCGAAGCTGCTGTCGATGTCGAGCAGCTTGAGCAGGTCCACGATCGAGGTCTTCCAGTTGAGCTTCTGCGGGTTCGCGGCGGCGAGCCCTTCGAGCTTCGCTACCACGTCCACCATGGGGATTTCGACGGGCGGCGGCGGGGGCGGCGGCGCAGCCGGGGTCAGGGGCGGCACCTTAGCCTGGACGGGCGGGGGTGTGGCGGCCTTTGCCTTCTTGATGCCGAGCTTTTCGAGGATGTTACTGAACAATCCCATTCGCTGATCTCCTATTGCAGCAATAGTCCACCGAGCCGCAGGACCGGTACGTGCACGGTCGCGCGCGCTCAACGACGAGGCCCCCGCTGGAACAATAGCCGACTCGCCTCGAAAGTCCCATAGTGGACAACGCCGAGCGCTCGAAAGCGAACACGCACGCGCTTTGAATCTGGGTGCGCAGGCTCCCGCTCAGCCGCTGCGGGCGAGGACGTTCGGCAGAGGCTCCCCGTCCGGCGTGAAGGCGAGCGAGACCGAGTTGATGCAGTAGCGCTGGCCGGTGGGAGGCGGGCCGTCGGGAAACACGTGGCCCTGGTGGCTGTCGCAGCGCGCGCAGCGGATCTCCGTGCGCACCATGCCGAATTTCGTGTCACGGATGGACTTCAGGTGTGCGTCGTCGAAGGGCGTCGTGAAGCTCGGCCAGCCCGTGCCGCTCTCGAACTTCTCGGTCGCGCGGAACAGCGGCAGCCCGCAGAGCCGACAGCTGTAGATGCCGGGCTGCTTCTGGTCCACGAGCGTCCCGCAGAACGGCCGCTCGGTGCCGTGCTCGAGCAGCACGTGGCGCTCCTCGGCAGTGAGCGTGGCTTCGAGGCGGCGGCGCTCCCCGGGCGTGAGCGGCGCGAGGTCGAATCCGCTCATGGGGAGTCCTTCAGCAGGTCGCCGTGGACCTTGCGGAGCTTTTCCACCTTGGGTTCCGCCACCGCGCGGATATAGGGTTGCTGCGGGTTCCGCGCCGCGTAGCCGTGGTGATACGCCTCGGCCGCATGGAACGCCTCGAGTGGCTCGAGCGTCGTGGCGAGCGGTGCATCGAAGACCCGAGCCGCCTCGATCTGTGCGATGTAGCGCTCTGCGATGCGCCGCTGCGCATCGTTCGCGTAGAAAATCGCCGAGCGGTACTGCGTGCCGACGTCCGCACCCTGGCGGTTCAGCTGCGTCGGATCGTGGGCGATCGAGAAGAAGATCTTCAGGATCTGGCCGAGCGCGACGCGGGCCGGGTCGAACACGACCTCGATCGCTTCCGCGTGGCCGGTCCTGCCGGTGCAGACGTCGTCGTAGTTCGCGGTGGCCGCGGAGCCGCCCGCGTACCCCGGGCGTACCGAGAGCACGCCGTCGAGCTGGGCGTACACCGCCTCGGTGCACCAGAAGCAGCCGCCGGCGAGCACGAGCGTGTTGCCCGCGTCGCCGGTATCGGGAACGGGCTCGGAATCCGGGAACGACCAAGGATCGATTTTGAGTGCCATGCCGCTATTCTACCGACACAACTCGAGGAGGCCGCATGGGCCCAAGCATCAGCCTGGTACGTCGGTCGAAACGGCATTTCGGATTCATTGCGCTTGCGACGTGCGGATTCCTGGCCGCCACCCACTGCGGTGCCGCCGCCACGGCTCCGTCGCCGGATGAGATCGCGCGATCGTCCGCTCGCATCGAGGCCGACGTGCGCTTCCTCGCCGACGATCTGCTCGAGGGGCGCGAGGCCGGAACGCGCGGCTTCGACCTGGCCGCGTTGTACGTGGCCGCACAGTACCGCCTGATCGGGCTCGAGCCCGGCGGCGAGGACGGCTCGTTCTTTCAGCGTGTCCCCATGGTGCGCGGCGTTCGCGAGTGGGAGGGCGCACGCTTCGCCATCACTCGCGACGGACGCACGCAGGAGTTCGGCTTCGAGACCGAGTTCCTGCCCGCGATCAACTTCACGGCCGGCGCCGCGGCGGTCACGGCGCCGATGGTGTTCGTCGGGCAGGCCGTCCACGCTCCCGAGCTGCAGCACGACGACTTCGCCGGCGTGGAGGTGAAGGGCAAGATCGCGGTGGCGCTCAACAATGCGCCGGCGCGCTTTCCCGTCGACCAGCGGGCCTTTCATGCCTCCTCGACCGAAAAGCTGCGCGAGCTGGAGCGACGCGGCGCGGTCGGTGTCATTTTGCTCGGGGATCCCGAGAACGAGGCGCGGCGCCCCTGGGCGCTCGATTCGCCGAACTGGAAGCGACCCGCGATGCGCCGGATCGACGCCCAGGGGCTGCCGGCGGACGACTTCGCGGGGCTGCCGGTGCGCGTCAGCGCCAGCGTCCACGCGGCCGAGGCGATCTTCGCGGGCTCGCCGCACACCGCGGCCGCGGTGTTCGACATGCTCGAGAAGGGCGAGCTTCGCGCCTTCGACCTCGCGGGCGAGGCGATGCTCGCGACGCGCGCACGGCTCGACCGCATCGAGAGTCGCAACGTGATCGGGCGGTTGCCCGGCAGCGATGCGCGGCTGGCCGGCGAGCACGTCGTCTTCACCGCCCACCTCGACCACTTGGGGCTCGGCGCACCCCACGACGGGGATTCGATCTACAACGGCGCGCAGGACAACGCGGCCGGCGTCGCCACGATGCTGGAGTCGGCGCGACTGCTCGCGGCGGGGCGGAGGCTGCCGAAGCGCTCGATGCTGTTCATCGCGCTCACGGCCGAGGAGAAGGGTCTGCTGGGCTCCTATCACTTTGCCGCCCAGCCGACGGTGCCGCGCGAGTCGCTGGTGGCGAACGTGAACATGGACATGCCGCTGCTGATCGGCGAGGTGAGCGACGTGGTTCCGATCGGCATCGAGCACTCGACGCTCGAGACCGTGGCGCGGCGTGCGGTGGCGGAGGCCGGCCTCACCTTGACCCCCGACCCGCTGCCCGAGGAGGTGGTGTTCGTGCGCAGCGACCAGTACCCGTTCGTGCGCGAAGGGGTGCCCGCGATCTACCTGAAGTCCGGCGTGATGCTGCGCGACGGCAGCGACGGGTTGGCGATGGTCAAGGCCTTCCGCTCGCACCGCTATCACCTGCCGAACGACGACCTGAACCAGCCGATGCACTGGCCGGCCGCGGCGCAGCTTGCCCACGTCAACTATCGCATCGGGCTCCTGATCGGCAACGATCCCGTGCGGCCCGCGTGGAAGCCGGGGAATTTCTTCGGCGAGAAGTTCGGCACTGGGCGTTCGCGCTGAGGGCGGCCGAGGCCGCCCTCAGCGGACATTCGCGCCGGGTCGGCGCCCTCGCGTCAATCCAGCAGGTCGCCCGGCGTCGGCGGTAGCCGTGGCATGATCTGCTGCGGAAACGGTCCGGTCAGCGCGTCGAGGAACGCCACGATGTCACCGACCTCTGCATCCGTGAGTGACTTGTCCAACTGCGTCGAGGCCATGACACGCACGGCTTCGGGCAGCGTCTTCACGGCACCGTTGTGCATGTAGGGCGCGGTGTACTCGAGGTTCAGGAGGGTCGGTACCCGCCACATGCCGCGGTCGGCCTCGTCGTGCGTCGCGCTGAACCGTCCCGTGTCTTCACTGAGCTTGTATTTCGCGACGTAGGGGCTGTCCGGATAGGTCGGGAACTTCATGAAGAAGCCCGTGCCCGCTGGCATGGCCGGTCCATTGAAGGCAGGGCCCTGGTGGCAGCTCGTGCAGCCGACCGTTGCAAAGGTTTCCATCCCGCGCACCTGCTGCACGGTGAGGGCCTTCTCGTCGCCCTTGGCGTAGCGGTCATACGCGCTGCCCGGCGTGATGAGCGTGCGCTCATAAGCCGCGATCGCTTTGGCAGCGTTGTCCATGGTCACGACGTTGCCCGCGCCGAAGGCGCGCTCGAAGTACGGCTGGTAGCCGGGAATGTGCCGGACCCGATCGATCACGGCATCGAGGTCCGCCATGCCCATCTCGACCGGGTTCACCGGCGGGCCCTTGGCCTGCTCCTCGAGCGAGGGCGCGCGTCCGTCCCAGAACTGCACGGAATGGAAGGCCGAATTCCAGACGGTCGGGGCGTTGCGTCCGCCTTTGACGCCGTGCACGCCGGCCGAGGTTGGCATGTGGTCGTCGCCGCCTTCCATCACGTTGTGGCAGGAGAAGCACGAGACCGTGCCGGTCGACGAAAGCCGTGGGTCGAAGTAGAGCATCTTGCCGAGCTCGACCTTGTCGGCGGTGGTC
>Ga0209254_10002373_pt1 | contig 17086 bp, 14 predicted proteins | sample FrelakmetDIP11DI_FD_187148 | JGI IMG/M metagenome (GOLD analysis project Ga0209254, IMG submission 187148) | Freshwater lake sediment microbial communities from the University of Notre Dame, USA, for methane emissions studies - DIP11 DI (SPAdes)... | ecosystem: Environmental > Aquatic >... | reverse complement strand
CTTCTCCCAGCGGCTTAACCCTTCTTTCAGCAGTTGAAAATTCCGGCGGCGTACTTCGATGAAGCGCGGCAGCTTCTTGAGCTGCGCTACGCCAATCGCCGCCTGCAAGTCCGTCACCTTGAGATTATAGCCGATGTGCGAGTAGATGTACTTGTGATCGTAACCATGGGGCAGCTCACCCAATTGCCATTCGAAGCGCTTGCCGCACGTGTTGGCCTCACCGGGTAAGCACCAGCAGTCGCGGCCCCAATCGCGAAACGATTCGACCAGTTTTTTGAGCGCTGGCATGCTGGTCAGCACCGCGCCGCCTTCGCCCATCGTGATGTGATGAGCGGGATAGAAACTCACCGTGGCCATCTGGCCGAATGTCCCGACCGTTTGTCCACGATACTGCGCCCCGAGCGCATCGCACGTGTCTTCGATGAGATAGAGATCGTGTTGTTTGACAAAGGCAGTGACGGCATCCAAATTGAACGGATTGCCCAGCGTGTGCGCCATCATCACCCCGCGGGTGCGCGGCGAGAGAGCCTCTTCCAGAAACCGTGTATCGATGTTGTAGGTTCCGTTTTCCAGCGGCTCAACGTCGAGAAAGACCGGCACCAGTCCGTTTTGTAAGATCGGGTTGATCGTGGTCGGAAAGCTAGTCGCCGTGGTGATGATCTCATCACCCGGCTGCAGCTGCCGTTCGCCCAGACTGGGCGAAGTAAGCGAGGCGAGCGCGAGCAGATTCGCCGACGATCCCGAGTTGACCAGCATGGCGTGCCGCACGCCGACAAAGCGCGCCAGAGACGCCTCGAACTCCAGCGCGAAGCGGCCGCTGGTCAGCCAGAAGTCCAGCGCGGCGTCCACCAGATACGCCAGGTCTTCGTCGTCGAAGACGCGGCCTGCCACCTGCACCGGCGTTTCGCCCGGCGCGAAGGGGCGCGGGCTGAGTTCTTCCGTGTAGAACTGGCGCACTTGTTTAAGAATGGTGGCCCGCAGGGGCTGCTCGTCATGATTCATGCTGACCCAGATGCCGACGAAAGGCGTCGATCGTCTTAACAATACCTTCATCAAATTGTATTCGCGCTTGCCACTTCAGATCGTGCTGTGCCGCTGCGGGCGCTGCGATCAATGCCATCTCTTCGTTGGGCCGATAATTCAGCGCGCCCAGCACATACTGTCCGCGGCTCTGCGTGATTTCAAAAATGCGCCGCACGGCTGTTTTAACCTGCAACCCAACACCGGTGCCGATATCATACGTTTGGCCGCATACATTGGGCGCCGTCAATGCCGTGATCAAGGCGTCAATGACATCCGTCACATACACGAAATCGCGCCACTGCTCACCGGGTGTCAGGTTGAACCGCTCGTGGCGCTGAGCGGCCCGCACCGCCTCAGGAATCAGGCCGTGTATTTGCTGAGGCCCGTACACGTAATACAGGCGCACCGCCACGGCATCAAGCGAATGTTCTTCGATAAAGGTGCGCCAGAATAACCAGGCTGCTATTTTTGAAGTAACATACGGATTATGAGGCTGCTGCGCTGTGGCGGCTGAATGCTCGTAAGCGGTACCCACGTGCAAAAAACGCTGTATCCCAACGGCTTGGCTGGCTTGCAGGACATTGACCGTGCCTGTTACATTGACGCTGTTCGCTTGCTCTCTGGGCAGGAACGGCTCAGTCGCGCCCACCGCTGCCAGATGCAACACATGCGAAGGGCTCACTTGTTTTAGAGCGGTGATAACTTCATCTCGCCGAGTGACATCAGCCGCAATCGGCGTTACCCCGGCTGGCACAGTCTGCGCAGCAGCCGACCGACTCAAACCATAAGTCGCTGCTCCCAGCGTGACGAGTCTCCGGCACAGATGTTGGCCCACGAAGCCAGTGGCACCGGTGACTAACACGCGCAGCTGCCGCAGCGATGCCTCACGGTGCACAGTGTCGTCCATCATCACGCTGCGCTTCTTTGCCAAGCCCGAACAAAGTTGAATGCAACGCCATTATCTTTTCAGCATCCCTTCAACGCGCGCCACCACCATGTCCAACGCCACCGTGTTGAACCCGCCTTCAGGAATGATCACATCTGCGTAGCGTTTGCTGGGCTCCACAAATTCCAGGTGCATCGGGCGCACTGTGCTGAGGTATTGATCGACCACCGATTCCATACTACGCCCACGTTCGGCAATGTCGCGGCGCAGCCGGCGGATGAAGCGAATGTCGCCGTCCGTGTCGACGTAGATTTTCACGTCGAACAATTCTCGCAAGCGGGCTTCCACAAATATGAGCAGCCCTTCGACTAAGATCACGGGATGCGGCTCGATGTGGCGCGTGTGCGGCAGGCGGCGGTGCGTAGTGAAATCGTACACCGGCACGTCCACCGCCCGATCGGCCTTCAGCGCTTTCAAGTGTATCACCAGTAGATCAGTTTCCAGCGCGTCGGGATGATCGAAGTTAGGCACGCTCTGCGTGCGCGGATCGAGCGGCAGGCGGCCCCAATCGAAGTAGTACGAATCATGCTGGATGTAAGCAATCCGATCGGCGCCCACCCGCTTGACAATTTCGTTGGCAACGGTGGTCTTGCCGGAACCGGTGCCGCCGGCCACGGCGAGAGTGACAGGTGATGTGCTCATGGACGACGATTATACCTCACTGCCTGCGCGGATTTCGGAACTCAACCACGGGCAGCGATCAAGAGCCACACCGCCAATAATAGCGCGCTGACAATGCCGATTACTATCAACACGCTGCGTGCTGTCTTGTGCGTAACCACACCGCCACTGGCGAGCAACCACGCTGCGAGACCGACTTCCAGTGCCGCCAGCATACTGCCGGCGCCTAGTGAAGCGGTGCGCGGATAGATGTTGAGCAGCAATCCCATAAGGAGTAACGTGATCAATGGCCAGCTCACGCGCGCGATCAACAGTGCAACATGTTCAAGCCGTGTCGTGATTGATGTGTCGGGCCAGATCAACAGGCCGATCAAGCCCAGCAGCGTGATCACCAGCCCCAGCGCCATGATCCAGTGCGACGGCTGATTGGCTAGTGACACGATCACGTAAGCCGCCGACTCGAACGTGAAGGTGATCCCCTCGATCGAGATGCTGCCACCGGGCTCGAACGGCTGACTGCCAAAATCCTTGCCGGTGGCGCTTTGATAGATCTGCGCCGAAAATCCTTCGGCAGCAGTTGGCTGAACGCGCAGCACCAGGTTGACATCGGGTGCTGCCAGAAAGCCTTCATTTTGATCAGGCGTGAAGAGCAGCAGCACTTGTTTTTGCAGCGGGCTAGTCGCCGTGTTTTGCAGGTCCAGAGTCTGTGTCGTACCGCGTGTGGCCGAGACATTCAGCGCCGGTCCGATCCGATCGAGATAAACGGCCACGCCGTCATACAGCGGCTGCTTCTCACCGATCGACCCTTGCGCGATAGTTTCTGTTTGGCTTAGCAGTGCAACTGTGGCACGCCGGCCTTCCACTGTGTCGAGCCGCACAGCATACGACGTGCCGGGGATGTTGGTCACGGCGCCGGGCTGCACCACGATGTTGTCCACGCGATAATCGATGAACGTGCCCAGCACCAATCCGAGCAACGCGACGAGCGCGCCCGCATAAACCATGATCGCCGCGCTATACGATCGGCGCGCGGCTCGATCGGCCCGCCAGAGTCGATCGAGTTGATCGAACAAGCGCAGCGCCGCGCACCAACCCAACGCGGCCAATGCCAGGCGAAACGCGAACGAGTTTGTGGTAGAAAATAGGCCCAGCGGGTTGAGCACATCGAACAGATTGCCGAAGCGAGTTTGCGTCTCTGACAGCCAGCGCGAGTAGGCGACGAGATCGTTGGCGGGTGTCTGGGGGAGCAGCGCAGCGGTCAGCAGCAGCGCGGCGCTGAGGATGAGTGCCGCCGTCAGGAAGCCGTCGCTGGTGAAGACGTGCCAGAGACGCCGCCATGGATCGCGGATGAGAGTGGGAGCAGAAGACGTCATGGCTTGACTGCATCGTTTCGGCCTGGGGATGCCGAAACGACGGCTAGTTACTCGTAGCGATGGCATCCCCAGGCCATCGTATCGCTGTCACCAAAAAGCCCCGCGAACGGGGCTGAAGGCTGAGCCACCCATCAGAGTTGAACTGATAACCTATCGCTTACGAAGCGATTGCTCTGCCATTGAGCTAGGGTGGCGCTGCGGCGAGATTATACCAGCGGGCAGGAAAGCTGACAAGATGTCGGATTAGCATGATGACGGGATAATGCACTCACTCGGTAATGCCCTGCCGCCTCGTCGTACCCGGCGCGGTGCGCCGCCGACGCGCTGGGCGAGCGCGCCTCCGCGTCGTCCCTTCGGCAGGGCGTGAGCATGCATCACGACTCGGATGCGGCTTTCAGGACGAAGCTGAACATCGTGCCCACGTCCACCTGGCTCTGCACGTCGATGGTGCTGCCGTGCGCTTCGATGATTTGTCTGACGATGCTCAGGCCCAAGCCGGTGCCGGTGGCGTAGCCTTCGCTGTCGGCCACGCGGAAGAACTTCTCGAAGATGCGCTGCAGATCCTTCTCAGGAATACCGCGCCCGGTGTCTTTGATGTTGACACGCACATGCGGCGTATCGAGGGGCTCGACCAAAATGTTGACCGCACCTCCGTCCCGGTTGTATTTGATGGCATTCGACGTGAGGTTGACCAGCACCTGCCGCAGGCGTTCGCGATCGGCGGTGACGAACACGTCCTGGTTAGGCAGGGTGGCGCTCAGCGTCAAGCCGCGTTCGTCAGTTTGGGGCTGCAGCAGCTGCATGACTTCACGCACCAGATCGGTCAGGCTGAAATTGACCATGTCCATGCGGATGCGGCCCGACTGCAAACGACTGAGTTCCAGAAAGCCGTTGGTCATGTTGGACAGGCTCAGCGCTTCCTGATAGATTGTCTCGGTGAAGCTGCGGGCCTGGAGGGGCGGTATCTCGCGGCGCAGCATCAGTTCGCTGTAGGCCACGATGCTGGTCAATGGCGTGCGCAGTTCATGCACCATTTCGGAGATCAGATCGCTTTGCTGGAACAGGCGCGCGTTGGTAATGGCAATGGCCGCCTGCGCGCTGAGGGTGACCATCAGTTCAAGGTCTTCTTCGACAAAGGGCGAGTTGTCGGCGCGGTTGATCGCTTCCAGCACGCCGATGGTTTTATCCTTCACTTTCAGCGGAACGGCGATCATCGAGCGGGTCTGAAAGCCGGTCGACTCGTCGGACTTGGCAAAGAAGCGCTGATCGCGCGAGACGTCGTTGATGATTTGGGCGCGCCCTTCACGCGCCACCCAGCCGGCCAGGCTGTCCGGCGGCACCACGATGCGTTTGACCTCTTCACTTTTGCTGCCGGTGACCGCTTCAAAGTACAGCTCGCCGGTCTGGTTGTCCAGCAGCAGGATCGAGGTCGCTTCGGTGCGCGTCAGATCGCGCGCGGCGTGGACGATCAGTTCGAGCAGCGTGAAAAGATCCAGCGTGGAGGCCAACACCTGGCTGATGACCAGCAGGCGCTTGTAGGATTCAAGCCGTTCTTCCACGGTGAAATGAGACATGATTGAGCCTATGCTAAGCTGAAGCGATCCGCTGACCAGTTGGATAAACAGAGTGCTGCAATGGCTGGCAGGGCCACCGCCACATCGTCGTGGATCAACACATCGCAATGATCGTCCACATGCGTCGAGCCCTGATTGATGATAATGAGGCGCGCCCGGCGCGAGCGGGCCAACATCGGTAGATCGGAAGCGGGCGCTACCTCCAGCGATGACCCGGCAATCAACAGCACGTCACAGGCGGCCGTGGCACGCTTGGCGGCCATCAACGCGTGTACGGGCAGCGCCTCGCCGAATAGAATGACATTGGGCTTGATGATGCCGCCGCAGTGTGGGCAGGTGGGAATGCGGCCCGCATCGATGAACTGCTCCTGGAACTCGGCGCTGCGGTAGACCGTATAGCAGCTGACGCACGTGCCTGTGAAAATATCGCCGTGCAATTCAATGACGTGCTGCGCCCCTGCACGCTGGTGCAGGCCGTCGATATTTTGCGTGATGATGTGCTGCAAGCGCCCGGCCTGCTGCAGCTCGGCCAAGGCATAGTGCGCCAGGTTGGGCTGCGCTTCGAACATTTGCCGGGCCAGCGGACGAATCCAGTTGAAGAAGTCGGCCGGGCGGCGGCGAAAGGTCTGAAAGGTAGCAATCTCCATCGGGTCGAAGTTTTCCCACAGGCCCGTGTCCCGACTGCGAAAGTCAGGAATGCCTGAGGGTGTGCTGAGCCCGGCACCGGTCAGCGCTACGGCATGCTGTGCTTGAGCCAACAAGTGCGCTGCTTGCTGCATCAATTCGTCCATGCGTGTGCCCGCACCGGCGCCGCCTTCCACGTGAGTGCAGTAACTCTAGCACAAATGAAAGTCAATGGCAACCGCCGCACTGAGAATGAGGGTATAATGCGCTGTGCGTAAGACGTCGGCGCTACTACGGCGCCACCCGGGTGACGTTTCACGTTTTATTCTGCCATGGATACAACCCTTTTCCTCGTATTCCTCGCCATCGTTTTGATGATCGTCGCGGCGTTTGTCGCCTGGCGGCGCTGGCGTTCACGACGCGCACTCATGCGTCAGGTGCGCGAATTGCATTCCCTGGCCGAAGCCGGCCGTGCCATTGCCGAGGCACGGTTCGACACCGACGAGCTGTGTGAGTTGATCTATCAACGCGCGTCGGAGATGATGGATACCTCCACGTTTCAACTGGGACTATTCGACGGCCCGCACTACAACATCCGCCTCTGGGTGCGCGACGGGCAGCACGTACCGCTGCAAAGTTTTGACCTTAGCGATAGTCCGGGCCTGGTGGGGTGGGTGCGGCAAGCACGCCAGCCGCTGCTGGTGCACGATTTCGAGCAGGAGCGCGATCGGCTGCCGGCGCAGCCGCGCTACTTCAGCGATGCCGCGCCGCGTTCGGCCGTCTTTGTGCCGCTCGTTGCGCGCGATCAGGCGATCGGAGCGTTGGCGATTCAGAGCTTCCGGCCCAACGCTTTCACCGACGATCACCTGCGTCTGCTGTCCATCATCGGCAATCAAGCCGCAGCGGCAATTTCCAATACGCGCCTGCTGGAACAGGAACGGCGGCGCACGGCGCACTTGCAGCTCATCGGCGAGATCGGACAACAGATCGCAGCCATCCTCGATCTGGATACGCTGTTTCATCAAACCGTGGAGCTGGTGCGTGCCACATTCGGTTACATGTTCGTCGCCGTCTGCGTGCGCGAGGAGAATTCCAACCGCATCATCTTCGAAGGTTCCACAAGCCCGGTACTCCACAATCAACACGTGCACGTGGGGCAGGGCATCATCGGCTGGGTAGTAGAGAAAGGCGAGATCCTTAACGTGCCTGATGTGACCCGCGATGAGCGCTACTGGCCCATGGCCTCACTGCCGCAGACACACTCGGAACTGGCCGTGCCGTTGATCTTTGGCGAAGAAGTGATCGGCGCGATCGACGTCGAGAGCGTTGAAGCAGCAGCCTTTGACGACGAGGACATCTACACCCTGCGCACGCTGGCCGACCAGATCGCGATTGCCATTCACGAAGCGCGGCTGTATGCGGCCGAACGCGAACAGGCCTGGATCAGTACGGCGCTGCTGCAAGTGGCCGAAGCGACCGGGCGCGCGACGGGCCTGGAAGACGTGTTGGACACGGTGGTGCGCATTACGCCGCTGCTGTCCGGCGTCGAACGTTGCGGCGTGATGCTGGCCGACGGCCAGTCGGGCCATTTCCGCATGCAAGCGGCGTTTGGCGTGGAGTCCCCGGATGATTTCTATGCGCTGCGCTTGAAGCCCGGTGACAGCCTGATGTTGGATCAAATCATTCAAACGTACAAGCCAATGGTGCGTCCAAGCGGCGGCACGCGCGACGTGTTGTTCAAATTCATGGGGCCGGGCGATGTCTTGGGTTTGCCGCTGCTGGCGCACGGTGAACTGAATGGTGTGATGTGGATCGGCGCTTCACCCGATCAGGCTCTCAGCCAACGCAAAGCAGCCCTGTTGGGCGGTATCGCCAATCAGGCAGCGATGGCGATCGAGAGCGCGCAGCTGGCCATCGCCCAGCGCGAAGAAGCGTGGGTCAACCTGGCACTGCTGCAAGTGTCTGAAGCGATCGGCCCGTTGACAGACCTTGACGAGATCAGCAGCGTTGTCGCTCGCCTGGCAGCATTGTTCGTGGGCGTCGATCTCTGTGCGGTATTCCTGGCGGAGAAAGAACGGTCCCTGTTGGTGGGACGTCAAGCGTACGGCCTGCCCCCCGATCGATTGAACGATTTCGTGACACTGCGCTGTGCTCCCCAGGAATGGCAAGTGGTCGATGATGATCCGGCGCGCGTGGTGCTCGCCGTGCCCGATCGGTTGGTGCAGGCCCTGCAGCTGCAGCTGCCCGTCGTCGTGCCGCTGCGCGGCCGCACGGAACTGGTGGGCGCGCTGCTGGTCGATGGGCGCACCGAGGAACTGCTGCTCAGTCAACGCCGCCTCAACATCCTGAATGGCATCGCGTCGCAGGCTTCTACGTCCATCGAGAGTGTGCAGCTGTTGGCCGATCTGGCGATGCGGCAGGTGCTGGAGCACGAACTCGATCTGGCGCGCGAGATTCAGAAGAGTTTTCTGCCGGACAGGTGCCCGGTGGTGCCGGGGTATCAGCTGGCCGCGGCCTGGCGATCGGCGCGGCGCGTGGGCGGCGACTTCTACGACTTCATGTTGTTGTCCAACGGCAACGTAGGCATGGCCATCGCCGACGTGGCCGATAAGGGCGTGCCCGCCGCTTTGTTTATGGCGTTGAGCCGCACGCTGATGCGCGCCACCTCGATGAGCGGGCGCACGCCGTCCGACGCGCTGCGCCGCACCAACGCGCTAATCATTTCCGACGCGCGATCGGACTTGTTTGTGACAGTCTTCTACGGCTTGCTGCATCCGCGCTCCGGCAGCTTCACCTATGCCAACGCAGGGCACAATCCCCCGCTGTGGTTGAATGTCCGATCGGGCGTAGTACAGCGCCTGCACCAGCACGGCATGGCATTAGGCGTGCTCCAAGATGTGTCGTTGTCTGAGCACGTCATTCAGATTGAGCCGGGTGATGTGCTGGCGCTTTATACCGACGGTGTTACCGAAGCGCTAAACGTGGACGGCGAAGAGTTTGGCGTAGAGCGTCTGGAGGCCGTAGTGCAGGCGCACGTCGATCGATCGGCTGAAGAGATCGTTGCAGCGATTGAGCTGGCCGTGGATGAGTTCGTTGGGAGCGAGCCGCCGTTCGATGATTTCACACTGGTGGTGATGAAACGGGATAAGAATGCCGGGTGAGTTCAGCATCATCCGCTTCGTCTCTGAAACTGATAGCCGACGCCGTGTTCCGTCAGGATATATTGCGGATGCTTGGAGTCTGGCTCGATTTTCTGCCGCAGGTGTGAGACGTACACGTGCACGTAGTCCACACTGTCGCGATATTCCCAGCCCCAGACGTTCGCCAAGATCTGCTCAAAGGACAGCACCCGATCGGCATCGCGCACGAGATAGGCGAGTAACTTGTATTCGGTAGCGGTGAGTTTGATCGGCTCGCCATTGACCGTGATCCGCCGTTTCTCCAGATCGATCGTCAGATAACCGTCGTGATAAGCAGCGGGCTCGTCATCAACCGGCGGCAAGGCGGCCCGGCGCAACACGGCGCGCACGCGGGCCAGCAGGACGTCCACGCTAAACGGCTTAACCACATAGTCGTCGGCGCCGTCATCCAGGCCGTGCCTGATGTCGGCGTCGCTGCCCTGCGCCGTCAACATGATGATCGGCACGTTAGACACCTGCCGGATATTCCGGCACGTCTCCCAGCCGTCGATATTCGGCATCATCACGTCCAATATCACCAAATCGAGACGCTGATCGTAGAGGCAGCGCAGCGCCTCTTGCCCGTTGGCCGCCGTGATCACGGTGCTGCCGGCTCCGGTCAGCACGCGCTGCATCATGCTCAGCAGAGCCAGATCGTCATCGACGACGAGAATTTTCTTGTCCAGCATCTTGTCCATCACCCGCTGAGTTCGCCAGCGGCAGCATCAGCGTCAGGGTTGTGCCGCGTCCCGGCTCGCTGTCGACCGCCACGGCGCCATGTTGTGCATCAACCAGGGTCTTGACGATGAACAGGCCAAGGCCGCTGCCCTCAATCTGGCTTTCGCGCGCGTCGTCGGTGCGATAGTACGGCTGGAACAGACGTGCCACTTGCGCCTGGGTCATGCCCGGTCCGGTATCTGTGATCCGCAGAATCGCTTCGTCCTCGAATGGCCGAATGACGATTTCAACACGTCCGCGAGACGGGGTGTATTTGACGGCATTACTCATGACGTTCTGCAGAATCTGCCGGACACGATCCGGATCGGCATAGACCCGCGTGGGCGTGCCCGGCAAATCGAGCAGCAGTGACAGGCCGCCCAGCGCGGCCATGGGCGAGATTGTCTTGGTCACATCGCGAACCAACTCATTGAGATCGCACGGGGCCGGTTTGATGATCAACTGGCCGCGCTCGATCTGATCGAGGTTAAGCAGATTGGCGATCATCTGGTTCAACCGATCGGCCTGCGCCAGAATCGTCGCGATGGCTTCGCGATCAACCGGCTTGCCGCGCTCGAGCGCTTTCAGCAGCAAGTCGGCATAGCCCCGCACCACCGTCAAAGGCGAGCGCAGATCATGCGCGGCCATCGACAACACCAGCGACTTGAAGCGGTTCAACCGTTGCAGCTCGACAATGGCATGGCTGAGTTGCGTCTGCACCAGACGCAACTCATTGCGATCTTGCGTGACGTGCTGCTGCAAGATGCTCGCCGCGGTGACATCCTCGATGACGAGCAGCAATCCACCGGTCTCGCCGTCTTGGTCCAGCCGTGTAACACGATAGGTCAGATAGGCGGTTGAACCGTCGGGCAGTTCGTGATTGACCTGCTCGAGCATGTAGTCTGGCGCAGTGCCGCGCAGCACGGCCAAGAGGTCCTCCTCAGCCCCGATGAAGCCCCACAAGCGATCGGTCAACGGCTGGCCTTCGATCGGCGTGTCGGAACTGTCCAGCAGTTTCTCGAAGTTGGGCGAGGCCCGGGCGATGGTCAAATCGGGCGCGATGTGCGCATAGGCCAGGCGATGCGTGCGGGTGAACGCAGCCGCTGCGCGCGCGGCCAACAAGACCGGATCAAGATCGGTCGGTGTTGCGCTCATCGCGCCACCTCAAGCGCATCGGCCAGCAGGGAGAAGGCTTGTTCGACGTGCTCGCCCGTCTTGGCGCTGGTAAGCAGATAGCGGCCCCCGTATGGCGCGCAGGCAGCCTGCAGGTCGGCGTCAGAGAGCGCGCGTTCGGCCACGAGATCGGCCTTGTTGCCGAGAAAGATCTGCGGTATGGCCGGGGCCTGCGCCTGCAGCAGATCAGCGTAGAATTGAAACGACGCCAGGGTCTGTGGTCGCGTCAGGTCACAGACGATCAGCGCGGCAGCCGTGCCCTGTAAATAACGCGGCGCTGTCGTGCTGAATTCATCACTGCCGGCAAGATCCCAAATGACCAGATGGAGCGTGCCATACGGGCGCGTCAGCGACCGGCGTACGATCTTCACGCCAATCGTACTCAGGTATTTATCGTCAAAGCCCCCCTCAACGTAGCGGCGCACCAGACTGGTTTTGCCCACGGCAAAATCGCCCAGCAGGCAGATCTTCTTCTGAATAACGGCCATCGATCAACTCCGCACAGATCACTGGCTGGCAGCCAGCGTAAAAGATTCGCAGGGAGGCAGAACCGGCGATTGTTTGACATTATACCCTTGTTCCGTCGGCAGCACGCACTGGGCAGTTCATGAGTATAACGCAAAACTGTTGGTGACTTTACGCTTGCCACGTTCCATCAAAGCGATGACTGTGCAGTTCGCAGAGCGCCGCTAACATGGCTTGTGCATACTGCCGCTTCCAACCGCGCCCGGGCCGCTTCAAGCGATGATGCACCACGGTGTTGGCGGCACTCTCCACGACGCCGCTTCCGATCGGCCAGCCGTTGGCTCGGAACTGGTCGTATTGCATCTGTTTCTGCCGCGTGCGAAAGTAATCCGGGGCTTGTTGCACGAGCGGCGGGTATGATTCGTGCTCCAAGTGTAACCGGTCTAACGTCTGCACGACCTCCGCGACATGGCCCTCCCACAGTGCATCGAGCTGCGTCTCCGCCCAGCGTTGCGCGGCGGAGGGCGATTCGCCCTGCACCTCATGCGCGACCGTCCAGACATGTTCCGCCGCATGCGACCAATCGATGATCTGCGGCACGTCCGGAAAGTTCAAGCGCGTCACCCGTTCGATCCACGGCGCGCCATCATTCGTGGACGTGACGTGCGCGCAGTGGTCCAGTCCGCGCCGCAAGCCCTCGGCATATTGATACGGCGCAAAGGTATCGGCGTCCCATAATCCGGCTTGGTAACTATGCCGACTCAACGTCACGAGGACATCGTGGTCACGCCGACTGGGGCGGGCGATGTCTCGCGCCCGCGCCGTCGCGTCGGCCACGCGCACCTCCGACACCGCGACCACCTTGACTTCTTTCCAGCCCTCCTCCCGAATCAACACCATCGCCCCATCGCTTGACACACTGGCTGGTGTCGCAATCGGCTCCACTTCCACCACGCGCCGCGCGCGCGGACTTTCACCGACCGCCACCGGCGCGTTGGCTTGCTGCGCTTCGTCAGCCCGTCGCTCGGCCACGACCTGCCCCCAGCCCTCCGTCAAACGTCGCAGACTATCCGGCGACATACTGCCGCCCACGGCATCTCGATAACTCTCAGCCGCTAACACAAAGGACTGGGCGTGCAGGCCCTGCCGCGTGGCCACCCGTGCCGCCCCCTCACTCCAATGATCCGCCCGCAATTTCAGTTTCTGATCCAGGGGGAAAAAGCGTTTGCTCTGCGCAACCGCGACACACGTAGTAGGCGCGCTCTAACTCTGTTTCGCCTTCGAGGCCCGACACCCGCCAGGGTCGATACCCCACAAACTGCATCGACTGCGCACACTGCGGACATATCGGTTCTTCTAACTGGAAACCGGTATCCCGCCCGTTGATCACCACGGCCACCCCGTGCCCCATAAACTCCCGGCGCAACCGACGCGCTTCCTGTTCAATCTCGCCATAACTCGCGGCCGGGTGCTGGTCATACCAGTCCTCCAACTGCGTGTGCAGGTCGGTCGCTAATTTCACAAAGGCGGCTTCGCGTTGGGCACGGGATTGCTGACGAGACATGCGGCTCCTCCAGAACTCGGCGTGTGACTCAAGTATACCCGCCCAACAGTTTTGCGTTATACCCGCAGTTCATCAAGACGGCCTGGATTTTTAGAAATTCTTAAGAAATTGTCCAGATCAGTTTAAGAGTGGTGTGGCAAGATTGGAGATGCGAGGAAAGGATCGATTGACCTGGAGACGGCCATGAACGCACGCATTCTTATAGTCGACGACGATCACGATATGCGCCGCTTGTTCGGCTTCATCTTCGAGCGCGAAGGCTATGAAGTTATCCAAGCCAGCAACGGCGAACAAGCGATGGCCTATGCTCTGGCTTCGGCGCCGGCCGTGATTTTGCTCGACGTGATGATGCCGGATCACAACGGCATGGATATCTGCCGGTGGCTAAAGAACAACGGCCAGACCGAAGCGGTGCCGGTCATCATGATCACAGCATATAGCCACTCGCACAGCCGCAGTGAAGCACTACAGGCCGGCGCCGTGGATCTGATCAACAAGCCGTTCAGTCCCTACATGCTGATTGCACGCGTGCGCGCCGTACTTCAGCGTCGCTGGCAGTCGGCTTCAGACGAGCGTCCCCGCTGCTCCCCCGCCAAACCTTGACAGGCCCGTGCACCTTTTCAGGCGCCGCGTGCACTGTGTTGTAGACGCTACCGCACACCAGACTGCGCAAGAATCACTTCGGGTTGAAGTAGTTGTAAGCCGCCTTCGATAGATCGGCCATGATCAAGTCGGCCACGGCCCAATCGAAGTTTTGATTGGCGGTGTTGAGAAAGACCACGAGGATGTAATCGCCGCCCGGGCTGCGCACCAGCGCAGCATCGCCGCGTGTGTCGAAATTGCCGCCGGGCCGATGCGCGCTCTCCGCCTGCGCGGGCAGTCGGCTGTTGAGCAGCGCAGGAATGTCTGTCGGCGTGTTGGCCTGCAACAAGTCGATCAGCTGACGGCACTCGATCGGGCTGAATTGATTGGGATAGACCACCAGCAGCGCCCCGCCGCTCTGACTGCATTGATCGATCATCTCCCACAACAAGCCGATATCGCTGGCCGTCGTTTGAATGGCCGGGCTGGCGTTGGTGTTGAGGGGCGGCGTGGTGTTGGCCGGCGTGCTGATGCCCACCGTCGCCGTGATCGGTTGATCATAAGGCTGCGCCAGATAGGAATTGCGCAGGCCGAGATTGGCGAGTGAGGCCGTGGTCGTAGCAGCGCCCGCGAAGGTGTTGCCGTCGCCGATTTGGTTGAGCAGTTGATTGGCGGGGAGATTGCTCAACTCGGTGGTGAGTGCCGCCGTCAGGCGCTGCGTAGTGGTGATATCTAGCGGCAGCTCATACTTCCGATAGATCTCGGCGACGATGGGCAGCTTCATGACCCCGCCGCCGGAGAAGGGCACATTGGGATTGATATGCAGTTCCTCGCCGGTCTGCAGGTCCTTCACGAAAACGCTGGCCGCGCCTTGAAATGTTGCCAGGCGCGCTTGCAGCAACTGCTGCAGTTGATCGAGCGTAGGCGGCGGCGCCGCTTTATCTTCCACGACCAGCTCGGCAGTGCGCTGCTGAGCCGACTTGAGGGCGTCTTCCAGCGGCGGCATTGAATCGACAATGTTGAGCAGGTGCCCGGGCTGACCGGGGGTCAACGTCAGTTGATCGATCTGTGGCGCAGGCGAGCGCGGCGGCTCGTCGCGACGAGTGGCAACATCGGCCAGAAAGGCGCGCGCTTTTTCGTCGGAGTAGCTGGCCACGACGGGGATGTCGCGTGTCGCGGGTGGCTGCAAGATCAGATGCCGCAGGAAGTCGGACAGCGATGAGCTGCGCATGCGCGCGTCCTGCGCCAGCCGTTTGGTTTCCGTGATATCGAAGGTGAAATCGATCGCAGTCGGTTCGAGTGTGACCGTCGAGGTGAGATAGTTCAGCGTGACTGGCTGCTGGAGATCGGTTTCCAACTGCGTGACCGCTTCGTCGATGGTTTGATTGGGGAAGGCCCGATCGCCGATGGTCCAGCTGGCGGGCAGCCGTGACAGCGAGATCTGAAAGACGATGAATTGGACGACGACGTAGGCCGCGACGACGAAGATGCCCAACGCCTGCCACCCACGCGTTCCCTGGCGATTGTAACGAGATCGATTAGACATGAGTTCAGTGCCACGACCAGATGGCAAAATCGCCGGGGCCGACGAAGCGCGGCGCAGCAGCGGCGTCATCACTGTTGGTCACGTAAACGCCGCGCTCCCCGATCAGCGGTTGGCCGGCATAGACCAGCGCCTGGCTGTCGGGCGACCAGAGGGCCACCGACTGCGCGAACTGATCGAAGTATTGAAGCAGGTAAAGGAAAGATTCAGTCGGTTCAAAGGTGTTGAGATCGATCGTGCGGTTGCGTTCCAGATCGATCACATGCCAGGTCACTTGCAGGGCACGCTGCTGTCTGGCCGGCGCGGCCAGGCCACCCGCTCGACCGACCGGCGCCGGCCCGACGAGCGCGCCGGTGAGATAGGCCAGTTTCGTTCCATCGGGCGACCAGAAGAAGGCCAGCACATTACCTTTGAAATAGACTTGCGTTGATGACGCGGTCAGATCGATCACAGTCAAGCCTTCATAGAGAAAACTGTTCGGCGTGTTGACGGCGTAGGCCACGCGTTGACCGTCGGGCGACCCGCTGAAGGTGATGCCGCCGTCGAACTCGGCCAGCATGCGGCTGTCTTGCTCGTCGCCGATGACCAACTCGCTGCGCGGGCCGGTCTGGCGCGCGTACAACCACTGCGTCTTGCCGGTCGGTGACCAGACCGGCGCTTGAAAGGCCGCCGGCTGCGTTTCGATCTTTTGCGTCGTTGCGGCGCGCAGATCATACGTCCCGACAAAGGCCTCCGCGCGCGTGCCGCCGATATGCACGAGCAATGATTGGCTTTGGGGCGACCACGAAGAATAGTTGGGCTGGCCGGATACGGCCACCCGGGCCGAACCGGGCCGATCGGTCTGCGCGATGTGCAGCTGCATGCTCTCCACAGGATCAGCTGCCAGAAAGGCCACGTGTTGATCGTCCGGCGATCCATATAAATAGAAGGGTTCGTGAATCCGATCGGCTTCATAGAGCACGCGGGTTTCCTGTCCGTCGGGACGGGCGCTGTTCACGCGGCTCTGGTTGCGTTCGGACTCGGCGAAGATCAAGCGCTGCCCGTCGTGCGACCAGACGACGGCGGCGGTGGGCACGCGCCCGTTGTGCGCCAGGTCAATGCGATCGGACCCGTCGGGATCGATCGTGTAGAGCTGATCGTCCGCGATGACGGCCAACCGATTAAGCGGAGCGGCACGCTTCGTGTCGATCGGCACGGCCGCCGGGGCGGGCGCGGCCTGTACGAATACGTAGATGATCAACGCCGCGACCAGCACACCGACCAGCGCCAGCACGAACAAGACCAGCACCACCGCCAGCGCGATGAAGGGCGCATAGGATGAAGGAGATGGCTCATCGGACATGGGATGATTATACCAGTGACCTCACCCCCTAACCCCCTCTCCTGAGACGGAACTGCGTATCTCAGGAGAGGGGGAGCAAAGTGCTTGTCAAACCAGGGGCGCTCTGTTATAATCGCCGCACTGTTCGGGGCGTAGCGCAGTCCGGCTAGCGCACTACAATGGGGTTGTAGGGGTCGGAGGTTCAAATCCTCTCGCCCCGACAGAAAGCCGCTTATGAATGAAAATTCGTAGGCGGCTTTTTTGTACCTGTCGCTGAAGGTCGGAGGCTCAAACCCCACAGGGGCTATAGTCCTCTCGCCCCGACAGAAAGCCGCTTATGAATGAAAATTCGTAGGCGGCTTTTTTGTACCTGTCGCTGAA
>Ga0209254_10002372_pt1 | contig 17093 bp, 19 predicted proteins | sample FrelakmetDIP11DI_FD_187148 | JGI IMG/M metagenome (GOLD analysis project Ga0209254, IMG submission 187148) | Freshwater lake sediment microbial communities from the University of Notre Dame, USA, for methane emissions studies - DIP11 DI (SPAdes)... | ecosystem: Environmental > Aquatic >... | reverse complement strand
TGGTCTTGAGCGATAGCCCCTCGGTCTTGAGCCAGGCCGGGACCAGGTTGAGCAGCAGGTAGAGGGGCAGGCCGGAGGCGAAACCGGTGAAGACGCAGATCAGCATCCGGCGGTTCAGCAGGGCGGCGAGCCAGGCAGGTCGGGCGTAGGCGGGCACGGGGGGGACCGGTGGGTGGGCGCGGGGGTATTATCCCAGAGATGGCCGGTCCTAGGGCCCTGGACATCGGTCCGGTGGCGTTCCCGCGGCCGTGACGCCCCGGTCAGGGTCGAGGCGCAACTCGACGGACCCCAGTTACCCCCGAGTGTCCGCGGGACATCGGTCCGCGCCAGGGCCGCACTGAAGCGCCGGTCTCACTCCATCAGGTCGGCGTGGATCCCGCGCGCGGCCAGGGACTCCCGGCGGGTGGACAGGTAGCGCTGGAAGCTCGGCTGGTGGACATAGGCCCCGGTGGCCACGTAGTCGAGGGCGCCATGGATGTGGAAGGACTTGAAGTAACCCTCGGTGCGGAAGACCTCCCGCCCGGCCGCGTCAAAGAAGACTAGGCTCGGCGTGTACTCGATCCCCAGCTCGGCGGCCCAGTCGCGGGCAGGGATTTCCCGCCCATCGGGGGTCTGGATGGGCTCCTTGGAGAAGGCGTCGACGATGGCGGCGTCGAAGGCGGTGAGGGAGTAGGCCACGGGTTCCCGGCGCAGGATGCCCTCGTGGAGCTCGTCGCAGTCCTTGCAGGTGGGCTGCTCGAACATCACCACCAGGGGCCGCTTGGAGAGGTCCCGGTTGTCCGCCAGGCGCAGGGGCCTGGGCAGGAAGCCCCCCTCGGCGTGAAGCCGGCCCTTGGCCTGAGTGGGGCTGCGGGCGGCGAGGAAGTCCACATAGGTCTCCCCCATCTGCTCCCGGCGTTCCCCGACATAGGCCAGGGCCGCCTCCAGGTTGTGGGGGGGGAAGTAGCCGTTGATGCGCAGGACCACCTTGCCCCCTTCATCCAGGAGCAGCAGGGTGGGCGTGAACTGGACCTTGAGGTCGGCGGCAAACTGCTTCTCCGTCGTGGGCTCGCCAGAGAATCCGGTCACCTCCCGGTCGCCCCAGATGTTGATGGCGATCCAGTCGAAGTGCTCCCGGGCCAGGGTTCCGATGGCCCTGTCGCCCAGTCCTTCCCGCAGCAGCTTGGCACAATAAGGGCAGCCGTCCTGGTAGAAATAAAGGATCAGGCGTCGATCGCCGGCCATGGCGTCGGCCAGGTCCTCCCGGATGTCGAGGAAGGATTGCTTGAACCACTCGGGCTTCTCCTGATAGCCGGGGTTCTGCATGCCGGCCGCGAGCTCCGCGGGCCCGGTCGTCGCCGCTTGGGCGAGCGCGGCGAAGGCAGTCAGGGCCAATGCAAGGACATACCTCTGCATGGGGATTCTCCGGTGGTGGTCGGCGTCCGGTTGTCCCGGCGCTCATCGATTCTTCTTGGATTGCAGCCGTCCGGCGGTTGCGTCGTTCCCTCGGGATGCCGAGGGTCAGGCCGCGGGTAGCGGCAACCGTCCTTCTACCTGAAACAGGCTTGCGGGAAAAGCATGGACCATCCGCTCGCTGCCCGCTGAATACACCACCCCCTGGGTGCCGGTCTCGCAGAGCCAGGCCTGGGGTTCCCGGGGGCGCCGGCTGACCAGGGCTCCGGGGCTGAAGAGCCCCACGTTGATCCCGCCCACCGGATCCCGGGCCGAGCGGTATTCGATGCCTTCGGTCCCCAGGTCCCGCAGGCGGCGTCCGAGGGCTTGGGTCGGCCCGTAGTCGGACGGGTGGCGCAAGGCCGCCTCGTATTGGCGGCAGGTCGACTCCTGGAGTCTGAGCCCGTGGCGGCTGCGGTAGCGGGCGCGAAAGGCCGTGTGCTGGGTGAGCAGTCGTCCCGACGGCGGCGGCTCGGCCATGGCGGTCCAAAACACTAGGCGATAGTAGGCACCCTCCGCCAAGGCGGTGGTAAGGTTCAAGGACCCGTAGAAGAGGCCCGGCTCGAAGCGGGACCCGAAACGCGAGCCGTGACGCAGCGGCGGGTAGCGGAAGGGGCTTGCCAGCAAGTAGTGCAAGTGTTCGGTGCCCGACCTTTGGGGCGGCTTCGCCGCCTCCAGAAGGTGTTCCAGTAGGGCCTGTTCCGCGAGATTCTCCACCAGGCCGGTGGTGGCCACCTGCTCCTGGCTCTCCACCAGACGAACCAGCTCGCCCTCGAGATCCCCAGGGATGAGATCGGCGCCGCACTGGCTCCATAGATCCATCGCTCTCCGGCCGGGGATCGAGACCCGAGGGTCAGGAGGCGGGGGCGCCAATCTGGGTCGAGGGAGGCTGCCTCAAACCCGCCCCCGCATGGCGTCCAGGTACTCGAGGACCCGGGTCAACCCCTGGACGGTGCGCACCTGCTCCGCCGGGATTCCGCCGGTGTCCCGGTTCTCAGTATGCATCCAGTGACGCAGATCCCGCGGATCCCCGCCGACCAGGACATGGAGGCTGCGGTAGCATCGGATCAGAAGCAGGGCCAACTCCCCCGACTTGCTCCCGGGGTCCAGGCCCCGGGCGATGGAGGTACGATCCTTGCCGACGATGGTGGAGAGATCGGCTTGGGAGAGCCCGAGCAGCCGACCGGCGTTGAGCAGGGCCTTGCCCAGAACGGCCTTGGAATCGGGGAGTGGCTCGGCATAGGCGTGCATTGGGGAACCTCTCGAGGGCCATCGTCTGCTTGCTCATTTGCACTATATAGACGGCGAATGATGCAAATGCAACTGAGTCCTCCGGCTTTGGGGGTACCCCGTCAGCCCAGGATGGCGCAAGGGCTCGAGCTCAGGCGGAGGCCCCCGGCTCAATCGGGCGATCGGCGGCGAAAGGGGATGACCCGCCGCTCGATCGGGGCCGGTCCCGGACTGCGCTGACGCTCCAGGGTCCGGCGCAGGGCGGCTCGGGTCTCCCCCAGGAGCCGCCATTGGATCTCCTTGAGTCCGGGGAAGTAATGGACGATGTCGTAGGGCACGGGGTCCGAGAGGGAGCCCCGGGGCCCTCCGGCAGCCTGCCAGGCGATCCGGATCAGGCGCCCGCCCACCCCGTCCTGATGGGCATAGCCCCCGTAGGCATCCACGAATACCACCTCCTCCCGATCGATGATCGCCTGGTACTGCATCGAGCGGATGGGCAGGAAGACGCAGTGCCCCTCGTCCCTGGCGAGCAGGAGCTGCAGGCCGTTGTGGATGTCCGCCGGTAGTGCGCTGGACTCCCGGGCAAAGGGTTGGTCCGGGCGGAAGAAGGTCTCGCGGACCCGGAAGCTGGACATGCCGCTGGAGCCGCCGGTTTAGACCTGAGGGGCCGGCTCAGGACTCGTCTGACAGGTCCGGGTCCCATCCCGCGGCGCGGGCCCTCTCCACCGCCTCCCCGTAGATGTGGGCGTGCCGTTCCGCGAGCTCGGGTGGCAACCGTGAGACCAGGTGCCCGTAGGGACCCCAGGCGGCGTGGACCTTGTCGTAGAGGTCCTCGATGCCCTGGATGGTCCAGCCCTCGCAGGTCTCCTCCTCGGGGATCAGGCCAAACACCCAGGCGTCCCGGATGATGTTGGCGGTGGGTGTCATTCCCCCGCCTGGCTCGTTATGGATGCCGTAGTAGATCTTCTGCTTCATGGGCTGGGTCTCCGGTCGCTCTGTGCGAGACTGTAGCGCCTCGGCACCGGGTGCGTCACCCTCGGTGGATGTCCGTTCTCCCTGACGCTCCGATCATGATCTGGGGCAATTGCGCGAAATCGGGGATGACCTGGGTCATAGCGGCCCGAATTTGGAACTGATCTAGCGCAGGGACTGGGCGAGCCGTGCCTCTTCGATCGCCCGCATTCCCCCGGCACTGGGCTATACTGCCCGGTTTCCGAACGGAAACCGGGCTACTCCATGACATACCAGACCGACGATCTGCGCATCCGCGCCATCACGGAGGTACGCTCCCCCAAGTCACTCCACGAGGAGTTCCCCATCTCCGAGCGCGCCGCCGCCACTGTCTTTCAGGCCCGCCGGGAGATCCAGCGCATCCTCCAGGGGGAGGACCACCGGCTTCTGGTGGTCGTGGGGCCCTGCTCCGTGCACGACCCCTCGGCGGCCCTGGAGTACGCCGGTCGGCTCATGCGCTTGCGGACCGAGCTCGAGGGCGAGCTGCTGGTGGTGATGCGGGTGTATTTCGAGAAGCCCCGCACCACGGTGGGCTGGAAGGGCCTGATCAACGATCCTAACTTGGACGGCAGCTTCGAGATCAATAAGGGGCTGTCCCTGGCCCGCAAGCTCCTGCTCGATCTGGCGGAGATGGGCATGCCCGCCGGCACCGAGTTCCTGGATCTCATCAGCCCCCAGTACATCGCCGACCTGGTGAGTTGGGGAGCCATCGGCGCCCGCACCACCGAGAGTCAGGGTCACCGGGAGCTGGCCTCCGGGTTATCCTGTCCGGTGGGCTTCAAGAACGCCACCGACGGGGATGTGAAGGTGGCCATCGACGCCATCCATGCCGCCGCCCGGCCCCATGTCTTCATGTCACTCACGAAGGAAGGGCACTCCGCCATCTTCTCCACCGCCGGGAACCTGGACACCCACATTATCCTGAGGGGCGGGCATCGACCCAACTACGACACCGAGAGCGTGAATATCGCCGCCGAGCAGATCGAGGAGTCGGGCCTCACCCCTAAGATCATGATCGACTTCAGCCACGCGAACAGCCGCAAGAAGCCGGAGAAGCAGATCCAGGTGTGCCAGGATGTGGCGGGCCAGATCGCCCGGGGGGACCGGCGGATTCTGGGCGTCATGATCGAGAGCCACCTGGTGGCGGGGCGCCAAAACCTGGATACCCCAACGGGTCTCGTCCACGGTCAGAGCATCACCGATGCCTGTGTGGGCTGGACCGACACCGAACCTATGCTCAGGGAGTTGGCGCAGGCTGTGGCCCGCCGTCGCGAGTTGTAGCCTCGGGGCTTGCGGATCTCCGCCGGGCCCTCAAGGAGACGCTAAGCTCAGGGGTAGGTCCCAGCGGATCGGAGACCCCCATGGGTTGGCCCCACCTCGTCCTTACCTTGCTCATTGCCCTGCCGGTCCAGGCGGGGCCGTTCAAGTGCGTGCAGCCGGATGGTGGCGTCGTCTACCAGCAGGGCCCATGCAGCGCATCGGACCAGGGCGGCGAGTTGGCGGTCGACACCCGCTCACCCGGGGGCGCCGGCTCGGTCCCGCAGGCCGGGGACCTCTCGGTGGAGGGTCAGCTCAAAGCCCTCGAAGCCGCCCGGGCAAAGGAGCGCAAGGCGAGGGCGAGCGCGTCAAGGCGCGCCAGTGACGAGGAGCCGGCGGAGACCTACGACCGGGCCAAGTGCGCCAAGCACCGGGCCCAGACTGCCCGTTGGCGCGACGAGGTCCGCGGCGGTTACCGAACCCAGGAGGAGAAGACCCACGACCGGCACATGTTGGAGTACCACGAGGCCTTGGTGGAGCGCTATTGCGCGCCGGACTGAGGGCCGCGCCCGGCGCAGGGATCGATAGACGGCTTGCATTCGAGAGAACGGGACATCAGCTTCGGCTTCACGGCAGCTCACCAGGCCGGAGGCACCGTGCCCCGCTTCATCATCAATCTCGTCGCCTTCCAGCTCGGCTGGCTCGCCTGTGTGCTCGGGGGTGCCCAGGGGCTTCCCTGGCTCGGCGTCATCGTCATGGGGTTGGTGGCGGCGTTGCATCTATCCTGGTCCGGTTCACCGGGCCGCGAGGCGGTGCTCCTCCTCTCCCTGGGGTGTATCGGCGCCCTCTGGGACGGGCTGCTGGTCCGGCTCGGCTTCCTGGAGTTTCCCTCGGGCATGTTCCTCCCCTGGCTGGCGCCCGTCTGGATCATCGCCCTCTGGGTCGGCTTTGCGACCACCCTCAACCTGTCCCTCGGCTGGCTGCAAGGCCGCTGGTACTGGGCCATGCTGTTCGGCGCCCTCGGGGGTCCCTTGGCCTACTGGGCCGGCATGAAACTTGGGGGCGTGAGCTTCCCCGACCCCGTCGCGGGGCTCGCGGTGCTTGCGGGCGGCTGGTCCTTCCTCATGCCCTTCGCCTCCTGGCTCGCCCTCAAGCTCAGGGGGGATTCGGCCCCCGGGACCGCCGCGCTGGCCGCCGCGGGTGCGCGGGTACGCTGATCGGCGCCCGACGGGGTAGCGACTCGACCCCCGAGTCTCAAAGTTTCTCCAGATAACGGACCCCGCCAAGCCGCCGCGTCTGATCGGCGATCCACTCGGCGCGCTGCCGCAGTCGCGCCGAGGGCCTTTCCAGCCGATAGGCCCCGGGCGCGGGTAGGACCCCCGCCAGCAGGGACGCCTCCTCTAGGCCCAGCTCGGACACAGGGCGGTCGAAATAGCGCTCGCTCGCCGCCCCGACGCCGTAGGTGCTGGGGCTCAGCTGGACGATGTTGAGATAGACCTCCAGGATCCGCTCCTTCGGCCAGAGGAGCTCGATCCAGGCGGTGAGCCAGGCCTCCAGGCCCTTGCGGAGCCATGAGCGTTCCGGCCACAGGAACAGATTTTTCGCGGTCTGCTGCGTGATGGTGCTGGCGCCCCTCAGGCTGCCCCCGCGCTGGTAGTGGGTCCAAGCCTTGCGGATCTCCAGCGGATCGAAGCCGTGGTGGACCGAGAAGCGCTGGTCCTCGGCGGCGATGGCGGCGAGCCGGACGCTCGTGGGAATTTGCTCCCAGGGGACCCAGCGATGGTGGTAATGGGGAGGCGGACGGCCGAGCCCGGCCGCCACCCGGGCATGACCCAGCATGAAGGCGGAGGCGGGTGGGTCCACCCAGCGCAGGACCGCCACCGCCGCCACGGATGTCAGGGCGAGGCCGATCAGGAGCCAGGCCAACAGACGCCAAGCCCAGAGCAGACCCTGCCGCAGGGCGCTCCAGGGGGCCGTCTTGGGACGCGGGCCCAGCTCGCCGGGTGTGCCGGACAGTGCGTCCGCTGCTGGGCCCGCTCGGCGGGCGCGCGAAACGTCGAGGCCCGGGGGCTCGGTGGCATCCATTGGGGAGCTCAGGGTAGCGGGGGCGGCCCTGCCAGGATCAGGTAGACCCACTCAAATGCGGCGCGGGCACCCTTGACGACCCGATCGCGGGTGACCAGCTGCCGTTCGGCCAGGGCCTCCAGACTGTCGCCGAACTGTCTCCAGGCGAGGGAGACGGCTGGGGCTTGGGCGTCATCGTGGAGCCCCATGAAGGCGGCGGAGCCCAGGGGATTCCCCGCGCCGTCCTGCAGGTGGCGGCGCAGGTGGCGCGCGATTACCCGGGACCCCAGGGTCGCACCCTCCAGGACGTACAGACCTCCGAGGGCCTCGCTCAGCCCCCCGGGGTCGGGCCGCGCCGCGATCGACGGGGCGGGTATCCCGAGCGCGGCGAGGTCACTGAGCAGGACGGGAAGCTTGGGTCGAACCGCTGGCCGCAGGTCCGGCTGGGCAACGAGGGCCGCGTCCAAGCTCGCGAGCAGGGGGGGCTCCAGGGTCCCGTAGACCCGGGCCATCCGTTCGAGGTAGCGGCGGTAGTCGTCCCAGGTGACCGTCGGGGCCATCAGTGCCGCCATGACGGGCAGACGTTCCACGGCGGCGTGGTCCTCGGCCGTGGCGCGGCGCAGGGCGCGGATCAGGGGTTCCGTTCCAGGAACGGTACTGGGCGGGGCGTGTCCAGGATCGGGCGCGTTCACGGCTGAGGGGACGTAGGGCATCACACGGGGCTGCTCAGGCATCTCGGCCCTTAGTCTACCAGCGGTTGGCTCAGGACCCGGGTCGGAGCGGCGCCGGCGGGGGACAGCAGGGCTAGAGCCCGGGTCCCCCATCGCCGGGTGGTCCCGAGCGCTTCAGGAACTCGGCGAGCTCCCGGTCCAACTCCAGGACATGGCCTAAGAACCAGTCCTTCAGGGAGTCGAGCAGGTCCACGTCGAGCCACTGGCGACCGGAGTCACGAAGCGCTCGGGTGAGCATGCTGAGCTCGGCGAGCAACTGGTCGTGCTCGCTCTTGTGATCCGCGAGGTCAGGGTACCCATCGATGCGCATCACCTCCTCCTCACGCTGGAAATGCTCGCGCGTGTGTTGGGCAAGCTCCGCCAGCGCTGCGAGCAGGGGCGGTGCATCGGGCCGCCGGATGGGATAGGGGGGAAGGCCGGCCCTGGAGCCGTAGTCCCGGGCCAGGCGATTGAGCATGGCGGCGAGGGCCCGGTGGTCCTCGTCCATGAAACCCACCTCCAGGGTCCAGTTATCGCGCCATTCCAGGTAGGGGGTGCGGCGCGCTTGGTTGAAGGGTTGCCCGGACCCTGGGTGGTCCGCCGCCTCCAGCCCAAAGACCAGCGCCTGCCGGTCGTCCTCGGGGGCCCTCGGCGTCAGACTCATAGGACCTCCAAGGCCCGCACGACCGCCTCCAAGCTCGGGTCGTCGACCAGCGCCCCCTCCCAGAATCGGAACACTTGGCCCTCCCCGTCCAGGCTCAGGGTCGCTATGAAGCCCAAGGTTCCCACGGGCGCGGGGTGATCCCTTGCCCTTCCCAGTTGGCCGAGCAGGGTCGAGAGGTTGGCCTTTTGACTCGCGGTCAGGGTGCCCCGGCGGGGCTCGTGGCTGGTGTAGTCACCGCTGTTGATCTCGAAGTCCCCATTGGCGGCGACCTCGATCTCCAACATGTAGTCGTCCTCGCCAACCACGCGGTAGCTCAGGGGCAGGTGCGGCATGGGTTCGGTCCCCCGGAATGGGCCCATCGGCATGGCTCGGGGCGGAGCCCCACTCAACTGCACCAGTTTAGCCCGTCGGTGGCGGGCGTGCCGATCCGTGGCCGGCTAGACCTGGGACTCGTTCCAGTTGCGGAAGGCGAGCACCCAGGACGGGATGCCCGGGTTGTGGCGGCCGCGTGCCATCAGGGCCTCTCCGATCTCGATCAGGCACTCGCGCAGATCCCGCACCGCGTCCCCCCACTGGGATTGGGGAAGCCCCGGATTGTCCGCGAGGGTCTCGGCGGCGAGGGACCCGACCCCGGCCCACCAGGCGTTGCTGTCGATGGCACGCCAGAAGGCGGGTGGGTCCTGCCGCGCCAGCCCGAGCACAGCGGAGACCTCCGCGGCGCGTGGGTGGCCAACCGAGTCCAGCACCTCGTGCAGGCGATCGAGAGTCCGCAGCAGCTCGTGGCTCGGCGGGCTGAAACCTTCAGGGACGCCTGCGTCCTCTCGGCATCGATCCCTGGCCCTGGGTCGCCGGTGCTCGGCGCTCATCCCCGGCCAGCCCGCTTGCGCTCGTGCTCCTTCAGGAAACGCTTGCGGATGCGGATGGCGGTCGGGGTGATCTCCACCAACTCGTCGTGCTCGATGAACTCCAGGGCCTGCTCCAGGGTGAAGCGAATGGGCGGGGTGAGCAGGATGTTCTCGTCCGAGCCGGCGGCGCGGATGTTGGTGAGTTGCTTGGCCTTGAGCGGGTTGACGACCAGGTCATTGTCGCGGGAATGGATGCCCACCACCTGGCCCTCGTAGACCTCGGCGCCGGGAGAGACCAGCATCCGGCCCCGTTCCTGGAGGTTGAACAGGGCATAGCCCAGCACCTTGCCCTGGCCATTGGAGATCATGGCACCATTGCGTCGGGGGGCGATGCCACCCTGGTTGGCTGGGCCGTAATGGTCGAAGACATGGTACTTGAGGCCGGTGCCGGAGGTGAGCGACATGAACTCGGTCTGGAATCCGATCAGACCCCGGGAGGGGATCTCGTAATCCAGGCGCACCCGGCCCTTGCCGTCCGGCACCATGTCCTTCAGCTCACCGCGGCGCTCCCCCAGGGCCTGCATGATGGCACCCTGATTCGCCTCATCCAGGTCGACGGTGAGCTGCTCATAGGGCTCGCAGATCTGGCCGTCGATCTCCCGGAAGATCACCTCGGGGCGCGAAACGGCCAGCTCATAACCCTCCCGGCGCATGGTCTCCAGCAGCACTGAGAGGTGTAGCTCGCCGCGTCCCGAGACCCGGAACTTCTCCGGGTCAGTCCCCTCCTCCACCCGCAGGGCCACGTTGTGGATCAGCTCCCGCTCCAGGCGCTCCTTGAGCTGACGGGAGGTGAGGTACTTGCCCTCCCGCCCGGCGAAGGGGGAGGTGTTCACCTGGAAGGTCATGGCCACCGTGGGCTCGTCCACCGCCAGCGGCGGCATGGCCTCCACGTGCTCCGGGTCGCACAGGGTATCGGAGACGTTGGGGGCCTCCAGCCCGGTCAGCGCCACGATGTCGCCGGCGGTGGCCAGCGGGACCTCGTACCGGTTGAGCCCCAGGTAGCCGTAGACCAGGCCCACCTTGGCCTTTTGCCGGGCGCCGTCCGACTTGACCACCACCACCTGCTGGTTGGGCCGCACGCTCCCGTGACGGATGCGGCCCACCGCGATGGCTCCCACGAAGCTGGAGTAGTCCAGGGTGGAGATCTGCATCTGGAAGGGGGAGTCCGGGTCCACCTCGGGGGCTGGGCAGTGCTGGATGATGGCCTCGAAGAGCGGGGTCATGTCCCCCGCGCGCACGTCATCCGTGAGGCCGGCGTAGCCGTTGATGGCGGAGGCATAGACGATGGGGAAGTCGAGCTGCTCGTCCGTGGCCCCCAGCCGGTCGAAGAGCTCGAAGACCTGGTCGATCACCCAGTCCGGGCGGGCGCTCGGTTTGTCGATCTTGTTCACCACCACGATGGGCCGCAGCCCGTGCTGGAAGGCCTTGCTGGTGACGAAGCGGGTCTGGGGCATGGGCCCCTCCTGGGCGTCCACCAGGAGCAGCACCGAGTCCACCATGGAGAGGACGCGCTCCACCTCGCCGCCGAAGTCCGCGTGGCCCGGGGTGTCCACGATGTTGATGCGGTAGTCCCGACCGTGGAGATTCAGGCGCAGGGCGGTGTTCTTGGCCAGGATGGTGATGCCGCGCTCCCGCTCCTGGTCGTTGGAATCCATCACCCGCTCCACCGGCCCGAACCGCTCCCCGAGGGTCCCAGACTGCTCGAGCAGCTTGTCCACCAGGGTGGTCTTGCCGTGGTCCACATGGGCGATGATGGCGATGTTGCGTAGATTCTCGATCACGGTCGAGTTGCTCCGGGGAGGGGCTGCCACCCGATGACGGGTCCTTTGTCCCGCTGGGGATAAACCGCGGGGCGCAGAGTATATGCTGAGACTGGACCGCACGCCCTGGTTGAGGCCAATCGGGGAGGGAAAAAGCGGTCTAAAAGGGCCTGAAAACAAGATTAAATCTTATAGAACATGGTCTTAAAACCCATTTGTTTGAATTGATATGGAAACCATACGGCAACACGGCATCAGTCAAATGTATTCCGGGGATGCCAACAATCGCTGTGGATAACTTTGTGGGCAAACCTTTGGGAAGCGCGTCCGGCGTGCGCCGTTACTGGCGCGGCTTCAGAATGGCCGGTTTTTGACCGGCTGCAAAAAGACCTTTGGAGCCAGTGGGATAGGTTTTGGCCGGTGGCCCCTGCCCGGGTGGGGTCCGGCTCGGGAGCCGAGTCGGTGACGCCCTTGGGGCGCTGTGCACAGAGCCGTCACCTGTTGGGTCTAGCGGGGTCATGAAGTCGCGGGCCGGAGCCCCGAGACGCGACCTTCGGGCCGGTCCCCTCCGAGCCCGCATGACTGGCGGAGAGATCAAGGTATTCGAATATGCTGATGAAACAAAGCGTTTCGGGTAACAGCAATAGACTTGCGCTCGGGGGGGAAAAGCCCGAGCATAGCTGGCGAGGACACGCCGGGCTCAAAATCGGCGGCATCACCACAACGCCCCCCGAGGGGCTACCCCCTAAGATCCCGAGCTGTAACAGTCAAGCATGACGCCTGCCGATCTAAAACCCGTCCGCGACCACATCGCCTCCCGCATCATCGGCCAACAACAATTCATCGACAGCATGCTGATCTGCCTGCTGAGCGATGGACATTTGCTGGTGGAGGGCATGCCGGGGCTGGCCAAGACCACCGCCGTCAAGGCCCTGGCCGAGTCCGTCGAGGGGGACTTCCACCGGGTCCAGTTCACGCCGGATCTGCTTCCCTCGGATCTCATTGGCACCGACATCTACCGTCATGAGAAGGGTGAGTTCGAGTTCCGCCAGGGGCCGCTATTCCACAACATCCTGCTGGCGGACGAGGTAAACCGGGCTCCAGCCAAGGTCCAGTCGGCTCTGCTGGAGGCCATGGCGGAGCACCAGATCACGGTGGGTCAGAGGACCTATCCCCTCCCCAGGCTCTTCATGGTCCTGGCCACCCAGAACCCGGTGGAGCAGGAAGGGACCTACCACTTGCCAGAGGCCCAGCTCGACCGCTTCCTGATGGAGGCGGTGGTCACGTACCCGACCCGGGAGGACGAGCTCAAGATCCTGGATCTGGACAGCCAGCAGCAGAAGCAGAACTACACCGCGCCCAGCAAGCGGTTGACCCAGGCGGAGCTGTTCGCCATGCGCCGGGACGTGGCCAACCTGTACCTGGATCCAAAGCTCCACAACTACATCGTCGACCTGGTGCAGGCCACCCGTAACCCCAAGCTCTACGACACCGACCTGGGCCGCTGGTGCCGCTTCGGGGCCTCGCCCCGTGCGAGTATCGGGCTGGCCCGCTGCGCCCGCGCCCGCGCTTGGCTGGATGGGGATCAGTTCGTCGCACCCCACCACATCCAGGGCGTGGCCCCGGAGATCCTGCGTCATCGCCTGCTCCTCACCTTCGAGGCGGAGGCGGAGGGGATCACCACCGACGAGTTCGTGAATCGGCTGCTGAATCTCGTCGCCATTCCTTAAGTTCCATGTCGCAGATTCACCATCCCCGGTTCACAGCGACTCGGGATCGGAAAATGCGATTTCCCGATCCCTCCGCAGCCAGAGGCAGTCGGCTGGTGCTGGCGCCCGTCCAAACCGCGGCAGTGGGCCTGGCGCCATGAGCCTCTATCCCCGACTCGACGATCTGCTGGAGCTGCGCCATCAGGCCCACACCCTGGGCATGCCGTCGCACCACCTGGTCAATTCCACCTTCGCCGGACTTTACGCCTCGGTGTTCCGGGGGGCGGGGGTCAACTTCGAGGAGGTGCGGGAGTACCGCGAGGGGGATGACATCCGCTATATGGACTGGAAGGTCACTGCCCGTACCAACCGCCCTCACCTGAAGCTGTTCCGGGAGGAGCGGGAGCGCAGCGTCGTCTTGTGTGTGGATCGGGGCCCGCACATGGCCTTTGGCACCCGCGGGACCTTTAAGTCGGTTCAGGCGGCCCGCGCCGCCGCCCTCATCGGCTGGGCGGCGAGCCGGCTCAACGACCGGGTTGGCGGCCTGGTCTTTGGCGACCCCAAAGCGGGTCTCCAACATTTCCGCCCCTCGCGGGGCCGGCGCGCCCTCTGGCAGCTCCTGCGTACCCTGACCGAGCCCGCCACCGAGCACGACCGCTCCATCGACTGCCTGGAGGGCGCCCTGCAGCGGGCGACCTCGGGCCTGCCCACTGGCTCCCTGGTGTTCGTGATCGCGGACCTCAACCGGGACGCCCGGACCTTGGAACGGGTCCTGGGTGGGCTGATTCAGCGCAACTCCGTCGTCCTACTCCCGGTGGACGACCCGGCGGACTGGGAGATCCCGTCCATGGGCGTAGCCACCTTCACCGGGACCGACGGCACCCTGATCGAGATCGACACCGACGACCCCCAGGCCCAGCGGGACTACCGGCGTGCCTGGCAGGCCCGCCGCGACCTGCTCCAGGCCATGGCCCACCGACTGCACATCATCCTGGTGCCGGTGTGTACCGACCACGAGATCCACTTGAGCCTGATCCACGCCCTCGAGCAGCGGGCGCGGGCGCGGGTGATGTGATGCAGCCAGGATTGGACCAACTGCGGGATATCCAGGGCATCACCGGCGTCCCCTGGTGGCCGCTGGCTACAGGCTGGTGGCTGCTGCTGGCGGCCCTGGTGGCGCTGGTCTTCGTTGCCTACCATTGGCGCACCATCCTCCGGCTGCGGGTCCCGATCCCCGGAATCACCCTCGGCACCTGGCGCTGGGATGCGGCCGCCGAGCTGCGGGCCCTGCGGCGCCGTGCCCGGGAGGGTCAGGACCCCAAGACCACGGTCGGCCAGCTCTCCGAGCTCTTGCGGCGTATCGCCATGGCGCGCTGGGGGCGGGAGTCGTGCGCCGGGCTGAATGGCGCGGAGTGGCTCGCCTGGCTGACCGCCAAGGACCCCGCGGGATTCCCCTGGGAGGCGAGGGGCAGACTGCTCATCACCGCCCCCTATGCCCCGCCGGGTTCCCTGGGTGAGCGGGACCTGTTGGCCCTCATCGATGCCGCCTACGTCTGGGTCGCCGCCCCCGACCCCAAGCCGGAACCTGGCGCCAGAGGCAAGCCCGGCTGGGCCCTCGGGCGCGTCGCGGAATTGCTGCCCTGGGGGCGCCCCGCGCGGGGCGAGGCCTCCCGTGCCTGAGTCACGTCATGTTTGAGTTCCACTGGCCTTGGGCCGCTATCCTGTTGCCCCTGCCCCTGCTGCTCCCTTATCTCTGGCCCAAGCCGGAGAGCCACGAGGAGGACCAGCTCGAAGGGCAGCGACAGACGCTGCTCCATCCCCGCCTGGATGCCCTTCAGGCGGCCTATCAGACGCGCCGGCTGCGCCGCCAGCTCGGCGGCTGGATCTACAGGTCCTTGCTCGGACTCCTGTGGGTCGGGCTGGTGGTGGCCCTGATGCGGCCCCAGTGGCTGACTCCCTACACCGAGGTCAGTACACCGGGCTACGACCTGATGCTCGCCATGGACGCCTCCCACTCCATGGACGCTCTCGACTTCACCGTCGGCGGGCGCCAGGTCACCCGCATGCAGGTGGTCAAGGGGGTCATGGGGCGCTTCATCGATTCCCGGGAGGGGGACCGTATCGGGCTCATCATTTTCGGCAGCCAGGCCTTCGTACTCTCACCCCTGTCACTGGATCGCCATGCGGTTCGCCAGTTGTTGGATGGGGTGGTCTCGAGCATCGCCGGCCAAGGCACGGCACTCGGGGACGCCATCGCCCTGGGGGTCAAGAAGCTGCGGGAGCGCCCTCCCCAGTCTCGCGTCATGGTCCTGATCGCAGATGGGGACAGCACCCATGGCAACTTCGCCCCCGTGGAGGCGGCCCGCCTGGCACGCATGGCGGGGGTACGGATCTATGTGATCGGGGTGGGCAGCAAGCAGGAGCAGATCCCGATCTACGAGGAGGGGCGGATCAAGTACCGGGACGACCTGACCATGAACGAGGAAACCCTCCAGGAGATCGCCCAGATCACCGGCGGGGCCTATTTCCGGGCCACCGATACCCGGGCCCTGGAGGAGATCTCCGAGCGGGTGAGCCAGCTCGAGAAGACCCAGGCGGAGGCGCGCACCGCCTTCCTGCCGGAGCCCCTGTTCCGCTGGCCGCTGGCGCTTGCCCTGCTGGCCCTGCTGGGGCTCGGACTCTTCCCGGAAGGGCGCAAGCGCTTCGCGCGGGGGGCTAGCGGTGCCTGAGGCTGGTTTCCACTTCGCCGAGCCTGCCTGGTTCTGGGGCCTGTTTGCCATACTGCCGGTCGCCCTGTGGCTGATCCGAAGCGCCGCCCGGGCCGCCCGGGGGCCCGTTCACCGCTATGCGGATACGCACCTGCTGCCGCACCTGACCGGGACCCGGGACCTGGAGACCCATGAGCGATGGGGCCGCTTCCTTCGCTGGTCCCTGCTGTGGACCCTGCTGCTCGCGGCCATGGCGGGACCGCGCTGGGACGCCACCGATGTCCGGCTCTTTCACCCGGGCAACAATCTGTTAGTGCTGCTGGACATCTCCCGCTCCATGCAGGTGGACGACGTCTCCCCCAGCCGGCTCGGGCGCGCCCGCCAGGAGCTCCAGGATCTGATCGTCAACAACCGAACCGTGCGACTCGGGCTCATCTCCTTCGCCTCTGTGCCCCTGGTGCTGTCCCCCATCACCGAGGACACCTACACCCTCCTCAATTCCCTGCCGGCCCTGTCGACGGACCTCGTGAGCCTCCAGGGCAGTCGACTTGGAATGGCCCTCGACCGCGCGGAGGCCCTGTTCGCCGGTATCCCGGAGAACAGTGCCCGCTCCGTCCTGCTCATCACCGATGGGGACTTCGACGAGCCGGAGCTCGTCGAGCGGGTCCGCAAGCTGGCCGAGTCGGGCGTCCGTTTCCATGTCCTGGGCATTGGCACGCCCCAGGGCGGGCGGGTACCTGCTCCCAAAGGGGGTTGGGTCCTTGACCCGACGGGAGCACCGGTCGTCTCGGCGCTCAACGAGTCTCTGCTGAAATCCCTCGCTGAGACCGGCGGCGGGCTCTATCGCCTGGCGGATTATCGCGACGGGGACACCCGTGCCATCCTTAAGGCGGCGGAGGTGATGCGCCTGCCGCCGGAGGCCGGCGATGAGCGGACGCGCCTTTGGAATGAACGCTACTGGATTCCCGTGCTCGTGGTGGTCGGCCTGCTCCTCCCCCAGTTCCGTGGCCGGTTCCGCCGGAGGTCAGCGGCATGAGTCGATGGCTGACACTGTGGGTCGTCATCCTGGGCCTCACGCTCACGGCGGTGGCCCACGCTGGGCTCTTCAAAAACAGCGAGCAGGAGGCCTTCGAACGCTTCCAGGTCGGGGACTACGAGGGCGCGGCGGAGACCTTTCAGGACCCCTATCGCAGGGGCGTGGCCCTCTATCGGTCAGGACGTTACGACGAGGCTGCGCGCGCCTTCGAGCGCCTGGATCGGGGCTCCGATGTCCAGGCGGCCCGCTACAACCTGGGCAACTCCCGCTTCCAGCTCGGGGACTTCGCGGGGGCCGTCGCCGCTTATGAGCAGGCTCTGAGCGCGAACCCAGCCCATGAGGACGCGGCCTACAACCTGTCCCTGGCCCGCGCCATGCTCGCACGGCTGGAGCAGCAGGCCTACGACGAGCAGAAGAAGGAGGAGGAAGCGCGCAAGGAGGCGGAGGAGCGCGCCAAGCAGAAAAAGGAGGAGCAGGAGAAGAGGGAGTCCGAGCAGAAGCCGCAGGAACAAAAGGAGCAGGAGCAAGAGGACCAGCAGCAACTGCAGGATCAGCAACAGCAGGACCAGCAGCAACAGCAGGACCAGCAACAGCAGGACCAGCAACAG
>Ga0209254_10002371_pt1 | contig 17093 bp, 13 predicted proteins | sample FrelakmetDIP11DI_FD_187148 | JGI IMG/M metagenome (GOLD analysis project Ga0209254, IMG submission 187148) | Freshwater lake sediment microbial communities from the University of Notre Dame, USA, for methane emissions studies - DIP11 DI (SPAdes)... | ecosystem: Environmental > Aquatic >... | reverse complement strand
GCCCCTATGCCTGCGCCAAAGTATACGCGTACTGGATGACACGGAATTACCGTGAAGGGTACAATCTCTTCGCATCCAACGGCATTCTCTTCAACCATGAATCCCCGCGCCGAGGTGAAACCTTTGTCACCCGTAAGATCACCCGAGCAATTGCACGAATCCTTTCCGGGAAGGATAAGTTCCTATATCTCGGAAACCTTGACGCAAAAAGGGATTGGGGATTTGCCCCCGAGTACGTGGATTGCATGTGGCGGATCCTGCAGCAGGAAAAACCTGATGATTTTGTAATTGGCACAGGAGAGACTCATTCTGTGCGGGAATTTGTTCATGAGGCATTTGCATATGCTGATCTTGATGTGGAGGAGCATGTGCGAATTGATCAAAAATATTTCCGCCCGACTGAAGTTGATGTGCTTATCGCGAATCCGAAAAAATCTGAAAAGATACTTAGCTGGAAACCTTCAATAAAATTCAGGGATCTTGTAAAAATCATGGTGGATGCTGATATGAAAGTGGCTGGACTGGAACCGATCGGTGAAGCGGATAAAATTATATCATCAAAATTCCCGGACCGCTGGTGGAACGCAGATTGATATTTAAAAAATGATAGATACAATACATCAGATCCATTAGACATTAGCTGATGGATGGAAATTTCTTCTACTTTTTAAAAATGTATCGCTGTGAATTTCTATTAATTTTCATGGTTAATGCAATTTTTTCAGAAATTTCCGAAATTTAAAATAATTTTTGATCATTATTTTATTCTTAAATCACGCGAAAACATTAACAATTTTCTCGACAATTTTTACTATGTGTTCGCTTCATCCTCATTCATCTCTCGTCTCATGAAGATAAGCTCAATCCAGCGACAGAGTATGATTTCTCTCTTTTCAACAATTGCTCTAACTGGGATTGGATTTCTTTCAACGATATTTTTCGCCCATAAATTAGGACCAGCAATCCTTGGAGCGTACTATTTGTTCCTCGCATATCTGGGCATTTTCAATTTTATAGGAGATGGAGGATTAGGGAGAGCAGCAGTTAAAAGGATATCAGAAGGAAAAGATGCAAATGAGTATTTTTCCGCATATATGTTTATCAGGATTGCACTGCTCGTAGTATCTGTTACAGTACTCCTTTATGTAGAACCTTACCTAAAAGATATTACCTCATCAGGTGCTGTTTTCTGGCTTATTTTAGCGCTAATAATATCGGTTTTTTCGGGAAGTACTTGGGTAGGGGTATATGGTTCCGGAAAGGTCGGTATATCTCAGATTAGTATCTTTTTGGATGCACTCGCACGTACACTTATTCAAATCATAGCTGTGGTTCTAGGTTTTGGAGTTGCAGGTCTCACTGGAGGATTTATTGGTGGATTAATTGCCGGAGGTATTGTAAATTTCAGATATTTTAATCTAAAATTAGTCTATTTTAAGATTTCACATCTCAAAAACCTGTTGGGATTTTCTTTTTGGATTTTTCTTACCGCAAGTGGTTCACTGGTTTTTAGCTATGCTGATACAATTCTTATTGGTTTTTTCATGACTAATGCAGATGTTGGAATTTATCGCACCGCGTTCCAGCTTACTTCAGTTGCCACATTCACGACATTGGCTTTTCACTCGGTTCTTTACCCAAAGATAAGCAACTGGGGGGTACATGAACAAATTATTGAAATTGAAAATTCTCTGGCGAGAGCTTATACTTACTCCCTTCTTCTTGCAATACCAACATGTATCGGAGGATGGATTTTAGGGGAACGTCTTCTGTATTTCCTTTATGGGGCTTCTTTTGTTGAAGGTACATCTGCCCTTTTTTTTCTCTTGCTAATGCAGGTTTTTTATGTCTTTATGTACCTTGGAACAATGAGTCTCGCTGCTCTCAACAGGCCTAAAGATGCATTCTGGATAACCCTAATCGCAGCCGTCGCAAACATTCTTCTTGATCTCGCCCTGATACCCACGCTGGGAATCACCGGCGCTGCTGTGGCAACACTCATTGCTATGACCATAAATGCACTTGGAGCTCTTTATCTCCTTTCCCGCATCATATCAGTAAAATTCGAATATGAGCCAGTGAAAAATATCGTCTATGCTTCAGGTATAATGGGAATTTTTCTTCTGGTTATCATGTTCCTTTTCCCCCTTGCTCATGTAGTATCTGTACTAGCAGTGGTTATCCTTGGAGCAATAATTTACATCAGCGTTTTATTCAAACTGAACCAGAAAATACATGATGAGATCAGGGATCTTTGCGTCAATCTCGGGATTCCGTGGCCAAAAATATTATAATCGCTAGTGGTTTTCCCCTCATTCTTTTTATTGCATGGATTTTGTAATCCACATGTTGTAAATCGACAGATTATCCCTGACTGGAGGATTGATAATGAGTGAAGTTCAAATAATACGTTCATAAACCAAAGAAGTTTACGATCGGATCTTCTCTCTGAGGACAATTTGATAATATCCTTTAAGGCAGTGATCGGGAAGTCAAAACATGATTGATATTAAACTTAGTATACCCTCTCCAGGTTGGCCACTATCCGATCAGATACACCCGTATTTGCGACAAACACCCAATAATTCGGGGATATGGGGGGAGTATCGTTTTTTCATAAATGTCCCGATCGAAACGTGTGATTATTGGGTTGTGTTCGGGGATTTGGAAAACAATTCCGAATCCTGCTATTGCCCAGTAAATAATACGATATTTATTACCGGTGAGCCCCCAAGTCTGACGCATTATGATCAAAAATTTCTTAATCAGTTTTCACACGTTATATCTGCCCATAAAGACATAAAACATAAAAACCTGTACAATTATATTCAGGGGCACCCGTGGTTTATTAATAAAAGTTATAATGAACTCGTATCGCTTGACGCTGTCCAGAAAAATCGAGAGATTTCCATTATTACATCGAATAAAACCTTTTCTGCTGGTCATAAAAAAAGATATGAGTTCGCACTAACTATCAAGGATTATTTTGGAGACAGAATTGATCTTTTTGGCAATGGAATATCATCTTTCCAAGACAAATGGGATGTCCTTGCTCCGTATAAATATTCAATTGTAATCGAGAATTGCAGATGCGATGATTGGATTACGGAAAAATTGTTTGATTGTTTCCTGTCTCATACATTTCCGTTATATTACGGCAGTAAAAATATTTCAAAATATTACCACGAACATTCGTATGCTGAAATAGATATTTATGATAGTGAAGGATCAATAAAAAAAATTGAACACATTCTTAATCAGCCCGATCATTACACGGAACATCTACCCTTTATTCTTCAGTCAAAAGAGCGAACCCTTAACGCATATAATCTCTTTCCCAATATTATCCATTATATAGAGAAGAAAAAACTTGCTCCTTTTGAGGTTAAAGAACAGGTTGTCATAAAAAAAAGCAATCCCAGAGTTAATGCACTCAGGAATCTAAAATTATCTGTAGAACAACTTTTTAAAGGAAAATCCACTGATTAATTTTTATTTAACACGGGGAATAAACGAGAATCATTATGGAAAAAAGGGTACTATTGGTTAGCAGTAATTGGGAAGAAATTTCTTTATGTTCATCAAGTCTTGATCGAAAACTTGAGGTTAAATGTACTGATGAATCTCACTACCCTCTCGGTATTGCATATTTACATTCCTATCTGGAGTCAAAAGGGCATGCAATTGAAAGTTTATGGCTGAATAATTATTCATTTGAGTATGGATTGTCATCAATTACGAAAGCTGTTCATAATTTCAAACCGGATGTAATAGGTTTCCAGATTCTAACCCCAAACAGAGTGAGTAGTTATCGGTTAATTGAATTTATACATAAAACCTTTCCAAATATCACTATTGTAACCGGGGGCATTCATACTACCATAATGTATGATCAATTATTACGAAAATATCCATATATTATTGCAATACTGGGTGAAGGAGAAATTACTTTTTATAACATGCTTCAGGAACTATCAAATACCAAACCAGATTTAACAAAAATTAACGGAATTGCATATTTCCTTGATGGCAATGTCATTCAAAATCCAGATCGGGAACTTATTGAAAATCTGGATGTTTTGCCATTTCCCAAACATGAATTATTTATTTATCATCAACGGGAAACTGCAAGTATTATCACCTCCCGGGGCTGTCCAAATCGTTGCAGTTTTTGTTGTTTAAATACTCATAATAAACGTAAAGTTCGTGTCCGGTCGGTTGAAAATGTAATTGAAGAAATTGAATGGCTTATAAACACATTTCCTCAATTAAATTCCATTTGGATTCATGATGATACTTTTTTCCTCGATACATCAAGAGTGATAAAATTTTGTGATATCATTATATCAAAAAATCTTGCTGTGAATTTTACCTGTAGCGGGAGATTTAAACCAGTCTCAATAGAGATGGTGAAAAAACTTGAGCAAGCTCATTTTACCAAAATACTATTAGGTCTGGAAAGTGGTGACGACATTATCTTAAAAAAATGTCATAAAGGTATTTCACAAAATGATGTAATTCATGCAGTTAGTTTATTTGCCGAATCCGGAATCGACATATATGCATTTATTATCGTTGGCCTTCCTGGAGAAACACAGTCAACCATAATGACGACAGCACGATTCATTCAAAAACTTCAGCAGATAAAATATATGTATTACGATAATATTGGGGTCCTTACAATATACCCAGGAACAGAGATTTACGAAATTGCGAAAAAAAATGGAATAATTAATGACAATTATTGGCTTACCGATGAGATCACTCCGTTGTTTACTGTTGAACACTCACAGGAACAGCTATTCTTGTTCAAAGATATGCTGTTAGATTATATTTCGTATAACCGATTATTTACAAAAAATGGATTTTTTAAACAATATTTCATGTTACCGTCGATATTCCGATATTTTTTGCTGTACCGGTTTAAATATCTTGTTACCAGATTATTTTCAAGGATCCGAAAATTCCAAAATATGGAGATTCAATAAAAATGATTATCGTAAAAATTATCGGTGGACTAGGCAATCAGATGTTCCAGTATGCATTAGGAAGACGACTGGCATATAAAAATGATGTCGAATTGAAGTTGGATATATCTGCATTTGACGACTGGTATCATCTTCATTCATATGGATTAAATAACTTTAATATTGAAGAAAGAATTGCAACGAAAGAAGAGATTTTAAGGCTGTCAAGATATGGCAGGATAAAAAATATTTTTTGTGAGGTCCTGGATGTTTTCAAACCATATTACCAGCGGGAATATGTAAGAGAGAAGGATTTCACATTTGATCCAAATATTTTTAAAATTACCGATAATGCTTATCTGGATGGTTATTGGGGTAGTGAAAAATATTTTTTGGATATCGAATCAATAATTCGAAAAGATTTTGCATTAAAACAAAAATCTGATTTGGTAAATCTTAACATTGCAGACCAGATTATTGATACCAATTCAATAAGCATTCATTTCAGAAGAGGGGATTACGTTACGGATCCAAAAACCAATGCGATTCATGGAACCTGTTCCCCTGATTATTATCATAGGGCGATTGAAGATGTATGTAAATATGTTTCAGATCCCCATTTTTTTATTTTTTCAAATGACCCTGGATGGGTAAAAGAAAATTTTTCAATCCCCTATCCAATGAATTTAATCATGATAAATGGACCTGAAAAAAATTATGAAGATCTGCACCTCATGAGCCTATGTAAACATCATATTATCGCGAATAGTTCGTTCAGCTGGTGGGGTGCTTGGTTAAGTTCAAATAAAAATAAAAGAGTTTATACTCCTAAAAAATGGTATAAAGTTGATTACATTAATCAGAAAGACACTTTTCCAGCGTCGTGGTATAAAATTTAAGGAGTGATATTCTGGGCATTCAATTTTTCATATTGTCTTAAAAGAAATATTTTAGATCTTTACGAACTAATGATTAGATCCTCATTGGAAATCATTCGATGGTTACTTCTGGTTTTCTCGAGGATTACTTTCATACTGACATCTAATTACGAGAGAGAATTTTTGGAGCTATTTTTTTAAAATATGCCAATTGCAAGAAAAGAAATATTGTCTGAAAAGATATCTATTATGGAAAAAGATTCTTTAATTTATGTGGCAGGCCATCGTGGAATGGTCGGATCTTCCATCGTTAAACAATTAAAAAAAAAGGGCTATGATAATATCATTACAGCCACAAGCAGTGAATTAGATTTAATAAACCAGGATGCAGTTAATACGTTCTTTCGCAGTAATCCAATTGATTATTTATTTCTCGCAGCGGCAAGAGTTGGAGGGATTAAAGCAAACATTGCTAATCCTGCAGAATTTCTCTACGACAATTTGATGATTCAAAATAATATCTATGAATGTTGCCGAAAATATAAGATTAAAAAATTATTATTTCTTGGAAGTTCTTGTGTCTATCCAAAAGACTGTCCTCAACCCATGAAAGAAGAGTATTTGATGACAGGACCTTTAGAACCTACAAATGAAGGATATGCCCTTGCAAAAATTGCGGGTCTGAAAATGGCCCTTTATTATCACCAGCAATATGGATTGAATACTATCTGTCCGATGCCATGCAACCTTTATGGCGCAAATGATCATTTTGATCCTGATAATTCTCATGTTTTATCAGCTTTGGTAAAAAAATTTGTGGATGCAGTAGAAGATGATTCGAAAAAAGTAGTTCTCTGGGGCAGTGGAGTCGCCAGAAGAGAATTCCTTAATGTGGAAGATTTATCGGTTGCTCTTTTATTTTTAATGGACAAATGGAATAATCCTGAAATTATTAATATAGGATGGGGAGATGATATTTCCATTCGGGATCTCGCTGCAATGGTTGCAAAAAAAACCGGTTATTATGGGCAAATTTTATGGGATACTTCAATGCCCGATGGTATGTTGAGAAAATGTATGGATATATCGAAGATAACATCTTTAGGATTTAAACCAAAAATCAACTTGAAAGAGGGCATCACTCAAATGATTAAGGATTATAAACAAATAAGAAAAACCCAATTAACCATTAAATCAAAAAACGGATAGATTTTTATGCTTCCCTTAATGAAGAATGCATTTTTAAATGAACACGAAACGAGGAAGGCACTTGCTGAATTTATTCTACAAGCCCCACGGTTTAGTATGGATAAGCAATGTTTCGATTTTGAGGAGGAATTTTCAAATGTACAAAATCGAAATGAGGCAGTTTTATTCAATAGTGGTGGCAGTGCGAATTTGGCATTATTACAATCCCTAAAAAATTTAGGTTGTTTGAGCGAAAGTGCCAACGTAGGCTTTTCAGCATTGACCTGGTCCACAAATACCATGCCAATTATTCAGATGGGATTTAGCCCAGTTCCCATTGATTGCGATCCCTCTACATTAAATGTCATGTCGTGGAATCTTGAAGAGAGATTAAAAAATTGTGAGTTAAATGCACTTTTTATTACAAATGCATTAGGATTTACAGGAGATTTAGACAAAATAAAAAAAATATGCAAGGAAAACAATATCCTCCTCATCGAAGATAATTGTGAATCTCTTGGAAGTGAACTGCCGTCCGGGAAAGCTGGAAATTTTGGAATGGCATCCACATTCTCTTTTTTTGTTGCTCATCATATGTCAACAATAGAAGGTGGGATGGTATGCACAGACAACAAAGAACTTGCTGAGATGCTTCGAATTGTACGTGCTAATGGATGGGATAGAAATCTGAATGCTGCCCAACAAGATAAAATCAGAAAAAAATTTCAAATAATAACTGAATTTGATGCGAAATATACTTTTTACGATTTAGGTTATAATCTTCGGCCAACTGAAATTACAGGATTTATTGGCATGTATCAATTAAAGTTTTTAGAGGAGAATATAAAAATTAGAGAGAGAAATTATCTATCTCTTGAAAAAGAAGTAATCAATAATTCTGATCTAATCACCTTGGATCATTCACATCTTTCACTGCTGTCAAGCTTTGCTTTCCCTGTATTATGTAAAAATCCAGAATTAAGGAATAAATACGTCGCACAATTTTCTGGCGCTGGGGTTGAAATCAGGCCAATGATTGCGGGCAACATTCAAAACCAGCCGTTTTATAAAAAATATGTTAAAAATGTATATGATCTACCAGGTACTGATATGATTCATTATTGTGGTTTTTATTGTGGAAATTATCCTGAATTGACAAAATCTGATCTAGATCTTCTATCCAGTTGTCTAAAGATAAAATAGCTTTCCATTGACTTGTATAAACGATAATGAAAGTGATCTTAGCAGATAACCATCTGGGTCGAAAGATATGGCGACTATGGAAAATACTGCATAAACTGGATTTGGAAGTGGATCCACAACGGTTTAGATAGTTTCATCGGTGCGAATTAATTGCATGGAATTATTATCTGGTTTTTGATTAAATAAAGCAACAATACCCATGTATACTTAATATTTACTAATTAATAACATACAAAAGGTAAAATATGAAAGTGGTAATTCTCGCGGGAGGTCTTGGCACCCGTCTTAGTGAAGAGACTGTCATAAGACCCAAACCCATGGTAGAAATTGGGGGAAAACCTATTTTATGGCACATAATGAAAATTTATTCTCATTTTGGTTTTAATGATTTCATTATCTGTCTTGGTTACAAGGGATACATGATAAAAGAATATTTTGCCAACTATAACTTGCATATGTCAGATGTCACCATTGATATAAAAAACAATAAAATTGAAACCCATCACAATTTTTCCGAGCCCTGGAAAATTTCCTTGATCGATACTGGAGATAATACCATGACCGGGGGACGGGTGAAAAAAATCCAACCCTATATTGGAGATGAACCGTTTATGCTCACATATGGGGATGGGGTATCCAATGTAAATATTCCGGAATTATTGAAATTTCATGCTAAAAAGAAAAAAATTGGAACATTAACTGCCATCAGACCTCCCGGGAGATTTGGAGTTTTAAAAATTCAAGACGATCATAGGATTTCTTCATTCTTGGAAAAACCTATGGGGGACGGGGGACATATTAATGGCGGTTTCTTTGTATTCGAACCAGATTTATTTGATTTCATCAAAGGTGACACAACAATTCTTGAGAGAGAGCCTTTGGAATTATTAGCAAAAAATGGCCAGTTAAATGCCTTCAAGCATGAAGGGTTCTGGTATGCGATGGATACCCTGCGGGATAAAAATTATCTCGAAGAGGAATGGGCAACCGGAAAAGCCTCGTGGAAGCTGTGGGACTAATGACAGTTCGTAAAAAACTGATTGATTCATACCAAGGTAAAACGGTTCTCATCACCGGACACACCGGATTTAAAGGATGCTGGCTTGGCTTATGGCTGGAATCGTTGGGTGCTCAAGTTATCGGGTATAGTCTTGAACCTCCGACAGATCCCTCAGTCTTCAAGGCAACCGGATTATCGGATCGTATTATTGATATCCGTGGAGATATCCTTGACTGCAATAAAATTTTTGAAACCGTAAAAAAATATCGTCCTGAATTTATCTTTCATCTTGCCGCCCAACCGCTGGTTCGCTATTCATATAAACATCCCCTTGAAACGTTCAACGTAAATGTTATAGGAACTGCAAATATTCTTGAATCGGTTCGATTGTCTCAGTATCCAGCTATCTGTGTTTGCATTACGAGTGACAAATGTTATGAAAATCGGGAGTGGGATTATGCATATCGGGAAATCGATCCTCTTGGGGGACACGATCCCTATAGTGCAAGCAAGGCGGCTTCTGAAATTGTGATTGCATCGTATAGAAAAAGTTTTTTTTACATAGGAAAGGAAAATTCCTTGGTTACCTTATCTTCTGCCAGAGCGGGAAATATCATCGGCGGCGGAGATTGGGCAGAAGATCGAATTGTTCCTGATTGCATTCGAGCTCTTGTTAAAGAGATAACGGTTGAAATCCGGAATCCTCATGCAATACGTCCCTGGCAATTTGTGCTTGACCCGTTATTCGGATATTTATTGCTTGCATTAAAAATGAAAGAAAAACCAGAAAGATATGCAGGTGCATGGAACTTTGGTCCATATCATTCGAATACTGTTGATGTTCAAACCATTACAGAAAAAGTTCTGGAGGAATGGGGAAGCGGAACATGGCAAGGGGCATTTCAAAATGAGAATGCTTCCCATGAAGCCAACTACCTCAAGCTAGATATTTCCAAATCTAATACGAAATTAGGGTGGAAACCGGTTTATGATATTGATGAGACGATACGGAAAACTATTGAATGGTACAGGGGATACTATACGGGAAAAACCGATATGTACGATTTTTCCCTCAAACAAATTAAGGGATATATGAAAGATGCAATGAAAAAATAACAATCATTAATTTTTATCAGATCTCGGAGAAAAAATTGCAAAGGTTCGAAAAAATCCTTCTCATGTTATACCCAACTAGATAATTAGAAACTTTCTGATTTACCATTCATTATTATCACTAAAAAGGGAATATATCCCAATAAATAAGATTTATCCTGAAATCAAATCGTGAGTGTTGGTCATGAGTTCATTGACTGGAGAAAAAGTTTTCATAACCGGTGCCACCGGATTTATCGGTTCAAATCTTACACGCAGATCTCTTGATAAGGGCGCCGAAGTTTTCATAAATATCAGAAATTCTTCGGATACGTGGAGAATTAAGGATATTTTTAATGATGTTGACGTAATTCCAGTGGATATCACAGAATATGAAAAATTAAAGGATTTCCTAAAGGAGATTCGACCGGACATTATCTTCCATACCGCAACATATGGTGGAAATGCTCAGCAAAAAAACACAGAAAAAATTATTAAAACAAATTTTATCGGGACTGTAAATCTATTAAGTAGTTGCAGGGATATCGATGTTAGTTTGTTTGTAAATACAGGATCCTCTTCCGAGTATGGAATAAAAGACTCGGCAATGACAGAATCTTTTCTTCTGGAACCTGTTACTGAATATGGAGTTTCAAAAGCAGCTGCAACGTTATATTGTCAGAGTTGCGCGATGACGGAAAACCTGCCAATAGTCACCCTTCGCCTTTTTTCACCGTATGGCCCGTATGAACAAAAATCTAGGCTGGTTCCTTCCGTAATATTGGCAGCTCTGCAAAAAATTAACCCAAAAATCACTTCACGGCAATTTGTTAGGGATTTCATCTTTATTGAGGATATACTCGATGCGTATGAAGCTGTGATCAACCATAAGAACGCTTCTGGAAAAATATTCAACATAGGTTCGGGTCAGCAGCATTCAGTCGGGGAAGTTGTTGACATGATTGTGGGGCTTCTTGGAAATGAAGTTTCATACGAAGTCGGCATCCCACAGGCATGGGAAAACGAACCCGCATTCTGGCAGGCAGACATTCAACGGGCAAAGTCAGAATTGGAATGGGAACCAGAATATTCACTGGGAAAAGGCCTTGCTGCGACAATTGACTGGTTTAAGTTGAACAAGGAATTATACAGATAATAACGGAATTCGCATGAAAATTTCTGATTATGTTATCGAAACCCTTGCGGCTGAAGGTGTTACACACATCTTCGAAGTATGTGGAGGCGCTTTGAGTCACCTCCTGGATTCTCTGTACGGCAGGAGTGACATCAGGACGGTCTCAATGCACCACGAGATGGCTGCAGCAATAGCAGCAGAAGGGTTTTCCCGTGCAAGCGGAAACATAGGAGTTGCTATGGCGACAAGTGGTCCAGGAGCAACAAACCTGATAACGGGAATAGGGAGTTGTTATTTTGATTCGATTCCCTGTCTTTTCATTACAGGACAGGTGAATACGTATGAATATAAATTCGGTCAGCCGGTCAGGCAGATTGGATTTCAGGAAACGGATATTGTCAATATCGTAAAACCAATCGTTAAGTATGCAGTTCTCGTCAAAGATCCTCAGGATACACAGGACCAATTGGAAAAATCAATTGTTATTGCAAAAACAGGACGTCCCGGCCCGGTTCTTATCGATCTTCCGCTCAACATTCAAAGATCAAGTTTAGAACCATCAACGCACTCTATCAATAAATTCCCTTCATCTGAATACGTGATTCCTGATGAAAAACTCATTAAAAACATCAAATCCCTGATTAAAAACTCATCGCGTCCTTTAATCCTTGCCGGAGGGGGCGTGAGATCCTCAAAAGCAACAAAAGAGCTCTTTGATTTTGCGCATATAACCGGTATCCTGGTTGTAGTATCCCTGATGGGACTTGATTCGTTTCCCCACGACGATCCATTGTATGTTGGAATGATTGGCACGTACGGAAACCGATATGCAAATTTAACCATTGCAAATGCAGATCTGATAGTCGCTTTGGGCACACGATTTGATACACGTCAGACAGGTACAAAACCCGAAACGTTTGCACGAGCGGCAAAAATCATTCATGTCGATATTGATGCTCATGAACTGAATAATAAAATCAAAGCAGATATTCCTATAAACATGGATATTAAAGAATTTTTAGATTCATTAAATCTGAATTCCGGTAATTTTAATAAAAAAAATTATTCCGCCTGGATTGAACGAATAAACTACTTCAAATTGAAGTATTCTATTGATTTTAGTTCTGAAAATAGCGGCATAACACCTTATGAGTTTTTAAAAGAAGTGTCGAAAGCTCTTCCAGATAATGCAATTATTTGTGTCGATGTCGGTCAAAATCAGATGTGGGCTGCACAGACCCTTGAGATCAAAAAGAATCAGAGGTTTTTTACCCAGGGCGGGATGGCTTCCATTGGGTCTGCATTACCCATGGCAATTGGTGCTTCCTTTGCAAAACCTGATCGAATGATCCTTGTAATTACCGGCGATGGTGGATTTCAACTGAATATTCAGGAATTACAAACGATGTATTATCACAATTTACCCATTAAAATTATCCTGCTTAATAATAGTGGGTATGGAATGATTCGCCAGTTTCAGGAACAGTACTTTGAAGGGCGGTTCCAGTCATCGGTAATTGGATACAGTAACCCGGATTTCCAGAAGGTTGTCAGCGCATATAATATCTCAACCAGAAAAATATCATATGTGAAGGAAGTCAGACCGGCACTTGAATCACTGTTTTGCGATTCCAAGCCCGGGTTTCTGGAGGCAATTATCGATCCAAAATTTAATGTGATCCCAAAACTTGCGGTAAACAAACCTGTGGAAGATCAGGAACCTGAGTTATCACGGGAAGATTTACAATCAGCTATGATTATCGATATTCTTCCGGAGCGAAATAATTCATGAGTAAAGATGAGGATATCCGGCAGGAAATATTTTCGAAAATACGGGATCTCCACAACCTGCGAAAACAAGCAGAACGAACTTTTATACCAGGCACTTCCCCCATACCCTACGCAGGTCGTGTTTTTGACGAGAAAGAAATAATCGCACTTGTTGATGCATCTCTCGATTTCTGGCTCACAACAGGGCGATATGCAGAACAGTTTGAAAAAGGTCTGGCTCAGTTTCTTGGAATGAAATATTGCCTTCTGACAAATTCAGGATCTTCTGCAAATCTTCTTGCGGTTTCTGCCCTCACTTCCAAAAAGCTCGGGAAGAAGAGGCTGCAACCCGGTGATGAAGTCATCGCGACTGCCTGCGGATTCCCCACAACACTAAACCCTATTATCCAGAATAATTTGGTTCCGGTCTTCCTGGACGTCGATATAGGGTCCTACAATATCAAGGTGGACCGGATCGAGCCAGCAATATCGGAGAAAACAAAAGCCATTATGATCCCTCATACATTGGGAAATCCTGCTGATCTCGATACTCTTATGAGGCTGGTCAGACGCTATGATCTGTGGTTCATTGAAGACAATTGCGATTCCCTCGGGTCGAAATACCGTGACCAGTATACCGGGACATTTGGGCATATCTCTACATGCAGTTTCTACCCGGCCCATCATATCACCATGGGAGAAGGTGGGGCGGTCCTCACCAATGACCCGCTGCTCAAAAAGATTATCGCTTCTTTCAGGGACTGGGGTAGGGACTGCTGGTGTGATCCCGGATGTGACAATTCCTGCAAAAAAAGGTTTGGCTGGAAGATGGGCGGCCTCCCATCCGGATATGACCACAAGTACATTTACTCGCATATCGGATACAATCTGAAATTAACCGATATGCAGGCCGCTGTTGGTGTTGATCAGTTGAAAAAACTGCCTGCATTTATTGAACAGCGCAGGAAAAATTTTACCGTTTTACAAAAAGGGCTGGAAAAATACCTCCTGTTCTTTTCCTTACCCGAACATGCCCCCCATGCCACACCAAGCTGGTTTGGGTTCCCCATTCTTCTCAAAGAAACTGCGCCTTTCACACGGGAGGAACTCGTCGGGTTCCTCGAAGAAAGGAAGATCGCCACCCGTATGCTCTTTGGGGGCAACCTTCTGAAGCAACCGGCTTATGAAGGGATACGATATCGCGTATCAGGTTCCCTTGAAAATACTGATTCCGTGATGAATAACCTTTTCTGGATCGGGGTTTATCCGGGGCTTTCTAAAGAGATGCTCTCATTCATTGTTGATTCATTCGATGAATTCATGACTGATAAAGGACTGCCGGGTAAACCCGGTTCGTGAGAGACTACCGGAAACCATCAATCGTTTTCCGAAAAAATACTCTTTGTTTTTCCTGTTTATTCCAGAGATGATGATCCCCGGAGAGCATTTTTTGAACCGATACGCTCTGATTTTTACAGGTACAAAGTAAATAACATATTTAGAACTGCAAACATACTTAATTTCGAGAAGACACATGCAAACCCCCCAGAACGCGGATCCTCTGGTCAGCATCTGCATCCCGGTATATAATTCTGCTATAACCATAGGAAGAACCATCGAATCGGTCCTTGGGCAGACCTATAAAAATCTCGAGATTATTATTGTCGATAACCTCTCCACTGATGCGACACAGGAACGAATACGGGAGTACAAGGATTCCCGCATAAAAATCATTGAAAACCCGGTTCATTTCAGGTGTGCAGAATATAACTGGAATACCTGCTTTGCTCATACCCGCGGCGAATTTATCGCCCTGTTCCATGCAGACGATGTGTACTCACCAGACATGGTTGCACGACAAGTCGATATCTTCAGAAAATTCCCCTCGGTCGTAGGGGTTTTCACGCAGGCCGACATAATCGATGAGCAGGACAAGATCATCGGCTCATTCAGATTACCACCAAAAATTACCGGTAATACACCATACACGTACCAGGAACTGTTACCAGTCGTGCTTGAATACGGCGATTTTTTCTTCTGTCCCAGCGCGATGGTCCGGGGAAACATCTATAAAAAAATTGCCCCGTTCCGGTACGACCAGTTTGGTTCCGCCTCCGATCTCGATACATGGCTGCGGGTCGCCCAGACAGGACCGGTAATAATTATCGAAGATAAATTGCTGAAATACCGGATGAGCATGACCCAGTGGTCATTTACCCTCAGGTCAAGGACTCAGGAAGCAGATGGTTTTAAGGTACTGGACTTTCATATTGCAGAATGCGGAAAACAGTGTGATCTTACCAGCGATACATTAGGGAAATACGAACTCCGCAGGATGGAAGACCAGATTTTCTGTGTATTGAATTACGTGAAAAAACATGATTTTTCAGGATTCCGGCAGTATTTGAACCATATGAATTGGGGAAAATACATCCGGATTATCATTACAAAACCCCGTATCTCCGTCCCGGTTTTGCGAAAAGGTTTTTTTAAGATCTTGGAAAATATAAAGCAATTAACTATTTTTTGATCTCTGCGATCTCCAAGACTACGAAATGATTGCTATCGTATCAGCGCCTCGTGCACTTCGATGAGTTGCCGGGTCAGGATATGGTGATCGTACCGGTTTACTGCCGTATCCCGGGCACACATCCCCATTCGAGAGCGTTCCTCCGGATGACTGCTCATCCAGTGAACCGCTTCGAAAAGTGAGTCTGCATCCCGGACGGGAATGAGGAGCCCGTTCCGGCCATTCTCCACGATTTCCGGACAACCACCGATATCTGTGGTTATAGCCGGAATTCCAGAGGCAAAAGCCTCCATAACCGATGTCGGGACCGCTTCTGTATATGTTGGGAGGAGGAGGCAGTCGGCAGCATTCAACCATATACTGACATCCTCGGGAGGCTTTGACCCCAGAAACGCGCAGTTTGCAGGGTGCTGTGGAATTGCTCCCGGCCCGATGAAGACGAACGACAACTCCGGGCTCTTTTCCGCGACCTGGAGCACTTCGTTGATTCCTTTCCAGCGGTGCAGTCTCCCGATGAACAGGAAGATCAGTTGTTCCTGCGGTAATTCCAGCCGCGATCGTGCCGTTTTCTTTGGCCGGGGTGAGAAGAAGACTGTATCCACACCGGAATGAATTGCTGTCGTCTTCTCTGGTGCCGCACCAAGGGTAATTACCGTCTGCCGTATCTCTTCACTGGCCGTGATAATGTGGTCGGCTCTCGAGATCATATACCGGGTCAGATACATATAACCGCGATTTTTAAACGGGAAAATCCGGGCATCGTCACCATGGAACTTCAGTATCAGCGGCGTACCTTTCTTTTTCAAAAGCACCGGAATTACGCTGCTATGAGGAATATACTCAGCCTGAAGAACATCGAGTTCGTGATTGCGGACGAGACGAAGAGACTGCCAGTAAAACGGGAAATATCCCATTACCGATGGTGAGGTCTTCACCGCTTTTTTCACTGTTACTCCACTGGCTTCAAGATCCCTGACCATCTGCTGTATGAATATCCCGCGATAATCACCTTCAAACGCTGGATACATATTGGCAAACAGGCCGACGGTATATGGTTCCATGATTGGTTAAATCACTCCCATCTCGCTCAGCCGCGCCGGTAAATATGTCTTTGTCACAAAATCCAGCCCGCGTGCCGCGAACGCCTGCTGTTCTGACTTTAAGCCCATCTCGATCTGCAGGTTGATCTGCTTCTTCCAGTACTCCGTTGCAAACCGGGGATCGGTCAGCTCAGCATTCAAAGCCTCCACATCCTTATCCGTCAGTTTATCGGATGGCAGGTTGTAATCCCGGATATCGCTGGGCTGCAGGCCTAAAAACTGCGCCCGTG
>Ga0209254_10002370_pt1 | contig 17094 bp, 21 predicted proteins | sample FrelakmetDIP11DI_FD_187148 | JGI IMG/M metagenome (GOLD analysis project Ga0209254, IMG submission 187148) | Freshwater lake sediment microbial communities from the University of Notre Dame, USA, for methane emissions studies - DIP11 DI (SPAdes)... | ecosystem: Environmental > Aquatic >... | reverse complement strand
GTAATAGTGAGACCTGCATTGAGGAAGGCGAGCTCCCGCATCCGGTGGGCGAGCACATCATAATCGAACCTGAGGGTCTCAAAGATAGTCCCGTCAGGCAGGAAACTGATCCTGGTACCTGAGAGCTGTTTTCCGAAGAGGGTGAGGAACTCCCCCCGGTCACTCCCGGTATAGTCCGGGTCTGATCCGTACCATTCCCGGAACCGGTCTTTCATCTCGCGGAGGGTCTCCTCTCGTGCTGCGAGGGGGCTGGACACTGCTCCCCGTGCAAACCGCATCTCGTAGATATTCCCCTCACGGTAGACCCGGGCATCGAGCCACCCGGAAAGGGCGTTTACCACGGAAACGCCGACACCATGGAGGCCCCCGGAAACCTGGTAGGTCTGCTTGTCAAACTTCCCCCCGGCATGGAGGACGGTCAGCACCACTTCAAGGGCGCTTTTCCCGTTCTTCTCCATCCTGTCGACAGGAATTCCGCGACCGTTGTCGATGACCGAGACCGATCCGTCAGGGTTGATGGCAACGGTGATGCGGTTGCAGAACCCGGCAAGCGCCTCATCGATGGAATTGTCGACTACTTCGTGGACCAGGTGGTGGAGCCCCCGTGTATCGGTACTCCCGATATACATGGCCGGCCGTTCCCTGACCGGCTGCAACCCTTCAAGAACCGTGATGTGGGAGGCATCATATGTTTCCGCCATCGCCAGCCTCCGTAAAAAAAGATATAGGGTAACCTGTAAGGACCGTCACACTCAGTATTGGTCGTATAACCACTTAATGCTGATTCAAGGGCTGTTATATCAGCGGAATTCTCCCAGATCAGGGTCTTTGATACCCAGGGCCTTGTCGACGGCAATGATGAGTCTGTTCAGTACCCGGATGACTTCCGCAGCTTCCTCCTTATCCAGCGTCCCCGGCTGGTGCCAGACAATCCGCTTCCGGAGCTGGGTTGCGAGCTCATCGATCTCGGTACCCCTGAACTGTGACGGGACCTCGAACCCATCGAGGTGATCAGCTGCCCCGTAAAAGGCCTGGTCGGGCGGCAGGGCAAAATGTTTGCAGATCAGCACGATGCTGGTGATAAACCCCTTTCCGAACTTGCTCTCCATGGCATGCAATAGGAAGCATAGTTAAAAAAAGGTAACCGGGCTGCCTTACAATAGCGAGAACCGGGACAGCCACACCCACACCGGCATGATGATAATAAATGCCATGCTGACCACGAGAAAAGTCCATTCCGCAGTGTTGAGCATTTTCTTCTTGATAAAAAGGTGACTGTGTTTCCCGTAACCGCGGCAAAGCATACTGATATAGACCCGTTCACCCTGTTCATACGAGCGAATAAACATTGTTCCGATAGTGTAACCGATCTGCCGGATACGGTATCGGTAGGGCAACCGTGCATCAAAGGGATCAAAGCACTTCGCCTCGAGGGTCTGCATTGTTTTCCGATACATGTAGCCAAATACAAACAGGTATCGGATCATCATCCCGAAGGCAAGAGCAAACTCAGCCGGAAGCCCCAGACGCTGACCACCATCAAGGAGATCCTGCAGTTTGGTTGTGGAAGAGAGGAGGATGATGAATGAGATGGTCATGATAAATTTGACAAACAGAATAAAGGCAAATTCTACCGATTCCGCGTAGATATTGATACCGAAGGGAAGCGTTGCGATGATGGTAAAATCCGTGTAATAGGGATTTTTGATAAAAATCTGGAATAATATGACGATACCCCACAACAGTACGATTAATACGAGACGTTTGACATACACCAAGGGTGAAAGGCCCGATAAAGCCCATAGAATAATAAAAAAGAGAAAGAAAATTGCTCCCACGGTAAATACCATCGTGGAATACGGCACAGCAACCATCGCAACGATAACCGCAAATGCCACAATAATTTTTACCCGTGCATCAAGCCGGTGAATGCGACTGTCGCGATACGAGTGCTTTTCGATATTGAAGAGTTCTTCAATCATGATCGGCGGTTAAATGCCTTTAAAAATGCCTTTTCTGCATCGGCATAGGTATAGGCCATGGAGATCTCGATGCCGTGCGATCTGAGGGTGCTGATAAGTTTTGGCAACACGGGAATATCGAGCCGCACCGACCGGAGCATATCGGGTTGCACAAAAACCTCTTCAACGGTGCCGGATGCAACAAACCGTCCTTTGTTCATGACGTAGATGAAATCAGCGATCTCGGGGACAAGCGAAACATCATGAGTAGAGAAGATAACCGTCATCCCGTACTTCGATGATAAGGAGCAGAGGAAGTCATTGAAATCCCGCACACCCTGCGGATCAAGACCTGCGGTGGGCTCATCAAGGACGAGAACCTGGGGTTCCATCGCGATAACCCCTGCGATGGCCACCCGCTTCTTCTCACCACCACTCAGGTGATGGGGAACCCGGTGGGCAAGATCCTCGATTCCCACGATCCGGAGGGCTTCGGTAACCCGGTGATGAACCGTTTCTTCATCCAACCCGAGGTTGACCGGACCAAATGCAACGTCCTGTTCGACAGTCGGGGAGAAGATCTGGTCATCAGGGTTCTGGAAGACCAGCCCGACGAACTTCCGGACTTCCCTGATATTCTTGGGTGTAATCGGCTCGCCATTGACGAGAACAGAACCAGCGGTCGGCTTTAATATCCCGTTGAAATGCTTGAAGAGCGTGCTCTTGCCTGCACCATTCGGTCCTATCACCGCGATGCGTGTCTTCCGGGGGGCCATAAAATTGACGTGATCCAGGGCCGAAACGTCTTTTGGGTACGTGTAACAGAGATCGCGGGTTTCGATAAGGTGCATGAGTTATTTAATATTAGTGAAAAAGTATGAAAGTTTTATTGGTTTGTTTTTGTTGCCATCTTCACTGTATAGACAAGCCCGATGACAACAAGGAATGCGAGGATCGTTCCGACAACGATTGCAATGATTCCTCCCAGGGGTCCCCAATCCTCGCCAAGGGAGTAATCCGGCATCAATGATTCGTACGAGAACGTCCCTTCATGGTTTTCCTGAAGCTCTGCATCAGGGGGTGTCTGTCCCGTCAGGGTTTTTAGTCCCTGTACAACAAACGCCGTGCTCTCAAGGCCGTCGGGATCGGATGATGCGGCAAATACCGCAATCAACCCGATAATCAGGGCGATGATGAGACCTGCAGCAATAAATGTTTTATTATCCATCATGCCGCAGCAGCCCCCTTTGCTCCATAGACCCCGTTATCTACCAGGTCTGGCCGAACATTCATGATCAGGTAAATCGCGGCAACCGTGATGACCCCTTCAATCACCCCGATAATTGCATGGTAAATACCCATGGCTATCAGGCCCTCTACCAAGGGGAACGTGCCGGCGAAAAACAGTTGTACAGATGCAGCGAGGGCCGGGATGAAACAGGCAAGCCACGCGGCAATGAATGCCGAAACCGGCATGCTTTTTGTTGCAGCCATAAGTCCCTTGAAGGTATAGAAACCCACAAATCCGCCAATCACCCCCATATTGATAATATTTGCCCCAAGTACCACAATACCACCATCTCCAAACACCACAGCCTGTACAATGAGTACCATGGTCAGGATGAATACGGCAGCGAAGGGTGATCCAAGGAGAATTGCAACAAGCGCTCCGCCGACAAGATGCCCGCTTGTCCCCATGGAGACGGGGATGTTAAAGGACTGGATGGCAAAAATTGCAGCGGCGAGCACAGCAACCAGCGGCAGCTTCTCTTCGTTTAGCTCGTTCTTTGCCCATCGGAGTGCCAGTGCAATGAATATCAGGGCGATAATCCAGTAGATTGCCCCCTGCCAGATGGGAATGAATGCATCAGGAATATGCATGAATACTACACCTTTTAATATTTTTATAAATATACGTATGAATTGTTAGTTAAAAAAGATTTTTATTTGATAAATCGGCGTACTCCTGATGTGAGGAGTATGCCAAGAACCGGATACATTTTTGGATTTTTCAGAATGCACCTGATAAGTGCCCCCGGCCGGTCCATGTCACCGTAGGCCAGGATATCTTCCCTGACCGAAGGTTCATTGAGTGCCCGGACCAGCCGGTCGGTATCACCAGGAGAGATCTGCTGCCGGAGGCGGAAGAACCGCAGACCGGTCTCCAGTTCCCGCCCGAAATCAGACTTCCAGCGGCGTTCGTAGTCCTTCAGGACCCGGTCTGAGGTATCGTTCCGCTGACATGCCTCGCATGCAACGGCTGCCGCATGGCGGGCAGACCGCACCCCGGTATAAATCCCCCCGCCCGATGTCGGCTTCGGAAAACCGGCCGCATCCCCGACAAAGAGCGTCCCGGAGCCGTAGGTTTTCGGCATCACCCCGAGAGGGATGGTTCCGGTCACCAGGCTCAGGGTCGATGCAAATCCCTGCTGCCGGAAAAATCTCCTGAACCGCCCGGGGACATCCGCCAGCCCGGCAAGCCCGATTCGCGCCCGGCCTCTTCCTGAGGGGATGATCCAGCCGAAAAAATCTGGGGAGGCATCCGGATAGAGTTCGACAAACCGGTCGTCCATGTCATGGGGAATTTCAGCCTGGAGACCGGACAGGTAGCAGGGCGAACGCTGCAGATGGAGGGAGCGGGCTACGGTGCTCCGGGGGCCGTCGGCCGCGATCAGTACCCGGAACGGGATTTCAGCCCGCCCTGAAGCTCCCCTGGTAACGATCACCGGTCCCGAACGGCTGACATACGCGGTCTTGAGCCTGATATCTGCCCCTGCCGCTGCTGCCCGCAGCACCATCTCGCGATCAAGGGCTCCCCGGTCCACGACCACCGCCCGCGTCCTTCCCGCATCAAAGACCAGTTCTGACCCGGCCGCGGTTCTGATCTTTGCCCCGGAGACCTCCTGGATGACCGGCCGGTCTGACACCTCGCACTCCCGGAATGCTGCATTCGAGAGGAGCCCTGCGCACTGCACCGGGAACCCAACCCCTGCATGCTCTTCGATGAGGCAGGTGGCAAGGCCCTGTTCAGCACAGAGGCGTGCGCTGGTGCTGCCGGCCGGACCGCCGCCAACCACCACCACATCGTAGTGCCGCATAGAGGAACTGCCCCGGTTTCTTCAGATCTCCTTTTTCATTTGTCAGGCTATCAGGGTTTGGCAGACGGAACTTCTGGAGACGAGCTTTTTGATAGCCTGGAACAAACCTGACTGCACCATGGAGAAGGGTCCGGTATTTGAATGGAAGCAGTGCCTTGTCATCCGCTCCGACCTCAGGATGAGCTGCGGCAAGATGTGTGCACAGGCCGCCCACGCATCGCTGCTCTCCGCGGAGAAGGCTGTTGCGGGAACACGGAAAAAATGGCTGGCTGAGGGGCAGAAGAAGGTGGTCCTCAAGGCACCAGGGGAACGGGACCTGTTCGAGCTGAAATCTATCGCCGAGGCGGCCGGGATCGCTGCTGCACTGGTCCAGGATGCAGGGCTGACAGAAATACCTCCCGGCACGGTGACGGCACTCGGCATCGGCCCGGCAAAGGCAGAGGACATGGACCGGATTACCGGGTCGCTCTCCCTGCTATGAGAGAGAGCTGGTATCCCCTCGAACGTGCCCTTGGCATGGACTACTATGCCAGTGATACCCCGGGGATTGGGGGAAGGCTCCGTGAAGTCGCGGAAGACTTTGTGGTCGATGAAGTTCTTGATGATATCGGGAAAGAGGGCCCGTTCCTGATCTGCCGGCTGACGAAGCGGGACTGGGACCAGCAGCGGGCCATCCGTGAGATCGGAAAGAGGCTCGGCATCTCGTACAAGAGGATCGGGTTTGCCGGGACCAAGGACAAGCATGCCGTCACCTCACAGTTCATCTCCATCCAGGGAATTTCAGAGGAGGACCTGGAACGGGTCGATCTCCGGGATATCCGGCTGGAAGCAGCAGGGAGGACCCAATCCCCCGTAACCCTCGGCTCCCACAGCGAAAACCGTTTTTCGATCACCATCCGGGATGTCACCGTCCCGGACCCTGCCGGAATCGTCGATGAGGTGACCGGCATCTGTAATACTGCCGTCCCGAATTATTTCGGGATCCAGCGGTTCGGGGTCATCCGGCCGCTCACGCACATCATCGGCCGGTTCATCCTCTGCCAGGACTACGAGAATGCGGTACTGCACTATACCGGAGAAGCTTTTCCCGGTGAACCTGATGAAGTCCGAACCGCCCGTTCTGCCTACCGGGAGACCCGGGACGCCCGTTCCGCTCTCCGGGAATTTCCGCTTCCCCTCAGCTACGAGCGCACCCTCCTCCATCACCTCGCTGCCCATCCCGGTGACTACCGGGGAGCCCTGGCAGTCCTCCCGCCAAAACTGTCATCCATGTTCGTAAGTGCCTACCAGTCATACCTGTTCAACCGGGCCCTGTCCCGGCGGATTGCAGGCGGGAGAACCCTGCTTGACCCGCTCCCGGGAGACCTCCTCCTGTTTGCGAACGGGCGGGAGGACCGGGTCACGGAACAGAATCAGGGAAACGCCTGCCTCCATATGAGAAGGGGACGGTGCAGGATTGCCATAAGGATGCCGGGGTGCAGCGACAGCGGGTCGGTGTGGCGTGATAACCGGGAGATGGATAGTCTCCTTGAGGAAGATGGTATCAGCCACGATGATTTTTGTGCAGTCAGGGACCTGGTGAAGATGCGGTTTGAGGGAGCATCCCGGCCGATCTCCCTTTCAACCCCTGTTTCTGCAACAACCGGTGAAAATTTCGTCCATCTCTCGTTCCCCCTCCCTCCCGGGCAGTATGCAACAACCATCTGCCGCGAATACATGAAAGCTGACCCGCTGATGATGATCTGAAACAGCCTGTCATGCGAGGAATCGGGCCCCTTCTATTGCGTCGTGGAGGTTTCCGATCTCATCAACGAGACCTGCGGTGAGAGCCTCCTCTCTGTGGTACATCCAGGCATCTTCGATCGCGTTCCCCTGTCACGGGACTAATCCCGGAGGAGGAGGACAAGGCCGGCGGCGGCGAGTATGCCAGCCGTGATCAGGACAATGAAGAGCAGCCGTCTGGTCCCGGGCAGTGCTGTCTATCTGCCGGTTCCGGCAGCATCTCCCCCGCTCCCTCCAGGATAGAGGACATCATACTCGGTCACCAGGTTGGTTCCGCAGAGGTAGTGGTTCTTCAGAACCAGCCTGATCATATCCTCTTCAGAATCGATGTGCATCCCGCCAACCAGTGAGGGGGTATCGGAACCCCCGACAATGAAGGGGAGATGGATGAGCCGGATTTCATCGACCAGCCGGTGATGAAGCATGTGCCAGTTGAGCGTGGGGCCTCCTTCAATCATGAGCCTGCGGACCGCGAAATCGTGACGGAGAATACGCATGAGTTCGGGGAGGTGGACATGGTCTTTTCCGGCACAGACCACGCAGGCACCCCTGGTCCTGATTGCCGCCACCCGATCGGGAGGGGCTTGTTCCGACACGGCAATGATGGTCGGTGCATCCGGGGAGAGCACGTTGGCATCGAGCGGTATATCAGCCATGCTTGACGGGATCACCCGTACCGGGCTCTTTCCCTCGACATGCCGCACCGTGAGAAACGAGTTGTCGATCTTTATGGTGTTTGAGCCGACCATGATGGCATCATACCGTGCTCTCGTCTCGTGGAGAAGTATCTCGGTCGCGGGATCCATGTATTTCATGAGGATCTTGCTTGAACTTCCCTTCTTCAGGGTCAGTTTCCCGTCAGCAGTTATCTCTGACATCATCAGCACATGGGGCCGGCCGGGTAATTCTGCCACGTTTATTCCCTTTCCGAAAGGTTCGTCATCATAGCTGATATCCTTGTCTGAACTGATGGTAACCGGAAACCACGGGGATCCGTCCCTGGCAACTATTTATTCTCTGCGAAGTCACTTAGATGAGCCATGAATATAACCGCCCTCCGGCCACGGTTCCTCAGGTACATCGAGCCGATTGGCATGCTCTTTTACCGGGCCGGGGTCACGCCGAACCAGGTGTCGCTCCTCTCCCTCCTGTTCGGGATATGCTGTGCGGTCTCCTATTTCTACCAGATGTTTATCCTCGGCAGTGTGTTCCTCTTCATCTCTGCGGTTCTGGATCTGGTGGACGGGAGTGTTGCCCGGAGAGCGGGAAAGGAGACCCGGTTCGGGGCGGTTTTTGACTGGATTGTCGATAAATACGTTGATGCCCTGGTCATCCTCGGCATCGGGCTCTCCGGGATCCCCATCTTATCGCAGTTCGGCTCACTTCCGCCTGTGACTGATTCTGCGATTGTTGCCTTCGCCATCATCGGTTCCCTGATGAACACCTTCATCAAACCGGTAGTCTATGCAGAAACCGGGTACCAGGAACGGGTTGATGGAAAGATCGAGGACCCCCTGGAAGGGGTAGGCTTTTTTGGCCGTCCCGAGACCATCCTGGTCCTCATCATCGGGGGATTAACCGGGTTCATCTGGGTCTCGGTCATCCTGATCGCGGTTGGGACCAACCTCTCAGCACTGCAGCGTATCATCTATCTCTATGGAAGACTTTCCTGATCTCCCCTGAGTAGAGCTCGTAGAGACCGGCTGCCAGATCCGCAAGCCCCGGGATGAGCCTGAACAGGGCAGAGGCAATGACCACCAGCAGCAGCAGGGCGAGGAGCTCTGCTATCACATTGTGGGCCCAGAAAAAACTCTCATACCCGTACTCCCCGTTTCCGGCAATTCCGGGAAGGTAGGGGAACCACTGTTCGGTATACGCAATGATCACGGCCGTATTCCGGACGAGGTTCAGGACAAAGATGGTCGGCACGATCAGCAGGAACGCGAGGATTTTCTGACGGGTGGTGGTCGGGACGGCTGCAGCCACCCCGAGCATGATGGCAATGGCCTGGATTCCGGTGCAGGCAAGGATGATCTCGACCCGGAACCCGTTCCTGATCACCATGTTCCAGGCAACGAGGACTGCATCATAGCCCAGCAGGTTGACGAGCCAGAGGGTCTGGCCAATCACGACAGCGATAAGCCAGTCGCCAAGCGGAGTATAGGCAAACGGAGCGTAGATGAGGAATGCCACGGCAGCGGCCCGTGAGAGCTGCTCGACACGACGGTCTCCGGCGACCAGGTATTTCGCGGTGATGACGAGGAAGGGTACCGAAAGGACTGCAAGGGTCGGGTAGAGGTAGTTGTTGATGGAGAGGTAGTAGGGCACCTCGGAAAAGAGGAAGAGTATAATGGTCGTCCACCCAAGGATGGCAAACCAGTTCCTGATCCTTGAGGGAACGAGGAATGCGAGGAAGAAGATGCAGGAGGCAAGGACAAGGTACCCGCTCATTCCCATAATAATCGGTGCCGGGCGGAAAAAGGGTTGTGATGGGGCACTCCGTGCATATACCTCGTTATCACTGTTATCCAAGCCTTAATCTGCCATGTAAGCACATGAGATCTGCAATGTTCTGTCCTGAGTGTAAAAGCCTGATGATCTCATCCGGCGGCCAGCTGAAGTGCCGGAAATGCGGGTACCTCAGGAAGATTACCGATGAAGACCAGCTCCAGAGAACGAGGAAACGGAGCGAGAAGGAGATCGTTATTGTCGAAGAGGAGGGATCCATCCGGACGCTGCCCACCATCACGGTCAGGTGCCCGAAGTGCGAGCACAATCTCGCTTTCTGGTGGATGCGCCAGCTGCGGTCTGCCGATGAAAGCGAGGTCAGGTTCTTCAGGTGTGTTACATGTGGTCACACCTGGCGTGAGTACGATTAAAATACTCCCAGCACAGGGGGAGCCGGTTGAGCGCCCTCCCTGCTATCCTCCAACATTCCAGCTCCCCTGCAGGGACCGGGGTCCATTCCAGGCTTTGCATGATATCCTGATATATCCCTTCCTCGTCAGGTTTCGCATCTCCCATGGTCAGACCTGTCGCAAGGGTTGCACGGTTTTTTCTGCCTGCGGGCCATTGTCCAGGGACTTCCGGGCATGCCCCCATCACCTTATTATCACCAGTGTCCTCTCCTCTGTATGGCGATTGTGGTCGGTTCCGGGGCAGGCGGGGCAACCGTGGCAAAGGAGCTCGCCGCCTTGGGACACAGGGTTCTGCTCATCGAGAGAGGCCCGGAAATCGCAGAGAAGGATGCCCACCGGTACTATGCGAACGTGGACGCGGGGGTGAAGCTGATGCGGACCTGCTGCCTGGGCGGCACCACGATGGTCTCTGCCGGCAACGCACTCCGGTGCCTGGAGGAGGACCTGCAGGCGCTCGGCATCGACCTCTCCGCAGAGTTTGCAGAGGCCGAACTGGAGCTCGGAGTGCAGGAGCTCCCTGACGATCTGATCGGTGAGGGGACACGCCGCCTGATGGATGCTGCTTCCCGGCTCGGGTTTCCGGTCAGGAAGATGCCGAAGTTCATCGATCCCCATGCGTGCTGCAGGGATGGCCGCTGCAGCCTCGGCTGTCCCGTATCAGCACGGTGGAACGCGGTCCGTTTCGTGAAGACTGCACGGGAGAAGGGGGCTGAGGTTATAACCGGGCGGACCGTTACCGGGGTGCTCACCAGGAACGACCAGGTAACAGGTGTCCGGTGCGGGTCGCAGGTCTATTCTGATGATCTCGTGGTCATCGCAGCGGGAGCACTCGAGACACCGCGGCTGATCAGCAGCCTCGGGATTCCCACGTCTCCGCTCTTCTGCGATACCTTCGCGACTATCGGGGGTATATGCCCGGGCATCGGGTTCAACCTGGATGTCCCGATGGGTGCGTACCTGAAACATGGCAGCGGTCTCATCATGCCCCACTACTCCCGGCAGCTCGTTGCCATCCTGCAGGAAACCGGCCGCCCCGTCGGAGAGGGGGATATCCTTGCCATGATGGTGAAGATCGCGGACGATGATGAAGGCTCTGTGGGTGAGACCGTGGAGAAGGGGGTGACGGGAAACGATGCCCGCCTGATCTCGGGCGGATCATCGGTCGCCGGGGCGATACTCGAGGAGGCAGGTGCGGATCCCGTGACATTCGCGACTGCTCCCCTCCGGGGCTCCCATCCCGGCGGGACGGCAAGGATCGGCATATCGGTTGACACCACCCTCATGACCGGGGTTGCCGGCCTGTATGTCTCCGATGCCTCGGTCCTCCCCTCTGCACCGGGTGCACCCCCGATCCTCACCATCATCGCACTCGCCAAGTACGCTGCAAAGAGGATGTAGGGGCTGCCGGAGCAGGGATATCTTCCCCACTTCCGACAAACCTGATTTCCCCCGGGTCTTCTGCCTCCTTGAATGCGAAGTGGCACTTTCCTTCTTCAAACGAGTGGATCCGGACCAGTCTGGGGTCCTGATCTCCCTCTGCCCAGCCTCTCTCATCCCGGGCTCGTGACGGGGGGAGAACAACCAACTGTTTATATACTGCCCAGAGGCATTTATAACTATGAAGGTCAAGCCAGAGGACTCTCTCAAAATTGAAAATATTGTTGCCTCAGCGAAGGTGACGGATTACCTGGATCTCCCGGCGCTTGCTTCCCAGATAAAGGATGCCGAGTATAATAAGAAGCGGTTTCCGGGCGTTGTGATCAGGATGCAGGACCCAAAGATCGCAGCGCTCGTCTTTGGATCCGGAAAGGTGGTGCTTACCGGCGCAAAGAGCATTGAGAGCCTCTCTGAAGGACTCGAAATTCTTGGAAACCTGCTCCGTGGCCTTGACATTGATATCCCCCAGAAGCTCAGTTACAAGATCCAGAATATCGTTACGTCAGCAGACCTCGGGTCAGGAATAAACCTGAATAAAATTGCTGTCGGGTTCAACCTCGACCGGATTGAATATGAACCTGAGCAGTTCCCGGGCCTCGTCTATCGCCTGGAGAACCCGAAAGTTGTCGTGCTCCTCTTTGGCTCGGGCAAGCTGATCATCACCGGCGGAAAGGAACCGGATGATGCAAAGAAGGCTGTCCAGAAAATTCTCAACGATCTCAAAAACCTCGGACTGCTCTGATCAGGCAGTTCGAATAATTTTATCTTCTCCTTTTCCCACAGTTATCATCTCTTAAGGGATGTATAATTTAGAATAATAATATTTTTATATATAAAATTTGTATAATTGTGGTATCAAGGTGCGATTGATGAGAACCAGGAATGTGATGTATTTTACCCAGGACGAGGAGGAGCTTGCAGATCTCCTGATGAAAATCGGACTTAAGAGGAATGTGGCCCGCGTTCTCATCTACCTCACCCATAACCCGGAAGCCACCTCCCGTGAGATCGAGAGGGGTACCGATCTCCGCCAGCCGGAAGTGAGCCTGGCCATGGGTGCCCTGATCGATCAGGCATGGGTGGAGAACCGGGAGATCAAGGCTGAAAATAAGGGGAGACCGGTGAAGATATACCGTCTTTCACGCCCCTTTGGTGAAATCATCGATACCGTGGAACGGGAGAAACGCGAAGAGGCAAATACCCAGCTCTCCCTCATCCAGCAGATACGGAATTATATCCAGTAATACTCTTTTCCGGAATGGTGACATTGCAACCACCACGTTCCTCTCAAATTCTGTAGTTAATATTCTAAAAACGCTGAGGAGGTCGCGCCTCCGGCCTGCACCCGCTTCCGCGGAGACCCCCAGAAAGTGAGCGGTATGCGGTATCAGGTTTTTTCTCCGGCAGCTTACCGGGTCAGTTCCGTGCAGCCATCTGTTCTTCCCACAATGACCGTTGTCTTCTCAACGAACTCGCAGAAGAGGCCGCAGGAGAGAACACCGGGCATCAGCGAGATCAGCCCCTCCAGATGGTCGGGATTGGCGATTACTCCGAACGAACAGTCAATGATGACATTCCCGTTGTCGGTGATGACCGGGCCGTCCTTCTGAACCCCGATGCGCAGCACAGGTTCCCCCCCAATCGCCCGGATCCCCATCATAACCGGCCGGAGGGCGAACGGGATAACCTCGACCGGTACAGGGGCATCCAGGACGCCGGTGCATTTTGATGCATCGATCACAATAACCAGCTCTTCAGCTGATGCGGCAACGCATTTCTCCCGGGTCAGGGCAGCACCCCGCCCCTTGATCAGACGCAGGCGGTCATCCACCTGGTCCGCTCCGTCAATTGCCATATCCAGTTCCGGATAATCATCCAGGGTGGTCAGGGGTATGTGGAGCTCCCGTGCCCGTATTTCCGCCTGAAAAGAGGTCGGGACCCCCTGGATCCGGAGACCTTCCCGGATGCGGTCCGAGAGGCGTTCCATGGTATAGCCCACGGTCGATCCGGTGCCAAGCCCTACCACCATGCCATCCCCGACCATGTCTGCAGCATAGTACCCTGCCTCCCGCTTCATCCGGTCAGCAGGCTTTTCCTCCCCGCCAGGACTCTCCGTATCGTGTCTCTTTCCCATTCCTATCAGTTCCTCCTGGTCCTGCCTGGCTGAAGTCCTTCCAGGAGCCGGTTCATCTCGGCCGAGGCGATGGGTGCGGTGCAGTCAAGGGTTATCGGGGTAACAGAGATGTTGCCCTTCCGTATGGCATGGACATCTGTCCCTTCCGGAGCATCATCGATGAGAGGTCCGTTGATCCAGAAGTACGGCCGCCCCCGGGGGTCAAGACGTCGTTCAACACCGGTCAGGAAGAGCTTGTCGGAGAGGCGGGTCACCTCGTAACCCCCCTTCACCCGGGAGGGTATATTGACGTTTATCACATCGGCCCCGGAAGGGAAGGGGCGGCCAAGGAAGGTGCGGCATATCTCCTCCACCACCCGCTTGGCGTCATCAAAACTCTGGCCATGGAACCGGGGGTCATCAAACTTATCGCCCTGGTCTTCGACTTGGAGGGAAAAGGCGATGGCCGGGGTACCCTGGTTTGCCGCCTCAAGGGCTGCCCCGACCGTCCCGGAGGTCATGATCGATTCGAATGAGAGGTTCTCTCCGATGTTAATCCCGCTCACCACCAGATCGGGACAAAGCGCAAGCGCATAGAGGCCGATGATGACCGCATCGGTAGGCTTTCCCCCGACCGCATATGCCTTCACCCCGTTCTGGACGATCTCCTGAGCCCGGATTGGTTCAAAGATGGAGATGGACCGGCCCACCGCGCTCTGCTGGGTTGCCGGGGCGACAACCGTCACTTCAGCCAGGGGTGAGAGGGCATCATAGGCCGCCCATAGTCCTGCCGAATTGATGCCATCGTCGTTTGTGAGCAGGATTCTCGCTTTCATCGTTCACCATGACTTGGCAGGACAGCATGAAATACTTGACCGATCGTCAGGGTAAAGTCAGAGGCGGGGTCATTGATCATGGATGAGGGTTCTGCTCGCTGAATATGCCGTTGCCCATGATCCTTCGCTTGCTCCCGAGGGTGCTGCCATGCTGGGTGTGCTTTCGAAAAGTTTCGAGCGGTGCGGGTACGATGTCGTCCATCCCGAAGCCGGTGATTTTCTGGCCGAGCTAAAACGTCTTGCACCGGATTGCGATGCAGGCCTGGTGATCGCCCCCGACCCGCTCCTCTTCCGGTACACCGCCGCTCTTGAGAGCCTGACCCATAACATCGGCTGCGGGAGCATGACCGCCGCGGTCTGCGCCAACAAGCAACAGACATCGGCATTCCTCTCCCGTCACGGAATTCCGGTCCCCGATGAGACCACCACAGGGAGACGGGTCATAAAACCGGTCCTGGGATGCGGAGCAAAGGGAGTCCGGCTGTCCGGTACCGGCCCGGGTCCCGGAGAGTTCTCCCAGCAGTTTATTGACGGTGAACACCTGAGCGTGAGCATGGTGGGGAGCCGCGTGGTGGGCAATGCCTGCAGTTATTATACCGGAAAACCACCGCTCCTGCTTGCGGTCAACCGGCAGTACATCGACATCGCTCCCAACGGCCGGTTCACCTACCTCGGTGGCGAGACCCCGGTCCTCCATGATCGTCATGATGAACTGGTCAGAACTGCCGAAAAGACAATCACGGTTCTCGGTTGCCAGGGATATTCCGGTGTGGATATTGTCCTCGCGGACCGGCCCTATGTCGTCGATGTAAATCCGAGGATCACCACCAGCATCACCGGTATTGCGGCCTGCATGGAGGAGGAGATCGCTGACATTCTGGTGGAGGCTTCGAAGGGTGGGGGTCCTGAGAGGGTCCACCTGGCAGGATCGGTGCGGTTCGACACGCAGGGGAGGGTGGAACGGCTGTGATAGGAATTGATGTCGGCGGTGCTAACCTCAAGGTCGTCACGGCGAAGGGCACGTTCATCCACTACTGCCCACTCTGGGAAGAAAGTGCGCTCGGCGATATCCTTCGGGAATACCGCTCCTCCGCCACCCGTGCAGCGGTGGTCATGTCCGGAGAACTTGCGGACTGCTTCACCTCAAAATCGGAAGGGATACGGTCCATTGTTGATGCAGTCAGGGATGTATTTCCCGATGCCCTGTTCTACGGGACTGATGCAGCGTTCCACGATACGGCCGTGCCCGAGCTTGCTGCGGCGAACTGGCTCGCCTCAGCTGATTTCCTCATGGAACGGTACCGGGGTGACCTTCTCGTTGATCTGGGGAGCACCACCACGGATATCATCCCCCTCCTCTCCCTGGATGCCCTGAAAGGACTGTCAGACCTCCGCCGCCTCCAGAAGGGATACCTGGTCTATAGCGGTCTTCTCAGGACAACAGTGCCCGCCCAGATCCGGGAGGTTTCCCTGTGCGGAACCATGACCCCGGTATGCCCGGAATATTTCTCCTGCAGCGCCGATGTCCACCTGGTGCTCGGTCATATCACAGAGGAAGAGTACACCATCACACCGCCGGACCGGAAAGGAAGGGACAGGATCGCGGCACTGCAGAGACTCTCCCGGGTCGTCTGCGCCGATCTCGAAGATATCGGAGAAGAGGGGGCGCTTGCCGTGGCCCGGGCATTCTGGGATGCCCAGCGATCACTCTTCTGCTGTTCGGTTGAGAGAATCAGGAGAGAATGCGGAGCAGGAACCACCCTCTGTGCAGGTATCGGGGCCGGTCTCCTCTCTGACCTGTTTGGCGGCCGGAACCTCACCCGGGACCTTGGTGAGGCAGCCGGTGCCCTGCCTGCTTTTGCGGTCCGGGAGGTGGCGTTACGAGAGCATGGCAGTGGTTTGTGATCCTCCTTGCAGGCTCCCTTGCTGTCACCCTCGTCCTGTTCAGCCTCGGGCTCCCGTTCTTTTTTGTTTTTCTCTTCATCCCCCTCATCCCCTTCTTTGGAAGGGAGAAGCAGGTGAAGCGGTGCCTGATCTGCGGCTGGGAGACGACCGATAACCGGATCGCATACTGTCCTTATGACGGGACATCGCTAGGGATTCCTGAACGCTACAAGGGAGAGTGACACCACCGAGCGGGGCAGGAGGAAGCCAAACATCTCGGTGGTCGGGATTTCACCGAAATCTTTTTCTCTAAGGTTCTGGACTGTCCCCCGGTCAACCAGAATACCGAATGCCTGCAGGGCAGCTGCCGTCCTTCCGGGGGACAGGGACCGGGAGAAGATGAGACAGAGGTCTACCACCGGAGACCCGATCCGGGTATTAGGGTAAAACGGGGCTCTTGCCGGGGAGACGGTACCGCACTGCCGGCACCGGAACCGCCGGACATAAACCATGATCTCCTTCTGCCTCCCCTCATCGAGCACCGTGGCAAACTTCCGTTTCTTCCGGTCATACCCCGTGACCTCTCCCCCGCAGACCGGGCATGCATCAAGCACGGAAAATTCTCTCCCGTCCACCGCTGAAAACCCGGTATGTACCAGTGCCTGGAGCATGGGGGGAACCTTTACCGGGCGCATGGCTGCCGCACCTTCCTGCCGCAGGTATATTCACGCAAAAAACCGGCCGTTATCGTAATACATGATTCAAAACCTTTCTTTCTACGAAGGGGATACATCACCACACTCCTCTTACCCACCAATAATCATCAATTTCACCGATGTTAATCATTACCGTTAAATACGGCCGGGTCCGACATTTTTCTGTTCGAGGTTTCTACCATGGACGTAAAATATATTCCAACAACATGCCCGTACTGCGGTACCGGCTGTGGTTTCAACCTTGTTGTCAAGGATAACAAGGTTGTCGGGACCGCACCCTGGCACCGCAACCCCATCAACCAGGGCAAACTCTGCCCCAAGGGGAACTATGCGCATGAATTTGTCAATG
>Ga0209254_10002369_pt1 | contig 17108 bp, 12 predicted proteins | sample FrelakmetDIP11DI_FD_187148 | JGI IMG/M metagenome (GOLD analysis project Ga0209254, IMG submission 187148) | Freshwater lake sediment microbial communities from the University of Notre Dame, USA, for methane emissions studies - DIP11 DI (SPAdes)... | ecosystem: Environmental > Aquatic >... | reverse complement strand
GTATATGAGCGGTGTGGCGCCGGTATGCCCCTGGATGATGAGATCGTGTCTCTGGAAGATCTGGCCGCATACTTGGAGATGTGCATAGACTTGGAAAGCTGATGAAGATCGTCTTGCTTGATTATGATCTCAATAGACGGCTTTAGGAAATTGGCCAATTTCTTGCCAGCCATGATTGACTAGAGATTGACTAAAAATGCATCACTGCGACATTGCCGTTATCGGCGCCGGGCCAGCCGGCTCAATGGCCGCCAAGTATGCCGCCAAAGCGGGAGCTGCTGTGGTTATTCTGGAGGAGCATCCGAGCGTAGGCTGGCCGGTGGAATGCGCTGGGCTGCTGGGAGAGAAGGCCATGAATGAGTCAGAACTCACCAGTTCCCGTAGCCGCCATATTCTGCGCGGGCTCAAAGGAGCATGCGTCTATTCTCCCGGCGGGTTTAGAATGGATTTTAAAGCTAGTTCCAACCGGGCCTTTGTAGTGGACAGGAGGCTCTTTGATCGAGAACTGGCCTTGGACGCCATGAGAGCAGGTGCTGATCTGTGGCTGCAATCGCCGGTCAGAAGGCTTCGTAAAGAAAACGACGGAAGAATCCTGACCCTGGGCGATGGAAGTGAGGTTTGGTCCAAGATAGTAATATCGGCTGAGGGTGTCCGTGCCAGAATAGTGCGCCGTTCGGGCATCGCAGCAGCACAGAAAATTCTTTCCGGAGCACAGGTGGAGGTTCCCTTTGACGTGGAAGATCCGGAGAAGGTGGAGATGCATCTGGGTGCAGCTCCGGGACTCTTCGCCTGGGTAATTCCCACAGGGGAGGAAGCGGCCAGGATCGGACTATGCACAAATGAACGGGGTTGTGATCTCCTGCGATCTTTTTTGCAAAAGGACTTGATTAAAAGAAGGTTGAAGGGGTCGCCGGTTGGGCTCTTTGTCGGCGGCCTGCCTCTCGGACCACCAGCCGCAACGGCCAGGGAGGGCTTCCTGGCAGTAGGCGACGCCGCAGGACAGGTTAAGCCCACCTCCGGAGGAGGTATTTATCCAGGTCTGGTCTGCGCCAAGATTGCCGGAGGTGTAGCGGCGGCTGCGGTGCAGGAGGGTGACTGCTCTGCGAAGCGGCTAGTGGAGTACGATCGACTTTGGCGGGCGGCTGTAGGCAGCGAGCTGGCCATCGGCATGAAGGTAAATCGATGGTTGAACAGGATGAGCCCTGCAGAGATTGATGAAGCGGTTGACTGCCTTAGCAGAAAACCTGCGCTCATGAGAACTATCGAGGAGCACGGGGACATCGACCGGCCCAGCCTCCTCATGGCCAGGATGATACCTCAACTGGGCCTAGATGGCCTTTGGCTGGCGAAGCTGCTCCGGCATGCGCTGGGCTAAAGCGCTTCCACCCGGCTGTTGCCCATCTCGTCCTCTACCACCAGCAGGGTATTGTCGAACTGACCCTGGACGTCGCTGATGTGGCTGATGGCGATGATCTGGGGGAACCGCTGCTCAAGGCTGCGCAGCATTTGAATCATCTTCTCTCTATGCTCCTGATCCTGGCTGCCGAATACCTCATCGAAGATCAGGAAGGAGTAGGTTTCGCCTTCTGGGCCAAAGCGCATCAAGTACTCGCTGATGGCCACGCGAACAGAGACGGCGATCATGTCAATCTCCCCTCCGGAGTAGCGGGATATGGGATAGAACTCCCCTCCGTCTTCGACTAAAATATTGAAGTCATCATCAATTTTAAGGAGGCTGTACTTGCCGCTTACTTCTTCCAGGATCTCTCCTGCGGTCTTGGCTATATCATTCCTCACCCTGATTAGCACCTGATCCATGAAATCGTTAATCAAAGAACGGGTTGTATCCACGACCTCCAGCCTTCGGCAGGCCTCTCCCAATATTCTCTCATGCTCTTTCTTGCGTTTCGCCTCGCTCTTCAGACGGTTAAGATCTGCATTGAGAATTCCCATCAGGACCTTCTTTTCTGAAACCTCTTTTTGAGCCGATTCCATCTCTTTCTCGGCTAAAGCTAGCGCGGTCTTTGCTGCCTCATGCGCTTGGCGGTTATACGCCTGGGCCATTAACTCCTCTTCTGCCAGGGCAAAATTCTTCTCCAGGATAGCCATCGCAGCCAGGGCCTCAGCCAATCTCTTGCGCATGTCAAGCTCACCCGCCACACGGAGACGAATTCGTTGAGCTTCATCCTGTATCTTGGCAAGAGACTTGCGCTCCTTTTGCAGGGCATCATATTCAGATGGATCAAAGCACAGTGCCACCAGGGATTCCTGCAGGCTCTCCAGCAAAAGGAGATTTTTCTCCAACTCTTGTCGCTGCAAAGCTCTCTTTTCCTCCAAGGGGAGAATCTCCCGAACTCTTTCGATAAGGGACACGAACCGGTCGTGCTGCGGCTTGAGGTCATTTAGACTTTTTTTTGTTTCTAGGAAATCTGACTCCTTGTAGCACAAGATGCTGATTTGTCCCTCAAGATCCAGCAGACGCGCTTCATGGTTTGCGCTGTCCAATTCCAATGATTTTTGCTCGGCCTCATAGCGGGGAAGCTCCTCTAACATAACGGCAAGACGAACGCACTCTTCAACCAGAGGCTGTAGCCTCTCTAAAGAGGCCTCAACCTCAGCCATGCGTCCAGGCTCAAAGGTCACCTCCCCGAGCGAAGCCATCTTCTGATGTACCTCGGCCAGCTCCGAATCGGCCTGTAAAAACTGAGTCTCCAGGCTCTTTGATTCGGCCAAAAAAGCAGAACGATGGCTCTTCTTAGCATTTAGATCATCGAAAAGCTTGCCCAGATTGCTCCTCGACCGTGCCACGCCATCTATTTTATCCATTTGGTTTTTCATTTTTGATGATAGACCGACTATCTCTTCATTGGCCTGGACTGCGGCCACCTTGTATTTTTCCAGGAGAAGATCGCTTTGGCCTTGCAAAGGCCTCTCGCAGGTGGGACAGAATCCTTCCGATCCTAGAGCTCTGACCTTGGCCAAATTGGCTTTTGCCTCCGCCATGGCCAGCTCCTGCACCTTCAGTCCGCCACGCAGATCGGCCAGAACGCTATTCAGCTCGCTGCTCAGGCGGTCAAGCTCTCTATCCTGTTGTCGCAGGAGAGTCTCTTGCTCTTCAAGACCGGATAGGCCCTTAAGCTCCCGGCGAACTTCTGCCATTTGACCTTCCAGCTTAGCCTTTCGGCTTTGGATGGAAGCCTGGAGAGATAGTAGCCTCTCTTTCTCCATTTGCTTCTCTTTTTGCAAAGCGAGATCGTACCGCTCGATCTTCAGCCTCAACTCTTCTTCTCTGGCAGGAAGGATCTCCGCCAGCCTGGTTCTGGACTTATGAAGATCCTTTATCGCTGCTTGTGTCCTTGCGAGATTGGCCTTGGCGCCCTCAAGGCGCAATGCTTCCTCCTTTTGGCGAGTTTGAAGTTCACAATGCCTGTCTCTTAGGCTCTCCAAGCTTTGCAGAAGTGCCTGCCGCTCTTCATGCTCCTTCTCTTGCGCTCTCAATTCCTCAAGAATAGAGGCATCTTTGCATAGCTGCAAAAGCCTTTTTTCACTCTCTTGCAGGGCTCTCTTTTGGCCCTCCACGCTAGCCTCGGTCGCAGCCATCTGGCGTGAGATCTCCATGTGTGCATTTCGCTTGGGCTCCAAAAGCTCCAGGCGATCCTGCAGAGACGCCAATCTCTTCAGCCTGGGCTCAAGCTCGCCAAGGAGTCTCTTGCAGGATTCAGCCTCCGCCAAACGCTGTTTCTCGGCTTTGATCATCCCGGCTTTCTCTCCTATCTGAGCCTCCAGCTGCAACCTTCTTTCCATAATGAGATCGTTACAGCGCATCTTGTTTTCTTGCTCCTCTAGATCCAGAACTCTCTCTTTCCTGGCCTCATGCAGAGCTGACTGAGCGTGCTCTGCCTCTGCAAGCACCTTTTGTGCAAGCACGATGCCTTTGCTTACCTCCGCCAGCCTCGCCTCCACGTCCCCGATTTCTGCCAGAGCACCATCAAGCTGGCTCTTCTTTTTGTCCAGTAGGCTTTTGTCGGATTTGATCTGCTCAAGAGCCTTCTCTTTGATTCTATCCAGGCCCAGAAGCTTGAGGAGATACTCTCTCTTGCTCGCTCCTCCCTCCATGATCAGGTTATCCAGATCCTTCTGCCTGGAATAGAAGGTTTTCATAAAATCCTGATAGCTTATCTTCAGGAGCTCTTCGAGCTTTTGGTCAACTTCCTTTGAGCTGGCTGCAATCCTTTGGCCGTCCAAGAGAAGCGCAGCCTCCGGCATCAAGCTCTTGCCTTTCATGGCCCGGTAGATGATAAGCTCACGGCTACCCAGACTTAGAGAGAGTCTGATCTCCACCGGATCGGCATCCCCTGCACGAGAATTGCGCATAAATTCTCTTTTTAGGCCGGCAGCACGGCTGCCATAAAGAGCCCAGGCGATGGCCTCGACAATGGTACTCTTTCCTGAACCATTGCCGCCCACAATGCCGGTGAGACCATCCTGAAAGTCCACCTCTGCACGGCGATACTTCTTGAAGTTGCGCATCACCAGCTTATCAAGATGCATCTAAGGTCTCACTATTCTCTGAAAGTACAGCCTTCTTCAGAAGCTCCGACCCGTAGGCCGTTACCTCGTCTTTTATCGAAACGGATATCCGATCCGAACAAGCCTCATCCTCCATGAAGCGGGCGAACTCCTCATTCAGTCTCTGTCGATCCACCGGCCGGTAGCTCTGCTCCCCTTCATCTTGAAATTCCGGCTTGATCTTGAAGTAGAGGGCGGAGGCGCCCAGCCGGTTGAGTCGGCCCTGATCTATGCTCCTGAAAGCCGAACGGTTCACATTTGTGAGGGTAATTCTGATCATTTTATCCTTGATCTGCTCCTCCTGGCAGAGATCCATGAGGCACACTGCAATTTCCTCCGAGGAAAAACCTGAGCAGTCAACATCGGGATGATCTATCATATAATTTGGCCGAAGCGGCACTGGCTTGGCCCATCCCTGTTCCAGGTCCACCAGAAGCATGCCTTTTCTGTCCTTTGCCTCGCCAAAGTTGAAGTACTCCACCGAGCCGCTGTACCAGGCGTTTTCAGCGATAGGCGTTTGGCCATGGAAGTGCCCGAGTGCGATATAGTCGAAGTCTCTCTTGAGGAGGCTGTCCTTCAGCTCGTGCTCGCCCACGCTCATCATCCTCCTGTTCTTGAGAGATTCCACCAGCCCATGCATCACCAGCACGTCCCTGCCCGAGCGCTTGATCTTCTCAAACTCGGTCAAGTACTCCAGTGGGTCCAAGCAGAATGGTATGCAATGAAATTTGTGATCTCCCGTCTCAAAGCATTCATACTGGTATCGTTGAGCAATATGAATATCCCTCAAGTTTTCGAAGAGTCGGAAGGGACTGGTAAGCGAGTAGCTCTTGGGAGCGTCGTGATTGCCGCTGATCACAATAACCGGTATCCCCGCTTCAGTTAGCCTCTGCAGGCCTCTTTGGAAGACCACCAGCGGTTTTATCTTGGGTCTGACATGATGGAATACATCGCCGGCATGAATTACAGCATCAGGCTTGAGCTGTACAATTTTCTCGATGGCCTGCTCAAATCCGGAATAAACCATCTCCTCTATCCGGTTCTGCCCATGCTGATCCAGGCGGCCATAGCTGGAAAATCCCAGATGCGAGTCTGCAAGATGAATTATCTTCAAGGGCCACGCTCCTTACTCGAGGAAAGGCTTGAAACCTCCACGACGGACAAGGCTTTCATCCTTTTCTTCCTTTCCCAAGATGCGCAAGTAGTCCTCATAGCGGTGAATTATTGCTGGCACAGGGAATGGAATATTTAGCGTGGATACAATCGCCTCTCCCTTTTCCAGGGTCTGGATCTCGATATCCAGGCTCGATAAATCCTGCTTGGCTGATTCTTCGAGCTGTCTTCGGTCATTTTTATCCCCCAAACCCATGACAACCAAGGTATTGAATTGAGAAAGAAGAAGTTTATCAATCAGCTTTGGCTGCTGAGTGATGGCACAAAGACCGACACCGAACTTGCGGCCTTCGCGGGCTATGGTCTCAAAGCGAGAGGTGTTGCTGCCTTCCCCAAGAACTCGCTGCGCCTCCTCGATGGTTATAAGACAGTTTTTGCGGCACTCCTGGTCCTCTTTTTTGTAGGCTTCCAGAATGTAGCGAGAGATGATGGAGAGCAAGAAAAGCTCGGATCGATCGCTCATCCTGGGTATATCCACCAAAACGACTTTGCCGCTTTGCAGATTGGTGATGATATTTTCCAAGCTGGACCTTTTCTGGATGTACTTATTCGCCTCCAAAACGTTTCTTATCCTTCGCACCAAGACCAGGACCGTTGTATCCTTGAATCCCTCCTGCATCATCCTGGCCAGACCCTCATTGCTCTGAATTTCTTCCAGCCAGTTGCTGGAGCTAAATATCCTGGAGATGGCGTCCAAGGCGTCCCTTTGGGGCGGCGACCATTCGTAGAGCAGAGCTATATCCTCAGGTCGAACTTCGCTTTCGGAGATGGCCAGCTCTTCCACCCCCGGATCGGAGGCGTTCTTCCTGTCTGTAGAGTAGCAAGCCAGGCCGGATCTGTATCTCGTGAGATGCATCAGGCCTTTTGCATCTTTCTTGCCCTTCAGATATTCACCATGAGGATCGACTATTAGAAGCCCGAACTTGGATTCGCCTCGCGCCGCCAGACGCATGCAGGACGCGGCGAAGACCTTCATGAAGTTGGACTTGCCCATACCGGTTGTCGCGAAGACGCCCATGTGGTGGTCCATGGCCTCGCTATGAAGCGCTACAGGTATCTCCTCAACCACCCGTGAGCCGTTTCGAAGATAGCCGATCTCGATATCTCCCATTACTTTCTTCAGGAATTCAAACTCATCCTTTTTCGCCCTGGTAACGGGCGCGAACTTGGTGGGCAGAGTTCTGGATTTCCGAAATCCGCCTTGCGTAGAAACGCAGCCTAACGGCTCGGCAATGACCCGATTGAAGATCTGATCGGCGTCGTAGAATTCGGTGCCCTTTAAGGTTGTATCCCAGTGACCGTCATAATTGGAGCTGTGCTCCATATTAAGCACCCTTGCCAGAAATGTTAAGCTCTTATCCTTAATGGAGAATATCTGGCCCACCTCGATGCGTTCTTCATCGGGCAGATCGAAAGGCACAATGAAGTGATACTCAGTAACGCTTTTGGATATGATCCGGTAGGTCGTATCCCCCTTATCAATCACCATTTTATCAATCACCATTTTGTCAGGCAGATTTGATCCCTCTGGCACCCGGTTATCTTCACTCGCCATTGCCCACCTTCATTTTTCCTTTCATCCTTTCTTTCGTCTCCTAAATTCCCGGCCGCATTTCCAGGATATCGTGGAAGTCCTGCGTCAACGTTCTCATTTGCGAATGGCTTAGCCCCATCTCTGCCAGCACCTCAATTAGCTTTTGCCTCATAAAACTGCCTTCCTGGTTGGTGATCCTGATATCCCTGTGCGCACGGAAAAGGGCATGAGGATAACCCAAGCACTCTGAAGAGCGGGAGTAGGCAGCAAGCCTGCTAAGCGCTGAGCCGATATGGCCCGCTAGATATGCGGGCGCATCTACCCGAAATGCCAGATCGCTTCGACCTGCAAAGCGGACAATATATGTCTCGCCTTCCCATCGACCTTGCCCATGGTCCACGAGCTTGTCCTTCAGACCGACATACCAAGGGACTCCAGGGAAAAGCAAGGTTCCTGCACGGCCAGTGTGCTGCACAAACGGCAGGGAGATATCTTTTCCCCAGGAAAGTGAGCTTGATTTGCTGATGCCTAAGAGGTCAACGCCCTTCTCTTCCGCCCTTTTGAAGATTATGTGCAAAACGCTTCGCAATGGCTCGAAAACATCGAATCCGCCATCATAAATCAAAAGGTCCCCGGCGTGGGCCTCCTCCAGGGCTTCATTTAAGGCAATGTATTCCTGAAGCTCACGAAAATAGGTGGATAGCCTATCCAAATCGGAATCCTTGAGATCGATTCCCTTCAGTCCGAAAAATGCCTTAAGATAAGGATCGAACTCTTCTGAGCAAATTCTGGGATCGGCCAGGAAAACATCATCGTAGGTAATAACCGTTTTTTGCCACTCTCTTCCCTGATACACAGCATAGCCGGCACGGATTAGGTTCAGATTGGCTACCGACCAGGAGCATATTGCCACATTTGAACCATCCACGGCATAGATGCGGCCATCAAAGTCCTGCGGCTCGATGACCGTGAAATCCTCCTCACATAGCTGCGTCTCTCGGAAGAACAATTCGATGCCTCCCAAGGAGATGTGATCCCGCATCAGCTCTGCTACCACCTTGAGCCTGTTCTCTCGTAACATCCGGATCTAGGAGATACTCCAAGATATATACGGATTTTGCGGGAGTGGCGGGAAAGTAATGCCCTAACAATATTTCGAATTTCTGAGTGCGAAGAGCAGCAATCGATCTGCCAGGGAGCAACAATTCATCCAAGTGAGCCTCTTCGCCTTTGAAGGTGCGGTTCACCACGTGCAGAAAGGAATATTTCGAGCAGAATAGATTGGGGCTTTTAAGGAGGGAGGCAAAAGTCATTTTAGTGTAGGAGGGAGAAAATAGAATTGACCTTTGCCTAAACCATACTACTACGATCAACGTATAAATAACTTTCGATATTCGTCTTTAGTCGAATTATAGGCTGCAAGAGTAGTCACTACAAAAATGATTATGGCTGCAAAGATGCAGCATGCTGCGGCTCGATGATATGCTCTGGCCGATTCTATGTCTGAAAATCGATTTAAACGAACATCAAGAATGATAGTTGGTGGATGGTACTTGCTCCTTTTAAAGAGGCCCGCCCGTGTCAGCCGCAGGGCAGCCAATCTATGCCCAGTCCCTGCAGTGTGCTGTTGGACCAAAGCTGGATAAACTTCTCGATATTGAAGACACCGGTCAAGTCCTCAGCGGAGCGGCTGTAGACTGGATGGCGGCCCATGCTCTCCGGCACAGTATCCAGGGACTGCCAGGCAATATGCGCTTTGCCGATTACTTGGGAGTTGATGTCCACCTCCAGGCTGGCATTGCCCTTGAGCGGATTGGCATCATCGGTCTTATTGTAAGTGCGGCTCACGATTTTGGTATCCTTATCCAGATGTTCGAAATCCTTGTAGGCTTCGGTGACGCTTGCGCCGGCGTCGTAGTTTTTAACGCATAAAATGTCCTGGTTCTTCATGCCGCCAATGGCCTGGTAGAAAGATGCTGGCATCTCCGCAGCCGCGAGGCTGATCAGGGCAAAAGTAACGACTAACGCGATTGGCTTATTCTTCATACCCACACTCGGCGTATGATGGCGTCCTGATAGTAATTTAATGTATTGGCTTGAAATTCTTTATGGAAAAGAGAGCTGCTGGATCAAATTTTCGATAGCAAATACAAAATAATTCCCCCTCGAATTGGACGAAGAAACTCGAAAATTCCCTTTCGAATTGCTTTATAACACAAAAAATTTTAATAAATGAAAACAATATATGGTGCAAGATAGGATCGATTATGAAGCTGAACCTCTGTATGATATTGATGGTTGCAAGCTTAATCGCAATTGCGACGGGAGAGGACTACAGACATAAATATGACACATTTGAGATTGGCTTCTCAACACCAAATCAGATATCTGCTGATGCTCAATGGGGACCTGAAAAAGTCGGAATGAAAATATTTGTGAATTTGAGCACAGGGGAACGACCTTTCCTCTTTCGGCATACCTTAACTACCTGGGATTCAAGAGCTTCAACAAACGCGAATTTGGAAAAGCTTTGGGCCACCTATGCAGATGGCGACCGATACTTTGCTCCTATGATTTCCAGGCTTGATAACGGTGATTTTCTTGTAACGGGTCGCATGATGGTAAGGGATAGCATGTTCACGAGAGCAATGCGAACCTTCGACTTCAATCAGGATGAAAAGCTCGATTACATTGTGATTTGGAACGGCAATGGAAAATTCGACTATGATCTATTGAACTACTTGGCTTCTACAACTAAAGTGAGCCAAATTCAGTCGAAGCAAAGCCGATCCGCCATCCATTCCAATCGACCAAGAGAGCCTTACCAAGCAGTCGGCTGGATCAGGGTCACAGCATAGGATAGAATAATGCTTCACTTCAAATTGTTTCCAGTCACACAACTTGCTAACTATCTCAAATGATAAATTGGAGACAATTACGCACTTCTCTTCACCGAACCGAACTGGGGCAAATCAGGGCGGAGCCGCGCTTTCAATTGTGATGGGCGGCGGCGTAGCCCGGCCCCAGCTTGGATGAAAAGGTCAAACGAGGACGGCGCCGCGCATGTCCCGTCTGCTTGCAGCGGGGTACGCAGCCGTCGTTTGGCTTTGCATCAACGACTTGGAGCAGTGAGATTGCTAAGTGGAGTTCGATTTCTATAATGAGATTATGATGGCTCCGGCGATGTGAGGGTAGACCAGGAACGGGGAAGGTATCCATGAGCGTCTGATTCTTTGATGACTGGCAAATATGAATAGTAATAAATGCTAAGCCCAAAGATCTTGATTTAAGAGACAGACGATGACGATTCTCGTGGGCTGCAGCGGCTGGTCTTACGATGATTGGGTGGGGAAGTTCTACCCATTGGAGCTGGCCAATAGGAAGGGCGATTGGTTCTCTTACTATGCCCAATTCTTCAACACTGTAGAGATCAACAGCACTTTCTACCGTCCACCAGGCGAGCTGCAGGTTCAATCCTGGATCAAGAAGGCCAAGGATTTGAAGGGCTTCGAGTACTCCCTGAAAGTGCCCCAGCTGGTCACTCACAAGGCGCTCGTAGATGGTGATGTGGAGGGGGCTGTCTTCTGGGCCGGCTCTTTCGAGGAGACCTGCGTGAAGCCCTTGGCCGAAGCTGGCCTCTTAGGCGGCGTGCTGCTGCAGCTTTCGCCTTACTTCAAGAATGAGGGCTCAGCTCTCGCCAGGCTGAAAGGCGTTCTGGATGCCGTTTCTCATGAAAAGTACAATTATGCCGTCGAGTTCCGGCACAGGAGCTGGCTGGATGGAAGCAGGAAGGAGATAGATCCCGCGGCTCTGGAGGCTCTGAGAGAGAGGAATGTGGCCAACGTCTTGATCGACGGCCCCGGACTCCATGTGGGCATGGAGCAGACTGCAGATCACCTCTTTGTGCGCTTCCATGGCCGAAACTACGACATCTGGTACAGGGGAGAGAAGGAGGACGACCACAGGCTGGACAGATACGACTATCTCTACAAAAAGGAGCAACTGGAGCCCTGGTTGCCTCGCATCAAGGAGGCCGAGCTGAAGGCCGCCAAGGTGAGGATTTACTTCAACAATCATGCGCGGTCCAAGTCGGTGAGGAACGCTTTTCTGCTGATGGATATGCTCGCAATTGAGCACAAGCACAAAGAGATCCAGCTGCAGGACCAGTTCACACTCGGGGAATTTTAGCTGACATTTGGGAACTCAGCAAGCCATTCGGAAAGCATGCGCATCATTTAGATTGCCGAAATCCTTTTCCCTTTCCATGAGATCAGGCTCCTCCACTGTATTATGAAATGGTCCGAGAACTTGATGCAGAGAAAAGAGAAAGAGAAGAGAAAGAAAAAGATAAGGCCGCTTACATCTGTCGATTAGACCATGGCTGCTTTTTTAAAACTGACGATGCGGCCTTGTGTACTTTTTTATGCCTTTTTCCTCTGTACGCTCCTGAGAGACAAAATCTCCTAAGACCGCAAATCGTCCGGAGCATTTCCATTCACTATGGTTCGATGATCAACCGCGTTTCCGCTCATATCGAAGAAATTCAGAGTTCCAGTTCCTGAGTCTTTCTTTATTCCTCCACCTAAGTTAATGGCAGTGTTCGATGAAATTGACCCACCTTTCATCACAAGCGTGGATGATCCCGAAAGCCAAATGCCTCCCCCGGAACCGCTGCTGCCAAGAGCGTCGTTCCCTGTGATTTCGCAGTTTGTCAACGTCAAAGGTCCTTTGTCGCCGGTATTGGATATGCCCCCTCCTCGAATGGTGCCCGTTCCGGAAACCAGGTTATCGTTTACAGTGCAGCTGCTGAGGGCGGCAATCCCGTAACGATTCCAAAGGCCTCCTCCATAAGAGCCTGATGGACTGCTTCCCACGGCCTCATTATTGGCGATGATGCAGCCGGTTAAGGTAAGTGTGGGTGTAAGGCCTCCTGAAATGCCATCATTGGCGATGCCGCCACCATATGCCCCCCCAGCGGAGGAGATGTGGTTGCCGGCTATGATACAATCAGCAATGTCAGTCCGGCCCCTATTGTAGATCCCACCACCCATCAATGCATTTACCACCTGAGTTCCGCTGCCTCCTTGAATGGTCATGCCTGACAGATCCACATCGATATTGGAGTTCGAGGGTCCGATCTTGAACACAGATCCGGCAAGATTTCCATCAACTACCGTTAGTCCTTGTCCGGCTCCCTTGATGCTCAGCGATTTGTCCAGCACCAAATTCTCCTTATAAAGCCCGGCAGCCACACTTAGCGTGTCTCCTGTGCTTGCCCTATCCACTGCATCCTGAATTATCTTGCCGCTGTTCCGGGAGACGGTTGTACCGCTAAATGATTTTTCGTCCGGGATTAATATCACGTCCTGAATGACGCCTGCCATTTTTCTGCGTTCTTCAACAGTGACCGAATCGTCTCCTGTAATGAGATTTACGCTTAACTGCGCATTTCCTCCCTGCGCCGCCATGCTTCCATCAAAATGGGCATTGCCGGATGCATCAGACCTCATGGTGCATTTTGCGGCTCCGTCATACTGTTCGCTCTTCATTAGCAATTGATTTGCAGAAGCGATCAGGCCGTTGACTTCAGCCTTAGGTCCATTTCCATCAACCGATCCCTTGGCGAAATTTCCCAAAGACGTTGATGTGAAGGACGTCAAACCGTTCATATTGGCCAATGCACCGGCCGACCTGGATGCATCTCTGGCGTAAAGATAATAGTTCAAGTTTTGCGCCGAAGCAATGGGATTATCCAATCCATCGGGATAGGCAACAACCTCTGCATAGTCGCCTCCTGCCGAGGCTGTGCCTTCGTAATAGTTCACCTGGGCCATTTTAGCGTATAACTCCGAATAGGCAAAATCCTCCGCATTTTTTGCGCATTCATTGAAAACTATACGATCGCCCGTCGCGCCAAAGGCGCCGTCGAAGCCGCTTTGGCCAGCCCCTCCTGCAGCTCTCTGATGGGTTTGTGCGCTAATCAAATCAGCCTTGGCATCCGCATGATAATCCAAACCGGCCGAGCCAGCCTGCGAGCTTATGGATGTCCCTGATGTGGATGTGCTGCCTGCTGTGTTGGTGGCAGTGTTCTTGGTTACAACTTCGTTTGCATCCCTTGCCGTCAGCCACATCACCGTCTGCCCGCCCGCCGCTTCGAAATCATACCAGTAGTGAGCCCCATCACCTGTCACTCTGAAGTAGGATTTGGCGATATTTCCAAGGCCATCGGTGGAGGAAATGCTCTTGCTGGTAGGCCCTGTTCCCTCTTGATGGTTGCTTATCCCACCGATCGATGGATAGAGTCGGATATTATGTGATACAATGTCATCTATAGTTGCACCGTACGTTGTAGTCATATCGGCTTTGGCAAGACCATTGCTCGATGAAACGCTTACCTCCAGGGAGCTGGCAGAGGAGATAATATAGACGTCAATTATAGCTAGTAAAAGAAATAATCTCATCCATGATTTCATTTTTTCTCCCCTAATAAATAAAATAAGTTTATTTATATCTATCGAGTTATTCATTTCGTTACCTCTTACCCTAATATTGCTCAATTGCAGAGCGGTAAGATAGTAAGTCATCATTATAAATATAATTTTCTATTCGTTTTTAGAAGCCGGAATTTGAGGATGAAATAAAATTGAAAATAATGATAAATTAAATTCTATTTCTTGATCAAACCAGCTATGATCAGAAGCACGACGGCTCCGAGGATGGCGCTAATCCAGCCACCTATACCTGTTGTGCCGAATAACCAACCGAAAAGAAATCCACCTACAAACGAACCCACAATGCCGACTAAGATATTACCAAGCAATCCAAATCCATGACCTACCCATAACTTTCCCGCTATCCAGCCGATTATGGCTCCGATGATCAGCCATCCAATAAAGGATATTATGCCATCCATTAGACCCAAGCCTCCCTATGCATCCAATTGTAGGATTTCGCAACTTGACCGGCTATTTCATATCTCGCGATTTGTGAGATCTGAAACAGTTTAAATATAAAATTAATACCTCCTGCTATAAATCGTTTGGGGCTATGCATGGTCGCAGATCTCTTCCTTTTCCATCAGGGAGAGATCTCCACCTGGAAGGTTCTCACATCGGCTACAATGTTCTCCCAGGGCCGCTTATAAACTAACGAAATCATTGCCTTTCCCGGTTTCAGTGGCATAAACGCGAAAATGGATATACCCCCTGAGCCCAGCTCGTCCGAAGGCTCCTTCTCAAACCGCTCGCTATCCAAGAGCAGAAAATTGTAGTCATAGTCTGCATACCATTTGTATCCCGTTGTGGGATTGGCCTGCAAAGATATGTTGAAGGGCTCGCTTTGCTTTGCCCTGATCAGCTCCATTTTGTCCTCCTTTTTATTTTTCTTTTCATCGGAAATCCTGTAGCTATCAACAGGCTGCATCAGCGGGAAGTAGTCGATATTCCCTTCATCTAGGACTTGGGGCTCATCGCCGATACCGTCGCCGTTCTTGTCCTTTCCGGTATAGTCAGCCCAGTAGTTTCCCAGTCGGCTGCGAAAGACTTTGCTCTCAAACTGATAGTTGAAGAGCCGGCTCGAATTCCAGTCGGAGGCAACATTCGGACAGACTCGCTTCACCGTTGGGAAGTCATTGAGATAAATGCGTGCAGGAAGGACAACCTCCAGAATGCAATTGTCATCCAGATCCTGCGCCGGTTTGGTTCCTGAAAATCTAAAGCCCTGCAATACCGCCCCCTGGCCTGCCAGAATAATCCTGCCATTTTCAGGAGAAAGTATAGGCCTTCCGCTGCCAGAATCCCTCCCTTCGAGATAAATAGGCCTGCCCAACACAAATCCTTCGCGGTAGATGCCGCTTTGCACCACAAGGGTGTCGTTACTCTCTGCAGCATTTATCGCATTCTGGATACTGCTATTGCTGCAGCCTTCCGGGCAGACCCTTAATTCGGCCGCATATGATCCACAGATGGTCGAAAGTACCAGGGCGATAATCACAGCTACAGGAAACAGGCTTTTGTAATCGGCCATGGTATTCTTTACTACATTAATCTTGAGAGTAAAGAATCTTTGCCAGGTTCGAGCTGATTGAGTCAGGTGGTCTTATGTCTCAGTGTCCAGAAATCGGGGAGAGAGAGCTGATCAGACGCATTTCGGAGATTTTGGGTGGAGTGGAGAACGACGACTGTGCTGTGATCGACGCGGGCAGCCGTTTTCTGGTCGCCACTACGGATATGCTGCATAAGCAAACGGACTTTCCTGAGATCATGACGCCATGGCAGATGGGCTGGATGAGCGTTGCTGTCAACTTAAGCGACATCGCCGCCATGGGAGCGGAGCCAGCGGGAGTATTGATTGCAGCTGGGCTGCCGCCGGAGGCGGACCCTTATTTTATCGATGAGCTATTTTCCGGTTTTGGCGATTGTGCCCGATTCTACGGCACCAAAATCCTGGGCGGCGACACCGACGCCCATCAGGAGCTGACCATCACAGGCTCTGCCTTGGGATTCGTGGAGAAAGATCTGGTCTTGCGCCGTAGCGGGGCGAAGCCGGGCGATCTTCTCTGCACTACCGGCCACCTGGGCGGTGCAGGAGGCGGTCTTTGGGCCTGGAAAAATGGTGATTTGCAAAATGAGTTTATCGAAAAGCTCCTGGAGCCGGAGCCCAGGCTGAAAGAAGGGAGGGCGCTGGCAAAGAGCCGCGCGGTCACGGCGATGATGGACAACAGCGACGGCCTGGCGCTTTCGCTCTCAGATCTTTCAGAGGTGAGCCAGGTCGGATTTGTGGTGGATGAGGCGGCTTTGCCGCTGGCCGAAGGCCTGGCGCAAATGGTGGGGCACGAAGAAGCGGTGGAGATGGTGATGAGCGCAGGTGGGGACTTCGAGCTGGTGTTTACCGTTAGGCCTGACGGCCTGGAGGAGGCAAGGAGCGCAGTAGAGCTGACAGTGATAGGAAGGGTTGTGGAAGAAGGAATCAGGCTGGAGGCGGAGGGGGAGAGAAGAAGGATTGAGCCGAAGGGATATGAGCATAGGATAGGAGGAAGCGACTAAAATCTACTGCCAGGAGTCTTGCGCTTTTCGCCTTTGTTGATCTAGTCTGTGTCATTTTGTTTATCTGAAATGATACTCTTTCCAAAATAGGGCTCCCTGAGATCGTTCGCTTTTTGGAGCAGCTCCTTGATCCTCTCGCGGTCGCATGTTCCGATATCTATCAAGTTGTCGTTTCGCAGCAGACAGGGCTTGATCTTCCCGTCCGATGTGATGCGCAGGCGCGTGCAGTGGGCGCAGAATTCCGTATTGTCCATGGGCCGGACCACCTCCACCTCCGCTCCATCAATGAAGTATTTCTTGCGGCGGTGCATCTCTCGCGTGGTGACGCGATCTGCACACCTCTGAAGGCCCCGCTCGATCTGATCTATATCTCCAGAGATACCCAAGGCCCGCAAGTCCAGTAGCTCAATTAGCTGAAGTATCATGCCCTTTTGCCGGGAGAATTCGATTAAGTCAGGAATCTCCGTCTCATTCTTCTTTAAGACCACCACGTTTAGCTTAATGGGTTCGAGGCTTGCATCTTTTGCAGCATCGATTCCTGCCAGCACCTTTTCCAGGTCGCCTTCCCTGCCTCCCGTTATGGCGCGGTAGGTTTCAGGTTTTAGGGAGTCCAAGCTGATGTTCAATCTATCCAGCCCGGCCTGTGCAAGACCTTGAGCCTGCTCTGCCAAGAAGATGCCGTTAGTGGTCAAAGAGATGTCCAGTTCCTGAGGCATTTGCGATATGAGGCCCGCTAAATCGCGGCGCAGCAGCGGCTCTCCTCCTGTAAACTTTAAAGAGCGCACACC
>Ga0209254_10002368_pt1 | contig 17109 bp, 30 predicted proteins | sample FrelakmetDIP11DI_FD_187148 | JGI IMG/M metagenome (GOLD analysis project Ga0209254, IMG submission 187148) | Freshwater lake sediment microbial communities from the University of Notre Dame, USA, for methane emissions studies - DIP11 DI (SPAdes)... | ecosystem: Environmental > Aquatic >... | reverse complement strand
GCTGATCGCCCCGATTGCGATGGAGGACGGCCTGCGCTTTGCGATCCGCGAAGGCGGCCGCACCGTCGGCGCCGGCGTCGTCTCCAAGATCCTGGAGTAGAGAAAATGGCCCAGGCACCCGCCAAGCAGAAGATTCGCATTCGCCTCAAGGCGTTTGACTACAAGCTGATCGACCAGTCGGCGCTCGAGATCGTGGAGACGGCCAAGCGCACCGGCGCGGTGGTGAAGGGCCCGGTGCCCATGCCCACGCGCATCGAGCGCTTCGACATCCTGCGCTCGCCGCACAAGAACAAGACCTCGCGCGACCAGTTCGAGATCCGCACGCATCTTCGCCTCATGGACATCATCGATCCGACGGACAAGACGGTCGATGCGCTCATGAAGCTGGACCTGCCCGCGGGCGTGGACGTCGAGATCAAGCTGTAGGGCTTCATTAGCAGGACCGCCGGGCCGAGGTCGGCCCCGCGCAAGGTGAAGGGCCGGCCAATTGCAGCCGGCACCCCGGGAACAATTCGGGGCAACCGAAGAAGAAAGGATCGAAGATGAGTCTCGGTCTAGTCGGCCGGAAGGTCGGCATGATGCGCCTCTTCAATGAGGACGGCACCAGCGTCCCCGTGACGGTGCTCGATTGCGCGGGAAACCGCGTCACCCAGATCAAGAACGCCGATGGCGACGGCTACTGCGCCATCCAGGTCGCGTTCGGCAAGCGCCGCGCCTCGCGCGTCACCAAGGCGATGGCGGGGCATTTCGCCAAGGCCGGCACCGAGGCGGGAAGCGTCCTCAAGGAGTTCCGCGTCGCGCCCGAGGCGCTCGCGGAGCTCAAGGTGGGCGCCGAGCTCAAGGTGGACATGTTCTCGGTCGGCCAGAAGGTCGATGTGACGGGCACGTCCATCGGCAAGGGCTACGCCGGCGTCATCAAGCGCTACCACTTCTCGTCGAACCGGGCCACGCACGGCAACTCCGTGTCGACCAATTCCCCGGGCTCGATCGGCATGGCGCAGGACCCGGGTCGCGTCTTCCCCGGCAAGCGGATGGCCGGCCACTTGGGCAACGTGCAGCGAACCGTGCAGCTGCTCGAGGTCGCCCGCGTCGACGCGGAGCGCGGCCTCGTGATGGTCAAGGGCTCCGTGCCCGGCGCCAAGAACGGCAGCGTCGTCCTTCACCCGAGCGTGAAGGCCAAGGTGCCGAAGGGAGGCAAGTGATGGAACTGAAGGTCATCAACGACAAGGGCGAGTCGCTCGCCCCGGTGGCCGCCTCCGAGGCCCTGTTCGGGCGCACGTACAACGAGGCGCTCGTCCACCAGATCGTCGTCGCGTACCACGCCAACGGCCGTTCCGGCACGCGGGCGCAGAAGGACCGCGGCAACGTGAAACACTCGACCAAGAAGCCGTGGCGCCAGAAGGGCACCGGCCGCGCGCGTGCCGGCATGACCTCGAGCCCCCTGTGGCGCGGCGGCGGAAAGATCTTCCCGTCCTCGCCCGACGAGAACTTCTCGCACAAGGTGAACCGCAAGATGTACCGCGCGGGCATGGCGTCGATCCTCTCGCAGTTGGTCCGCGAGGAGCGCCTCGCGGTCGTCGAGGGCCTCACGGTCGAGCAACCCAAGACCCGGCTCCTCGCCCAGAAGCTCAAGGCGATGGGGCTCGCCGAGGTGCTCATCATCACCGACCAGGTGGACGAGAACCTCCTGCTCTCCTCGCGCAACCTGCCGAACGTGCTGGTGCTCGAGGCCCGTCACGCCGATCCGGTGAGCCTGGTGCAGTACGCCAAGGTTCTGCTCACCAGGGGCGCGGTCAAGCACTTCGAGGAGGCCTTCGCATGAACATGGAACGACTGATGAAGGTCATCCGCGCCCCGATCATCTCCGAGAAGGCGACGATGGTCGGGGAGAAGAACCGCCAGATCGTCTTCGAGGTCATGGCGGACGCGACCAAGGCGGAGATCAAGGCCGCTGTCGAGCTTCTCTTCAAGGAGCAGAAAGTCGAGGTCTCCGCCGTGAACGTCGTGAACGTGAAGGGCAAGGAGAAGCGCCACGGGCGCTTCGTCGGCCGCCGCCGCGACGTGAAGAAGGCCTACGTGAGCCTCAAGGGCGAAGGCGACATCAACTTCGTGGAAGGAGTCGCTTAACCATGGCACTCGTCAAGACCAAGCCCACCTCGGCCGGCCGCCGGTCGATGGTGAAGGTCGTCAATCCCGACCTGCACAAGGGAAAGCCGCACGCGCCGCTCCTCGAGAAGCAGTCGAAGCGCGCGGGCCGCAATCACTTCGGCAACATCACCACCCGCCACCAGGGCGGGGGGCACAAGCAGCACTATCGCGTGATCGATTTCCGCCGCAACAAGGACGGGATCCCGGCCACCGTGGAGCGCCTCGAGTACGACCCGAACCGCAGCGCCAACATCGCGCTCCTTTGCTACGCCGATGGCGAGCGCCGCTACATGATCGCGCCCAAGGGCGTGGCGGCCGGCCAGAAGGTCGAAAGCGGTGCGGAGGCCCCGATCAAGCCGGGCAACTGCCTGCCGCTTCGCAACATCCCGGTGGGTACCACGGTCCACTGCGTCGAGATGTTGCCTGGCAAGGGCGCGCAGATCGCCCGCGCCGCCGGGGCCGGCGTGCAGCTGCTCGCCCGCGAAGGCGATTACGCGCAGCTTCGCATGCGCTCCGGCGAGATCCGCCGCGTGCACGTGGACTGCCGGGCGACGATCGGCGAGGTGGGCAACGAGGAGCACAACCTGCGCGTCATCGGCAAGGCGGGGGCCAACCGCTGGCGCGGCATCCGCCCGACGGTGCGTGGCGAGACCATGAACCCCGTCGATCACCCGCTCGGCGGCCGCACCCGCGGCAACCGGCACCCGGTGTCGCCGTGGGGCCAGCCCGCCAAGGGCAAGAAGACGCGCAGCAACAAGCGCACGCAGACGATGATCGTCCGCAGCCGCCACAAGAAGGCCTAAGGGGACCGACATGGCACGTTCAGTCAAGAAAGGCCCGTTCGTGGACGGGCACCTCATGAAGAAGGTCGAAACCGCCTCGGCGGCCAAGGACAAGCGCCCGATCAAGACCTGGTCGCGCCGCTCGACGATCCTTCCGGAGTTCATCGGCCTCACCATCGCGGTCCACAACGGCAAGCAGCACATCCCCGTCTACGTGACCGAGAACATGGTCGGCCACAAGCTCGGCGAGTTCGCCCTGACGCGCACCTTCAAGGGCCACTCGGCCGACAAGAAGGTCTCGTCTTCGGCGGCCCCGGCGAAGAAGTGAGGAGGCTACAAGCGATGCAAGTCGAAGCCAAGCTGTACGGTGCGAAGCTCTCGGCCCAGAAGGGCCGGCTCGTGGCCGACCTGGTGCGCGGCCAGAAGGTCGACCGCGCCCTCAACATCCTCGCGTTCAGCCCGAAGAAGGGCGCCCAGATCATCAAGAAGGTCCTGGAGAGCGCGATCGCGAACGCCGAGCACAACAACGGTGCCGACATCGACGAGCTGAAGGTCACGCGGATCTTTGTCGAGAAGGGCCCCGTCCTCAAGCGCTTCCATGCGCGCGCGAAGGGCCGCGGCAACCGCGTGCTCAAGCACACCTGCCACGTTTTCCTCGCCGTCGGCGACGGCAAGAACTGAAAGGTCGAACATGGGACAGAAGATCAACCCGACCGGGTTCCGCCTTTCGGTCAACCGCAACTGGATGAGCAAGTGGTACGCGAACTCCAAGAACTTCCCCGGCATGCTCATCGAGGACATCCGGGTCCGTGAATACCTGAAGAAGAAGCTCTCGCATGCCGCGGTCGGCCGCGTCGTGATCGAGCGCCCCGCCAAGAACGCGCGCATCACCATCTACTCGGCGCGACCGGGCGTGGTGATCGGCAAGAAGGGCGAGGACATCGAGGGCCTGCGCGGCGTGCTCCAGAAGCTCATGGGCGTGCCGGTCCACGTGAACATCGAGGAGATCAGGAAGCCCGAGCTCGACGCGCAGCTCATCGCCGACTCGATCACGGGCCAGCTCGAGAAGCGCGTGATGTTCCGCCGCGCCATGAAGCGCGCGATGCAGAACGCCATGCGCCTGGGCGCCCAGGGCATCAAGATCACGAGCGCCGGTCGCCTGAACGGCGCCGAGATCGCCCGCACCGAGTGGTATCGCGAAGGCCGGGTGCCGCTGCACACGCTTCGCGCCGACATCGAATACGGGTTCTCCGAGGCGCGCACGACCTACGGCACGATCGGCGTCCAGGTGCTCGTCTTCAAGGGCGAGATCCTCGGCAAGGGCGAGCAGCCCGCGGCCGGCGCGCCCGAGGCCGAGAAGAAGACCAGGAAACCGGGGGTGAAACATGCTGCAGCCAGCTAGAAGGAAGTACCGGAAGGAACAGAAGGGCCGCAACAAGGGCGTCGCGACGAGCGGTGCGAAGGTGTCCTTCGGCGAATTCGGCCTGAAGGCCATCGGCCGTGGCCGGCTCACGGCGCGCCAGATCGAGGCTGCGCGCCGTGCCATGACCCGTCACATCAAGCGGGGCGGCCGCATCTGGATCCGCATCTTCCCGGACAAGCCGATCTCCAAGAAGCCCGCCGAGGTCCGCATGGGCAACGGCAAGGGCTCGCCCGAGTATTTCGTGGCCGAGATCGTGCCCGGCAAGGTGCTCTACGAGATGGACGGCGTGGAAGAGGCCCTGGCCCGCGAGGCCTTCGCCCTTGCGGCCGCCAAGCTCCCGATTCGCACGACGTTCGTGCATCGCCACATCGGCTGAGGGAAATCGACATGAAACCCAGTGAACTGCGCGTCAAGAGCGTGGACGAGCTCCGCAAGGAGCTTCTCGAGCTGAGAAAGGCCCAGTTCGGCCTGCGCATGCAGCTCGCCACCCAGAGCCTCACGAAGAACAGCGAGATCCATCGCGTCAAGCGCGAGATCGCGCGCGTGCACACCGTGCTCACCGAGAAGGCGAAAGCGAGCAAGCCATGAGCCAGACCGCGAAGAACCACCGCCAGCTCACCGGCAAGGTCGTGAGCGACAAGATGGAAAAGACCGTCACGGTCCTGGTCGAGCGCCAGATGATGCATCCGATCATCGGCAAGGTCGTGCGCCGGACGAAGAAGTACCACGCCCACAACGAGGGCAACGACGCGAAGATGGGGGACACGGTCGTGATCGAGGAGTGCCGTCCGATCTCCAAGACCAAGGCCTGGAAGGTCTTCAAGCTCGTCGAGCGCGCCCGCGTCGAGTAGTGTTGCGGGGGCGGCGGAAAGCTGCCATAATGATCGACTTCTATCGCTTCCGGCCGCGGCTTCGTCGGCCGGAAGTCTGCTTCAAACCCCGGGAAACCGGGGGCAGCCCGGGTCGTCAGCCGAAGCCGACCGCGCAAGCGAAACCCAAGCGCCCGGGCCCAGATTCACTTCACGCCAGCCGGCCACGGCCTCGACAGGGGGCGCGTCCGGCGCAAGACGGATCCAAGACTGGCCGGACAGTGAGCCCATTCGCGGGCGAGCGCCGGGTTAAGTTGGAGAGAGAAAAATGATTCAGATGCAGTCGATTCTCGACGTCGCCGACAACACCGGCGCGCGCTCGGTGATGTGTATCAAGGTGCTCGGCGGCTCCAAGCGTCGCTATGCGGGCATCGGGGACATCATCAAGGTCAGCATCAAGTCGGCGGCTCCGCGCGGCCGGGTGAAGAAGGGCGAGGTCTACAGCGCCGTCGTGGTGCGCACCGCCAAGGGCGTTCGCCGCCCGGACGGCTCGCTCATCAAGTTCGACACGAACGCAGCGGTCCTCCTGAACCCCAAGCTCGAGCCGATCGGCACGCGCATCTTCGGGCCCGTCACGCGCGAACTGCGCAACGAACGGTTCATGAAGATCGTCTCGCTCGCGCCGGAAGTGCTGTAGGAGGCCCAGGGAAATGGAAAAGATCCGCAAGGGCGACCAGGTGGTCGTCACCACCGGCAAGGACAAGGGCAAGCGCGGCCTCGTGCTGCGCGTGCTGGCCACGGGCAAAGTCCTGGTCGAGGGCGTGAACCGCGTGAAGCGGCACACGCGCCCCAACCCGATCAAGGGCCAGACGGGCGGCATCGTCGACAAGGAAATGCCCATCCACAACTCGAACGTGGCCCTCTTCAACCCCGCGACGGGCAAGGGCGACCGCGTGGGCATCCGCACGCTCGACGACGGCCGCAAGGTCCGCTTCTTCAAGTCGAACGGCGAAGTCGCCGACGCCTAAAGAGACCGGGAGAGACCATCCATGGCAAAGGCCAAAGAACAGAAAGTCGGCAAGCAGCAGCCGCCCACGCAACCGGCGCGCCTGCAGACGCTCTACCGCGAGACGGTGGTGCCGGCGCTCATGAAGCAGTTCGGCTACAAGACCGTGATGCAGGTTCCGCGCATCAGCAAGATCACGCTCAACATGGGCGTGGGCGAGGCGGTGGCCGACAAGAAGATCCTGGAGAACGCCTCGGGCGACATGGTGAAGATCGCCGGCCAGAAGCCGGTCATCACCAAGAGCCGCAAGTCGATCGCGCACTTCAAGATCCGCGAGGGCTACCCCATCGGCTGCATGGTGACGTTGCGTTCGTACCGCATGTACGAATTCCTCGACCGCCTGGTCACGATCGCGCTGCCGCGCGTGCGCGACTTCCGCGGCGTGAGCGGCCGGGCCTTCGACGGCCGCGGCAGTTACAGCATGGGCGTCAAGGAACAGATCATCTTTCCCGAGATCGAGTACGACAAGGTCGACGCGCTCCGCGGGATGAACATCTGCATCACCACGACCGCGAAGACGGATGCGGAGGCGAAGGCCCTCCTGGCCGCCTTCCGCTTTCCGTTCAGAACTGAGAGGGCGTAATGGCCAAGCTCGCACTCATCAACCGCGACGCGAAGCGCCGCGCCGTCGTTAAAAAGTACGCCCAGAAACGCGCGGAGCTCCTCGCGATCCTCAAGGATCCCCGGGCCACCGACGCGGCGCGCGACGAGGCCCGGGCCAGGTTCCAGGCCCTGCCCCGCGATTCCTCCCCCGTGCGGCTGCGCAACCGGTGCGCGATCACCGGACGCCCCCGCGGGACGTTCCGCAAATTCGGCCTCGCGCGCAACAAGATCCGCGAGATCGCGATGCGCGGCGAGATCCCCGGCATGATCAAGGCGAGCTGGTAGGAGCACAACCATGAGCATGAGTGATCCCATTGCGGACATGCTGACCCGGATCCGCAACGCCCAGGCCACCGAGAAGGTGAGCGTTGCGATCCCCGCGTCGAAGGTGAAGACCGCGATCGCCAAGGTCCTGAAGGACGAAGGCTACATCGAGGACTTCGCGAACCGTAGCGTGGACGGCAGGGGCGTCCTCGAGATCGGTCTCAAGTACTACGCGGGCAAGCCCGTGATCGAGAAGATCGAGCGCGTTTCCCGCCCCGGCCTTCGCATCTACAGGGGTCGGGACGACATCCCGCGCGTGATGAACGGCCTGGGCGTCGCGATCGTCTCCACCTCCCGCGGCGTGATGACCGACCGGCGCGCCCGCGAGACGGGCGTGGGCGGCGAAGTCCTCTGCATCGTGGTGTAAGGAGAGCAACGCCATGTCCCGTATCGGCAAGAATCCCGTCGTCGTGCCCGACAAGGTCGAGGTGGCGGTGAACGCCGCCGAGATCCTGGTGAAGGGTCCGCTCGGCACACTGACGCAGAAGGCCAACGCCGACGTGATCGTGAAGGTCGCGGAAGGCAAGGTCACGTTCGAGCCCGCCAGCGGCTCGATCCAGGCGAACGCCATGTCCGGCACGATGCGCGCGCTCGTCGCGAACATGGTGCAGGGCGTGAAGCAGGGTTTCCAGAAGAAGCTCACGCTCGTGGGCGTCGGCTACAAGGCGCAGGCGCAGGGCGCGAAGCTCAACCTGTCGCTCGGCTTCTCCCACCCCGTCGTGCACATGCTGCCCGAGGGCGTGAAGGCGGAGACCCCGACGCCAACCGAGATCCTCATCAAGGGCGTGGATCGCCAGAAGGTGGGCCAGGTCGCCGCCGAGATCCGCGCGTACAAGTCGCCGGAGCCCTACAAGGGCAAGGGCGTGCGCTACGCCGACGAGACCGTCGTCATCAAGGAAACGAAGAAGAAGTAACGGGCTCGGGCGAAGCGAACGGAGAACCCCACATGATCGACAAGAAGACTTCCCGCAAGCGCCGCGCCGCCAAGACGCGTGCGCGCATCATCCGCCAGGAGGCGGTGCGCCTCACGGTGCATCGCACGAACCTGCACATCTACGCCCAGGTGATCGCGGCCGACGGCGCCAAGGTGCTCGCCTCCGCCTCGACCCTCGAGAAGGAAGTGCGCGCCCAGAGCCCGAAGGGCGGCGACAAGGCCGCGGCGGCGCTGGTGGGCAAGCGAATCGCCGAGAAGGCCAAGGCCGCCGGCGTCACCGAGGTCGCCTTCGACCGCTCCGGGTTCAGCTACCACGGGCGCGTGAAGGCGCTCGCCGAAGCGGCGCGCGAAGGCGGACTGAAGTTCTGACCGGCCGGCAATCCAGGACCAGGAAAACGACATGGCGAAATTCGAACATAACGACGAACGCAGCGACGGCCTCCGGGAGAAGATGATCTCGGTGAATCGGGTGACGAAGGTCGTGAAGGGAGGCCGCATTCTCGGCTTCGCCGCGCTCACCGTGGTGGGCGACGGCGACGGCTCCATCGGCATGGGCAAGGGCAAGGCGCGCGAAGTGCCCGTGGCCGTCCAGAAGGCCATGGAGCAGGCCCGCCGCAACATGGTGAAGGTGCCGCTCAAGAGCGGCACGATCAACCATGAGGTCCTGGGCCAGCACGGCGCGACGCGCGTCTTCATGCAGCCGGCGGCCGAAGGCAACGGCATCAAGGCGGGCGGCGCCATGCGCGCGGTCTTCGAGGTGATGGGTGTCACGAACATCTCCGCGAAGTGCCACGGCTCCACCAACCCCTACAACGTCGTGCGTGCCACGCTGGACGGCCTGTTGCAGCAGCACCGCCCGTCCGAGATCGCGGCCAAGCGCGGCAAGAAGGTCGAAGAGATCGTCGGCTGAGGAATGAACCCGAGATGACTTCCCCCAAGAAAATCAAGGTCACCCAGGTCAAGGGCCTGCGCGGCGCCCTGAGCGAGCACAAAGCCTCCGTGCGCGGCCTCGGCCTTCGCCGGATACGCCATACCGTGGAGCTCGACGACACGCCCGCCATCCGCGGCATGATCAACAAGGTGCCCTATCTCGTGAAAGTCGAGGGCTAGCCATGGATCTGAACACGCTCAAACCCGCCCCGGGATCGAAGAAGAACCGCCGCCGCGTCGGCCGCGGAATCGGCTCGGGCCTGGGCAAGACCGCGGGCCGCGGCCACAAGGGCCAGAAATCGCGCGCCGGCGGCTATCACAAGGTCGGCTTCGAGGGCGGCCAGATGCCGCTGCAGCGTCGCCTGCCCAAGCGCGGCTTCGTCGCCGTCACGATCGTGAAGGCTTCCCAGGTCCGCCTGGGCGACCTCGCGCGCGTCGAGGGCGACACGATCGACCTCGACAGCCTCAAGAAGGCGGGCCTCGTGCCCGCCGCCGCCGCCCGCGCGAAGATCATCCTCACCGGCAAGGCCGACAAGGCCTACAAGGTGCAGGGCGTCGTCGCCACCAAGGGTGCGAAGGCCGCCATCGAGACGGCCGGCGGCTCGGTCGCCTGACGCACGGGAACGGGAAGAAGAACTTGTCGGCCAACCCCCTCGCGACCCTCGGCAAGCTCGGCGACCTCAAGCGCCGGCTCTGGTTCCTCGTGGGCGCGCTGGTCGTCTACCGCGTCGGGACTTTCATCCCGGTGCCGGGGATCGATCCGGCGGAGCTCGTGAAGCTCTTCCAGCAGACCAAGGGTGGCATCCTGGACATGTTCAACATGTTCTCGGGCGGGGCGCTGTCGCGCTTCTCGATCTTCGCGCTGGGCATCATGCCCTACATCTCCGCGTCGATCATCATGCAGCTTCTCACGGTGGTCTCGCCGCAACTGGAGGCCCTGAAGAAGGAAGGCGAGGCCGGCCGGCGCAAGATCACGCAGTACACGCGCTATGGCACCGTCATCCTCGCCGCCTTCCAGGCGCTCGGCATCTCGGTGGCCCTCGAGGCGCAACCGGGCCTGGTGATCGACCCGGGCCTCATGTTCCGCCTGGTGACGGTCATCACGCTCATGACGGGCACGATGTTCCTCATGTGGCTGGGCGAGCAGATCACCGAGCGTGGCCTGGGCAACGGCATCTCGATGATCATCTTCGCGGGCATCGTCGCCGGCCTGCCATCCGCGATCGGCGGCACGCTCGAGCTCGTGCGCACCGGCGCCATGTCCATCTTCATCGCGCTCATCATCTTCTCGCTCGTGGTCGGGGTGACCTACGTGGTGGTGTTCGTCGAGAAGGGCCAGCGCCGCATCCTGGTCAACTACGCCAAGCGCCAGGTAGGCAACCGCATGTATGGCGGCCAGAGCTCCTTCCTGCCGCTCAAGCTCAACATGTCCGGCGTCATCCCGCCCATCTTCGCGTCGTCGATCATCCTGTTCCCGGCGACCATGGCCAGCTGGTTCGGCACGAACGAGAACATGGTCTGGCTCAAGGACCTGTCCGCCGCCCTCTCGCCGGGCCAGACGCTCTACATCCTGCTGTACGCCTCGGCCATCATCTTCTTCTGCTTCTTCTACACGGCGCTCGTCTTCAACTCGAAGGAGACGGCGGACAACCTGAAGAAGAGCGGCGCGTTCGTGCCGGGCATCCGTCCCGGCGATCAGACGGCGCGCTACATCGACAAGGTCATCACCCGGCTCACGCTGGTCGGCGCGATCTACATCACGCTGGTCTGCCTTCTGCCCGAGTTCCTCACCGCGCAGTACAACGTGCCCTTCTACTTCGGCGGCACCTCGCTCCTGATCGTGGTGGTGGTGACGATGGACTTCATGTCGCAGCTCCAGGCGTACCTCATGTCCCACCAGTACGAAAGCCTGCTCAAGAAGGCGAACTTCAAGGGCTCGGGCTTCCCGGTTCGATAGGGCGCCCACGAGAATGGCGAAGGAAGAAACGATCCAGATGCAGGGGGAAGTCGTCGAGACCCTCCCCAACGCGATGTTCAGGGTGAAGCTGGAGAACGGCCACGTGGTGCTCGGCCACATTTCCGGGAAGATGCGGATGCACTACATCCGGATCCTGCCGGGCGACAAGGTGACCGTCGAGCTCACCCCGTACGACTTGACGAAGGCGCGGATCACGTTCCGCGCCAAGTAAGGAGAAAGACGATGCGAGTGCAAGCCTCTGTCAAGAAGATCTGCCGCAAGTGCAAGATCGTGCGGCGCAAGGGCGTGGTGCGCGTGATCTGCGCGGACCCGCGTCACAAGCAGCGCCAGGGCTGAACGACCGCCCGACAGGACACACGAGAATTAAGGACTGACCATGGCCCGTATTGCCGGCATCAACATCCCGAACCACCAGCACGCCGCGATCGCGCTCACCGCGATCTTCGGCATCGGCCGCGCTCGCGCGCGCTCCATCTGCGACGCCGCGGGGGTGAAGCACTCCGCGAAGATCAAGGATCTCACCGACGGCGAGATGGACAAGCTGCGCGAACACGTGGGCCGCTTCAGCGTCGAGGGCGACCTGCGCCGCGAGACGTCCATGAACATCAAGCGCCTCATGGACCTGGGCTGCTACCGCGGGATGCGCCACAAGAAGGGCCTGCCGGTGCGCGGCCAGCGAACGCGCACCAACGCGCGCACCCGCAAGGGCCCGCGCAAGGCCGTCCGCCTGTCGAAGTCGGCCTGACCCGCATTAGACGAATCGAGGAAACCACAGCATGGCCAAACCCGCCGCCACCCGCGTCCGCAAGAAGGTCAAGAAGAACGTGTCCGAGGGCATCGCGCACGTTCACGCGTCCTTCAACAACACCATCGTGACCATCACCGATCGCCAGGGCAACGCCCTGTCCTGGGCCACCTCCGGCGGCGCGGGCTTCAAGGGCTCCCGCAAGTCGACGCCGTTCGCCGCGCAGGTCGCGGCGGAGGCCGCAGGCCGCGCCGCGATGGAATGCGGCGTCAAGAACCTCGAGGTGCGCATCAAGGGCCCCGGCCCCGGGCGGGAGTCCGCAGTGCGCGCCCTCAACGCGCTCGGCCTCAAGATCCTCTCGATCGCCGACGTGACGCCGGTGCCGCACAACGGTTGCCGTCCGCCGAAGCGGCGCCGGATGTAACGGCGCGCGAGAACGAAAAGACCACAGGAAGACACCATGGCACGCTATACCGGCCCCAAGTGCAAGCTCGCCCGACGCGAGGGCACCGACCTGTTCCTGAAGAGCGCCCGCCGCGGCCTCGACACGAAATGCAAGCTCGACGTGCGTCCCGGACAACACGGCGCCAAGATGACGCGCGTGTCCGAATACGGCCACCAGCTGCGCGAGAAGCAGAAGATCCGCCGCATGTACGGCGTGCTCGAGCGCCAGTTCCGCAACTATTTCGAGAAGGCCGCCCAGAAGAAGGGCCCCACGGGCGAGACGCTCCTGCAGCTTCTCGAAAGCCGTCTCGACAACGTCGTCTATCGCATGGGGTTCGCCTCCACGCGCGCCGAGGCCCGCCAGCTCGTCTCGCACAAGGCGATCGAGGTGAACGGCAAGCCGGTCAACATCCCCTCGTACCTCCTGCGCGCGTCCGACACGGTCACGGTGCGCGAGAAGTCCCGGGCGCAGCTGCGCATCAAGAGCTCGCTCGATCTCGCGGAGTCCAACGGCTTCCCGGGCTGGGTCGAGGTCGATCCGAAGAACTTCAAGGGCGTGTTCAAGAGCGTGCCCGACCGTTCGGAGATCGCCTCCGACGTGAACGAACAGCTGGTGGTCGAGCTCTACTCGAAGTAGTCCCGTTCGAGAACCCTCGCTCCCTCAACCGAATCTGGCAGAGGCCTCCCGCATGCAAAGCAACGCCACGAATTTCCTGAAGCCCCGCATCATCGACGTGCAGAACCTGTCCCCGACGCACGCGAAGGTGGTGATGGAGCCCTTCGAACGCGGCTACGGCCACACGCTCGGCAACGCCCTTCGCCGCATTCTCCTGTCCTCGATGCCTGGTTACGCCGCGACCGAGGTCAAGATCACGGGCGTCCTGCACGAGTACTCGACCATCGAAGGCGTGCAGGAAGACGTCGTCGACGTGCTTCTCAACCTCAAGGGCATCGTGATGAAGCTCCAGGGCCGCGCCGAGGTGAGCCTCAAGCTCAAGAAGGCCGTCCCGGGGCCCGTCACGGCCGCGGACATCGAGGGCACTCACGACATCGAGATCATCAACCCGGGCCACGTGATCGCCCACATCACGCAGGGCGGCAAGCTCGAGATGACGGTGAAGGTCGAGAAGGGCCGCGGCTACGTGCCGGCCACCTCCCGTCGTGCGGACGACACCCGCTCCATCGGCTCGATCCTGCTGGACGCCTCGTTCAGCCCGGTCCGCCGCGTGAGCTACCAGGTCGAGAGCGCCCGCGTCGAGCAGCGCACCGACCTCGACCGCCTGGTGATCGACATCGAGACCAACGGCGTGATCGAGCCGGAGGAAGCCGTGCGCTACGCGGCGAGCGTTCTCGTCGACCAGCTGTCGGTCTTCGCCTCGCTGCAGTCCACGAGCGAGGAGCGCATCGAGAGCGCCCAGCCGCAGGTCGATCCGATCCTCCTGCAGCCCGTCGACGACCTCGAGCTCACCGTGCGCTCGGCCAACTGCCTCAAGGCCGAGAACATCTACTACATCGGCGACCTCATCCAGCGCACCGAGAACGAGCTGCTCAAGACCCCGAACCTCGGGCGCAAGTCGCTCAACGAGATCAAGGAGGTGCTCGCCTCCAAGGGCCTCACCCTGGGCATGAAGCTCGAGAACTGGCCGGTCGCCGGCCTCACGAAGTGACGCCCGGTCGGGCGATTCCGGTCGCCTGAGCGGACGTCATCCCCGAGTCGTCGGGGATCCAGCGTCAACACCACAATACCAATAAGGCCGCACAGGCCAAGAGACACGAAAGGAAACGAACCATGCGTCACCGCCACGGGCTTCGCAAGCTCAACAAGACGAGCAGCCATCGCCTGGCGATGCTGCGCAACATGACGGTCTCGCTGCTCAAGCACGAGGCCATCCGCACGACGCTCCCGAAGGCGAAGGAGCTGCGCCGGGTGGCCGAGCCCATCATCACGCTGGGCAAGAACCCCACCCTCGCCAACAAGCGCCTCGCGTTCAACCGGCTGCGCGACCGCGACATGGTCGTGAAGCTCTTCGCCGAGCTGGGTCCGCGCTACAAGAACCGCAACGGAGGCTACCTGCGGATCCTGAAGTGGGGCTTCCGCGTGGGCGACAACGCGCCCATGGCGCTGGTCGAGCTCATGGATCGCCCGGAAATCGCCGAGGGCAAGGAAGCCGAAGCGAAGGCCGCCTAGGGCCGGGCCATTCGCGGTTCCGCGAGACGAAAGCCGGCCCGAGGGCCGGCTTTTTCGTTTCCGCCCGCGCCTAGAGAACCAGGATCACGCGCAAGTCGTTGACGTTTGTCCGGGTGGGGCCGGTCGTGACGAGATCGCCCAGCGGCGCGAAGAAGCCGAAGCCGTCGTTGCGGGCGAGGCGGCCCTTGGCGTCGAGGCCAAGCGCGTGCGCTCGTGCGAGCGTGTCCGGGGTGGCGAGCGCTCCCGCATTGGACTCCGCCCCGTCGATCCCGTCGGTGTCCGCGGCGAGCGCCCAGGTGTCCGGCAGGCCCGCCAGGTCGATGGCGAGGGAGAGCAGGAACTCGCTGCAGCGGCCGCCCTTGCCGTCGCCCCGGATCGTGACCGTCGTCTCGCCGCCCGACACGATGGCCGCCGGGGCGGGCCACGGGTGCCCGTGCTGCCGCATCTCGCGCGCGATCGACGCGTGCACCCCGGCGACATCGCGCGATTCGCCGGTGACGCTGTCGCCGAGGAGCAGCGTCCTCACGCCCTGCCGCGCGAGGAACTCGGCCGCGGCCAGCAGGCTGCGGTGAGCCGTGGCGATGACGCGAACCTCGGTGCGGGCGAAACCGGGGTCTCCCGGCTTCGCCGATTCGGAGACCTCGCCCCGTGCCCCCCGCGCCAGGTGCTGTGCGACGGAGGCAGGGGGATTCACGCCGAACCGGGCGAGGATGTCGAGGCAGTCGGCGAAGGTGGTCGGATCGGGCGAGCACGGGCCCGAGGCGATGTGCGTGGGGTCGTCTCCCGTCACGTCGGAGATCACGAGCGCGAGCACCGTCGCGCGCGTGGCGAGGGCGAGGCGCCCGCCCTGGATGCGCGAGAGGTGCTTTCTCAGCGTGTTCATGTCCTGGATCGGCGCCCCGGAGGCGAGCAGCGATCGGGTGAGCGCCTTCAGGTCCGCCATCGGCACGCCATCGACGGGCAGCGACAGGAGCGCGGACCCGCCGCCCGAGACCAGCACCAGCAGCAGGTCGTCCTCGCCGAGCCCGCGGGCCCGCTCGAGTATCTCGGCCGCCGCCGACTCGCCCGCTTCGTCCGGCACCGGATGCCCGGCTTCGACGACGCGGATGCGCCGCGTCGGCAGGCCATGCCCGTGGCGCGTGATGACGACGCCCTCGAGCGGCGCGTCGGCGGGCCAGTGGGCCTCGACCGCCGCCGCCATCGAGGCGCCCGCCTTTCCCGCACCCACGACCAGCGTCCGGCCTTTCGGCGGCCCGGGCAGGTGCGCCGGCACGATGACGAGCGGATCGGCCTCGGCGACCGCGGCGCGAAAGCTCCCGAGCAGCAGCTCGCGCGGGCTCATCGCGCCACCACCGTGCGGCGTCCCGCGGGCCCGAGCACCGGCGCGAGGAAGCGGCCGGTGAAGCTCGCACGGGTGGCGACGATGTCCTCGGGCCTGCCCTGCCCGATGACCGTGCCGCCGCCGTCGCCGCCCTCGGGCCCCAGGTCGATCACCCAGTCGGCCGTCTTGATGACGTCGAGGTTGTGCTCGATCACGACGACCGTGTTGCCGTGATCCCGAAGGCGGTGCAGGACGCGCAGGAGCATGTCGATGTCGTGGAAGTGCAGGCCCGTGGTGGGCTCGTCGAGGATGAAGAGGGTGCGGCCGGTGTCGCGCTTGGAGAGCTCCAGCGCGAGCTTCACCCGCTGCGCCTCGCCGCCGGAGAGCGTCGTGGCGCTCTGGCCGAGCCGAACGTACCCCAGGCCCACCTCCATGAGCGTCTGCAGCTTCCTCGCGATGGCGGGCACGGCGGAGAACAGCTCGAGCGCCGCCTCGACCGTCATGTCGAGCACCTCGCACACGTTGCGGCCGCGGTAGGTGACCTCGAGGGTCTCGCGGTTGTAGCGCTTTCCGTGACACAGATCGCAGGGCACGTAAACGTCCGGCAGGAAGTGCATCTCGACCTTGATCACGCCGTCGCCCTGGCAGGCCTCGCACCGCCCGCCCTTCACGTTGAAGGAGAAGCGTCCCGGCCCGTAGCCGCGGGCGCGCGACTCGGCTGTCCCGGCGAACAGGTCGCGGATCGGCGTGAACAGGCCCGTGTAGGTCGCCGGGTTCGACCGGGGCGTGCGCCCGATGGGGCTCTGGTCGACGTTGATCACCTTGTCGAAGAGGTCGAGGCCCTCGATCGCGTCGTGCTCGGCGGGCTCCGTCGAGGAGCCATAGAGGTGCCGGGCGGCGGCGGCATAGAGCGTGTCGTTGATGAGGGTGGACTTGCCCGAGCCCGACACGCCCGTCACGCAGACGAACAGGCCCACGGGGATGTCGACCGTGACGTCCTTCAGGTTGTTTCCGCGTGCGCCCGCGATGCGCAGCTGCTTGCGGCGGTCGGGCGCGTGCCGGCGCGGCGGCAGCGCGATGGCCCTGCGGCCCGAGAGGTACTGCCCCGTGAGCGAGGCCGGATTGCGCTCGATCTCGCTGGGCGTGCCCTGCGCCACGACCTCGCCGCCGTGGACGCCCGCGCCGGGGCCCATGTCGATGACGTGGTCGGCGGCGTGGATCGCCTCCTCGTCGTGCTCCACGACGATCACGGAATTGCCGAGGTCGCGCAGGCTCTTGAGCGTGTCGATGAGGCGCGCGTTGTCGCGCTGGTGCAGCCCGATGGAGGGCTCGTCGAGCACGTACATCACGCCGGTGAGCCCGGAGCCGATCTGGCTCGCGAGGCGGATGCGCTGCGCCTCGCCTCCGGAGAGCG
>Ga0209254_10002367_pt1 | contig 17112 bp, 18 predicted proteins | sample FrelakmetDIP11DI_FD_187148 | JGI IMG/M metagenome (GOLD analysis project Ga0209254, IMG submission 187148) | Freshwater lake sediment microbial communities from the University of Notre Dame, USA, for methane emissions studies - DIP11 DI (SPAdes)... | ecosystem: Environmental > Aquatic >... | reverse complement strand
AACCTCGAAGGCGACGCGGACGGCGAATACGCGGCGCGCGCAGCGGCCGCAGGCGCGACCTACTTCGCCTCGCCCAGCAGCCGGGTGAGGCGGACAAAGGCGGCGTCGCGCGCCGCGCGCAGCTCGGGCGCCGCCGCCGGGTCGTCGCCGGCGCGCATGAAGCCGTGTCCCGCGCCGTCGTAGACGACCGGGTCGAAGGGGCGGTCCAGTTTCTGCATCGCGGCGCGGGTGGCGGCGATGGTGGCATTCACGCGCTGGTCGTCGGCGCCGTAGAAGCCGTGCACGGGCGTGGCGATGCGCGCGAGCGCGGTTTCGTCGGTGGGCGCGGTGCCATAGAAGACAAAGGCCCCAGCGAGTCCCGGCGCATTGGTGGCGAAGCGGAAGGATTGCGCGCCGCCCCAGCAGAAGCCCATCACCGCGACACGGCCATCGCCGCCCGGCAAATTCGCCGCGTATGCCTTCAGTGCGTGCAGATCCTGCGTTACCAGCTCGGGATCAAGGCGGGAGATCGCTTCGCGCGCGGCATCCTCGGAGGCGAAGTCCTTGGTGCGCAAGTGATCGGCATCGAAACCCGAGAGCAGGTCCGGCGCGATGGCGATGAACCCGGCCTCGGCGAGCTGGTCGGCGAAGCTGCGCACCCAGTCGGTAAGCCCGCGATTCTCGTGGATCACGATGACTGCGAGCGCGTCGGCGTGGCGCTCGGGGTACGCCACGAAGGCGTGCAGCGTGCGTCCATCGCTGGCCTCGAGGGTGGTCCACTCCAGGTGGCGGGGCGAACTCTCCAAGCGCGCCAGCGCGTAGGGCTGCGCATTCAGCGGCGCGGCACCGGCGAGGAACAGCAGGGCGAGCAGGCAACGGCGCATGGGCAGCGCTCCGGAACGGCGGGCACCTATCCTACGCCGGTTGCGCCGGGCCACCGAGCCGCGTCACGGGAGCGCGTCGCACTGCATCCGCACGGCGGGGCGCTTGCGCGCCGCCACTGCGCATGCATGATGCGGGTCGCCATTCCCCGGTGGGAAGCCGCAGTGGAAACCGAGCAGGTACTGGCCTGGATCAAGCGCAACGGCACCCGCCGCACGGTGGCGGGCATGGCCGGCTACGGCATCGTGGCGCGACAGGCCTTCGGCGTCACCATGGCCCAGCTGCTCGTGCTGAAGAAGCGCATCGGCAAGGACCATGCGCTAGCCCCGGCGCTGTGGGACTCCGGCTGGTACGAAGCTCGGCTGCTGGCCGCGCTGGTGGGCGAACCGGAACGACTCAGGCGCCGCCAGATGAGGGCGTGAACTGGGCCTTGCGCGGGATCGGCCGGCGCAACGCTGCGCTCAATGCCGCTGCGCTCGCCGTCGCGCGGCGCCTGGCGAAAGCCGCGGCCCCTGCGCCGCGTTGGGTCGGCAAGGATGCATTGCGCGAACTGGCGAGTCCGAAAGTGGCCGCGATTCTGGCGCGAAAGCCAAGGCTCGCGTAGCCTCGGGTGCACCGATGAAGCGCATTTCCTCACGCCAGACCCGATTCCTCAAGTACGGGTTCCCGGTGCTCATGTTCGGGCTGGCCGTCGCCATCGTGTCGGCCATGATCCTCGCCAACCGCAGGGTCCCGGTGCCGTGGGTGGTGATCGTGTCGCTGCCGCTGCTGATGCTGGCGCTCGGCGCCGTGCTGATGAAGACCCTGATCCTGGACCTCGCCGATGAGGTCCACGACGCCGGGGATCACCTCGTCGTGCGCAAGGGCGACATCACCGAGCGCGTGCCGCTCAAGGAAATCGTCAACGTCGGATGGACCGTGATGATCAATCCGCCGCGAGTCACGCTGACGCTGCGCAAGCCCGGGCGCCTGGGCAGGGAGATCGTGTTCTCGCCCAGGCAGCCGCTGGTCCTGCTGGGACGCAATCCGCTGGTGATGGAGCTGATCGAGCGCGTGGACGCCGCGCGACGAGGCTGAGTGATGTCATCACGGCCGGCCGCCCGACGTGCTCGAGGGCGCCGGCTCCAGGCGCCCGTACTTGCGCAACTGCTCGCGCAACTGCTCGTGGTCGATCGCGTGCAGCACGTGGCCTTCGATACCGTCGAGCGTGCGTGCCGCGACCATCGCGTTGACGATCGCCTCCTCGGTCGCGAGCGCGGTGGCCTCGAACAGGCCGTCCAGCGAGTCGTTGGCCAGCGCCTCCACCCTGGCGATGCCGCCACCTGATGAGGCGGCGTCGCCGTTGGCCGTGCTGAAGGCGACGAAGATGTCGCCCGAGCCATTACCCGACATGCTGCCCACGCGGGCCAGGCCGATCGCGACCCGCCGGGCCACGCGCTCGAGCTGGTGCGGCAGCAGTGGCGCGTCGGTGGCCACCACCGTGATGATCGAGCCCAGCTCGTTGTTGGTGCCGGACTCCTCGGAGAACGGCGCGTGCTCGGGCATGGCGCGGCCGACCGGCACGCCGGCGATCTGCAACTGCCAGCGGCGGCCGAAGTTCGATTGCACCAGCACGCCCACGGTGTAGTCGGCCACGCCCTTGACCCGCACGCGGCGCGACGAGGTGCCGGTGCCGCCCTTGAACTCGAAGCTGTGCATGCCGGTGCCGCCGCCGACGTTGCCCTCGGCGATCGCGCCGCCGCGCGCCGAATCGAGCGCGGCGCGCGCGTGCTCGGGCTTGACGTGGAAACCGTTGAGCTCGTTGAGCCAGCCGTCCCAGGTCTCGGCGACCACCGGCAGCGACCAGCTGTCCTCGATCTCGCTGTGCTCGACCAGCCACGCGATGGTGGCGTCGTGGACCACGCCCACGCTGTGGGTGTTGGTGATCATCACCGGGCCGGCCAGCGTGCCCGATTCCTCGAGCCAGGTCGTGCCGGTCATCTCGCCGTTGCCGTTGAGGGTGAACCAGCCGCCGTAGACCGATTGCGCGGCACCCGCGCGCCCGCGCGGTAGCACGGCAGTGACGCCGGTGCGGATCACCGGGCCTTCCAGCGGACGCTCCGACGAGCCGGAGATCAGCGTGGTGTAGCCGACCTCGACGCCGGCCACGTCGGTGATCGCATTGAGCGGCCCCGGCGTGCCGAAGAAGGGAATGCCGAGGTCGCGTGCGCGCGGCGACGGCTCGGCCGCCGTGGCCGGGGTGCTGGCGCAAGTGGCGGCAATGGCCAGCGCTAGGGCTGCGGTTCGATGGCGCACGGAGGTCTCCCGTTGGCGTAGGTGCGCGTCTATCATGCCGCAGGCCGTTCCGGGCCGCAGGGGAGTTCCGCATGATCGCCGTGTCGCGCGTCCTCGTGTTCGCCGTGGTGCTGGCGTTGGTGGCGTGTGGCGGAAAGCCACCACCGGCCGCGCCCGCCGTCGATCCGCGCGCCGCGCAGGACCTGGCTACCTATCGCGAACTGCTCAACGCGAACTCGCTAGAGTTCGCGATCACGGTCGGCCGCGAGATCCAGCGCAACCATCCCGGCACGCCGGCGGCGGCCGAAGTGGCGGCGTCGCTGCCGGACATCGAAGCGCGCTTCAAGGCCGGCAACCAGGCCAAGCGCCTGGCCGCGCTGTGGGACTACCAGACCGGCGTGCAATCGGGTGGCGCGCAATCGGCCGCGTCGATCTTCAGCACCGAGCCATCGGGCGCGGCGCAGGTGCGTTTCATTTTCCGGCGCCACGCCGAGTGGGGCCGCAGTGCCTACCTGTTCGCCGGCGGCGGCGGCTTCAATTGCCCGGAGCCCTGCAGCCTGCTGATGCGCTTCGACGGCGCGCCCGGCACGCGCTGGAAGGCGCACCTGCCTGAAACCGGCGAGCCGGCGATCTTCATCGACGACGACGCTGCGCTGGCGGCGAAGTTGCCGGGCACGCAGCGCCTCGAAATCGAGGCCACGCTGCGCGACCAGGGGCCGTTGACGATGGTGTTCGAGCCCGGTGGCTTCGTGCCTGCGAAGTGGGTTGAGTTGCCCAAGCGCTGACTGTGCGGTGTACCCGCATCGTCCGGGTCCCACCACAGGCGTCATTCCCGCGAAAGCGGGAATCCATTGGCAATTCATCCGGACGAACCCACCACGTCCACCGTCAATGGGCACCGCGCCATTTCAACGGGCGTCATCCCGGCGCACGCCGGGATCCAGTCGAAGTACGCCTTGGCGCCGTCGCGATGCGTGATGGTGGGCGCCACTGGATCCCGGCGTGCGCCGGGATGACGGCACAAGGGGGATGGGGCGATTCGCTATCGTGGCGGCGTCGATTGCTGGGCAATGGATTCCCGCTTTCGCGGGAATGACGTCGTTGAGGGCTGCCGCTGCGCCCAAACTGCGTCGTTGAGGGCTGCAGCTGCGCCCAAACTGCGTCGTTGGGGGCTGCCGCTGCGCCCAAACGGCATCGTTGAGGGCTGCAGCTGCGCCAAACGACGTCGTTGGGGGCTGCATGTGCGCGGCACTTCCGGCGGACTGCCGATCCCGCGGAACCCTGCGGTCCGGTCAGGTCAGGCGCACGAATCGCTGCAGCGGATCGATCGCGGGGCTGTCCACGGATGCCGCGGCCTTGACGCCAACCCGCATCACGTCCTGCCACGCTGCGCGAAAGCGCAGCATTTCCTCGCGCGTCCCCAGCGTGATGCGCACGCGGTCCGGCGATATCGCCCAGGTGCGACCGATCACCACGCCGCGCTCGGCCATTGCCGCCATCACCGGCTTGCCGGGCTGGCCCGCATCGAGCAGGAAGCAGTTGCTGACCGATGGCGTGAAGGTGTAGCCCTGCGCGCGCAGCCAGGCGAAGGTCTCCGCGCGCACCGCGTCGGTCTCGCGCCGGCGTGCCGGCACCAGTGCAGGATCGCCCAGGCTCGCGATCGCGGCTGCGGTTGCCGTGACCGGCATCGGGTTGGCACCGTAGTACTCCAGCCGCTTGAGGAGCTCGGGCCGGCCCAGCGCGAAGCCGCAACGCAGGCCCGCCATGCCGTAGAGCTTCGAGAAGGTGCGCAGCACGATGAGTTCGGCGCCGGCGGCGATGAGGTCGACCACGCTGCGCTCGTCGCCATACTCGAGGTAGGCCTCGTCGACCATCGCCACCGCGCCACGCGGCAGGTGCGCCAGCGCCCATTCGATTTCGGCGCGCGGCGTGATCGTGCCGGTGGGATTGTTCGGATTGCAGATATAGATGAGCCCGGCGCGGCGGTCGGCGGCGACCATGCGGCGCAGGTCGTGCGCGCCATCGGCGGCGAGCAGCACCTTCTTCACGCGCGCGCCGGTGAAGGCCGCGGCTTCCCAGGCGGCTTCGAAGGTGGGGTCGGCGGTGACCAGGCCGCGCTGGCGCGAAGTGCAGGCGAGTACGCCGTAGTGCAGGGGTTCGCTCGAGCCCGCATAAGGCAGCACGTTTTCCGGACGCAGCCCGTAGTGCTTCGCGGCTACTTCGACCAGTTGCCCGGTCTGCTCGAAGAGGTAGCGGCCGCCTTGCGGCGTCATCGCCGTCAGCGCCTCGCGCGCGGCTGCGCACGGGCCCGCGGGATTCTCGTTGGCGTTGATCCAGGCCTTTCCTGGTGCCGAAGCCAGGGCCGTGGCCGGGACCTGCGCCATCGCGAGGCGGGCTTCGCCCAGCAGCGGGACGGCACCGGCGACGCCGGCCGCGCGCAGGAAGTGGCGGCGCGAAATTCCATTCGACATGGCGGTTCCCGGGGTCAGGCTGGCGATGCGCTAGCGTAGCAGTGGCGTCGGTCGGACCCCGATGTTGTTGCCGTGCTTGCGCGAACGCGGACCTTCCATGCCCTTCGTCACTTCAGGCCCGCCAGCGGGAGCGATAGAAGGTCCGCGACCTCCAGTCGAAACCGGGAGCAGGACCATGCTGCGCAAGCTCTTCGCCATCGCCTGCCTGTGCGCGACCAGCGCCTCCGCAGCGGCGCAACCCCAATCCATCGCACCACATACGTACCTGCTGCGCGGCGGCTTCGAGGCCGGCCGGCAACCCGATGGCAATTCCGTGATCCTGCTGGCGCCGGACGGATTGATCGTGGTCGACAGCGGGCGTCATCCGGGCCACGCGCAGGCGATCGTCGATTTCGCCAACCGGCGCGACCAGCCGGTCGTGGCGATCATCAACACGCACTGGCACCTCGACCACATCGGCGGCAACCCGCGCCTGCGCTCGGCGTTCCCCGGCGTGCAGGTCCATGCCAGCGATGCCCTGGCTGGCGCGATGCAGGGCTTCCTCGCGCGTTACCGCGAACAACTCGAGCAGTTGCTGCGCGAGGCTGGCGACGACGTGGGCAAGCGCGCGCCCTTCGAGGCCGAGCTCGCGATCCTCGATGCGGGGCCGGCGCTTGCGCCAGACCATGTGGTGTCGGTCGCGGGCGAGCGTTCGGTGGCGGGCTTGTCACTGCGAATTGGCCTCGCCAAGCGTGCGGCCACCGAGGGCGACGTGTGGCTGTACGACCCGGCCACGCGCGTGCTGGTCGCCGGCGACCTCGTCACCTTGCCAGCGCCGTTCTTCGACACGGCTTGCGGCAGCGGTTGGGTATCGGCACTGGCCGCACTCGAGGACGTGCCCTTCGAGACCCTGGTCCCGGGCCACGGAGCCCCCATGGGCCGCGCCGCCTTCGGTCGCTACCGCGCGGCCTTCGTGCAACTGCTCGATTGCGCGGCCAGTGATGTCGAGCCCAAGGCCTGCGCTGATGGCTGGCTGGCCGGCGTCGGAGAGCTCGTGCCGGCGTCCGAGCAGCCGCTGGCACGCATGCTGCTCGACTACTACCTGGACCAGGTCCTGCGCGGCGATCAGCCCGCCGTGCAGAAGGCCTGCGAGGCCTGAGCGCAGGAGGCCCGCGCGTCGCTAAACTCCCGGTCCCGAACACCCGAGGAGAGGCGCGATGCAGGTACGAGCCGCGGTAGCCCACCAGGCCGGTGCGCCCCTGACCATCGAAACGGTCGACCTCGAGGGCCCGAAGGCCGGCGAAGTGCTGGTCGAGATCAAGGCCACCGGCATCTGCCACACCGATGCCTACACGCTCTCGGGGGCCGATCCGGAAGGCTTGTTCCCCGCGATCCTGGGCCACGAGGGCGCGGGCATCGTGGTCGAGGTCGGCGCCGGCGTGAAGTCGCTGCGCAAGGGCGACCATGTCATCCCGCTGTACACGCCCGAATGCCGCGAGTGCGAGTACTGCCTCAATCCCAAGACCAATTTGTGCCAGGCGATCCGCTCGACCCAGGGCCAGGGCCTGATGCCCGATGGCAGCAGCCGCTTCTCGGTCGGCGGGAAGAAGCTGCACCACTACATGGGCACCTCGACCTTCGCGCAATACACCGTGCTGCCCGAGATTGCGCTGGCCAAGATCCGCGAGGACGCGCCCTTCGACAAGGTCTGCTACATCGGCTGCGGCGTCACCACCGGCATCGGCGCGGTGATCTGGACCGCCAAGGTCGAGCCCGGTTCGAAGGTCGTGGTGTTCGGCCTGGGCGGCATCGGCCTCAACGTGGTGCAGGGCGCGCGCATGGCCGGCGCGGCGATGATCGTGGGCGTGGACCTCAATCCGGCGCGGCAGGCGCTGGCACGGAAGTTCGGCATGACCCATTTCGTCAACCCGGCCGAGATCGAGGGCGACCTGGTCGCCTACCTCGTGGGGCTGACCAAGGGCGGCGCCGACTACAGCTTCGAGTGCATCGGCAACACCCAGGTCATGCGCCAGGCGCTGGAGTGCTGCCACAAGGGCTGGGGCACCTCGGTGATCATCGGCGTGGCGGCGGCGGGGCAGGAGATCTCGACCCGTCCGTTCCAGCTCGTCACCGGACGCAACTGGCGCGGCAGCGCCTTCGGCGGCGCGCGCGGGCGCACCGACGTGCCCAAGATCGTCGACTGGTACATGGATGGGCGCATCGACATCGATTCGCTGATCACGCACACGTTGCCGCTCGAGCAGATCAACGAGGGTTTCGAGCTCATGCATCGCGGCGAGTCGATCCGCAGCGTGGTGGTGTACTGATGGGCTTCGAGGTGCTGTCGGAGCAGCGCTGCCACGGCGGCGTGCAGGGCTTCTATCGCCACGACTCGACCGCGATCGGGTTGCCGATGCGCTTTGGCGTGTTCCGTCCGCGCCAGGCCGAGGCCGGTCCGGTGCCGGTGCTGTACTTCCTCGCGGGGCTTACCTGCAGCGAGGAGACCTTTCCGATCAAGGCCGGCGCGCAACGCCTGGCGGCGGAACTGGGGCTGATGCTGGTGTCGCCCGACACCAGTCCGCGTGCCACTGGCATCGCGGGCGAGGCCGACGACTGGGAGTTCGGCGCCGGCGCCGGGTTCTATCTCGATGCGACGCAAGCGCCGTGGAGCCGGCACTTCCGGATGCACCAGTACGTGGCAAACGAGCTGCCCGCCTTGATCGGCGAGCGCTTCGCCGCGGATCCGGCGCGCAGCGGCATCTGCGGCCATTCGATGGGCGGTCACGGGGCGCTGACGCTGGCCTTGAAGTACCCACAGCGCTATCGCTCGGTCTCGGCCTTCGCCCCGATCGTCGCGGCTAGCGAGGTGCCGTGGGGCCTGAAGGCCTTCCCGCGTTACCTGGGCGAGGATCGGGCGGCATGGCTGGCCTACGATGCCTGCGCGCTGCTCCGGAACCATCGCCACCCCGGCACGATCCTGGTCGACCAGGGCCTGGCCGACAGATTCCTCGAGACCCAGCTCCAGCCCGAACGCTTCGAGGCTGCCTGCGCGGCGGCCGGCCAGGCGCTGGCCCTGCGCCGGCATGCCGGCTACGACCACGGCTACTGGTTCATCCAGACATTCATCGAGGATCACCTGCGGCACCACGCGCTCGGGCTGGGCGCCTGAGCGCCGGAAACTGCCCGGATGTGCGATGCTTCGCACCGTCCGTCGACCCCTCGACGCCGTGCTCGGAATCCTGCCTGTGGCCAAGCCCAATTACTCGTTCGAGAAGCGCCAGAAGGAACTGGCGAAGAAGAAGAAGCGCGACGAAAAGCTGGCGAAGAAGACGTCGCGCACCACCCCGGCCGAGGGCGAGGGCGAGCCCGGCGCGACGCCGGACGCAACCCAGCCCAAGTAGGCTGCACGCCGTCGCGCCGGCGCGGCGCGACTCCGCCGGCGTGCCGCACAGCGGCGTGACTTCGGCCATGAACAGCGCGACCATCCGCTGGCCGTGCCGTCCCGATTGCCCTCGCGCAACTGCCATCACTACGTCGATCCCCCTGCGTAACGGGTGACCCGCGCGTCGCCCGCTGCACGCATGCGGCGCCGCCTTGCCGGCGCCGGTCAGCCCGCACCGCCGAGGTCGCGGGCATCGACGGAGAGACCGTATGTCCGACATCACCCGCCGTGATTTCCTCAACGGTGCCGCGCTCGCCATCGTCGGCAGCGCGACGCCGGCCGAACTCCTCGCCCAGCAGGTCGCCGCCGGGATCTATCCCCCGGGACTGACCGGGCTGCGCGGCCAGACCGACGCCGCCTTCGCCGCGCCGCACAGCATGGCGATGCAGGGCAAGCGCTTCCGCCTCGGCGGCATGCCGGTGGAGGAAACCCATGACCTGGTGGTGGTGGGTGGCGGCATCAGCGGCCTCGCGGCGGCCTGGTTCTACCGCCAGAAGCATGGGCCCAGGGCGCGGATCCTGATCCTGGATGCGCTCGATGATTTCGGCGGCCACGCCAAGCGCAACGAGTTCGAGGTCGGCGGGCGCCTGCTGGTGGGCTATGGCGGCAGCGAGGCGTTGCAGTCGCCCAAGGCCAATTTCAGCGAGGTGGTGAATTCGCTGCTGAAGTCGCTGGGCGTGGACGTGGCGAAGTTCGAGAGCACCTACTTCAAGGCCACGACCTATCCGGACCTGGGACTGTCGCGCGCCAGCTTCTTCGATCGCGACCAGTACGGGCGCGACACGCTGGTGACGGGCGATCCCACCGACTGGGTTTCCGACGACATCCCGCGTGAGCGCCGCAACGGTCGCGCGCTCGAGGCCTTCATCGGCGACTTCCCGATGTCCGAAGGCGCGCGCAAGGAACTGCTCGAGCTCTTCACCAGCAAGCGCGTGACGCTCGGCGAGTTGGCCGACGACGAGGCACGGCTCGCGTACCTCGGAACCACGTCCTACGTCGAGTTCCTGCGCAAGGACTGGGGCCTGTCCGACGAGGCGATCGGCTATTTCCGCCAGCGGCCGCTGGACTTCTTCGGCATGGCGCCCGAGTACATTCCCGCGCTCGATGCGGGTCACTACGCCTATCCCGGCCTGCAGGGCATCGCGCTGCCGCACGATCCGGAAGCCGAGGGCGAGCTCGAGGAGCCCTACGTCTACCACTTCCCCGACGGCAACGCCTCGGTGGCGCGATTGCTGGTGCGCGCGTTGATTCCCGCAAGCGCGCCGGGACGCACGATGGAGGACATCGTCAGCACGCGCTTCGACTACGCCAAGCTCGACCTGGCCGGTAGCCCTACGCGCCTGCGCCTGGACAGCTCGGTCGTGCGAGTGGTCAACAGCGCGCGCGGGGTCGAGATCGGCTACATCTCGCAGGCCGACGGCGTGCTGCACCGCATCCGCTCGCGCCACTGCGTACTGGCCTGCTTCAACATGCTGGTGCCGTACCTGCTGGGCGACCTGCCGGCGGCGCAGGCAGCGGCGTTGCGACTCAACGTCAAGGCGCCGCTGGTATACAGCAACGCGGTGATCCGCAACTGGGAGCCGTGGGTGAAGCTGGGCGTGCACGAGATCTTCGGCGTGTCCAGTTTCCACTGCCGGGTCAAGCTCGACTACGCGGTGAGCATGGGCAGCTATGCCTTCCCGTCCGATCCGAAGCAGCCGATGGTGGTGCATATGGTGCACGTGCCGGTGGTCGACGGGCTCGGCCACGACGTGCGCTCGGCGCTTCGTGCCGCGCGCGGCACCTTGCTCGACACCTCGTTCGCCGACTACGAGGCGGCGGTGAAGAAGGACCTCTCGCGCATGCTGGGCCCCGGCGGCTTCGATCCGGACCGCGACCTCGCGGCGCTGACCGTGAATCGCTGGTCGCACGGCTACGCCTGGGGCCTCAACACCCTGGCCGACGACGAGGACACCTACGAAGACACCATCGCGCTGGCGTGCCAGCCAGTGGGCAAGGTGGCGATCGCCAATGCCGACGCGGCGTGGTCGGCGTATGCGCATTCGGCCATCGACGAGGCGCACCGGGCGGTGGGTGAGCTCGGCTAGCCTTCAAAGACCTGCCGTGTCGCGGATCACTCTGCGCTCGCGCTGTAGGAGCGGCTGCAGCTGCTCCTGCAGGGTCGATTTGGCGCCTGCTTACTCGAGGTCTTCGATGCGGCGCGGGAAGCTGTCGTGCAGGAGTTGCGACATGGCGCGGTCGGCGAGCACGCGGCCGCCGGTCTGGCAGCGGGCGCAGTAGTTGATCTCGTTCTCGGCGTGCACGATGCGCTGCACCGGGGCGGCGCAGACCGGGCAGGGCTGGCCATAGCGGCCATGGACCGCCATCTGCGGGCGGAAGGCCGTGACCTTTTCCGGGAAGCGATTGCCGGTTTCGGTGCGCAGTCGTTGCGTCCACTCGCGCAGCACGTCGTGGACGGCGACATGCAGGCGCGCGATCTCGGCCGGCGTGAGCTGCTGGGTGAGCTTGAGCGGCGAGAGCTGCGCGCGGTGCAGGATCTCGTCGGAATAGGCGTTGCCGATGCCGCTGAGTCGATGCGGGTCGGTCAGCGCGCGCTTGAGCGTGGCGTTGGGATTGAGCAGGCGCGCGGTGAAGCTGACCAGGTCCGAGTGCAGCGGGTCGATCCCGCCGGGATCGAGCGCAGCGAGTGGCGCTGCGCCGGCAACCACGTTGAGCGAAGCCCTGCGCTTGCTGCCGGCTTCGGTCAGCGCGAGGGTGCCGTGGGCGAATTCCAGCGTCGCCAGCGTGATCCGGGCCGGCGGCTTGGCGCCGCCCGTGAACCAGTGCAGGCGGCCGGCGACCCTCAGGTGGATGACGAGGTAGCGCTCCTGTTCGAACACCAGGACGATGCGCTTGCCGATGCGCTGCAGGCCGGTGACGCGCACGCCCTCGAGCACTTGCGGCGGCGGCGCAACGCTGCGCAACACGAAGGGACTGAGCATCCGCACGCGCACTGGCGCATGGCCGACGACGCGCGGCGCCAGCGCCTCCAGGTAGACCACGATATCGGGCAGTTCGGGCACGCCACAGCATAGCCGCCCGATGCCGGTCTGGCGCTACGATTCGCCTGTTCCGGACCGGGGAGGCTGGCATGCCGAGTCGACGTAGCGTCCTGCAGGGACTGGGAGCGGTGGCCACCGTGCCCGCATCGGCAGCGACCGTGCCTGCCGCGCCCGACGGCGATTGCGTTTTCTGCCGGATCGTCGCTGGCACGAGCGAGGCCACCATCGTCTGGCGCGACGAGCGCTGCATCGCGATCGCGGACCGCTTTCCCTTCGCGCCAGGCCACACCTTGCTGATGCCGCGCACGCACGTGCGCGATGTATACGCCATGCCCGCCGATCTCGCCGCGCACCTGTTCGGCCTCGCGCCGCGCCTCGCGCGCGAACTCAAGCGCGCCTTCGACGCCCATGGCATGACCCTGATCCAGAACAACGAACGTGCCGGCGGCCAGACCGTTTTCCACTTCCACCTGCACCTGGTGCCGCGCACGACCGGGGTCGAGCTGTTCCGGCGGGTGGTGGAGCGGCCCGAGGCGCCGCGCGAACTGCGCGAGCGGCAGTTCGCGCCGCTGCGCGCGGCGCTGGCCGGCTGAACCGGAATGCGCGTGATCGATGCCAGCGCGGTGCCCGATGCGGTCGCGCGCTTTCGCGCCGACTACCGCGCGCACGAGGTGCCACCCGCCTATCGCGGCGCCGTGCACCTGTTGATCACCTTCGGTGGCGGCAGCGCGGTGCTGCTGGCCTGCGTGCTCCAGATCGAGGCGCCGCAGCCGCTGGAATGGCTCACCGTGCCGCTGGCCTTCCTCTACGCCAACCTGGCCGAGTACGTCGGGCACCGCTTCCCGATGCACCATCCGGTGCGGGGGCTGGGACTGGTGTACCGGCGCCACGCCGGCCAGCACCACCGCTACTTCAGCCATGAGGCCATGGCGCTCACCGACCAGCGCGACCTGCGCGCGGTGCTGTTCCCGCCAATGCTGGTGGTGTTCTTCTTCGGCGCCTTCGCGGTGCCGGTGTGGTTCCTGCTGGCGTGGGCGGCCTCGGCCAACGTGGCCTGGCTCTTCATCGCCACCGGGCTCGCCTACTTCCTGATGTACGAAGTGCTGCACCTGTCGTGGCACGCGCCGGCGGGTTCGTGGGTGGCGAGGCTGGCGCTGGTGCGCAGGATGGGGCGCCTGCACCGGCGCCACCACGATCCGGCGCGCATGGCGCGCTGCAACTTCAACATCACCTGGCCGATCGGCGACCTGGTGTTCGGCACGTTCTCGACCCGGGACGACTAGACTGGGCGCAACGATCGACATGGAGCGGCAGATGCGCACGGCAACCCTGGCGGCGGGATTTCTTGTCGCGGCGACGCGGGTGCTCGCGGCCACTGAACCGGCGGCGCACTTCGACGCGATCGTGGTCGATGGGCACATCGACGTGCCATCGGCCATGCTCGATGCAGGCTTCGACATCGGCAGCCGCGGCGACCGCAAGGGCTGCACCGACGTGATCGCGGCCTATTCCGGCTCGCTGCCCAAGCGCGACGACGGCAACTACTGCACCCACTTCGACCTCGACCGCGCGCGCAGCGGCGGGCTCGACGCCGCCTTCTTCTCGATCTACGTCGCCGCCGACTACGTGGGCAAGACCGCGGCCGAAGGCGGGGGGCCGGCGCGGCGCGCCTTCGACATGATCGCGGCGGTCAAGGCGCAGGTCGCGGCGCATCCCGAGCGCGCGGTGCTCGCGACCAGCGCCGGCGACGTGCGCCGCGCGGTACAGGAGGGCCGCTTCGCGGTACTGATGGGCATCGAGGGCGGCTATGCCATCGAGGACAGCCTGGCGTTGCTGCGCGAATTCCATGCGCAGGGCGTGCGCTACATGACCCTGACCCACACCAAACACACCGATTGGGCCGACTCCTCGGGCGGACTGTTCGGACCGATCGCGGGCGTGCACGGCGGGCTGACCGACTTCGGCCGCGAGGTGGTGCGCGAGATGAACCGGCTCGGCATGCTGGTCGACATCTCGCACGTCGCCGACGACACCCTGGGCGACGTGCTTGCCGTCACGACCCGGCCGGTGATCGCCTCGCACTCTTCGGCGCGCGCGCTCACCGACCACCACCGCAACCTCAACGACGAGTTGCTGCGCGCGATCGGCGCCAACGGTGGCGTGGTACTGGTCAACTTCTACAGCGACTTCATCGACCCGGCGTTCAACGCCACCTTGCCCGAGCGCTTTCGGCGCATGGCGGAGCTGGGCGCGAAGCTGGGCGACGACCCGCGCATCGACTGGATGGTCGAGGAGGAAACCCGCGCACGGCTGACGCGCACGCCGCTGTCGGTGCTGGTCGACCACATCGACCACATCGCCAAGGTCGCCGGCGTGGACCACGTCGGGCTCGGCAGCGATTTCGACGGCGCGCCGTTCATGCCGGCCGGGATCGACGGCGTGCAGGACCTGCCGAAACTGTCCGTTGCACTCAAGGCGCGCGGCTATTCGGATGCCGACCTGGCCAAGATCCTGGGCGGCAACGTGTTGCGCGTGATGGAAGCCAGCCAGCCCGCGGCGCCGTAACGGCCGGTCTCGGCAAATTTCCGGGACGCACCTTGCGCGCGACAGGCCTCGCCCGCATGCATGGCGCGCCGCCGGCACCGCGGATCACGCAGTCCCGTGACTAATGACACGGGCGCACTAGTGTTGAGTCGGTAGTATTGCGCCATCCCTACAAGGGAAGGCCATGGACACCGACACCCACCAGCGCAAATTCCACAAGGAACTGGCCGCGGGCACCACCGCGCTGGTGCTGCTGGCGGTGCTCGATCGCGCGGCCGCGCCGATGTACGGCTACCAGATCGCCAAGCGCCTGGGCGAAAACGCCGAGGGCGTGCTGGCCGGCAAGCTGAGCGCGCTCTACCCGGTGCTGCGCAATCTCGCCGCGGCGGCCCTGCTCGACAGCGAGGTCGAGCCTTCCGTGGCGGGTCCGCCGCGGCGCTACTACCGCATCACGTCCCTGGGGCGCACGGTGCTCGGGCAATGGCTCGAGGCCTGGACCGCAACCCGCGACTACATCGACGCCGTGCTCGAGGAAGGAAAGTCATGACCACGCCCCTGCCGACCACCATCGAGCAGTACCTGGAACAGATCCGCGCCGCGCTGGGTGCCGCCGACCCGGCCCTGATCCAGGACGCGCTCTACGACGCCGAGGAACACCTGCGCGCCGAGCGTGCCGAGCATCCGGACGAGAGCGAGGCCGCGGTGCTGGCGCGGGTCGCCGGCAGTTACGGCTCGCCGGAGGAAGTTGCGGCGATCTATCTCGACACCGAGGTCACGGTGGCGCGCGCGCTGCGCTCGCCGCCGCCCGCGCCGCGCAAGGGCGCGATCGCGCGCTTCTTCGGCGTCGCTGCCGACCCGCGCACCTACGGCGCGCTGTTCTACATGCTGCTGTCGCTGGCCACCGGCATCTTCTACTTCACCTGGGTGGTGACCGGCCTGAGCCTGTCGGCCGGCCTTTTCATCCTGATCATCGGGATCCCGTTCCTGGTCCTGTTCCTGGCCACCGTGCGCGTGCTGTCGCTGGTGGAAGGCCGCATCGTGGAAACGATGCTGGGCGAGCGCATGCCGCGGCGCCCGCTCTACACCGAGCGCGGGCTGCCGTGGATGGAGCGGATCAAGCGCCTGTTCACCGACGCGCGCACCTGGTCGACGATGCTGTACTTCGGGCTGATGCTGCCGCTGGGAACCCTGTACTTCACGGTCGCGGTGACCGGGCTGAGCTTGACCCTGAGCCTCATCGCCACGCCCTTCGCCTGGTTGTTCGGCCAGCATGCTGGCCTGCGGATCGACGACTGGCACTTCGGTCCCGGCTTCGTCGACGTGTCGCCGGGGCTGGCCCTGCCGCTGCTGTTCGTGCTCGGCGTGCTGGGCTTCTTCGGCATGCTCCACCTGGCGCGGGCCGTCGGCCGCCTGCACGGCGCCATCGCCAAGCAGCTGCTGGTGAAGTCGTCGAGCTACTGAGGCGCAGTCCAGATCGATCGCACACTGCTCAGTTGCGCGGATTTCATCGCGCGGAGCGGGAATCCGCCGGCGCAGGCTCCGGCTGCGGCTGCGGCTGCGACGATGGCGGGGCCTCGGCCGTCAGACTCCTGGTCAAGGGAGAGCGCGATGCGCCGATTCCGGGTTGCGAGCTGTCTCGCGTTGTTGCTGGGCGTGGTCGGCATCGCCACGGCCGCGACCGTCGAGGTGACCGTATCCAATTTCCGCTACACGCCCAATGACGTCACCCTCCGGGTTGGCGACAGCGTGCGCTGGGTCAACGTGCAGGGCGTGCACGACGTGGTGGCCGACGACAACGCCTTTCGTTCCGGCGCGGCCGGCACGGGCTGGACCTACACCCGGCAGTTCAACCAGGTCGGCGACACGCTCTATCACTGCAGCGTGCACAGCTCGCCGGGCCAGCCGATCAACAGCGCGATGAATGGGCGCGTGCGGGTACTGGCGGCCGATTTCGCGATCAACCAGGGCATTGCGGGCACGTGGTTCGAACCGGCGACCGCGGGCCAGGGATTCCTGGTCGACGTCGAGCCGGTCTCGAAGTTCCTGTTCGTGGCCTGGTTCACCTACGACGTGCCCGCTGCGGGGACCGCCAGCAAGCTCGGCGCACCCGAGCAGCGCTGGTTCACGGCGCAAGGCAACTACACCGGAGGCGCGGCGACCCTGCAGGTGTTCCAGACCAGCGGTGGTGCCTTCGATGCCCCGCGTACCACCAGCACTACCCAGGTGGGAACCCTGCAGTTGCGCTTCGACAGCTGCACCGCGGGCAGTGCGCAATACGCCATTCCCGGCGCGGGGCTGAGCGGCGAGATCGCCCTGCAGCGCGCGATCCCCGGCACCGAGGTCCTGTGCGCGATGTTGAACACGCCGCAATGACGCCAGCTCGCGCTGGCCGGCGCGCCGGTCAGCGCGCGCGCAGGCGGAAGCGCTCGCGATAGTCCATCGGGGTCAGCGTGGTGGCGCGCTTGAACAGCTTGCGGAAGCTCGACACGTCGCTGTAGCC
>Ga0209254_10002366_pt1 | contig 17114 bp, 21 predicted proteins | sample FrelakmetDIP11DI_FD_187148 | JGI IMG/M metagenome (GOLD analysis project Ga0209254, IMG submission 187148) | Freshwater lake sediment microbial communities from the University of Notre Dame, USA, for methane emissions studies - DIP11 DI (SPAdes)... | ecosystem: Environmental > Aquatic >... | reverse complement strand
GTGGTGAACCAGGCCGCACTCAAGCTCAAGCGCAGCCTGATTCAACCGGTGATCGACGCGTTCGCAGCGGCGGTCGCGTCGCGTGATGCGGCGTAGGGGGTGTGTGGTAGCAGGCTGCGTTCGGCCTGGCAGAGAAATGAAAACGGCCTGCATCACTGCAGGCCGTTTGGTTTTGGTGGTCGGGCGTCCCTCGAACAGAGCCACACAACCAGCCCCGTTACTTGGTTTGCGTTTTTGTGAATCTACAAATACCAACATAAATACCAACAAATATTTTCAGTGACCCTGTTATTTGCAGGTTCTCAGGATGAGCCACGATCCTCACCCGATGCGCACGCATAGTCGGTTTCTGCGGTTATTCGTCGGTTATAAAAACCGCCTGGGTCGGTGCGTCCTTCCCGATACCTTCCGTATTTACCGGTTCACGCTTGATGCGGGTGTTTCCCGCGCCCGATTCCATGCCGCTGAATCTGGCGCGTCGGGACAATGCCTGCCGAAGTCGATTTCTGGCGATCCCAAGCGTTGTTGGACGTCGGTTCCAGTGATCAAGAAGATACTTGATGATTTTCTTTCCTATACCTGCGGATTAACAGTCCGTCGCTCTACCGACTGAGCTATCAGGGAATGGAAAGCGCGCATTTTAGGGATGGGCGCGGTTGGTCAAGTCTAATTGCCTGCCCCAGCTTAAATACTTGTGATGCGCCTGAATGATTTGCAAGCCATTTCAACAGGCGCTCGGCAATGTCCACGCCCGGCGCAAACCAGGTGGGATCGAACACCGTCAGATTGTAGGTGTAAATGGTGGCCTGATAGCCGTGGCGCAGGGCATCGTAGGCCAGAAAGATCGCAAAAGTGCCGCCGCGTTCCAGCTTGTGGGTGCGGTCGATCACATCCGACAGGGGTGCATCCTCGCCCCAGTAAGTGTAGAGCGAATACAGGCAGGTCGGGCCGCAGGTCGTCTCGTCCGGTTGCGGCAACATCCTGACTGGCAATTGCAAGATGCTCGGATACATGAAAGCAGATCTCCCTAAAAGTTCTTGTGCTTGTTTTAAGGTTGTGACGACATGACGGGCCAAGCATGATGGTGACTTCCTTGCCTATAGGCGATGCCTTACAGGCAAGTGCTTTGCCTAGCGATGCCACACCACGCGCAGCAGGTTCTCCTGCTCGTTATAGTGATATTCGAGTTCACCCTGGTAGGCATGATGCAGCGCTTCGCCGATGCCGCGCGCAAGATGGATGTCGGTGGTGGTGATCTGGATACCGTCATCCTGGTCCTCGATCTTGATGATGCGTTTCAGCGGATGCTCGGCCTTGGCGCGGGTTTCCTCGTTCCTCGCTATATGCAGCAGTTCCTCGCGGTGATCCTGGAAGAACGAACCGCCCACGTTCACATAGCCGGCCGGGAAATCGTCATGAATGCGATGACAGGCCGGGCACATTTCCTCGTGGGCCTGGACAGGCTTCGACAGCCATTGCCAGCGACCGTCGTGAAATACCGCGCCGCATTGCGGGCAAACCGTGGGTTCCGGCAGTTTGTGCCTGGCCTTGTAGGCGTCGTGCCGGGTTTCATCGATCAGGCGATCGCGACGGACGGGATGAAATTCAGTGAATCGGGTTTTCATTTCTCGCTCCTTTAAATGACAACAAAAACTGCCTGCTTATATCCACTCTTTTTCCGCGACAGGACGCTGTTCTCCCCATAGCGCCCCCGGCGGCAGATCAAGCAAAGAGTTAGGCGCCTGCCTTCAGGAACGGCAATGAGCGTACAGCGGCAAGCATCATCCGCGCCGCCAGTCCCGACTCGTCGTAGCGGGCCTCCAGCAACCAGGACGCATGGCTGGCCTCTTCCGGCGCGGCGCGGCGTTCCAGCGTCATGCCATGGTTGGTTTCTTCCAGTGCGGCAATGCTGGGGACTGCAAATACCTGCGTCTGTTCATCGAGAAAGAGGGGGTCGTTGACGATGGCGTCCTCCACCGCGGCCGCGTCTGCCGAGGGTTCCAGTTCGACATAGACGTAACGCTGGAGGGCGCCGCCCACGGATGTGCATTCGGTTGCCAGCGCTTTCCTGACGCCCTGGATGCCTGCCGCGGCGAGGGTGTGGTGAAGGCTGGTCCCGGTGTGCAGGCTGGTTTCCGTATGCCCGCGGGGCGCGAGCAACGCGAACTGGCTGCGAAAGAGGGAGAGGGCGCCGGGGCCGCAACCTGCGCCAACAATGGCCGGTACCTTGTGGCGCAGCGTGGCCCGGCGGATTTCCATCTTGTGGCCGAAGAAAGCGTCGCCGTGGAGGCGGGCGCATTCCACCAGCGGAATGCAGCCTTGCAGCAGGCCTTGCGCAATCCCCATGACCGTATCAACAGGAACGCAGATCAGCGCGGCATCCACCTGATTCAGCTCGCTGATATGGGTCACGGTGGGGGTCTTCAACCAGGACGCGGGAGCGCTTTCGGGGCGCCGCACTACCCCTGCCAATTCTGTGGATTGATCGGAAACGATTGCCTCGACGCATTTACGTCCGAGTCTCCCCAAACCGATGATGGCAATCCGAATTTTTTTCACGCTGTTACACCGACATTCTGGATAGGGTCAGTTTTGAATGATTCATTGGGTTGTCTTCCCCACCAGCTTGACCATTTCACGCATAAAAGCAGGCAGGTCGGAGGGTTGCCTTGACGTGATCAAATTGCCGTCCACCACCACCTCCGTGTCTTCGTACAGCGCACCTGATGCTTGCATCTCCTCGGCAACCGAGTGGTAGCAGGTGGCGCGCCGCCCCTGCAGCACGCCAGCCGTGATCAAAATTTGCGGGCCGTGGCAAATAGCAGCGACAGGTTTGTTCCGGCGCATGAAATCCTGCGCGATCACGATGGCGGCTGGCTCCTTGCGCAGTTTCGTGGGCGCCTTGCCGCCGGGGAGAATGAGAATGTCGTAGTTATTCGGGTCGACATCCCGCAGCGCCGTATCCACGAAAACCTCGTAGCCGTGCTTGCCGTTTATTTTCCCCCTGGCAATGGAAGCGATGTAAACCTCCACGCTTTCCTCCTGCAGTCGGTAGAAAGGAAACAAGAGTTCGGAATCCTCGAAATGATCCGCACTGATAATCAATGCTCTCATGGCAACTCCTGGTGGCACTTCTCTATCTGGCAGCCGGTGGACTAGTCTTTACGCTCCAGCGCAATGCCAGCCAGCTCGATGACAATCCCCAGCGCAAGCAATATCAAACCGATCCACATTTCGGGTGCCAGGGCCATCAACACGCCGCCCAGCACCACCAGAATTCCCGCCAGAACGCGCCTCGAACGCTGTTTTCTCAACATGATGAATGCCCCCTGGAAATGGGCCTGTTACTCATAACGCAGAAACTCTTCTGCTAGGGTATCGGCGCCAGAATGATCGATCAGCGCTTCGATCTCCGACAACAGGGTGTCGTCCTCGTCTTCCTCCAATACGCCGTCGCCTACCAAGCGCGCGCCCAGGCCGGCAAGGAGGGCGTCCCTGATCGCGGCCAGCGTTGGAGGATTTTCGCGGTTCTCGTCGTTGACCACTGATTCGATCACGCGCGTCAGTGATTCGCTGGCGTTGGCTTTCACAAAGTCGACGGCAAGCGCGGTTCCCCCGAATTCTTCAATCAGGGCATCCAGTTCGTCGAGGAGCGATTCGCTGACATCAACGTGATGCAGCCGCTCGGCTTCCTTGAAGTCTGCGGGCAACAGACCGGCGAAATATCGGCGTGCCGATATAAGGGTGACAGGCTGTTCGCAATCCGGATTATTAACCCGGCTGCTGAGCAGTGCCGACAGTCCCGAACTGACACGGCTGGCAATATCGATGGAATTTCGCGTCATAACTTTTCCTTTTGTTCGATGCCACATGGGCAAAGCCAATTCTTTAATGTCACTATGTACTTCAATGTATAACAGATGATGTATAGCAGATGGTTTTTCACCTGGCGTCCGGACCGGGACAGCAGGCCTGTTCGCGTGGCTCGCTTATTATTCGAGGATGGACAAAAGCCACTCCCCAGGTTCAACCCGACCAGCGCGGGGCGCTGCCCTCGAGGCCAAGCTCGATTTTCTGGGACGGCCGGACGCGTACCCAGAAGCGCCCCTGCGGGTGGAGGCGGTGGAAACCCACATGTCCTGGGTCTTCCTCACCGACACGTGTGCCTACAAGCTGAAAAAACCGGTGCGCTACCCCTATCTCGACTTCAGCACGGTCGAGGCGCGGCGGCTGGACTGCGAGCAGGAGGTGCGACTCAACCGACGTCTGGCCGCCGATGTCTATCTGGGTGTGATTCCGCTGGTGCGCGATGCAGAAGGGCACCTGTGCCTGAGCGGGGCGGGGGAGGCGGTGGACTGGCTGGTGCAAATGCGGCGGCTGCCGGCGGAACGCATGCTTGATTATCTGCTGCGTAGCGGGGCCGTCGAACAGGCGGAAATCATTCAGCTCGCCCGCCGGCTTGCCCGCTGCTATGCGGAAGCTGCTGCCGAGGCCATCACGCCCGCAGCCTATCGGCAAGGCCTGGCCGGACGGATCGAGGACAACCTGCGCGAACTCGGCAGCCCGGAATTTGGCCTCGACCCGGATCAGACGCAGCGTCTTGCCCGCCTTCAGTTGAGCTTCCTGCAGCGCCACGCCGAACTGTTCGACACTCGCGTGCGGCTGGGCCGCATTGTCGAGGGGCACGGTGACCTGCGACCGGAGCACGTGTGTCTGCTTGCGGAGCCGGTCGTCATCGATTGCCTGGAATTCAACCGCGACTTCCGCATCCTCGACACGGTCGACGAACTGGGTTATCTGGCGCTGGAATGTGAGCGGCTGCATGCGCCGCAGGTGGGTCGCTGGCTGCTGGAAAGCTATCGCGAGGCGAGTGGCGATGCCCCGCCCGACGCGCTGATTCATTTCTATCAGAGCTGCCGGGCCGTCCTGCGCGCCAAGCTTGCTGTCTGGCACCTGCGCGACGACGGGAGGCATCCTCCGGGCAAGTGGGTTGCAATGGCCAGGGACTATCTCGAACTGGCGCAGCGGCATGTCGACGCGGCAGGAAGCTGACGCGCGCCTGACTTCAGTCCTGCAGCAGTTCGACCAGCGAGCCGCCGCTGTGCAAGCGGCGGATGGCTTCTGCAAACAGGGGCGCCGAATCCAGCATCTCCACCTGGCTGCCCAGCAGCGCCGGCGGCAGCCGCAAGGGGGGAATGGTGTCGATGACCAGCACCTTCTCCAGGGCCGGATTGGCCAGCACCCCGGCCGCTGCGCCGGCGAACAGGCCGTGGCTGGCTGCGGCGAACACCCGCCTGGCCCCCAGCGCCTTGCAGGCAGCGGCTGCCCGCGCCAAAGTCGTACCGCTACTGATCAGGTCATCGATGATGAGGATGGTCCTGCCGTCCACCTCGCCTACCACCGCCTCGCCCGAGACCACGCCCCCGCTGCGGTGCTTTTCCATGAAGGCGGTGGTGACGGGCCGGCCGAGCGTCCGGCTAAGGGCAGCGCGGAAGGCATCTGCCCGCTTGATCCCGCCGGCGTCCGGCGACATCACCACGATAGGCTCATCACGCAGCAGTGCCGCGAACCAGGCGACAAACAGGCCGCGGGCTTCCAAGTGCTCGGCCGGGATGCGAAAGGCATTCTGGTAGGCGGCCAGGTTGTGCACATCCAGGGTCACCACCCGGTCGGTGCCCACTGCTTCGAACAACTGGGCGACATAGCGGCTGCTGACCGGGTCGCGCGACTGGGTCCGGCGGTCCTTGCGGGAATAGGCCAGATAGGGGCAGACGGCGGTCACGCGGGCAGCCGACGCATCCTTCAATGTGCCGATGAAAAACAGCAGGCGGACCAGCTTGTCGTTGGCGCTCATGCCCGGCTCGCCGTAGAGCGACTGGATCACATACACATCCCTGCCGCGCACGTTTTCAAGTGGCCGCGCCTTGTGCTCGCCGTCCTCGAATTCGCGTTCCTCATGGCTGGTGAGCACCACCCCCAGAGCGGTGGCCACCCGTTCGCCAAATGGGCGGCTGGCGTCGAGAGCGAACAGGCAAAGATTATCCTGAGTCATCGAACTGTCTCCTTAGTGTTCGAGGGTGCTGAAATCATTTGAATAATATGCCAGACTGAAAATAGGCGTCTGCCCACAAGAAAGGCAAGAAAACATGGAACCCAAGGAATGTTTTTACCGGGAGCAGTTCGGCTACTGCTGGCTGGTGGATAGCCAGTGGCTGTTTCAGGCGGTGGATTTGACCGAGGCGCCGGTGGGCGAACCCGTCAAGGTTGAACTGAAGGAAATTGTATTTCATCACGATCAGGACGAAGAACTGCATTAGGGCGTAAGGACGTTCGAGATCAGCTCTCACCGAGCATACTGTGCATGGCTACTGATCACTGGGAGCATTTTCCGCATGAAGCCGACATGGGCGTGCGTGGAATGGGCACCACGCTCGAGCAGGCGTTCGAGCAGGCTGCGTTGGCCCTGACGGCGGTGGTAACCGATCTGACTGACGTGGCCCCTAGAAAAATGATCCAGCTTTCTTGCGAGGCGCCCGATGTTGAGTTGCTGTTGGTGGACTGGCTCAATGCATTGATATTCGAAATGGCGACGCGCAGGATGCTGTTCAACCGCTTTGAGGTGCGACTGGAAGGACAACACCTGAGCGCGAATGTATGGGGAGAAGCGCTGGATGTCGCGCGCCACCACCCTGCAGTCGAAGTGAAAGGGGCGACTTATACGGCGCTGAAGGTGGCCCGACAAGCCGATGGCAGCTGGCTTGCCCAATGCGTGGTGGACGTCTAGCCGCAGCAGGAAGCAGAGGAATCGCCATGGATATTGCACAGTTTGAGCGCACATCCGAATTCGCATGGCATATCAAGCCGTTCGGCAGGATGCGGGTGCCGGGCGTGATCTTCGCCAGCGAGGCACTGCTGCGCGAGATGGACGCCAAGGTCTACGAACAGGTGACCAACGTCGCCATGCTGCCGGGCATCGTCGGGGCGTCCTTCGCCATGCCGGATGCGCATTGGGGCTATGGTTTCCCCATCGGCGGCGTGGCGGCGTTCGACCCGGACCAGGGCGGCGTGGTATCGGCGGGCGGCGTGGGATTCGACATCTCCTGCGGCGTGCGCACCCTGCATACCAGCTTGCAGTTCAAGGACCTCGATGCGGTAAAAACGCGGCTCGCTGATGCGCTCTATCACACCATTCCGGCTGGCCTGGGGAGTACCGGTGCCATCCGGCTGGACGCTAAGAAGATGGACGCCATGCTGCGTGGCGGTGCCCACTGGGCGGTGGAGCAGGGATTTGGCGAAGAGGCCGACTTGGAGCGCATCGAAGAAGGCGGTTGCATGCGCGGCGCCGACCCCGCCCAGGTTTCAGTGCAGGCCAAACAGCGCCAGCGCGATGAAATGGGCACGCTGGGTTCCGGCAATCATTATCTGGAAGTCCAGCAGGTAACCGAGGTTTATGCGCCAGATATTGCCGCTGCATACGGCCTGAAACTGGGCGATGTAGTCGTCAGCATCCACTGCGGCTCGCGTGGACTCGGCCACCAGATTGGCACCGAGTTTCTCCGGCAAATGGTGATCTCCGCCCTTGGCTACGGCATCGACCTGCCCGACCGCGAACTCGCCTGCGCACCGATCAATTCGCCGCTGGGGCAAAACTATCTTGGCGCCATGCGGGCGGGCATCAATTGCGCCCTCGCCAACCGGCAGATTCTCACCCACCTGACGCGCCAGGTGTTCTCGCAGCTATTGCCTCAATCAAGGCTGCCGCTGCTGTATGACGTGTCCCACAACACCTGCAAGGTGGAGACGCATAGCGTGGGCGGTCGGCAGAAGCAACTCTTCGTGCACCGCAAGGGCGCCACGCGTGCGTTCGGTCCCGGCCACCCCGATCTGCCTGCGGCACTGCGGCAGGCCGGCCAGCCGGTATTGATCGGCGGCAGCATGGGGACGGCTTCCTACATTTTGGCAGGCACGCGCGAAAGCATGCAGCGGGCCTTCGGGTCCGCGTGTCACGGATCAGGGCGGGCGATGAGCCGTCATCAGGCGTTGCGCAACTGGCATGGTCGACAAGTAGTCGACGAACTGGCGGGGCGCGGCATCCTGATTCGCAGCCCCTCTTCGCGCGGGGTGGCGGAAGAAGCCCCGGGCGCCTACAAGGATGTGAGCGCGGTGGTGGATTCGGCTGACCAGGCTGGCCTGGCGCGCAAGGTGGCGCGTCTGGAACCGATTATCTGCATCAAGGGCTGAAGGCTGCGGCATGGATTACGCCACCGACCCCCCCGATCAGGACAGGCTGCACCCGCAGCCGGGCGATGTATTGCTGGTCACGGACATCCAGAACGATTTCCTGCTGGGCGGCAGCCTGGCGGTGGCGGGCGGCGATGAGGTGGTGCCGGTGCTCAACCGCTATATCGATGCCTTCGTGGCGCAGGGCCTGCCGGTCTATGCCACGCGCGATTGGCATCCGGCGGGACATTGCTCCTTTCACGCGCAAGGGGGGCCGTGGCCGGTCCACTGCGTGGCGGGCACGCACGGTGCGGCGTTCGCAGCGACGCTCACGCTGCCGCCTGACACCACGCTGATCTCCAAGGCGACTTCGCCGGATCAGGAGGCCTATTCCAGCTTTCAGGGCACGGATCTGGATAGCCGCCTGCGTGCAGCCGGCATCCATCGGGTATTCATCGGCGGGCTGGCTACCGACTATTGCGTGCTCAATACCGTGCGCGATGCCCGGCGGCTTGGCTACGCGGTGGTGCTGCTGACCGACGCGATCCGGGCGGTGGACGTCCAGCCCGGCGACGGCAAGCGGGCCGAGGCGGAAATGGTCGGGCTCGGCGCGCAATGCATCACGCTGAATAGGTTGGCCGCATGAATCCTGCAAGCAGCGTCCTTCTGACCGATCTCTATCAGCTCACCATGATGCAGGGGTATCACGACTGTGCGATGGAGGACATCGCGGTGTTCGAGTTCTTCGTCCGCAGGCTGCGCCCGGGGCGTGGATTTCTGATGGCGGCCGGATTGGAGCAGTCGCTCGAGTTTCTCGAACAGCTGCGCTTTGCACCGGACGAACTCGAATGGCTGGCATCCACCGGCCGCTTCAGCCAGGCTTTCCTCGCCACTCTGGAAACCCTCCGTTTTACCGGTGACGTCCACGCCATGCCCGAAGGCACGGTGTTCTTTTCCAACGAGCCGATCCTGCGCGTGACCGCGCCGATCGCGCAGGCGCAACTGGTGGAAACGCGGATCATCAACCTGCTGAATCTGCAGACGCTGATTGCCTCCAAGGCGGCGCGTTCGGTGCTGATGGCGCCGGACAAGTTGCTGGTGGATTTCGGACTGCGGCGCGCGCACGGTGCGGAGGCGGGCCTGCTGGCAGCGCGCGCGACCTACCTGGCTGGATTTTCCGGCACCTCGACGGTGCTGGCCGGCCAGCAGTTCGGCATTCCGCTGTTTGGCACCATGGCGCATTCCTTCATCCAGGCGCACGACGACGAGGCGCTGGCCTTCGAGCATTTCGCACACGCCCAGCCCGACAACGTGGTGTTGCTGATCGACACGTACGACACCGAGGCGGCGGCACACAAGGTGGTGGCGCTTGCCCCCAGGCTTGCCGATGCGGGCATCCGCATCAAGGGGGTGCGCATCGATTCCGGCGACCTCGCCGAGCATGCGCGGCGGGTGCGGCGCATCCTCGATGCGGGGGGACTGAGCCATGTCATCATTTTTGCCAGCGGCGACCTCGACGAATGCGCGCTGCGCGACATGCTGAGCGCGGGCGCGCCGGTAGATGGTTTTGGCATCGGCACCCGCGTCGATACGTCGAGCGACATGCCTTTTCTCGATTGCGCCTACAAGCTGCAGGAATACGCCGGCCAGGCGCGCCGCAAGCGCTCGGAAGGCAAGGCCACCTGGCCCGGGCGCAAGCAGGTGTTCCGCACGTATGATGCTGACGGCCGTATGGCAGGCGATGTCGTGACGCTGGAATCGGATGCCCAGCCGGGCGATTCGCTCCTGATCCCGGTGATGCGTGGCGGGCGCCGTCTGGCTGCGCCTGATCTGCCGGCCATCCGGCTTCATGCCGCAAAAAACCTTGCCCAACTGCCGCAAGCACTGCGCCAACTCCAGGAACCCTATGCGTATCGGGTGGAGATTGCCCCGGCACTCCACGAACTCGCGGCCCAGGTTGACCGCACTACCATTCCTTGCCATAGCGACTAAATTGAGAACATGAGTCCCATCCTCCCTCTTTCGCCGGACCAGTTGTATCGACCGCGCCGATGGTGACGAGCTGTATTTCAATGCCGACAACCTGGTGAACACTGCGTTCAAGCAACTCAACGAGGGCGACGCCGTGAAATTCATCGAGGACATGGGAGCGGCCGAGGGCCCGCAGGCCAAGCGCGTGAGCGTTGGCCAGCACCACCTGCCTGAGTAGATCAGGCTGCGTGGTGGCGTGTGGCCAGGTGTCGAAGGCGCAAGCCCTCGCGCACCAGCGCTGCCTCGAAATCGCTAAAGCCTGCGGCCGGTTGCCCATCGGCTGCCCACACATCCATGAGTCTGGGAAGTGCGCGGTCGGTGTCATCGACAGCTGGCGGCAGGTAGCCCAGCGCCTTCGCGCCAGCCAGGGCCAGCGGCGACAACGGCGGTTCAGCCTTGGGCCAGATGCCGCGCAGTTCACGCAGAAAAATGCCGACGGTGGTGTCGCCGATTCCCTTGCCCATGGATTTGATTCGCTGTTCCAGGTCGCGTGGCCCGGCAGCAGCGTCATGCAGGGCATCGAGGCTGCCGCCGTAATCGCGCATCAGCGCAGCACACACATCGAGCAGCTTGGTCGCGGTCTTGTAGTCGTAGCGCACATAGCCGCCGGCGTCGAGGATCGCCACCAGGCCGTCCCAGCCCGTTGCCAGGATGCGCTCGGGCGTGACCACCCCGCGTGCGGCGAATTCGCCACAGGTTCGGCCGGCGAGCGATTCAGAAATGCGCGTGCCGTAGAGCACCGCGGCGAGAAACCACTTGAAGCGTTCACCCGCATCCGGCGCGGCGAGATCGATGCCGAGCGCGCTGGCATAGCGCCCACCGCGGCACTTCACCAGTTCCCCCGGAGCCATGCCGCTCATGGCTGGTGCACGTAAACCAGCCGGTCGGCCTGGCGTTCGAGCGGGGTGCCCAGTTCGGCGCACAGCCATGTCATGCGCGTGGCAATGGTCGTGAAATCCTCGCCGCGCGCGAGCGCGACCTGCGCTACGGCAAGCCGTACCGGGATCAGTTCGATGCGTTGCAGCTGCCCTTGATCGAACAGCAGCCGGAACAGGCAGGAGTGATCGTTGCGCAGCACCGGATCGACGGCGTAGTCGTCGATGAAGTCGCCGGTGTCGTAGAGGATGGGCTTGTTGCGGTAGATCTCGATACCCTGGCAGATATGCGCGCTGTGGCCGTAATAGACATCGGCTCCGAGCTCAATCACCCGTTGGGCAAAGCGGCGGAAATCCGCGGCAGGGCGCTCGACAAAATTGGCGCCCCAGTGGTTGGAGAACACGACCCAGTCTGCGCCCTGTGCCCGCGCCTGGGCGATCGCGTCCGCTACGCGCGCCAGCGTTTCCGCTTGCAGCGAGACTTCCAGATAGTTGGTGCCCGGCTGCTGCTCAGCCGCGGCGAAATCCGGCTGGTTGTCGGTGAAGGCGAGTAGCGCGACACGACAGGGCTGTTCGCCGGCGATGTCGATCAGGGCGGGTGCGGCAGCTTCCCCTGCATTGATGCCGGCGCCGGCGTGGTGAATACCGGCCGCGTCCAGCGTGCGCAGCGTGTCGCGCAGCCCGCGTGCCTCGAAGTCCAGGATGTGGTTGTTGGCAAGCGAGCAGACGTCGATGTGCGCCGCCTGCAGACAGTGCACGGCGCCCGGATCGGCGCGGAAGTGAAACATTTTCCAGCTGCGTGCCCACGGCTGCGCATGGCGGGTCAGCGCGCATTCGAGGTTGGCGATACGCAGATCGGCCTGCCACAGATTCGGCAGTACATCGCCCCACATGTCTGCTGGCTGCATCTGCTTGAGTACGGCATCGACACCGCGGCCGAGCATGACGTCGCCGATCAGAGCCAGGGTCAACATCGCTACATGGTGCGCTTGAGCAGGCGCCGCAGCGCCGCCAGCGTCCGGGTATTGAGCACGTCATCCTTTTCCAGCCAGCCGCGCCGGGCTTGGCCGACGCCGTAATGCAGATTGGCGAAATCGAAGGTGCTGTGCGCGTCGGAATTGATGCTGACCAGCACGCCTTCCTCCTTCGCCATCTGGCAGTGGCTGTCCAGCAGATCGAGGCGCTCGGGGTGGGCGTTGAGTTCGAGAAAGCAGCCGCGCACTTTTGCATGGCGAATGATGCGCAGCATGTCGACGTCATACGGGTCGCGCTGTTCGATCAGGCGGCCGCTGGGGTGCGCCAGCATCGTGAAGTGAGGATGATCCATTGCGCGCAGGATGCGAGTGGTCTGCTTCGCGCGCGACAGATGAAACTGGCTGTGCACCGCACCGATCACCAGGTCGAGCCGGCCCAGCACCTCGTCCGGCAGGTCAAGGCTGCCATCTTCCAGGATGTCGACCTCGATTCCCTTGAGCAGCTTGATGCCGTCGAGCTCCAGGTTGAGGCGGTCGATATCTTCGCACTGGCGCGCCAGCTGCAGCGGATCGAGGCCATGCGCCACGGTCAGGTGGCGTGAATGCTCGGTGATGGCTAGGTATTGTAGCCCCAGCGCCCTGGCTGCGAGCGCCATGTCGAGCAGGCTGTCGTGGCCGTCGGTGGCGCGGGTATGGGCGTGCAGGTCGCCGCGCAGGTCGGCGAATTCCACCAGATTTGGCAAGCGTCCGCCGTGTGCCACCTCAATCTCGCCGCGATCCTCGCGCAGTTCCGGCGGGATGTAGGGCAGGCCGACGCTTTGGTAGACCGAAACCTCGTCCTCGCCGGCGATACGTTCGCTGCCGCGGAACACGCCGTATTCGTTGATCTTGAGTCCGAGATGTTGCGCGATGCGGCGGATTGCGATGTTGTGGGCCTTGGAACCGGTGAAGTAGCACAGCGCTGCGCCATAACTCTTTGCGTCCACCACGCGCAGATCGACCTGCAGGCCGCTTTTGAGGATCACGCTGGCGCGGGTAGTGCCGGCCGACAGCACGTCAGTCACTTCGTCATATGCGGTAAAGCGTTGCATCACCGGGCTATCGGCCGCGGCGGTCACCAGGATGTCGAGATCGCCCACCGTCTCGCGCATGCGGCGGAAACTGCCGGCCACCGTCACCTGCTCGACGCCAGGAATCGCTCGCAGGAAAGCGGTGAGGGCGTCGGCGTACTGCGCCGCCACCGCCAGCTTGAAGCGGCGCATCTGGCTGGCGTGCGCTTCCACCGCCTGCAGGATGTTGAGCTCGGTTTTTTCGCCGAAGCCGGGCAGGGCGCGGATACGGCCATCGCGCGCTGCCCGGTAAAGCTGCTCGACGGTCTGCACCTCGAGGTCGTGGTAAAGCACCTTGACCCGTTTTGGCCCCAGACCAGGAATATGCAGCAGTTCGGTGACCGCCGGCGGCAGTTCGCGCCGCAGGCGGTCGAGCAGGCTGCAATGACCGGTCTCGACGATTTCCCGGATCTTGGCGGCGAGGTCGTCGCCGATGCCCGGCAAACGCGTCAGATCCTCGCCCTTGTCCAGCAGCGCGCGCGCCTCCTGCGGCAATTCGCCCAGCATGCGTGCCGCGTTGCGGTAGGCGCGGATGCGGAACGGATTGGCGCCCTGGATTTCAAGCCGGTCGGCGATTTCCTCGAAGACGGCGGCGATGTCGGCGTTGTGGGTGGGCATGACCGGAATGACGGGCTAAAAGTTAGACAGATTCGACTTTGATCATAGGAATGGCGAACGCCGTATATGGCATCGCCCCACTATCAACCTAGGTCTCTTGCTTGAAACATAGTCGACAGCTTCGGGATGGGTAATAGCGATTGCGCCTCTCGCCAGGACCCGACGCGGGTGCTGCCGGGAGGAATGAGCATTTGGATGGCCTATGCTTAAAACAATGAAAAGGAGATGCTCATGTTCAAACACATACTTGTACCTATTGATGGCAGTGAGTTGTCCCAGACGGCCTTGAAGCAGGCGTGTGCTTTCGCCCGGGAGATTGGTGCCCGGCTGACGCTTTATCACGCTAAATCCGTTTACTTGCCCTACGGCATGGCCACCGAAGGTGCGTTTGATTTGGCTGGGGTCAGCGAGGCTTATCGTACTGCGATGGACAAGCGGGTCGGATCGATACTGAACAGTGCGAGGCAAACGGCGACTGAGGCAGGCTTGGCATTCGAAATTATCAGCACGGAATGTGACGAGCCCTATGAAGGCATCATCACGACGGCACAAAGTTGTGGTTGTGACCTCATCTTCATGGCGTCGCATGGTCGTCGCGGCGCGCGCGCCTTGATGCTCGGCTCGGAAACGCAAAAGGTTTTGACGCACTGCCAGATTCCGGTGCTGGTCTATCGCTGAGAGACTTCAGCAAAGGCTGATCCAGCGCGGGAATACACGCGGGATGGATCGGGCTGAGGTGAGTTTTTTTAGTTGATTCGAAATGAAAGGAGGAAGCCATGCTGGATACTCTGAAACAGGCCGGTAAACAGATCGGCCGCGAACTTAATCGTGCGTGGGACAACCTGGCGGAAGGCTGGCGTGAACTGATCAGCCGCAGCAGTCATGCCCTGACGCACTTTGCCCGCGATAAGGAAACGGACGAAGCGCAGCAGACTGCACTCGCCACTTTTCCAAACTGGAGCTTGCTGGCAGGCGAAGTCGAAGAGACGGAGAAAGACGTGCTGGTGCGGATCGAGGTGCCGGGCATGAACAAGGAAGATTGCAGCATCACCATCGAAGGCAATGTGCTCAAGCTGTCCGGAGAAAAGCACATGGAGCGTGAAACCCATGACAGTAACTACCATCTGATGGAGCGCGCTTACGGTGCGTTCCAGCGTACTGTCCCGTTGCCGCGCAATGTGGATAGCGACAAGGCGGAGGCGAGTTACAAGAATGGGGTGCTGACGGTTCGCCTGCCCAAGACGGCTGCGGAAAACATCCGAGCCATTCCGGTCAGTTGAGCCATGCCCGTTCAGGCGCGCCGCCTGTTTCCGTGCTGGATCGCTGGTGTGCTGGCGGCCCTGCTTGTTATCCCGGCTGCAATCCCGGGAAGCGATTTGCCCCACCCCCTTAAGGAGAAGACTGCCATGAGCTTGACTCTTAGCTCGGCCGCAATCCCGCCCAACGGCGCGATTCCCGCCCGTCACACCTGCGATGGCCAGGATCGTTCGCCACCGCTGGCTTGGGCTGGCGTGCCTGCGAATACAAAAAGCCTGGTGCTGATCGTCGATGACCCGGACGCGCCCGAGCCCGCCGCACCCAAAATGACCTGGGTGCACTGGCTGCTCTACAACCTCCCGCCTGAAACGACAGGTCTGCCCGAGGGCGTTGCGAACAAGGACCTCCCGGCGGGCACGCGGCAGGGCGTCAACGACTGGCAGCGTACCGGTTACGGCGGACCGTGCCCGCCGATCGGCCGCCATCGCTATTTCCACAAGCTGTATGCGCTGGATGTCGTATTGCCGGATCTGAAACCGCCCACTAAGGCTGCGCTGGAAAAGGCGATGCAGGGCCACATCCTGGCGCATGCCGAACTGATCGGGGTATACCAGCGAGCGCACTAGTGTGCCCGGTGCCAGATCAACTCGCCGTCCTTGTAGACGTCCTTGACCCGGTGAAACGGCACCTCATGCGCAAAGCCGTCCGGGTCGATGGCCTGAAACCCAAAATGATCGGCGGGGTCAAGCTGGATGCGGTCGAAAGGCAACTGGATCACCTTGTCTTCCACCCGGTCATAATAGCCGATCACGAAGCGGCCTTTCGCGTAGGCCGCATCCCAACGTATCCGGTTGAGCAGTTCATGGATGGGAATCATGGCAGGCAGGATGGATCGATGGCGGGCGGGGGGGGTGAGTGTTTTTTATTCATAGCGCATGCCGACGTCACTGGGTTGGCTGCTCGCAACAACAGCCGCCGGATCAATCCAGGGGCGCTTTGACACGAATAACCGTCCCCTCGCGACGAGGATCGGCCGCTCCCTCGTGGGCACCTGTCCCCAGATCAATCGCCACCGCCTGCACCGAGCCGATGCTCGCCTGGCAGCTATTCGTGCCAGCCTCACCCAATTCAGCATGGCCCGGCTTGCGCAAGGCATCCTGCGTGCCGACGCTGAACACTGGCTGCATGAACGCCTGGCCGCCTTCGCAATTCAGCTTGCCGCCAGCATGCGTGACCGACAGCCGCGGCGCATCAATGGCCTGCTGCAGCGGCATGCCGTGGTCGAACAGGTTGAGATCACACTCCCAGTGACCTGAGACCGCTCGATCTTCAACCGTTGCCGGACGCCGCCGTCTGCCATCTTGTACGGCTTGTCGTCGGTGACTCGCCCTTGCGGAGTAATGCCGGGCTTGGCTTTCTTGCAGGCTTGATCGGTCAGCGGCATGGCGGATGCCTTTCGCGCTTTTGTTGGTATCTGTTTTGTTGGTACGCGAAGTGCCAACACAAATACCAACAGATTGATGGTATTTCCATGCTTTGCCATGTTACGGCGTGAAACAACAAAAAACCCGCAATCCATTGCTAGATGCGGGTTTAGGTTACTGCATGATGCTTGGTGATACTGGCATATGGTGGGTCGGGCGAGATTCGAACTCGCGACCAACGGATTAAAAGTCCGCTGCTCTACCGGCTGAGCTACCGACCCGTGGATGAGACAGAAGCCCCGTCCACGAAAGCGCGAAATTATAGCCGAAACGGCGCAGCCGGGTAAAGGCTTATGACGGTTTTTTGACGGGGCGAACGCATTCCGCGCGATCCTTCGCGTTCAGCTTTCCGCCCGCATCATCAGGGCGTACTGCACTTTCATGGTGATCGCCGCGCCCAGCACGATTGCGACGAAGGTGAGGATGGAGCCCAGTGCCAGGGTGGAGAAACCGGTGACGCCCTGGCCGATGGTGCAGCCCATCGCCAGCACGCCGCCGAAGCCCATCAGGGTCGCGCCGACCAGGTGGTTGACGAAGTCGCGGAAG
>Ga0209254_10002365_pt1 | contig 17115 bp, 15 predicted proteins | sample FrelakmetDIP11DI_FD_187148 | JGI IMG/M metagenome (GOLD analysis project Ga0209254, IMG submission 187148) | Freshwater lake sediment microbial communities from the University of Notre Dame, USA, for methane emissions studies - DIP11 DI (SPAdes)... | ecosystem: Environmental > Aquatic >... | reverse complement strand
CGTTTGCCACTGAGGGCAAGCTCGCGGCTTCTCTGCGCCAGGATCTGGATGCGCTCGGATTGAATAAACTTTGGGGCTGCTTTGAGCATGACATTGTCCATATTTTTTAAATCCTTCCTTCCCAAAAATGATAACACTATTGGCGAATTGCTGGGTATGATAATATTAGCTTAAATCCCATGAAAATCACCCAAATCGAAACCATCATCTTATCTCGCCTGCACGAACCTGAAATGCAGTGGGTCACTTCCACCTTACGGATTATCAAGGCGGACTGCGCCATCGTCGCCATTCATACGGACGAAGGCCTGAGCGGCATTGGCGAAGCCTGCGCTTACGGCAGCCCGGTCAAGATCCGTGAGTGGGTCAACTGGCTCTACCCAGGATTGGTCGGGCAAGACGTGGACGACCCGTCCATCGTGCCGCATCCGAATGGGCGTTCGGCCGCCTATGACTGCGCGATCGCCGGAATCGACGGCGCTTTGTGGGACCTGCGCGGCCAGATCGAGGGCAAGCGTACCTGCGAGCTACTCAAGCCGGGAGCGCAGGCAGAGTTCGCCTGTACGGCAAAGGTGCGCCTGTACGCCTCCAGCGGCTGCCGTTACGATTGGCGGTATAACCCAAACCAGCTCATTGAAGAGGCCCTGAGGTACATCGCCGATGGCTTTACGGCCATGAAGGTGCGCATCGGCACCCACTGGGCCTGGGACGGTGTGACCGTGGAGCGCTTCCTGGGCTTGATGCGCGAGCTGGCGCAGGCGGTAAACGGGCGCAAGGAGTTGATGCTGGACGGCAACCAGCGCCTGAACGAAGAGCAGGCTTTGGCAATTACGAAGGAGCTGGCGAGGCTCGGTTTCGCCTGGTTTGAAGAGCCGATCCCGATGGCCGATATCGAGGGCTATGCCCGTCTGAACCATGCTTCCGAACTGCCCATCACCGGCGGCGAGCAGTTCACCACGGTCGAACAATTCCGCCCTTACCTCGAAAAAGGCGCTTACAGCATTGTCCAGCCGGACGCAGGCTGGTGCGGGATCAGCGAGGCGCTGCGGATCGCGGAGGTCGCCATGCGCTACGGGGTGGACCTGTGTCCGCACAACTGGCACAACGGCCTGATGACCATGGCCAACGCCCACCTGGTAGCAGCCCTGCCCAGGCCGCGCCTGCTTGAGCTGTGCATGATCCAGGGACCGCTGCAGTGGGGCATCCTGGCGCAGCCGCCGCTCATCCGGGACGGCTGGCTGGAGTTGCCCGAGCGCCCCGGTTTGGGCGTAACCCTGGCGGAAGATCTGGCCGGGCGTTTTCCTTACATCGAAGGCAATTATTACATTACAGTAGAGAGGTGAAAACATGAGCGCGGATCAAGTGCATCCGGCGGAACAAGTGCATCCGCAAGATCGATTCCTGGTAACAGGCGCTTTGGGCTGCATCGGAGCCTGGGTGGTGCGCCTGTTGGTAAAAGAAGGCAGCCCGGTATGTGTCTTTGACCTGGCCGGCAACCCTCACCGCCTCAAGCTGGTTATGAGCGAAGAGGAGCTGGCGCAGGTAAAATTTGTCAGCGGTGATATTGCCGACCTCGTGGCCCTCGAGCAGGCTGCCAGGGAGAATCGCATTAACCAAATCATTCACCTGGCAGCGCTCCAGGTCCCTTTTTGCAAAGCCGATCCCCCGCTGGGGGCGAGGGTGAACGTGGTCGGGACCGTCAATATCTTTGAGACGGCGAAACGCCTGGGGCTGTCCAAGGTCGTTTATGCCAGCAGCGTGGCGGTTTTTGGGCGCAGCGAGGACTACCCAGAGGGGGATGTTGGTCACGGCGCTCCTTTAAAACCTCGTACGCATTATGGGGTCTACAAACAGGCTAACGAGGGGACAGCGCGCATTTGCTGGCAGGACGATGGTATCTCGAGCATCGGTTTGCGACCGTACACGGTGTATGGTCCCGGGCGCGACCAGGGAATGACGTCTGCTCCTACCAAGGCCATGCTGGCAGCGGCAGCCGGGCTGCCTTTCCACATCCCATTCGGCGGCAGGGGCTGCTACCAGTTCGTGGAGGATGTTGCCAGGCTGTTCATCAACGCGGCGCGCCAACCTTTCAAGGGCGCGGAGTCTTATAATTTGCGAGGCAGCGTGGTCCATATGCGTGAGATCATCGCTGCCATCGAGGCCGCAGTGCCCTCCGCGCTAGGCACGATCACCTTTGATGACAAACCCCTGCCCTTCCCGGAAGGCCTGGATGATCGCGCCCTGCGAGAGGTCATGGGCGAACTGCCCTACACGCCGCTTGACCAGGCTGTACCCAAGACAGTCGAGATATTCAGAGATGCCTTGGCCCGGGGTGCGATTACGCCAGTGGTAAGTTAATTCTTCCAATCACTCAACAAGCACGGCGAGGAACCAATGAAACTATTACATTTTCGTGAACAGCCCGACCAACCCTTTCGCCTGGGGGTGAAGACCCAGGCAGGCGTCCTGGATGCCAGCGAGGCGCAGGTTTTGCGGGACATTCTTCCATCACCGGTTACAATCGATGCAATAGTAAAAGCCGGAAGTCCAGCCTGGGAGGCTCTGCGGAGGATACAGACCGTCCGGATGCTGAACGAGGCGGGTCTTGAATATGGGCCCTGCGTGCTCAACCCGCAGAAGATCGTGTGCATTGGCCTGAATTACCGCCGGCATGCCCAGGAAACGAACGCGCAGGTGCCGGTCACGCCGGTCTTATTTTCAAAATTTAATAACGCCCTGGCGGCTTGCAACGAATCTATACCGCTGCCACCCAATGCCGTAGAATACGATTACGAGGCAGAGCTGGTGGTGGTGATCGGGAAGCGGGCGCGCTATGTCAGCCAGGCGCAGGCGCTGGAATACGTGGCGGGTTACTGCAACGGCGACGATATCAGCGCCCGCGACCTGCAGAGGCGCACGAACCAGTGGCTGCTTGGGAAAACCCCGGATAAATTCTTACCGCTCGGTCCTTACCTGGTTACTGCAGACGAGGCGGGTGATGCCCAGGCAAAGCCGATCCGCTGCTGGGTCAATGGCGCCTTGCGCCAGGAATCGAACACCTCGGACATGGTTTTTGGGATTGCTGAGCTGGTGAGCTACATCAGCCAGTACATGACCCTGGAGCCGGGCGACCTGATCTCAACCGGAACGCCCGAAGGCGTCATCCTGGGGATGAAAGAGAAAAACTGGCTTAAGCCTGGCGATGAGGTCGTCGTTGAAGTTGAGGGATTCGGAAGGCTGGTCAACCGGATGGTGAATGAGGCGTAGGCGGCCGCTTCAGCGTCGCGGTTCAGTCAGTAATTTACGGAAGATCTCTGCCTGGTCGATGGCATCGCGCAGGGAGTGGTGCGTAAACTCTCGGTTATTCAGGTAGCGTTCGCTCAGGAAACCGGTGGTGATGGTAGCCCAATTCTGCCCGCTTAGACCTGCATAAAAAGCCTTGATGTCCAGGGCTGCGTTTCCGAACGGGTTGCGCCCCAAAAAACGCTGGAAGTAATCGTTGATGAACATCCATTCGAAAGGTGCGTCATAAGAAAGGAAGATGGGTGCCATCCCGTCCGGTGTGATCTGCTTCAGCCAGTTTTCAAAGCTTGCCATCGCCTCGGGCGGTGGAACCCCGCGCTCGACCAGGCGTTTCAGGTCCAGGTGGTGCAGAGCAAACGCCTGGGGGTCCATTTTATTATTGACCGGCTTCAATTCGATGTAGAAGGTTTGAGGGTGCTCGTCGATCGTGCAGGCGCCAATCGTCAACAGCGAATAGGTGCTGGGATTGGGGCCTGCCGTTTCCACGTCAACAGAGATATAAAAAGGTTCTGGAAGAGGCTGGTTCATTGTATGCTTATTTTACCCGATCGCGGATGCTTTTTATCTGCTGGATGCTTTTTATCTGCCGGATGCTTTATATCCGCGATGCCTTTTATCCGCTATAATTCATCCAATGTCTACCATTGATGAGGTCAAGGCACGCATTGATATTGTCGACCTGATCTCCGAAACGGTGCAGCTTCGCCGCTCGGGTAAGAACTACACGGGTTTTTGCCCTTTCCATACCAATACGCGCACGCCTGCATTTGCAGTATTTCAAGAATCGGGAACCTGGCGCTGTTTTGGTCAGTGTAACGAAGGCGGCGACATCTTCCGCTTCGTTATGAAGAAAGAGGGGTGGGATTTTTCAGAGGCGTTGCGTTACCTGGCTGAGCGCGCAGGTGTGCAGCTCCATACCCCAACGGCAGAAGAACAGGCTGAAGCCGAGGAGCATGCCGTCCTGCGCAACCTGCTCGAAGAAGCAACCGTCTTTTATCATCACCAGCTGCTGCATACGAGCCAGGGGAAAGTCGCCCTGGATTACCTGCGCGATAAGCGCTCCTTGTCTGATGAAACGATTGAGGCTTTCGGGTTGGGTTATGCCCCGCCTGGTTGGGAGATTCTCCTGGAGCACCTGAAGCGCAAAGGCTACTCGGAAACTGAGCTGGTGGAGGCGGGACTGGTTTCCGTGCGCGAGGAAACCGCCACTCCTGAGCCTCCAGGAGCGGCGGATGCGGAAATAAGGCATCCGAAAAGGCATCTGTATGATCGTTTTCGCAACCGCATTATGTTCCCGATCCGCGACGAACGCGGCCGGATGACAGGCTTTGGGGCACGAATATTAAACCCCGACGATGTGCCGAAATTCTTGAACTCTCCCCAGGGACCGCTCTTCGACAAGGGACGCCTGCTCTATGGATTGGATCGGGCTCGTAAGGTAATCCGCGATATGGAGCAGGTCGTCATCGTAGAGGGCTACCTGGACGTGATTGCTTTGCACCAGGCGGGTTTCCAGAATGCCGTTTCGCCCATGGGAACGGCACTGACGGGGCATCAGCTCAACTTGCTCAAGCGCTACAATCCCCGGATCGTGCTGGCATTGGACCCCGACATCGCCGGCAGCCAGGCCACGTTGAGGGGGCTCCAGGTAGCCAGACAGTCTCTGGAGCATTCGAGCGATCCCGTTTTCGACGCCCGCGGCCTGATCAGCCACGAGGCGCGCTTGCAGGCGGATATCCGGGTGGTGACCTTACCCGACGGGCAAGACCCCGATGAGGTCGTGGCAGGCGATCCCCAATTGTGGGCAAAGCTGGTTGCAGATGCCAGACCAGTTGTGATCCACGTAATGGAAACGTTAGCCGGAGACCGCAACCTGGATGATCCCAAGGAGAAAACCGAGCTCGCCAACCAAGTGCTGCCGTTGATTGAAGATGTTGCCAGCCCCATTGAGCGCGACACTTACCGCCAGCGGCTGGCGCGCCTCCTGAAAGTCAGCGAACGCGCCCTGCTGGAAATGGCGCCCCAAACGGTGCGCTCCAGGCGCAGACCTCAGCCGGCTGTTCGCCAGGAACCTTTGCCAGACAGCCCGGCGGCGGCTTCCCAGGAGAAAAAGAGCGCGGCGCTGGGCGCTTATGCAGTTGGATATGGGCTCGAAGCTCACTGCCTGGGGGTCCTGCTGCGCAGGCCGGACTTGCTTTACCAGGTCGACCGGCGCCTTCAAGAGGCTAGCCTGGCGCGCTTGACGGCGGAGGATTTCCGGCATTCGGATCACCAGGCCATTTTTCGTCTGCTGCAGGAGTCGATGGACCAGGATATGGCAGAACCTTTGAATTTCATTATGAGCTCCTTGAATCTGGCTATGATGGAAGTTGCTGACGAGATCCTGGTGCGTACGGCAAAGCTGGACACGGGCGATGATCGGGTCCTGGATGATCTGCTGAGAGGGATCTTGGATCTACGCCGGCGCGGTCTGTACCAAAACCTGGATTATTTACGCTTTCTGCAAGAGGAAGCCCTGACCGAAGGCGACTTACGTGCCAACCAGTACCGTGAGATGATCTCGGATTATGTGCGTGCTAAAATGCTCCTCGATAAAGCAGCTGGCCGCAACTCCAATCGTATTACGCCCTCCCGCTGAGAAAGGAACTCTGGATGGTGTCCTCGCAGTCGTTCCAAGATCCTGAAGAAGATCCGAAACCGGTCACCGGACTGGATGATGACACTCCTGAAGCCAACCACACGCAAGATATTGATTTTCTGGATGATGATCTCACTGCTGCCGATGCGTTGGATGAGGACCTGCTCGACATCCCGGGGGCTGCGGTGCCCCTTTCGGATGCACCCATCGATGAGATCATTTTAGAGGAAGATACTCTGGATTTCCTGGCTGCCAATGGAAACCTGGATTTCTTGGAGGACCCCAAGCTGGCGCTAGAAATCGGCGAGGACCCGGTACGCCTGTACCTGAAAGAAATTGGTAGTATTGAGCTGCTCAACCCGGACTGCGAGTTCAGGCTTTCGACGCGCCTGGAAGGTGCCCCCCGCCTGGACTCGCTGATCCGCCAACACCCGCTGGCCCGCGGAGCCGCGCCAGACCCGCGTAAAATTTACGGTGCTTTATACGAAGATCTAACCATCAACTGGGCGCGCCTTCAGGAAGATACACTGCGCCTGGGGTATGCCTGTCCCGACCTTTCCAAAATCCTTGACGAAGCCCAGGCGCTGCGCCAGAGCTGGCAAAGCGGATCCCCTTCGTATTTGCGTTCATACCTGAACAACGGGCTTTGGGGGTACGATCGCCTGTGGGAAGGCGTCGCCCGCTCAGCTTTTTCTGTTTTCCTGTACTTGTATATGCTGCCGGATTGCCTGGCTGTGGCCTTGAAAAAACTGACCATTGAATCCGCCGATTTACCACCGGTCAGGGTGTTTAAACGCTACTGTCCCAAAGACGAAGATGACCTTAAAGCGGAACTGGAGGCGATACGCATCCGTACAGACGATGCGCATGACGCCATCATCGACGCCAACCTGCGCCTGGTTGTCAGTGTCGCCAAGCGCTACATTGGCCGCGGCAGCTCTTTCCTGGATTTAATCCAGGAAGGTAATATTGGCTTGCTGCGGGCGGTCACAAAATTCGACCCGACGCGCGGCTACAAGTTCAGCACATACGCTACCTGGTGGATACGCCAATCGATCAGTCGCTCCATCGCGGACCAGGCGCGCACGATCCGGATTCCGGTGCATATCTTTGAGTCGATCAACCGCCTGATGCGCGTGCAGCGCAAGCTGATCCAGGATCTGGGTCACGAGCCGACCAGCGATGAAATTGCCCTGGAGGCGGGTTACCTCGAGCCGCGCGACGAGCAGGCGATTCTGCGTTCGCGGGCTGAAGCCACACCGGTGGCAGTGGATGTACGCCTGCGTTGGACCCGCGCGGCTGCCAAGGTCAACCACATCCTGCGCGCCATGGAAGAACCCATGTCCTTGGACAGCCCGGTCGGAAATGGCGACAGCGGCCAGTTGAGTGATTTTATCGAGGACGAAGAAGCGCTCGAGCCGGTTGATGCAGCTGCTCGCGATATGCTGCGCGAATCGGTGAAGAGTGCCCTGGCGGTGCTTTCAGAGCGCGAGCGCCAGGTGCTCGAGATGCGTTTTGGTCTGCTGGATGGCACGGATCACACCCTGGAGGAGGTGGGCCAGTATTTTAATGTCACGCGTGAACGCATCCGGCAGATCGAAGCCAAGGCGCTGCGCAAGTTGCGCCATCCCACCCGCAGCCGCTATTTGCGTGATTTTTTGGGATAAGCGGGGATTCTTTGCCTGGTTTGTGAAATTTGACACCCAATCTGCCTTATGATACACTCAAACCGCTGAGTGAAGTTTACCTTTTTTGTCTAAATTCCCCCCTTTTTTGAGGTTTGCATGTTGAACTCATATTTGCCCCTCATCATCCTGTTGGTGCTCTCCACAATCCTGGCAGCATTAGCGGTGCTTTTGGGTCACCTGTTTGGCCCGCGCCGGGCGACTTCACGCAAGAGCCTGCCTTATGAGTCGGGGATGCGCCCAATCGGTCCTGGGAGGCGCCGCATGCCGGTGCACTTCTACCTGGTGGCGGTGCTGTTCATCTTGTTTGACATTGAAGTCGTCTTTTTCCTTCCGTGGGCAGTGGTGTTTAAGAAGCTCGGGCTGTTCGGTTTCATCGAGATGGGCATCTTTATCGCGATCTTACTGGTAGGGTATGTGTATGCCTGGAAGAAAGGAGCCTTGGAATGGGAATAGAGCAGAAGCTGCGCACTGTGCAGCCGCTGGCCAAGTCAGGGGCTGCAGGGGCGATTACCTTAAAGTTAGAGGATGTCATCAACTGGTCGCGTACCAATGCCATGTGGCCGATGTTGTTTGGATTGGCCTGCTGCGCCATCGAAATGATGTCTGCCCAGGCCTCAGATTATGATCTGAGCCGCTTTGGCATGGAGCTGATGCGCGCCAGCCCGCGCCAGTCGGATCTGATGATCGTCGCCGGTCGGGTGACGCGCAAGATGGCGCCCGTGCTGCGCCGCCTGTATGACCAGATGCCCGACCCAAAATGGGTCATTTCGATGGGGGACTGCGCCTCCTGCGGCGGTGTTTTTAATAATTACTCCATCGTTCAGGGTGTGGACGAGGTGGTGCCTGTGGACGTCTACGTGGCTGGCTGCCCGCCGCGACCAGAAGCCCTGATCCATGGTATTCTCTCGCTTCATGAGAAGATCCGCGGTGAAAAACTTGTAGATTGGGCGTAGGCTGGAGGCATAGGTGGAAGACTCTTACCAGACGATCCTTACTTCATTAAAAAGCCGTTTTCAGTTTGAAGTCCAGGAATTCCGAGGCGATATCAGCCTGGTGATTGTCCCAGAACACGTGGTTGACATCTGCCGGGCTCTGCGTGATGAGTTTGGTTTTGAGATGCTGGTGGAGGAAACAGCGGTCGATTACTGGCCCCAGGAGACCCCCCGCTTTCACGTGGTCTATGGATTTCGCTCGATCGCAAATAACTTGCTGTTGATGCTGCGCGTACCATTGAATGGTAATGCTCCCTCCCTGCCCACAATTGAGAGCGTTTACCCAAACGCCAACTGGTTTGAGCGCGAACTCTGGGACATGTTCGGAATCCGCTTCGACGGTCACTCAGATCTGCGCCGGATTTTAATGCCCCACGACTGGGAAGGACACCCGCTGCGTAAAGATTTCCCGCTGGGATATGAGGAAGTCCAGTTCAGTTTCAACTTCAAGGAGATCGATGAGCGCAAACCGTACGCGAAAAGCTGAGGCCGAAATGGCTTATTTCGCAGTAACGGTTGGCGGCTTATAGCGAGGAATTATGGAGAACATCGCCCAATCCGGCACGACCATCCAGGACGTTTCCTTTGATGAAGTAAAGCATCTGGTTTCCCAGCGCGCTCTGGATGGTGAGACGATCCTCTTGAATATGGGTCCCCAGCACCCCAGCACCCACGGCGTGCTGCGCCTGTTGTTGGAGCTGGATGGCGAGACCGTCGTCAGCTGCATACCCGACATTGGCTTCCTGCACACTGGCATTGAGAAGAACATGGAAGCGAAAACTTACCAGAAAGCTGAGGTCATGACTGACCGCATCGACTATATGAACACGGTCGGCAACAACCTGGCTTACTGCATGGCAATCGAGAAGCTTTGCGAGCTGGATGTGCCGCCGCGCGCCCAGGCGATCCGCGTCATCCTTGTCGAGCTTCAGCGCATCGCCTCCCACCTGGTCTGGTTGGGTACGCATGCCCTTGACCTGGCTGCCATGTCTGTTTTCCTCTACTGCTTCCGCGAGCGCGAGATGATCCTCGACATCCTGGAAATGTGCGGCGGGCAGCGTATGATGACCACTTACATCCGTCCGGGCGGTTTATGGCGCGATACCCCGGTTGAGTTTGAGGCGGCCGTCCGCCAGGTACTGGAAATATTTCCCGCTCGCATCCAGGATTACGAAGCCCTGCTGACCAAAAACCCCCTCTTTATCGAGCGCACCCGCAACATCGGCTACCTATCACCTCAGGACGCACTCGCCTGGGGCATCACCGGGCCGACCCTGCGCGCCGCGGGCATCCCGTACGACCTGCGCAAGGCTCAGCCCTACTCCGGCTATGAGCAGTATGAGTTCACGGTACCCACCCACACCGACAGCGACACCTATGCCCGCTACCTGCTGCGCATGGAAGAAATGCGGCAATCTCTGCTTATCGTCCAGCAGGCACTGGATACGCTGCCGTATGGACCGGTGCGCAGCAACAACCGTAAATACGTACCCCCGCCGCGTTCGGAGCTGAGCACCAGCATGGAAGCCGTGATCCACCATTTTAAGCTTTGGACGGAAGGCTTTACCCCCCCGAAGGGCAGCGTCTATTCGGCCGTCGAATCGCCACGCGGCGAGTTGGGCGTCTATCTCGAAAGCGACGGCGGTCCCAAACCTTACCGGGTGCACTGGCGCACCCCATCCTTTACCAACCTGCAAATCTTACCGCTGCTTTCAAAGGGTGTGTTTGTTGCAGACCTGGTAGCCATCATCGGCACGATCGATATTGTTCTGGGAGATGTGGACCGGTGAGTGACCATCACACGAATGCCTTATATTCGCCGAATGCCCTATATTCGCTCTTGCGTACCCAATTCCCCCAGGAGGTAGACCAAATCCTGGCTCAGTATCCTGCCAATCAGAAACGGTCGGCCGTCATGCCGCTCCTATACCTGGCCCAGCGAGGGGACATGTACGTCACTAAGGCCGCCATGGCTGATATTGCTCAGATCCTCGATATTTCCACGACGGAGGTTGCCTCCATCGTCGGTTTTTACAGCCTGTATTATGACCAACCTGCTGGCAAATACCGGGTGCAGGTGTGCACTGACCTGCCGTGTGCGCTGCGCGGCGCCGAAGAATTCCTCGAGAAGCTGTGCGACAACCTGGGCATCCGGATCGGCGAGACGACCGCGGACGGGGCGATCACGGTGGAACGCGTGATGTGCCTGGCCGGTTGCGACCGGGCGCCGTTATTCCAGGTGCAGTCCGGCGAGGGGCTGGAGTACCACGAAAACCAGACGGTGGAGTCGGCCCTGCAGATCATCGAGAACCTGCGCCAGGAGCCCTCCCCCTCCGCCGCCCCGGATGCAGTTGCCACTGTACCCGAAGAGAACTACCCCGAGGATGGCTTATGAGCGCGGACACACCCCGTCCGTTCGCGGACACATCGATCCCCAGCGCCTATGTCCTCCTGCGCCACCGTGAAATTCCAGGTCTCGACCAGCTCAGCGTCTACCTGGAGCACGGAGGCTTTCAGGCGTTCCGCAAGGCTGTCACCCAGATGCAGCCGCAGGAAGTCACGGATGTGGTTAAAGCTTCCGGCCTGCGCGGCCGCGGCGGGGCGGGCTTCCCCACGGGAATGAAGTGGGCGTTCATCGACAACAAAAACTGGCCGCACTACCTGGTGGTCAACGCTGACGAATCGGAACCGGGTACCTTCAAAGACCGCGAGATCATGGAAGGCAACCCCTTCCAGTTTTTAGAGGGTGCGGCGCTCTGTGCTTATGCGGTTGGCGTTCGTGATGTTTACATCTACCTGCGCGGTGAGTTCTGGCCGCTCGCGCTGAGCCTCAACGAGCGGATCGCTGCCCTCGAAAAAGACGGCTTACTGGGAGCAAATCTGTTTGGTACAGACTACTCCCTGCGCATCCACACTCACCTGGGAGCCGGGGCGTATATTTGCGGCGAGGAGACGGCGCTGCTCGAATCGATCGAGGGCAAGCTGGGGCAGCCGCGCCTGCGCCCGCCCTTCCCGCCAGCCTTCGGCCTGTACGGCAAGCCCACGATCGTGAATAACGTGGAAACGCTGACCAACGTGCCGCTTATCATCGAGCGCGGTGCAGCCTGGTACCGCACGATCGGCACCGAGCGCAGTCCTGGCCCGAAAATTTTTTCGCTTTCCGGATGCGTGAACCGCCCCGGGAATTACGAGCTGCCCCTGGGCACCACCTTCCGCGAGCTCATTTACACCCACGGCGGTGGCATCCCGGACGGCAGGAATATCAAGGCCATCATGCCTGCAGGGGCTTCGTCTTCCCTGATCGTGGCCAATGAGGCCGCGCTGGATACGAAGATGGATTATGAAAGCGTGCCCGCCCTCGGCGCCCAGCTTGGCTCGGCTTCCGTGATTATCATTGATGAATCGGTCAGCATCGATTGGCTGATTGCCAAAACGATGCGCTTTTTCCAGCACGAATCCTGCGGTAAATGCACGCCTTGCCGGGAAGGCACGTTCTGGATGATGCGGCTTACAAGCCGTGTGCTCACAAGCCGTATGCAGACTGGGGAATTCACTGGGGAAGACGTCGAACTGCTCCAGGCGGTCGCCAACCAGGTTAAGGGCAAGTGCCTGTGCGCCCTGGGGGATTTCTCGACCGAGGCCGTGCTTTCGGGAATTCAACGCTTCCCGCAGGATTTTGAGATCAAGGCTGGCGAGGAGGCGGACAACGAACGTCCGGCGGACAACGAGCGTGCGGACTCAGTACGTGCGGACAACGAACGCCCGGCGGACAAAGAGCGTCCATACGCGAACGGAGCAGCGCATGGCTAAGGATGTGACCCTGACGATTGATGGAACCCCTGTGACCGTGCCGGATGGCACGTTGATCGTGAATGCCGCCAAGAAAATAGGCATCGACATCCCGGTGTTTTGTTACCATCCCAAGATGGAACCGGTGGGTATGTGCCGCATGTGCCTGGTGGAAGTCGGCCGGCCCGTAATCGACCGGGCCACGGGCCAACCGGTGCTCGAAGCCGATGGCTTGCCGAGGGTTCAATTCGGCCCCAAGCTGGAAACCGCCTGCACGACGTCGGTCTCAGAAGGGATGGTCGTCCTCAATTCCAGCGAAAAAGCCCGTGCCGGGCGCAAAGACATCCTGGAGTTCCTGCTGACCTCTCATCCCCTGGACTGCCCCGTGTGTGATAAGGGAGGCGAGTGCCCGCTGCAGAATTTGACCATGGGCTTTGGACCGGGCGAGAGCCGCTTCATTTACGATGAGAAAAAACACCTGGCCAAGCACGTCCCCCTGGGCGACCTGATCCTGCTGGACCGCGAGCGCTGCATCCAGTGCGGGCGCTGCGTGCGCTTCCAGGATCGCCTGGTTGGCGAGCCGGTGATCGGTTTCAGCCAGCGCGGGCGCTCATTGGAAATTGTGACCTTCTCCGAACCGGGCTTCGACTCGGTTTTCTCGGGAAACACCACGGATATTTGCCCGGTGGGCGCCCTGACGACGACCGATTTTCACTTCCAGGCGCGCCCGTGGGAGCTGAAAGCCGCAGCCTCGATTTGCAACCACTGCCCGGTGGGCTGCAACCTGACCTTCAACGTGCGCCGTGAAGCCGCCTCCGGTGGAAATGTGGCCATCAAACGGGCGATGCCGCGCCAGAACGAGCAGGTGAACGAAATCTGGATTTGCGACAAGGGTCGTTTTGGGTATCATTTCACGGATCCTGCCAACCGTCTACAGCAGCCGCTGGTGCGCAAAAATGGCGAGCTGGTGGCGGCCTCCTGGGATGAAGCCCTGGACCTCGTTGCCGAACGCTTCCGCCAAACCGGCACCGAAACCCTGACCCTGGCGAGCGGGCGCCTGGCGAACGAGGATTTGTTCAACCTGGCCTCCCTGGCGAAGGGATTGGGCGGCAAGACCGTCCTGGACTCCAGCATGGCGGGAGGCGACCTGACGGCCCAAATCGGGTTTGCGCCGGGCACGAATTTCTCTTCCATGGATGCGCAGACGGCCATCCTGGTCGTGGCCTGCGATCTGGAAGAAGAAGCGCCGGTCTGGTGGCTGCGGGTCAAGCAGGCCGCCGAACGTGGGGCGAACCTGATCGTTGCCAACCCCCGTCTGACCAGCCTGGATCGCTACGCCCGGCAGAGCCTGCGCTATGCCTATGGCAGCGAGGCCGCCGTCGTGCTGGCGCTGCTCAACAGCCTGTCTGCCAAGCGGCCTGACCTGCCGCGCTCGGTCCAGACACTCCTGCGCAGCGAGGCGCTGCGGGCGGCTGCCAGCAGCTTCGCAGAGGCCGCAAACGCCGTGGTCATTTTTGGCAGCGAAGGCACGGGCTATGCGGCCTCTAAGGCGCTTGCCCAGGCCTGCACCAACCTGCTGATCGCCACCAACCACGTCGGGCGCCCCAACAACGGCTTGTTGGGGGTCTGGCAGCGGGCGAACGACCAGGGCGCCTGGGACATGGGCTTCCGCCCGGTGGATGACGTGCCGGCTGCCCTGGGCTCCGCCAGAGCGCTCTACCTGGTTGGTACCGATCCCATCAGCGACGAACCCTCGCTACTCACTGCGGATAAAAGACATCCGGCGGACAAAGTACGTCCGTTTGTGGTCGTCCAGGATTTATTCATGACGCCCACCGCCCGCCTGGCCGACGTCGTGCTGCCGGTCCAGGCGTACACTGAACGCGAGGGCAGCTATACTTCAGGTGAACGCCGCGTGCAGCGCTTCTATCCGGCGCTGCCACAGCCGAGCGGCAGCGCGGATAGTGCTTTTCCGACGGATAAACAGCATCCGGCGGACATCGTTCGCCCGAAAGATCGTCCGGCAGCCGATTTTGCCATCACCGGCAGGATTGCCCAGCGCCTGGGCATGGACCTGGAGTTCCTGGCCGCCAGCCGGGTGATGGCGCGTATTGCTGAATCGGTAGCGGGCTACGACGGCCTGTCTTACCAGAAATTGGCTGAGGTGCATGAACAGTGGCCGATCATCGGCCGCGCCGACCTGTATTACGGTGGAACATCGTACGAAAACCGCCAGGGACTGGGCGTGCAGTTAACACCCGCGGTCCAGCGAGGGATTTCGCCTGCGCTGGGTTGGATCAACCCAGGGGAAATTGAAGAACCGCAGGAGGGGTTGCTGGCTGTCCCGGTGACGCGCCTGTATGACCGCGGCTCGCTGCTGCTGTATTCGAAGGTGCTGCAGCCGCTCCTGCCCTCACCGTACATCGAGCTCAATCCCGTTGATGCCGGAAAGATGCAAATCCAGCATGGGCAGACCCTGCAGGTCGTGCTGGGAGAGGGCGGATACAGTGCATCCGTCACCTCGGTGATGACCGCCCGCCTGGTTGAGAATGTCCCTCCAGGAGTGGCCCTGGTGCCTCGCAGCCTGGGCTTGATGCTAAAACAGCCCTCACCGATCCAGCTCTGGGAAGTGGCGGACACAGATCGTCCGGTAGACAAAGATCGTCCGGAGGTGATTGCATGATCGATTTTGCCCTGGTCGTCGAATGGATTGTAAAATCGATATTGATCATCGCCATGATGATCATCGGATTTGCGTACCTGACCTACTATGAGCGAAAAGCACTCGCCCGCATCCAGGTGCGCATCGGGCCAAACCGGGCAGGACCTTTTGGCCTGTTGCAGCCGATCGCCGACGCCGTGAAGCTGATCTTCAAAGAGGAGCTGATTCCGGGGACTGCCGACAAAGTCATTTTCATCATGGCGCCCATCATTACCGTGGTTCCCGCCCTCGTCATCCTGGCGGTCATTCCCTGGGGCGGCGATGTCATCCTGTTTGGGCGCACGTTTTCTCTGGCGCTGACCGACATCAACGTGGGGGTGCTGTACATTGTCTCGGTGGCCTCGATCTCTGTTTACGGCATTGTCCTGGCGGGCTGGTCATCGAACAACAAATTCGCAACCCTGGGTGGCATTCGGGCGACTGCCCAAATGATCAGCTACGAGCTGGCCCTGGGGTTGGCTTTCATCCCGGCCATCATGCTGGCTGGCTCGATGAGCATGGGCGATATCGTCAAAGCCCAGGCTGAGCTCGGTTGGTTCGTGATCTGGCAGCCCGTGGGCGCCTTGATCTTCTGGGTGGCGTCCCTGGCGGAGGTCAACCGTGCCCCGTTCGACATGCCCGAAGCTGAGCAGGAGCTGACGGCGGGCTACCACACGGAATATTCCGGTATGAAGTTTGCCCTCTTTTTCATGGCCGAATACATCAAGATGATCGCCGTCAGCGCCATCGCCGCCACGCTCTTCTTTGGCGGCTACCGCGGCCCGTTCGTCGACCAGGTGCCCTGGCTGGGTCCTATTTATTTGTTCATCAAGGTACTGATCCTGCTTTTTGGCATGATCTGGACGCGCGCCACCCTGCCGCGCATCCGCTACGACCGCCTGATGGCGTTCGGCTGGAAAGTCTTGCTGCCCCTGTCCTTGATGGTGGTTTTCTTTACGGCACTCGGCATCATCCTGGAAATGCTCTGGTTGATCCCCATCATCAGCATCCTGGGTTTCTTATTGGTTGCCTGGATTTATACCTTTCTTTCGAAGAAAGCGCTTTCGCCGCAGGTGCGGACGACGCAACAACCGCCGCCGGCGCAATCTTCCAACGTTCAGAGCATCCAATCTTAGTGGTGGAGGAAACACGCGATGTTTACGGAAATACTTCGAGGCCTGGCTACCACGTTCAAAGAGATCTTTTCCAAACCGGTGACGATCCAATACCCGGAGGTCAAGCGCCCGGTGCGCCAGCGTTTCAAGGGACGCCACTACCTGCAGCGCTATGAAAACGGCCTGGAGCGCTGCATCGGCTGTTCGCTGTGTTCGGCAGCCTGCCCATCAGATGCCATCTTCGTGGAGGCAGGGGAAAACACGGACAACGCGGGCTTACCCGGGCGCTATTCCCCCGGGGAGCGCTACGCCCGCGTGTACGAGATCAACATGATGCGCTGCATCTTCTGCGGCTTCTGCGAGGATGCCTGCCCGACCGAGGCCATCGTCCTGGGTGATAACTACGAGCTGTCCTTCTATAACCGGCGCTCTTCGATTTATCCGAAGGAAATGCTGCTTGTGCCGGTCCCCGAAAACGGCAGCCCGACCCCGCAGAAAACCCAGCCGGGCATGTTCACACGCTCGATCCCTATCATGAAGGATCCAGAATAGGAGGATGTATCCGCAGGATACTGTATCTGAAGGATACACAGCATCCAGATGATGAACTCGCAATTGATTTTCTTTATTCCACTGGCGCTGATTGCGGTGGCGACCGCCCTGGGGATGGTCACCAGTAAAAACGCAGTCTATGCCGCCTTGAACCTGATTGTAAACTTTGCTTCTGTGGCCATGCTGTACCTGATGCTGGGGGCGCCGTTCATTGCCCTGGCGCAGGTCACGGTGTATGCAGGCGCTATCATGGTGCTGTTCCTGTTCGTGATCATGCTCCTGGGCGCCGAACAGCTTAGCGAGCCGTCCAGGCTCAAATGGCAGCGGCCCTTTGCCA
>Ga0209254_10002364_pt1 | contig 17115 bp, 12 predicted proteins | sample FrelakmetDIP11DI_FD_187148 | JGI IMG/M metagenome (GOLD analysis project Ga0209254, IMG submission 187148) | Freshwater lake sediment microbial communities from the University of Notre Dame, USA, for methane emissions studies - DIP11 DI (SPAdes)... | ecosystem: Environmental > Aquatic >... | reverse complement strand
CCCCCTCAGCAATGACGGCGCGCCAACGCACAGCCCCTCCCCAAGCGCCTGAATGGCAGCTGCCAGCTCAGTTTCGCCCGTTTCAAGCGGCAGGATGCCCCACAGCGGGTAATTCACCAGCCGCAGGGCATCTGCCGGGTCATTTGAGAGCAGCAGCAAGGCGGGATGCTCGCCGCCGCGGGGCAGCAGGTCAGCCGAGGCCAGCACCCACACTTCTGCCGCAGGCAGGTTTTGAGGTTGGGGCGCCTCTGCGGCCACTTCCACGCCGGGCAGGTTTCCGATCACCTGGCGCAGTCCCAGGCGCATTGCCATTCCACTCGCCAGGATTGCCACTCGAATCATAAAATTTGCTTGAGTCAGTGCGAACGTCTGTGGCTGCGCCCATGGGGATCACGATTGAATCGCTCGCGTTCGATCGGGCGACCTTCAATAGTGATATTCACCATTTGGGGTTGACCACCGCGCAGCACTTCAACCGGCGTGGAGCGTCCAATCATGTCTCCCGTTAATGCGACGAATAGTTCGTCATGGTCAGAGACCGGATTCCCCGCCACACCGACCAGGATGTCGCCCACCAGCAGGTTGGATTTTGCAGCGGGTGTCTCGGCATCAATGCCGACAACCAACAGGCCGCTGGATTGCTTTCTTGCCAGGGTTAGTTGGCTGGCTGCGGGAATTTCCACGACCTGGCTGCGAATGCCGAGATAGCCGCGATGAATACTGCCGTGTTTCGCAAGCTCATCCGCCATTTTCCAGGCGACCGCCGCCGGGATACTCACAAACATCCCCGGTCCGAAGCCGGACGTGTTTATGCCCAGTACCTTTCCTTCCGCATCTACCAGCGGTCCTCCCGAAAAACCGGGATAGGGTGAGGCGTCGATACGGTAATAGCGCTCCAGGAACCCAAAGGGGGTGCGCACCGGTCCGCCGATAGCGCTGACCACGCCCAGGCTGGTTTCGATGCCGCCAGGGGAGGGGCGGCCAAGAGCCAGGGCAAGCTGACCAACCCGGGCTTGCAGGGCGGTTTCGGCAGGTGTAGCTGCTGCCTTTTCGAGCTTGAGCACTGCCAGATCCATGCCAGGGTCGCGGCCGGCCAGGCTGGCGTTGACCTGGCTGCCATCCGGCAGCAGGATGTTCAGGTTGTCTTCGCGCTCAACCACGTGGTTGGCAGTCAGCACATAATCTGGGGTAATTGCGATTCCACTGGCGGGAAGGCGGTCACGCCCATCGACCAGCAGAGTGGAAAGGCCGGCTTTTTCAACAGCCTCAGCGAAAGCGTTCGATAATTCTACGAGTGATGTGTTCATTTATACTCCTTTGTTGTAGTCCAAAGGATACTTTCATACCTTATATTGTGCATCACCCGAACGAGCAGTCTCGACCTGGAAAAAAGACCAGGTATCCAGATTGCCAGTAATCATCGTTTAAATCGCAGGATACTCGTTGCAAAGCAGGTACAGCGGTTCCTCGTCCTCTTCGATCTTCGGGAAGCGGCCGATCTCGCCGTGAAATCGGTTATCCACCCGGTCGTCGTTCACCTTGGAAACCTCACCAATCAGGATCTTTCCGGTGCCTGGCTCGCCCCAAAACTGGTGGTACTGACCGTTTGGCAGGGTGATGCTCTCGCCTGGCTTAACGGTCAGCACGGTTCCAGCGGGTACCTCGAAGTTCCTGCCGTCCATGGAGACCTTGACCGGCGTGTCGGCGAACTGGCCGTCCGGTGCTGAGTTGTAGACTTTCACCAGCAGGTTGCCACCGCCGCGGTTGATGATGTCTTCCATCTTGCTCCAGTGGAAGTGATAGGGGGTAACCTGCCCTTCCTCGACGATCAGGAGCTTCTCAGCGTAGGGCTTGATGTACTTTTTCTCGGTGAAGCTGCCGTTGCGGATGGTGAACATCAACAGGCCAACGCCGATGAAGTTACCACCGCCAAAGTCGGTGATATCCCAACCCAGCATGTTATCGCGGATTTCGTCGTACTCGTGCCCTTTGGTTTTCCATTCTGCCGGGCTCCAATAGGCAAATGGCGGCAGTTTGAACTGCATCTTATCGAGAAAGTGAACGGTCTCTCTCATGATCTGGTTGATTTGCGAGCGTTTCATAGGGTTCTCCTTTGAAATAGAATTATAAACCAGGCTAAGTGGTTAAATTACCACACTCTCCACCGCGGCCGGTCCAGCGGGCGATCTTTCCAGGATAATTTACCGGTCAGGCTGGAGAGCAGCGATTTAAAGGCGACAACGACGTTCGCCAGGATCGTTACAGGGTAGAGCAGGCCCAGGTAAAGCGGTATCCGCAGCTCGCCATAAGGGATCAACCACAGCAGCAGCGAGAGGCTGATGCATAACACCACCTGCTCGAGGGTCGCCTGTGGGGTTTGTCCCAAGAGGTAGAGCCCCAGGTTGACCAGCGGCGCCCAAACCACAACCACCAGCCAGCCGAAGACGAACAAAAACGGGAGCAGGCGGAAATCAAAGGCAGCAAACAGGTTTTTAGTAAATCCCTGCACCGCCTCCTGGCTGGTCTGGTACATCCGGCAGGCAATCACGTCCGAAACGCTGGCGACCCGCCAGCGGTACCCGGCAGCCTTGATCTTGCGGGCTAAGAGCAAATCATCTACAATTGCTGTTCCCAGGCCGGCGTGCCCACCGATCTCCTGGTAAGCGGTCCGCCGGAAGAGCATGACCTGACCTACGGCAACGGAGAGGGCTCGCAGGCGCAGCTGATATGCCAGCAATAGCGGTAAAAAGCACAGGGATGCCCAGGAAAAAAAGGGGACCAGCAGGCGTTCACCCCAGGTCTGAGTTTGCTGGCGCGGAAATCCGGTCAGCAGGTCAGCGCCTTCACCGATGGCGGCTGTGACGAGCAGGCGCAAGCTTTCTGGCCGGTGAACTGTGTCGGCGTCGGTGAAGTATAGCAAATCGCCGCGCGCCTGGCGTGCTAGCTGGCTGCAGGCCCAATTCTTTCCCGACTGGCTCTCCGTGCCAGGTCTTCCTTCCAGTACCTGCAAATGCGGCTGCGAACTTGCCAACTCTCGCAGGATTGCCAGGGTTCCATCGCTGGATTGGTCGTCCAACACCAGGACTTCGAAGGAGGCGTAATCCTGTTCAAGCAGGGATTGGACGCAGCGGTGGATGTTCTTTTCTTCGTTGCGGGCTGGAACCAGGACAGAGACGAATGGGAATATACCCGGCTGGGCGTGCCTCCTGGAACGGCGCAGCAGCAGCAGGTTGCTGAGAAGGATCACCAGGACCACCCCCTGAAAAGCGATGAGGTCCCGGATCAAATTGGCGGACAGAAGCTGCCTCATACGTCCTTGGGCTTCTTCCTGGGGAGGCGCCTGACGATCCAGGTTCGCAGATGGGGTTTTTGGCGCAGATCAGCGCGGTGGGTCCAGGCCAGGAGCAGCGTTTCGGCCACCCAGACCATGAGCAAGACCGGGTCGGGCATCCAGACCAACAGAGCCGCCAGAAGCCCTGACATCCCCAGCATGACCGCCCAGCCAGACAGGTTCGTCAGAGCTATCCCAAGCACGGTGCCGGCGACGACCACCAGGGAGGCTTTCCAGATTGTCAACCCAATCCAGACGCCCAGCGCGGCTGCCAGGCCTTTACCGCCCCGGAAGCCCAAAAACGGGCTGAAGACGTGCCCAAGCACGGGTGCGATGGCAATTAATACCATTGGGAAGCCGCGGATTCCCTGGTTGTGATAAGCCAACCCCACTGGCGCGGCAGCCTTGGCGACGTCCAGCATCAGGGCAATCACACCGACGATCTTACCGCCAGCCCGGAAGACGTTGGCTGCGCCTGGGTTGCCGTCGCCGTAGACGCGAACGTCTTCTCGTAAAAAAAACTTTCCCAGCCAAACAGAAAAGGGGAGTGATCCACAGAAAAAAGCCAGGAGGACGAAGACTACCCAGGTCAATTAATCCCCAGCATTCAGGTACTGCCAGATCTTGTCGGCAGTTACCCGCCCCTGGGCAGCAGCCTCGACAACGTTATAACCGTTCGCCCGAACCGGCTCCCCGATAAAAACGCTCGGGCTGCCATTTACCTGACCAGATAAAGGCTGCTTGCTGTTGGCAGGCTCAGAGAGGTAAATTGCCTGGAACTCGTCCTGGAGAGCGTTCAAGTCCAGGCTGTTGCCGGACGGCAGCCGCGCCTGGATTTCGATCCCGGCAGACATCATTCCTTGCAGGTCGTGCTGGAGGGCAGCCTGCAGCGCCGGATTGGCGGTGGCTATATCCCACAGTTTTACCACCGGGCGCTCTTCTTCTGAAAAAACCGTCACCCTGCAGCCGGCGAGGGAAAGGTAGTAGGCGCAGCTCAATGCTGCCGGACCTCCGCCGGTGACAGCGACCTTCGGTCCTGCTGGCGGTGGCTGTTGCTTTGGCCAGCCGTTCTCAGCGGCCTGGGCGCACACCCAGCGCTGCAGCTCGGCGATACGCACCGGTTTGCTGGTGAAGTCGCGGCGGTAGCAGCGGCGTTGGCAGAGCTGTTCGGCGGCGCACAGTAAACCGCAGACCTCACCGAACGGGTTTCTTTCATGGATCAGGCGGGCTGCACCGTCGTAATTTTTTACTTCCATACGCCGAATGAACCCGGGGATGTCGATGCTGGCAGGGCAGTCGGCCACGCACGCCGGCTCCTGGCAGCCCTGGCAGTCGGCAGCAGCCAGGAAGGCGTTCTGCTCCGTCAGCGGGTCAGCCGGGCTGTAAGCTGTGCGCTGGTAGGGCTGCTCGACAAAATGGACGTACTGCCTGGGGTGTTTGCGCGAGTCATACTCTGGCAGGTGCAGCTCGCGCAGGATCACGTTGGCGGCGCCCACACCCGAGACCACGGTTGCCGGGGCGCCGGTGCCCATCACGGTGGAGTCGCCGCAAAAGTACAGACCTTTCCATTCACTGCGAGCGTGCAGGCGCTTGAGCATTTCCTGGCCGATCTGGTTCTTTGGCCCGCCGATCGCACCGCCGTTTTTCAACAGGTAGCGCTCAATGGTCGATGGCGTGCCGACGATCATTGAGCGAATGCGCTGGCGAAATCCTGGGATGTGCATCTCGATCTGCTCAAGCATCTTATCAGCCTCCCGCTGCTTTTGGGCTTCATAGGCTTCTGAGCGGTAGTCTGGATCGTCTGGGCGCGGCCAGTTGTTCAGGTTCGGCGAAATCGCCATTACCACCAGGTGGTCGGGTGGGCAAAGCGTAGTATCCACGAGGGAATTGATGTACAGTGTCAGGTCGGACGAATCGATGACCTTGCGGTTTTCGATGTAGATCTCCCATGGGAAGATGTTTTCCGGAAAACCGGCGCGCTCGATCACCATGTAGATCGTCATGCTGGGGAAAGTCGGGATCAGCGACTGCACCCATTTCAGGCGCTCCGGAGCGATGTGTTCCGGGCGCACCAGCTTGCCGTAAATGTTCCAGACCGTGGTATTGGCAATGACGCGCTCCCCCCGGATTTCCAGGCCATTTTGAAGTCGCACGCCGTAAGCTTTGCCGTCACGAATTAAGATTTCGTCCACCATTTGGCGATACAGGACCTGGCCACCGCTGCGCTCGAAGGCTTTTTCAAGCGTATTCGGCAGCATCTGGGCGCCACCCGCCGGGAAATAGACGCCACCAACGTGGTTATCGATGAACATCGTCGCAGCCATGATGGCTGGCGTTTCCTGCGCCGTCGTGTACGAATAAGCCGAACAGAGCTTATCGAAGAAATCAACGATCTCAGGCGTCTTGAAATACTTATTCATCAAGTCTTTAACGCTCATTGAAAGCAGCCTGGGCATGGTAAGCATGGCGATCGGGCCGCTGAGCAGGTGTCTCAAGCCCTGGCGCGCTGAAAATTCAGAAGGCGGGGAAATTACCTCGTTCTTCATGACGATGTTTTCGTACATCTTGTACAGGTCGCCATAAAAAGCCTTCAGGCCTTCCTTCTCTTGCGGGAACAGGGCAGAAAGCTCTTCCAGGAAGCGCGCGATGTCCGGCCAGAAGACGATCTCATGCCCTTCGAAGGTCATGCGCGCCAGGGTGGTGTGCGCCACGACGTCGATGGGTTCTTCCAGCTCGTTCAGCACGAAGCGGAAGGGGCGGAAGCCTTTCTCGCCAAACCCGTACAACATGGCTGCGCCGACGTCGAAGACGTGGTCTTCACGCTTGAACGACGTGCAGGCGCCGCCGGGTTTGTTCTGCTGTTCGATCATCAATACCGACAGGCCGCGGTTTGCCAGCAGGCTGGCTGCTGCCATGCCTCCCAACCCTGCCCCAACCACAATCACATCATAGACATCACGCAATACTGTACCGTCAATCAAATTCATTGAAAAATCCTTTGATTTTGTAATATTCACTGCCTTGCCAGGTTCCCGGCACATGACCCCCCACCATAATTGAGTACCTTTCCCGTTTGAAGTAATTAATTTGGCTTCCCACGATGGGTAATTATACTGGGCTTTTTCAGCTCCAGGCCCGGTCGTGTGACCAGTCGTCGTCCCACTGGTTCGTCGGCTCCCACAGGCCGGGGATGCCGGGATGGATGTGCTCGGCGATTACTTCATCATTGAGGGATTCAATACCCAGCCCAGGCGCGTCTGGCACTTCGATAAAACCGTTCTTGACCAGCGGTTTTGCATAGCCCGTGGCGATGTCGTCCCACCAGGGGACGTCAACCGAATGGTATTCTAAAGCCAGGAAGTTTTCGGTGGCGGCTACGGAATGCACCGCAGCCAGGCAGCCGATCGGGCTTTCTGCCATGTGGACGGCCATGGCCACCCCGTGCTCCTGTGCCAGGTCGCCAATTTTCTTGTTTTCGAGGATGCCGCCCGAGCTGAGCACGTCCGGGTGGATGACCGAGACGCCGCGGGCTTCCAGCAGCGGTTTGAAGCCTTCTTTCAGGTAAATGTCCTCGCCGGTGCATACGGGGATGTCGATCGCCTGGCTCAGGCGCACGTACTGGTCAGTGTACTGCCAGGGGACCATGTCCTCTACCCAGGCCAGGTTGTATTTTTCCAGGCGCTTCCCCAGGCGGATGCAATCTTCCAGGGCGATGTGACCGAAGTGATCGGTGGCCAGGGGAACCGTATCGCCGATGACGGCGCGCACCTCCGCCACGTACTTCTCCAGCAGGTCGATGCCGTGCTCGGTGAGGTGGATGCCCGTGAATGGGTGAGGAACATTGTAGGCATCGTAACCGCGGTTGCGCTTCTCGCGGTCTTCCAGGGTCTTCGCTGACCAGCGCCAGCCGTGCCGCCCCAGCTCTTGCATTTCTTCCATCAGACCGAGTGGGTAGCTGATGGCGCCGGGTTCGTCGGCGATCAACATAATGCCCACATCCATCTTCAAGAAGGTATATCCAAGCTCCATGCGCTTCTTAAGCGCCTGGCCCATCTTGGTGCCGTCGGGTTTGCCGGAGACATCCGTGTCGCAGTAGATGCGAATTTTGTCACGGAATTTCCCACCCAGCATCTGGTAAACCGGCACCCCAAACGCCTTTCCTGCCAGGTCCCAGAGGGCAACTTCAACGCCGCAGACCCCGCCTGCCTGGCGGGCTGGGCCACCGAACTGCTTGATGCGCCGGAAAAGCTTATCGACGTTGCAGGGATTCTCCCCCAGGAGCACGCGCTTGAGGGCCAGGGCGTAGGTCTTGGTGGAGGCGTCGCGCACCTCGCCGAAGCCGACCAGCCCTTGATTGGTGTAAAGTTTCATCAAGGTACAGTGCATCGGGGCGCCGGCGATGTCGGTAAAGCGCATGTCGGTGATGCGCAGGTCGGATGGGCGTGAAAAGGTGCTGACCTTATCGAGGGTCTGTTCGAAGTCGTCGTGAGGTTGCTCTTTTGCCATGGTTGAATCCTTTATGTGAGTTTAGATTGGAATAAGCTATTATAATCACCAATGGTCAAACTGTCATTCCGAGCCGATTTTGCGAGGAATCCCTGTGTCGATCATCCTATATTTGCCCGGTGAGGCAATCATAGGTTATGCTTAGAGGGATTCCGCGGACACAATAAGTCCGCCACTTCGTTCGGAATGAAACCTTCCTTGATGTCATTCATAGGAACGAGGAGTAAATACATGAAGCAGCAGATTTTCATCGGTGACACCAACCAGAAGCGCGTAGAGGCTGGTGCCCAGGGAGCATATGTCTCCATGCTGGGCGATGTTTTCTATAAAATCAGCAACTATGACGCCATGGCGCCATTTTTCATGAGCATCGTCAGCAGCTCAGACCACTGGCTCTTCATCTCCTCCACCGGGGGCCTTTCAGCCGGGCGCGTCAGTGCCGAACAGGCCCTTTTCCCTTATTACACCGAGGATAAGCTGAGCGAAAACAGCGAGAATACGGGCAGCAAGACGATCCTGTTGGTACAGCGCGGCCAGCACACCAGCCTGTGGGAGCCCTTCTCGATCCGCCAGGAAGGCGTGTACCGGATTCAACGTAATCTTTATAAAAACGTGGCCAGCACCGCCGTCATTTTTGAAGAGCAGAACCTGGACCTGGGCATGGTGTATCGTTATGCCTGGCGTACCGGCGACGCCTTTGGCTTTGTCAAAACAGCCTGGCTGCAGAACACAGGCGATACCTCCTGCCAGGTGGAACTCGTCGACGGCCTGCAGAATATCCTGCCTGCCAACGTGGCTTCGCAGACGCAGAACGTCTTCAGCTGCCTGCTGGATGCCTACAAGCGCAGCGAGTTGGAACCGCAGACTGGCCTGGCGATCCTGGCTCTAAACTCGACCCTGACCGATCTGGCTGAGCCCAGCGAATCGCTCCTGGCAACGACGATGGCTCAGCTTGGCCTGGAACCGCTGGACTACCTGCTTTCGACTCACCAGCTCGAGCGCTTCCGCCAGGGCTTAGGTGTGGTCCCGGAGGTGCAGGTGCGCGGCCAGCGCGGCGCCTATTTTGTGCACACCATACTGGAGCTGGCCTCGGGTCAGGAGCGCTCCTGGCACCTGGTCGCCGAAGTCAGCCAGGACAGCGGTGCCATCGTCCGCCTGGCGCACAGGCTGCGTGACGACCGGGGGAGTCTGCAGCGTGCGTTGGAGGATGACCTGGAAGCCAACCGCAGCAATTTGGAAAAGATTGTCGCTGCCGCAGACGGCTTGCAGCTCTCCAAGCACCCACTGCACTGCGCCCACCACTTCGCCAACACGATGTTCAACGCCATGCGCGGCGGAATGTTTGAAAGCGCCTATACCGTTGACAGCTACGACTTCCGAAAATTTATCGGTGACCGCAGCCGCAGGCTGCTCGCGGACCAGGCAGTTTTCTTCTCCGGGCTGCCTGCGCAGATCGAGTTCAACGAACTTTTAAGGCGCGCCGAGGTCAGCGGCAGCGCGGACCTTGCCCGCTTGAGCTACGCCTACCTGCCCCTGTCGTTCAGCCGCCGGCACGGCGATCCCAGCCGGCCCTGGAACCGTTTTGTGATCCATCTCAAGAACCCTGACGGCTCCAGGCAGCTTAATTACGAAGGAAACTGGCGCGACATTTTCCAAAACTGGGAAGCGTTGGCCTTTTCATACCCGGAATATATCGAAAGTATGATCTGCACCTTCTTGAACGCCACCACGGTCGATGGCTACAACCCCTACCGGATCACGCGCCAGGGCGTCGATTGGGAGGTCCCTGAGCCCAACAATCCCTGGGCGAACATCGGCTACTGGAGCGACCACCAGATTATCTACCTGCAGAAGCTGCTGGAGATCAGCGCCAGCGTGCACCCGGGCAAGCTGCTGGAATTCCTGAACCGGCCGCTCTTCAGCTACGCCAACGTGCCCTACCGGATCAAGCCTTATGCTGACCTGCTTCAGAATCCTTACAGCACGATCGATTTTGACTGGGACCTGGAACGAGAAATCGAGCGGCGAGTGAAAGAGGGCGGCAGCGACGGCAAGCTGGTGCAGGCGCCCAATGGGGAGGTCCTGCAGGTGACGCTTGCCGAGAAAATCCTGACCTTAATGCTTGCCAAGCTGGCGAACTTCGTTCCCGAGGGCGGCATCTGGATGAACACCCAACGCCCGGAATGGAACGACGCCAATAATGCCCTGGTCGGGAAAGGGGTATCGGTGGTGACGCTGGCATACCTGCGGCGCACCATAGTCTTCTTCAGAGAATTGCTGGAGAGCGCTCAGGGCTCGGAGCAGGGGGGGGTGAACCCTGGCAGCCTGCAGGTGAGTGCAGAAGTCGGCGACTATGCCGCTGGCGTGATCCAAATCCTGGCCCGCTTCCAGGGAGCCCTTGCAGGTTCGATCGGGGACGAAAGACGGCGCGCCATCATGGACGCGCTTGGCCAGGCGGGCAGCGATTTTCGTGGGAAGGTTTATACCCATGGGCTCTCGGGGACGTTCGTCCAATTGCCGCTCGCGGAGCTGGTAGCGTTCCTGGACCTGGCGCAGCAGTACGTCGAGCACTCCTTGCACGCCAACCGGCGCAGCGACGCCCTGTACCATGCTTACAACATCCTGCAGCTGGCGACCGGGCGCGCCGGCCTGGGGCGCCTGTACGAAATGCTGGAAGGGCAGGTGGCGATCTTATCCTCGGGGATGCTCTCGGGCGGCGAGTCCATCCAGCTCCTGGAAAGCATGCGGCGCAGCCCGCTTTACCAGCCCAGCTCCCAGAGTTACATTCTCTACCCGGACCGGGGGCTGACCGGTTTTCTAGCCAAGAACAGCCTGTCACCCGGGCAGGTTGCCGGGCTGGCGCTGGTCGAGGAGCTGCTCAAGGTGCAGGAGCGTAGCCTGTTGGTTCAAGATGACGACGGGAATTTCCACTTCGCCGGGCACATCCGCAACCTTAAGGACGTCGCACACGCGCTCGATACGTTGCACAGCCAGCCCCACTTCAGCAGGCTGGTCGAGGCGGAAAGGGGGAAGATCGAGGCTTTGTTCGAAACCACTTTCCACCACGATGCGTTCACCGGGCGCTCGGGCACTTTCTTTGCCTATGAAGGTTTGGGAAGCGTCTACTGGCACATGGTGTCCAAGCTCCTGCTGGCCGTGCAGGAGAACGTCCTGCGCACGAACGATGAGCCAGCCAGGAAGGCTTTGATCGAGATGTACCGGGATATTCGCAGGGGACAGGGCTTTAATAAGACTGTCGCAGAATACGGCGCTTTCCCGACCGACCCGTATTCGCACACGCCGAAGGAGTCGGGCGCAAGGCAGCCCGGGATGACGGGCATGGTGAAGGAGGAGATCCTGGCGCGGCAGGTGGAGCTGGGCTATACCATCGAGAACGGCTGCCTGAGCTTCCGCTTCCCACTGCTGGAGCGGGACGAGTTCCTGGAATCCACCGCAGTGTTTGAATACTGGGATGTTCACGGCAGGCAGCAGTTCCTCGAGATCCCCGTGGGCTGCCTGGCATACACCATATGCCAGGTGCCAGTGATCGTGCAGGATTCGGACGAAGCCTGGGTGCGCGTTCACCTGGTGGACGGCGGCAGCCAGCAGGTCGATGGCCATGTGCTGGAAGCTGCCAGCAGCCGGCACATCCTGCTGCGGGATGGTGCCGTGCACCACCTGGTAGTGGCGGTCCCGGCAGATGAATAGGCGTGCAAAAAACGCACGGAACACGAATGCCACGAATTGACGAAGGCCTGCACAGTTCGCAGGTGGCACGAATGTTTTTATAAAAAATTTCCGATTGGCATGCGAATAAATCATCTGATCAATCCAATAAAATAAAAGGAGAATCTTTATGGGAACAAGTAAATGGCAAGATGCATCGATATCCGTGGGGGAATTGAATGTGCACTACACCCGAACTGGCGGAGATAAGCCCCCGCTGGTGCTGGCGCACGGCTTTTCCGACAGCGGCATGTGCTGGCTGCGGATTGCCCAGGCGCTGGCTGCCGATTATGATGTGATCCTGCCGGATGCGCGCGGGCACGGGCTGTCCTCGCGCATCCAGCCCGGTCAGCAGGTCACGCTGCCGGATGACCTGGCTGGCTTCATCCAGGCGTTGAAGCTGGACAAGCCCATCGTCGGTGGGCACTCGATGGGCGCCAGCACAACTGCTTCCATGGCAGCCCGCTACCCGGGACTGGCCCTGGCGCTGATCCTGGAAGACCCAGCCTGGTTCGAAGAGCCTGCGGAGTCGCAGGAAAAGCAGCAACCGCCGGCCCAGCCCGATCCGTGGATGCAGTTCCTGGCAATCGCCTCGACCATGAAACTGGAAGATATCATCGCCAAGTGCCGCAAGGACAGCCCGACCTGGGATGAGGTCGAGCTGCCGGCCTGGGCAGAATCCAAGCAGCAGTTCGATATCAACTTCATTGCCTCACGCCAGGAGATCGTTCGCCCAAATTGGAAGGATGTAGCCCGAGAGTTCAAGGTGCCGACGCTGCTGATCACTGCAGAGGTTTCCAAAGGCGCTATTGTCAGCCCAACGATTGCTGAGCAGGCCCTAAAGATCAACCCGCTGATCCAGGTTGCGACCATCGCCGGTGCAGGGCACAACATCCGCCGCGAGGCCTTCGAGGATTACATGAAGGCTATCCGCCGCTTTCTCAAGGCTCTCTAACCAGTGAAAACCGGGAAAATACGCCCCATCACGATCTGCCTCCTGCTCGACGAGGGCAGGCTGTTTGTCTTTGAAGGGTATGACACGGTTAAGAAGCAGACCTTTTACCGGCCTCTCGGCGGCGCCATCGAGTTTGGTGAAACCAGCGACCAGGCTCTGAGGCGAGAGATGCGCGAGGAGGTCAACGCCGAGCTGACCAACCTGCGCTACCTGGGGGCGCTGGAGAACATCTTCACCTGCGATGGGAAGATGGGGCATGAAATCGTCCTGGTGTACCGCGCTGATTTCAGCGACCCGGTGATGTACAGCCAGGATGTGATCATGGGTAATGACGATGGTGGGGAGATGAAGTCGCTCTGGAAGCCGCTGGCTGAGTTTGCCAGCGGCCAGGCGATCCTGGTACCCAACGGTCTTTTGGAGATGCTTGCTAAAGATAATTAACCGCAGATTGTCTGCAAAGAACGCAGATTGCACAGATTATCGCAGATTTTTTTAATAACTAATCGGTGTCAATCTGTGCAATCTGCGGTTTTATTAAATGCGTGACTACTGAGCAGTATTCAACTGCCGTAAGTAGCTATCCACCACCACTTCGGTCGACTGCATGCGGTGAGGCGAGCGCCCCATCCCGCTGTAGGTCATGAAAGCCTGGATCAGCGCCTGGGGCGTGCTGCCGCCCTGCTGCTTCGCCTGCAGGTAAGCCATCCCGGCAGCCAGCAGTTTCTGCCAGTTGAACCCACCCTGCTGGCCGCTGCCACCCTGGCTGCCGCCCCCGCCGCCTAACCCACCCAGGAGGGCACCCATCAGGTCGCCAGTTCCGGATTGTGAAGGCTGCTGTGCCGGGGTGCCTGCACCTGCCATCCCACCCAGCAGCGAACCCAGCAGGTCAGCACCGCCAGACTGCTGAGACTGTTGTGAAGAGGTATCACCGCCTCCCAACCCTCCCAGGAGCGATCCTAGAAGATCACCACCGCCAGGCTGTTGAGTCTGCTGCGCCGGGGCTTCATCGCCTCCCAAACTTCCCAACAGCGATCCTAGAAGATCACCACCGCCAGACTGCTGAGGTTGCTGCACCGGGGCTTCTCCACCTGCCAATCCCCCTAAGAGTGATCCCAACAGGTCTTCACCGCCTCTGGATGGACTTGATGGTTGGGCAGGCGACTCACCGCCGATCAAGGTCTGCAGCAGCTCCATTGCACCTTTTTCGTCCACTTGCCTGCCTTTAAATTGGATGGAAGCCCGTTCCAGGTTCTGGGCATACAGGCGCGCCGATTCGCTGGTGGCAGTCTTCGAGACCTGCCTGGCTGCATACGCCAGGGCTTCGCTGTCCGGTCTGCCCTTCTTTTTCTCCAGGGCGCGGGTGATGGTTTTGAATGTCTGGACCATGTGGTCGCCGTGGTTGTGGTTGGTTTCATCCGCCCGGTTTATATTTTGCTGGTCTTCGATGAGTGACTGCGTTACCCCACCAAACAGATTTGCAAGATCGACTTTTTTTTGTGCCATGGTGTCCTTCATCTGACCACCTGGTCATGATTTTACGCAGATGATCATCGTTTATTATAGTTTCTTTTTTAACCTTTTACGTGCGGTAAAATCGATTCGCAGCATCTCTCTAGACTGGAGCAACTTCTATGAACTTATCCATGCGAAGATATGAAAATGAGGCAGACTTCTGGCGCATCCGCAATTTCCTGCGCGAAGCCTGGCTGTTCAACGATTGCCGCGAGCACTGCTGGCACGTGGCCTGGCTGGATTACTGGCGCTGGCATGCGATCGAGAATCTCCAGGCCTGCGGTCCCCTGTCAGAGGTGGTTTTTATCTGGGAAACTCCCTCCGGGGAGATCGCCGGTGTGCTGCACCCGGAAGAAGCCGGCGATGTCTACCTGCAGGTGCATCCCAGGTTTCGCTCTGAGGAATTGGAAGGGGCAATGCTGGACGCCGCTGAAGAGCACCTTGCTGTCTGGCAAGATAATGCCTACACATTGTACACCTGGGCGCGCGCCGACGATACTCTACGCCAGGACCTGCTCAAGCGCCGCGGTTACGGGCAGGGCAAATGGGTCACGCACGTCTGGCGGCGGGACCTGGACAGCCCGGTCCTTGAAGCACCGCTGCCAGAGGGATACACGATCCGTTCACTGGGCGGTCTGGACGACCTGCCTGGGCGCAGCCTGGCTTCCTGGCGCGGCTTTCACCCGGATGAGCCGGATGGCAATTACGAGGGCTGGGAATGGTATCTCAATATCCAGCGCTGCCCGCTCTACCGCCGGGACCTGGACCTGGTAGTGGAAGCACCGGGGGGAGAGATCGCTGCGTTCTGCATATTCTGGTACGACGACGCCACCCGCTCAGCATACATCGAGCCAGTCGCCACGGTACCGCAGCACCAGCGACGCGGCCTGGCACGGGCGGTCATTACCGAGGGGCTGCGCCGCGTCCAGCGTCTGGGAGCACAGCGCGCCCTGGTCACCGGCATGGAGCCGGGTCCGAACGCCCTGTACGCATCCACCCTTTCTCCCGAACACGACCGCTTCGAGCAGTGGGTGCGCAAATGGCCGGTTGGAACCCCGGATGCCGCGGATTGATTTTCGCCAGCTATACGACAGCTTCGACGCCCCGCTGGCGGACCTGGACTGTGGGCTGTTGTGCGCGCCGCACAACCCGAGCGGTAAACCTTTCTGCTGCGACATCTGCCAGGCAGTGCCGGCCGTCTACCGGGAGGAGTGGGCACACCTGCAGAAGAACAGTGACTTGTGGCATCCCTGGCAAGGTGACGAATGCCCCGGGGAGCCGCTCGATCCCAACGCGCTGGCTGCCGACACCCCCGAGCACATGCTGCTGCTGGCGTGCAAGGGTCCAGCGCACTGCCAGCGACCGTTCAGGGCTCTGAGCTGCCGGCAGTTTCCTTTTTTCCCGTATATCACCTCCAGCGACCGATTCATTGGCCTCGCATACGACTGGGAGTTTGAGGAGACCTGCTGGGTGATCAGCAACCTGGGCGCGGTGACCCAGTCTTACCGAGATGAGTTTGTAAGGACGTACGATCGCCTGTTGTTCCTGTGGCCTGGGGAGTTCGAAGGCTACGCCATCCAATCCGAGCAGATGCGCCTGCATTATGTGGAATGCGGCAGGCGCTTTATGCTGCTCCACCGCAACGGAAACCATTACATGCTCAGCCCGCGCAGCGAACGCCTGGAGCGTATCCTGACAGGGCGGCTGCCGATATTTAGTAAATACCGTTAATTTAATCTGGTCAGATGGATGGTAAACACCAAATAGCGGTGTTCCATAGCAAAGGTAGTATCTACTCACACCCTACGCGAATTTCGCGAGGTTTGGTAAGATTGGGCCACAATGACCCCAGATGATCTGACACAACTGAGTAAAGAAGAATTGGTCCAAATGATTCTTGCCCTGTATCAGCAGAATGAGGCGTTGCAAGCGGCGATAGCCGAATTGAAAGCGGACAATGAAGCATTGCGTCTGAAGCTGGAGAAAGGCAAGAAACCGCCGACGAATTCGAGCAACTCGTCGCAGCCGCCATCGCGGGATCACAAGCGCAGCTTGCCAGCCGATCGGCGCAAACGCAAGCATGGGCCGCCGGTTGGTCATACTCGGCATGAGCGCCAGTTCGTAGCGAACCCGGATCACGTGGTAGCGTTGAAAACTGAGACCTGCCGGGGATGTTTTGCTGATCTGGGCAAGGTGGAAGGGCTCATGAAGGAGGTGAACCAGATCACCGAACTGCCGGCAGTCAGAGCCGAAGTGATCGAAGTGCGGCAGTATGAGGTAACCTGCCCGGAGTGCGGGAAGACCCAGGTTGAAGAGCCTGTGGTGGGTCTGGAAATGGATCGGGCTTTTGGAGCCAGATTGGAAGCAACGGTCGTGTATTACCGCCAGGAACAGCACATGAGTTATCAGCGCACCCAGGCAGCCTTGCATTGCCTGCATGGAGTTACTCTCAGCCAAGGCGGGATCGACAAGATCATGCAGCGTGCGGGGAACAAAGCAATTAAGGCCATCGCACCGATCCAGGAACGAGTGCGCCGGAGCGCCGTCATCCACAGCGACGAGACCGGCAGCCGGGTAGATGCTTCGAACTGGTGGGAATGGGTGTTCTGCACACCGACAGACAGCCTGCATGTGATGCGCTTCAATCGCAGCGTGGATGTGATCCGAGATGTGATGGGCCGACAACAAGCTGAAGTATGGGTCAGTGATTGCCTGGCTGCCCAGTTGAAAGCCCCAGCCCATCAGCGCCAACTCTGCCTGGCACACCAGTTGCGCAACCTCCAGGCAGTCGTCGATCTGGGACCGGGCGCTTTCTGGCCGCAGGCGATGCAGGCGCTGTTCCGTTACGCCATTCATCTGCATGGCCAGCGCCAGCAACTGCCAGCCGATCAATATTCCCACCAGGTTCAGCGGCTCGAGCTGCTGTGCGACTGGCTGCTCAGACGCTCCCTGCAGGAGCAAGCAGCCCGTTTGCAGCGCCGCTTCCGCAAACACCGCCATAGCTTGTTTGTCTTCCTGTATCGATCGGACGTTGAACCCACCAATAACCGCAGCGAGCGAGCCTTGCGTCCCTCTGTAATCCATC
>Ga0209254_10002363_pt1 | contig 17118 bp, 13 predicted proteins | sample FrelakmetDIP11DI_FD_187148 | JGI IMG/M metagenome (GOLD analysis project Ga0209254, IMG submission 187148) | Freshwater lake sediment microbial communities from the University of Notre Dame, USA, for methane emissions studies - DIP11 DI (SPAdes)... | ecosystem: Environmental > Aquatic >... | reverse complement strand
GGGGATGGGGTCGGCCTTGATGAGCCGGCAGGTCTTGATGACTATGGGCGTGAAAAGCAGGACGACGGTATCGTTCAGGATGATCGCCGAGAGCACTGCGGTGGCTATCATCACCAGCACCAGGAACTGGAACTGGTTCCTGGACCGGGATATGATGAGGAGCGACACCCACGTGAAGAAGCCGCAAACCTCCAGGCAGGCCACCAGGATCATCATTCCCAGGAGGAGGGCGAGGGTGTTCAGGTCGATGGCCTGGAGCGCCTCCTCAGGCCCGACTACACCGAAGATGATCATCAGGCCAGCGCCAAGCAAGGCCACCATCGGCCGCTCGACGTTGAACCAGCGGAAACGGCGGATGGAGATGAGGACGTAGGTGATAATGAAGATGGCCAGCGCCAAAAGCATCTCCGTGGACATCCCTCTCGACATGGGATGTTCGCGATATAGGCATTGCTTTGTGAAAAAAAGGACCAGACGTGGCAATTCCACCACCAGGTGCTGTCGACCGGGTGTTGGAGCGCAGCTGTTGGATCATCCCACGCCATCACATGATGCGGCACCTATCGCATTGAGATGGCGCGCCCATCAGAGCCCTGGGAAGCGGACTATCGGCTCCAGGACCACGGCCACCTCGAGGTTCTCGAAGCCAAGGGGCCGTATCCTCTTGTCCAGAATGTCCGTGAGGTCCTTGTTGCTCTTGGCCTTGACCCGCATGAGGATGCGCCTCTCCCCTGTCAGATGCATGATCTCGCTCACGTTCTCCAGGGAGAAGAGCGCGGTCATGGCCTCCGAGGAGCGCTCAGGGGCGATGTCCGCCGAGATATAGGCGTCCGCGCCCACGCCCAACTTGGCCTGGTCCACGATGGCCGAGTAGCCCAGGATGGTGCGGTCCTCCTCCATCTTCTTGATGCGGTCCCGGACGGTGGAAGGGGAACGCCCCAAGGCGGTCCCGAGCTCTTCGTAGGTGAGCTTCCCGTTCTTCTGGAGAAGTCTCAGTATCTCAGCGTCCAAGTCCTGCATGGCGCGTCGAATATTCCCTCGCCCCAATATCAATCATTCGTTCCTGGGAGCAGAGCTTGCCAAGTCCGGCGACCCGGCCAAGTACTTGAGCACGATGGCGCGGTGATCGAAGGCCATCTCAGGCAGGGCATCGGTCCGGGCCAGCTCGACGCCCTCCGCGTCATCCCCCGATCCGAGCTCCCCTCCCACCAGGTCCAGGACGAAGGCGACGGTGACGAAGTGCCCTCTCGGGTCGCGGTCCGGGCGGGAATAGACCCCGAGCAGACGGCGCACCCTCGTCTCCAGGCCGGTCTCCTCGCGCACCTCGCGCACCACCGCCTCCTCCACGGTCTCCCCGTACTCCACGATGCCGCCGGGGAGCGCCAGCCTGCCCTTGTAAGGCTCCCTCCCTCTCCGGACCATGACCAGCTTGCCTTCGACGAGGACGATGCCGTCCACCGTAAGCAAAGGGTTCTTGAAGCGATTCCGTACCTGCTCCTCGAGGAAGCGGGCGTGGTTCTCGTAGGTGTCCAGGAGGACCTCGCCCTCGCGGGTGAGGGCGCAAGCGCCCTGCTTATCGTATATAGCCAGCTCCTTTCCCGCCGCCATCTCCATGTCCCTCAGGCGCATGAGGACCTCTCCCTCATTGATCAGGAACGATTCGGCGATCGAGCCGATGGCGCCTCCTCCTCGGATCCGGGAGAGGAGCTCGGCCCCGGAACGGTCCAGCACCAGGACTTCATCCTCCTTCAATTGGAGTTCGTATTCCACCTGATAAGTCATATTCCGCCTCGGGCGAATATCATCCAGGCGCAGGGCTTTATACTTGCGGTCCTTCTACAAAGAACGTGGCGAGCCGGAAGAAAACCATACCGACCATCCTGAACAAGCAGGAGCTCCTGGACAAGGCGTTCGGGCGCTCGGTCAAGATCACCAAGCAGGGAGACGACCGCATGGATGGTAAGAAGAAGACGGCCGTCGCGCGCATCTCCGCCTCCGGCGACATCCTGCACGGCACGCTGATCAAGTACGTCAAGGCGTTCCCCAGCATGGAGAAGCGTGAGGACTTCATGATGGAGCTGATCGACGTCCTGGTGGGCCTCGACCACCTCAAGAAGTCGCTCAGCGCCATGTCCTGGGCGGCCGCCCGCTGCGCCTACCTTAGTAGGGAGTACGCCCGTCGCGCCAAGTTCAGCCAGTCCATGGACCAGCTGGAACGGACACGCAAGGAGTACTTCGGGCGCACCTCGTCCATCATCGACCAGATATCGGACGATATCGATTTCGTGGGCAAGGCCCGCGACGCCTTCAAGAAGATACCTGCCCTGGAGATGCAGCTCCCCACCGTGGTGGTGGCGGGCTTCCCCAACGTCGGCAAGAGCCAGCTGGTGGAGAAGATCTCCTCGGCCAAGCCCAAGATCGCCCCCTACCCTTTCACCACCCAGGGCATAAGCGTCGGTCACTTCCACTCCCGCTTCAGGAAGCTCCAGGTCATCGACACCCCGGGACTGCTGGACCGCGACTTCGAGGAGCGGAACGCCATCGAACGGCAGGCCGTCCTGGCCCTGAAGTACCTGGCGGACGTCATAGTCTTCGTCATCGACCCCTCCGAGACCTCCGGCTACAAGATGCAGGACCAGATGTCCCTGCTGGAGTCGACCAAGAAGGCCTTCCCCGGCATCACTTTCATAGAAATAGAGAACAAGTCCGACCTGAAGCGGTCGCGCTCCAAGCGCCTCAAGGTCTCGGCCCTCAACGGCGAGGGCATGGAAGAGCTCACCGCCCTCATCATCGAGGAGATGAAGAAGAGCCCCAAGTGGACGGACGAAGCTCAATTACCCCTTAAGCAATAATGTGCATGGCAGAGGAGGGACGGGATGGCCCAAGTGGCATGCAGCGAGAGGATGAGGTCCTACTTCGAATCATTGGTCAAGGAGGCCGACCGCTGCTATTCCGTGGCCCGCCGGGCTCGGGCCAGGGGCATGGACCCCGAGACCTTCGTGGAGATCCCGCAGGCGGAGGACCTGGCCTCCAGGGTGGAGAAGCTCCTCTCGGCCTGGAGCGTGGAGGGCGTGGCCGTCCGCATCCGGGAGATGAGCAAGGAGCACGACCGCGAGGAGGTCTCCCTGCTCCTGGCTAAGGAGATCGCCACCAAGCCCGCGAAGTCCAAGGAGGAGGCCATCGACCGTGCGGTGCGCGTCGGCCTGGCCGTGCTCACCGAGGGCATCCTGGTGGCCCCGCTGGAGGGCATCGCCGGCGTCAAGCTGGGCAAGAATGGCGACGGCACGAGCTATCTCTCCATCTCCTTCGCAGGGCCGATACGCTCGGCCGGGGGCACGGGCCAGGCCATGGCCGTGCTCATCGGCGACGTCGTCAGGCGCGAGCTCGGCATCGGGAGGTACATCCCCACCCATGGCGAGGTCGAGCGCTTCAAGGAGGAGATCCCGCTCTACAGGCAGGCGCAGCACCTGCAGTACACGCCCACCAACCGGGAGATCGAGCTCATCGCCAAGAACTGCCCGGTGTGCATCGATGGCGAGGCCACGGAGGACGTCGAGATCTCCGGCTACAGGGACCTGCCGCGCATCGAGACCAACCGCGTGCGGGGCGGTGCCTGCCTGGTAATCGCCGAGGGGCTGTGCCAGAAAGCGCCCAAGTTGGAGAAGCACGTCAAGAAGCTCAACATGGACGGCTGGCAGTTCATCTCCGAATATCTCGCCCTGAAGAAGAAGGACGCCACGGAGGAGGAGCTCAAGGTCAAGCCGGACTTCAGGTACCTGAAGGACCTGATCGCCGGGAGGCCGGTCCTCGGCCATCCGTCCAAGCCCGGGGGCCTGCGCCTGCGGTACGGCCGGGGAAGGACGACTGGCCTGGCGGCCATCGCCCTCAATCCGACCACCATGTACGCGGTGGACGAGTTCCTGGCCATCGGCACGCAGATCAAGATCGAGCGCCCCGGGAAGGCGGGCGCGGTCACTCCCTGCGATGAGATCGAGGGGCCGATCCTCCTGCTGACCAACGGTGACCTGGTGCAGGTCAACACCGTGGCGGAATTCCTGGAGGTCAAGCTCCGGGTGAAGGAGATCGTGGACCTGGGGGAGGTGCTCATCCCCTTCGGCGAGTTCGTGGAGAACAACCACGTCCTCGTACCCGCTGGCTACACCCTCGAGTGGTACAAGGTGGAGCTGAGGCGGGCGGCGGCCCAGCTCCCCGAGGACTGGAGCGACCCGGCGAGCTTCGAGAGGGCCATGGAGATCTCCAGGCAGTTCAGCGTCCCCCTGCACCCCAAGTTCAACCTCTTCTGGTACGACCTGCCGCTGGCGGAGCTGCAGAGGCTGAGGACGCACGTCCTGGCCAAGGGGCGCGTGGAGGACGGCCGCCTGATCATCACCGACTTCCAGGAGGTCAAGCTGACCCTGGAGAGCCTGGGGGCGCTCCACACGGTGAGGGCGGGGGAGCTGGTATTGGACGGTCATGCCCTCTCCCTCATGGCGGGCTTGGGCCTGAGGCCCGAGGACGGGAAGGCGGCGGAGAACGCGCCCCTCGAGGGCACGGACGTCATGGACGCGGTCTCCCACGCCATGGGCGTGAAGGTGCGTCCGAGGGCCGTGACGCGCATCGGGGCGCGCATGGCCCGCCCGGAGAAGGCCAAGGAGCGCAGGATGAAGCCGCCGCCGCACGTCCTCTTCCCCCTGGGCCTTAGCGGAGGCACGCAACGCCTGGTGAGCGAGGCCGTGAACGGTAAGGAGGTGGAGACGGACGTGGGCGTGCGCTCCTGCCCTGTCTGCGGCAAGACCACCTTCATGTGCAAGTGCGAATGCGGGTCCCACACCCTCCCCACGGACTCCCCCAACAAGCAGGTCATCGACATCGGGGAGGTGCTACGGAACGCCATGCGCAACCTCGGGGAGACGAACATCCCCGAGATCAAGGGCGTCCAGGGCATGATCTCCAAGAACAAGACCCCCGAGCCCATGGAGAAGGGCATCCTCCGCGCCAAGCACGGGATCTTCGTCTTCAAGGACGGCACCATCCGCTTCGACATGACGGACGTGCCAGTGACGCACTTCCGCCCCAAGGAGATCGGCCTGAGCGTGGAGAGGGCGCTCCAGCTCGGCTACGCCAAGGACTGGGAGGGCAGGGACCTGGTGGACGATGAGCAGATATGCGAGCTCAGGGTGCAGGACTACATCCCCTCGCGCTCCTGCGGCGACTACATGGTGAAGATCGCCCAGTTCATCGACGACATGCTGGAGCGATACTACGGCCTGCCTGCGTTCTACAAGGTGGAGACCAGGGACGACCTCATCGGGCACATGGTCATCGGCCTGGCACCGCACACCTCCGGCGGAGTGCTCTGCCGCCTGGCCGGCTATACGGACACGAACGCGGGCTACGGGCACCCCTTCTTCCATGCGGCCAAGCGTCGCAACGCCGACGGGGACGAGGACTCGGCCATACTGTTGATGGACGCCCTCATCAACTTCTCCCGCTCCTTCCTGCCTAAGACGCGAGGGGGCCTCATGGACGCCCCGCTGGTCCTGACGACCAGGCTAGACCCCAACGAGGTGGACAAGGAGGCGCACAACATCGACATGTCGCGCGAGTACCCCCTGGAGTTCTATCTCGCCACCCTAGAGCATAAGCACCCCCGGGAGGTGCAGGACATGATGGACATGGTCGGGGGGCGCCTGGGCTCCGTCCTGCAGTACGAGGGGTTCGGCTTCACCCACGATACGAGGGACATAGGCGAGGGGCCGAGGGACTCGGCCTACAAGCTCTTCGAGACGATGGAGGAGAAGCTGAACGCGCAGCTCTTCCTGGCCAAGAAGATCCGGGCGGTGGACGAGGTGGACGTGGTGTACCGCGTGGTCACGAAGCACCTCCTTCCAGACATGATCGGGAACTTGAAGAGCTTCAGCGGCCAGAAACTGCGCTGCACCAAGTGCAGCGCCTCCTACCGGCGCATCCCGCTGTCGGGCAAGTGCTACTGCGGCAACAACCTCACGCTCACGGTGCACCAGTCCTCGGTCAAGAAGTACCTGGAGATGACCAAGGACATCAGCGAGAGGTTCGCGATATCCCCGTACACCAGGCAGCGCATCGAGCTCATCGAGAAGTCCATTAACTCGCTCTTCGAGAACGACAAGGTCAAGAAGTGCAAGCTCTCGGACTTCATGTGATCCCCGCTTCATTTCATTCCGACTGGCCTTCTCACTTTCTACCAACCTCCTTGACATAATGCTCCAAGGCTCTCCTGCTCGTGTTCCACCCCTTACCTATCCTGACCGCAGGGAGCTCGCCCTGCCTCGCTCTCAAGGACAGGTACTTCGCCGAGTATGCGCTCTCCCCTTCGAGCTCGAGCAGCGGCATCAGCTCGTCCCTTTCAGTTCCAACATGGGATAGGAAATCAAGCAAAGAGCTGGCCATGATGACCATCAAGTAATCGGTCATGGGAAGAAGATCGCCCTGGTATCCTTTTTGAAAGGTGTCCAGATATTTCTTTCGGTCCACAGGTAGGACGCTCACAGGAGGCCAATTCTGCTTCATGAAATGCAGGTTTAGAAGCAGCCTTCCTACGCGTCCGTTTCCATCGCTGAACGGGTGTATGCATTCAAATCCATAATGCAACCACGCTCCGAGGGTGAAAACGTCCTCGCCCGTTAGGAAGCGGCGGTCATACTCCTGGATCAGCGCTTCCATCTTTGGCAACACCCTCTCTGGCCTTGGAGGTGCGATGGGCGCTCCGCGGATCATTACCTTGGTCCGTCTCCACTGCCCCGCGTCTGCCATCAATCCTTTGAAGACCTCCTCGTGCAGCTCCAGGATGGTGACGAGGTCGATGGCTCGAGCCCTGCGGTTGAGAAGATTCCTGAATGCCGATTCGTGTTGGATCGTCACCAGGATGTCGCCGATCGGCTTCTTTACCCCTTCTCGATCGATAATGACCCTATTCACCTCATCCTGGGTGAGCGTGTTGCCTTCGATGGCATTGGTACCATAGGTGTTCAGGGAGCTAGCTGCCCTCCAAACCTGGTCTGGGAACGTATCGAGCGCGCCTCGGCTCAATAATGCATTTCTCAGGCCATCTAATATGGTTTGTTTCATTTAATATTAAAAAAGCATACATAATATATATACATATATGCTATTTTCACAAATTCATAATAATAACATATGGAAGTCCGCCTCTATCTCGATAGCGCACCATTGAGAAGAGAGGGTGCGCGTGGACCGCACAGGCACTCGCCTTACCAGAGGTTCACCGAGGCTAGGGGCGCCTTGAAGAGGGGGCGCGGGACCTTGGCGCCTATTCCGTCAGGTACGAGGTGGAAATAGATGTCGAGCCCTTCATCAGCGATCTGCTGAGGTACCTGGACAGGTTCAAGGCGATGGGATGAGCTAGGCGCTTGAATCAATGATCGGAAGATAAATCTGAAGCCTGGATGGGAAGAATAGAATCGGTGTAAGGGGTTTCCAGGTCCTTTGGGATATGCGCCAGCTCAAGCCGTCTCGAGCTCGGAGACCAGCTCACGGAAGTCGTCGAACTTCTTCTCCAGGATGCCCAGGGCAATCTGCAGCGTCTCCGACGCGGTGAGCGAACCGTCGGTCTCGAAGACGAAGACGAACTTGCTGTCGTCCCCCGTGACGGTTATGGCCTTGGACTTGCAGGCCTTGATGCAGGAGAAGCACAGCATGCAGGCGTCCTCTTTGACCACCTTGATCTTGTGCCCCTCCTTGGCGAAGACCTTGCGCGGGCAGGCGGCGACGCACGTCGCCCCCTGGTCGCACTTCTTCTCGTCGATCTTCACCTTGGGCGCGTACTTGTAGCCCACTGCGGACGTCGCCTGCCACTTGGCATGCCTCTGTCCCGTCCCCAGCTCGGCGAAGGCGTAGGCCAGGATGGCCTGCCTCGGGCCCAGCCTGACGATGGGGATGAGCTCGTCCTTGACCTTGAGCGTCGGATCTCCCAGAGGCTCCAGGTCGCCGGAGTACACGTCGCACGGCCCCTTCTTGTCGATCTTGTACATGATGGTGCACAGGGGGCAGCCCTCGCCGCCGCATCCGCAGTCCTTCTTGTACACGTTCAACTTGGGGTCCGTGGGTATCGGGACCAGTCCCAGGCGGTGGGCGATGATCTCGTCGAAGAGGTAGGACACGGACTCGTACTCCTCGTTCTCGTCCTCTGCCCCGCCCTGTATCTGGCCCAGGTGGAACTCCACGGTCTCTATGGCCATCTTGGGTATCTCGGCGATCAGCGCGCGTCGAAGCGAGTTGGCGATCTCCGGGGTGGCGTTCGAAACGACGAACTTGGCCTTGGTGTCCGTCATCTCCAGGATTTTGATGTCCATTTACCCTACCTCTACACCCTTCTGCCCCTGCGTCCGCCCTTCTTCTTGGTGCCGTCGTGCGGGATCGGGGTCACGTCCTCGATCCGTCCGATCTTCAGGCCAGCACGCGCCAGCGCACGGATGGCCGCCTGAGCCCCAGGTCCGGGGGAGGTGGACTTGTTGCCGCCGGGTGCGCGCACCTTGACGTGGATGCCGTCGATGCCCTTCTCCTTGGCGATCTCCGCCACCCTCTCCGCCGCCCTCATGGCCGCGTAGGGAGAGGACTCGTCCTTGGCCTGCTTGACCACCATGCCGCCGGTGGCCTTGGTGATGGTCTCCGCACCAGTGATGTCGGTGAGGGTTATGATTATGTTGTTGTAGCTCGCGAAAACGTGAGCTATGCCCCATTTTCCCATGCTCACTCCTCCTTCGGTGCTTCAGGGAGGTCCTTGCTCACGACGACGTCCGCGACCTCCTTGACCTTCTCCACGGTCCTCTCGGCGCGGCGCGGGAACTTGGCCCCGCCCCTGCCTCCACGACCGCCGCGGCCTCCGCCGCGCTGCTCCTCCTCCCTCTCGCGCCTGGCCTCGCGGGCCAAGCGCCTGACGCGGCCCTCAGCGACCTTCGGGGCCTCCACGCGGTAGGGGTGCATCTCGTTGTTGAACGGGCTCGATCCCAGATAGGTGATCTTCTCTTCCTCTCCCCTCGCCATTAGGTAGCCAGGGATGGTGACCTTGCGGCCGTCCACGGCGATATGGCCGTGGAAGATCATCTGCCTGGCCTGGTTCGGCGATGTGGCCAGTCCCTTGCGGAACACCATGGTCTGCAGGCGGCGGTTGAGGAGCGTCTCCGTCCTCAGTCCTAGGACATCGTCCAGGGTAGCGCCTTCCATGGGCAGCATGCCCCTGGTGGCGCAGGCCCTGAGGAGGTTCTCCCTCTCGATCTTGGCCTGCCCCTCGCCCGTGCGGATGCGGGCCTGCAGGTCCCTGGACTGCTTCCTGTAGCTCCTGAGAATGGACTTGGCCTTCCAGAGTTCGCGCTTGTTCTTCAGCCCGAACTCCTTTACCAGGCTGTGCTCTTCCTTGATCCTCTCTCCCTGCCATGGGTGCGAGGGGGTATCGTAAGTCCGTCGGGGGAATTTGGGGTCACCCATTTCAACACCTACTTCTTAGCTGCCGGGGCTGCCGCTGCCGGCTTCGCGGCCGCTGCTGGCTTAGCGGCAGCGGCGGGCTTCTCTTCCTTCTTCTCGGCAGCTGGAGCAGGCGCGCCGCCGGCCGCCGCGGGGGCGGCTCCAGGCTGCAACTGCCTCTGCCTCATGACTCCTAGTGTGAGACCGGTCCTGCCGTTGGAACGGGTGCGCTGGCCGCGGACCTTCTGTCCGCCCTCGTGGCGCACTCCCTTGTAGCAGCGGATCATCTTCATGATGTTGATGTCGTCCTTCCGCCTCACTTCCAGGTCCACGCCCACGATGTGCATGTCCTCGCCTGTCTCGAAGTCCATCTGGCGGTTGACGGCCCATGCGGGCACGTACTCGCCGTAGGAGATGATGAGCTTCTCCAGCTCATCCACCTTAGCGTCATCGAGGTTGCCGATCTTCTCGGTCCTCATCACGTTGGCACGGTTGGCGATGATCTCCGCCACACGGGACCCAACGCCCTTGACGCTCTGGAGCCCGATGACCGTTGGCTTGTTGCCATCGATGTCGGTGTTAACCAGGCGAACTATGTATCTGAAATTCTCATCCTTCTTGGACTCGTCCTTCTTGGGCTCGACGCGGGCAGGCTTCTTCGCCTTCTCTTCCTTGTGGTCCTTATGCTCGCCCTTGTGCTCGCCACCTTTCTTGGACTCCTTCTTCTCGTCCTTAGGGTGGTCGCCCTTCTTGGTCTCGTCCTTCTTAGATACGCCTTCCTCGGCCAAGATTGTTCCTCCGCTCCATATGGATAGATAGCGTGTACTCTTGCAGAGCAGAGTCCCTTAAAACAAGTCATTATATAAGTCTTTCCGTGCACCAGCTACGCTAGGACCATGCATCCAGACCTAGCCGAGGCTACATCGGCCTCGCCCCGTCGGTGCGACAAGGGTCCACGGCTTGTCAGTGAGAGCCCAGAGCCTTCCTCGCCAGTTCAGGCGCCTGCGCCAAGGCCTGCGGGAGCTTCTCGGGGTCCCCGCCACCGCCTTGGGCGTACTCGGGCTTGCCGCCTCCTCCCCCGCCCACGAGCTTCATCATCTCCTTGAGCAGGGCGCGGCAATCGACTTTCAGGTCGGCAGAGCGGGAAACTAGTACTTTAGCGTTCTTGTCGGCGACTCCTATGATGACGAGCGTGCCCTCGTTGGCCGTGAGCGCCTTGGATATGGTCTCCGCGTCCTCTCCCTCGCGCGCCTGGTGCACGACTAGCCTGCCGCCTGCCAGGGGTACAGCGCTGGCAAGCAGCGAGCGCGCCACGTCCTGGTTGTGCTGGGTGAGGAGCTGCTCCACGCGCTTCCCCGACTCCCTCAGCTCCTGCTGCAGGCGCTCCGCCGAGTCCACTACCTTCTCCTGGGGCGCGTTGAGCCTCTCGGACAGCAACTCCACCATGTTCTTGTCGCGCTGCATGTCCTCCACGGCGGCCATGCCCGAGGAGTACTCGATGCGGACGATGCCATCCTGGATGCGCTTGGTCTTCCGGATCCGTATCGGCCCCACGAAGGAGGTCGTCTTGGCGTGCAGTCCGCCGCAGGCCTCGGCGTCCAAGCCCAGGATCTCGACCACGCGTATGACCTTGCCCGGGACGGCGCCTCCCTGGTACAGACGGTAGCCGTGCAACCGCTCCGCCTCGTCCCTCTGCATGAACTGGATGCGGACCTTGAGGTCCTCCAGGATGATGCGGTTGACCTCCCGCTCCAGCGCATCGCGCTGCTCGTTCGTGAGATTCTCGTAATGGGTGATGTCCAGGCGCCCCTCGGTCTCGGACTTGTGCGCCCCGGCCTGCCAGACATGGTTGCCCAGCATGCTCCTCGCCGCTCCGTTGATGATATGCGCGGAGGTGTGATGCCTCATCAGGCGGTGGCGCCGGTCCCGGTCCACCTTGCCCCTCATCACCTGCCCCTTCCTGGGCACCGGGCCATCGATGTAATGGAGCACGGAGGAGTTGACCTTGACCACCTTGAGGACCTTGTGCCCGTCGATGGTGCCCAGGTCCCACTCCTGCCCTCCGCCCTCGGGGTAGAAGGCCGTCTGGTCCAGGAGGATGCCCCCCTGGATGACGTCGACCACCTTTCCCTCGAACTCCAGCATGTCCACGTCCTCGTAGTAGAGGGCGCGGGTGGCGGGGAGGCCCTCGGGGAACTCCTCCTTCCGGACCTCCGCAGCCTCCGGCTTCTCGTGGCGCGCGGCGACCTGCTTGTAGAAGTCATCGGGCACCTCCACCGGAACGGAGGCGAACTCCTTGACCAGCTCCGGGTTCAGGCCGTGCGAGTCGTACAGCTCGATGAGCTTCTCGGTGGTGATCCTCTCCCCCTTCTTCAGGTCCTTGGTCATGCGGTCCACCAGCTGCTTGCCGCGGGCCAGCGTCTCGAAGTAACGGTCCTCCTCCACCTGGACTATGTTGAGGATGTCCTCCTTGTTCTCCTGGAGCTCGGGGAATATGGGTATGAAGAAGTCGATCTGCATGGCCACGATCTCCGCCAGGTGCACCTTGATGCCCAGCGAGCGGATGGAGCGCAGGGCACGGCGCACCAGCATGCGGGCGAAGTAGCCCTCGCGCACGTTGGACGGCACCACGCCGTCGTTGAGCAGGATGGCCAGCGCCCGGGAGTGGTCGCAGATGACGTAGATGTCCTCCAGGGGGGAGACGATGCCCATCAGCTCCTCGTAGGAGACGCCCATCCTGGCCGCGGTCTGCTCCCGGATGCGGCGCACGTCGGCGGCGGTCTTGGCGTTGGTCATGCCCGCCACCTTGGAGTACTCCTCCTGCACCGTGCGGTTCATCTTCACACCGGCCAGCTGCTTCAGCTGCTCCACCACCGGACCGAACACCGCCTCGTAGGCGGAAGGCGTGCCCTGGGACACCCAGGTCATGCGCTCCATGCCGTAGCCGGTATCCACCACGGTCATGGACATGGGCTGCATGCCCTCCGGCCCGGTCCTGTACATCATGAACACCAGGGTGGCGACCTCCACCCCGTCGATTATGACCTCCACGCACGGTCCGGCGTTGCCGCCGCCCTCCCACCACTCCTCGATGTAGCGGATGCGCGCAGGGTCCACGCCCAGGCGCGCGGTGAAGAACTTATGGCACAGGGACACGGTCCCGTCCTTGAAGTAGATCTCCTTGCCCTTCTTGTTGAAGACATGGTGGGCGGCCATCTCGAAGAAGGTGAAGTGGCGCCCGGTCTTCCCCACGTTGTCGATGTCGTTGAAGCGGACGCAGGTCTGCGATATGGTCAGGGGATTGCCCGGAGGCTCGATGACCTCGTTCAGGACCCAGGGCTGGAAGTCGTATATCGAGGCCTGGGTGAAGAACACGTCGTCGCGCCAGCGCGCCACGATGGGGTAGCGGTTGACGCGCTTGTGCCCCTCGGACTCGAAGAAGGAGAGGTACTCCTCGCGCATCTCGTGCAATGACAGCGGCCTCTTGCAGGGCGAGTTGCCGATGAAGGTGTACTCCTCGCACGGAGGCTCCCCACAGGTCTCCCACGCGCCCAGCGTCCAATAGTATCGCCCGCACTTGGGGCATTGGTGCCGCTGGAACTTGTTCTCGAGGAAGAACTCGAGCTCGAACTCCTTGGGGTCCGGTCCGTTCATAGGGCCGCAAATGAGGGCGTGCTTATATGAACCTTTCCCGATGCGGATTGGCATATCTGGACGTACTTTTTTTTCGGGGTCAGAGGAGGTTGGTGTTCTCCGAATAGTCGATGGGGACGTCGATCACTGCCAGCTCCTCGTCCTCGAGGGAGGAGGTTAGCACCTGCCCCAACTCCCTCGCCGTGCTGACGCGATAGCCCTTCGCCCCGAAGGACTCGGCGAACTTGACGAAGTCCGGGTTGCCGAAGTCCGCGCCATGGTATCGCCCGTAGGCCTTGCGATGCTTGTACTTGATCAATCCGAGGCCAGAGTCGTTGAATATCACAGTGGCGAAGTTGGTCCTCAAGCGCTTGGCAGTCTCCAGGTCCGCCGCGGTCATCATGAAGCCCCCGTCCCCGCAGACCGCGACCACCTTCCTCTCGGGCCGGACGAGCTTGGCGCCGATGGCGGTCGGGACGCCGATTCCCATGGGTATCAGGCCGTTGCTGAGCAGGAGGGTGTTCTCCTTATAGACGGGGTACATCTTCGCCATCCAGATGAGATGGGCTCCCACGTCGCAGGCGCAGATGTCCTCCCTTCCCAAAGCCCCGCGTATGGCCTTGACCGCCAGCTGGGGCCTTACCGGCGTGGTGTCCGGGGGACATCCGTTCAGGCATTGGTCCAGGCTCTCGCGGTGGCCGGCCGCCCAGTTCGCCTTCCTCGCCGCGCCAGTGGTGAGTTTCGACAGGACCTCGCCTATCTGGCCCACGAGCTGCACGTCCACGTCCAGATGGGGGACGGCGTCGGTGGGGGCGGGATCGATCACCACGATCTGCTTGCTGCCCCCGATGTTCCAGAAGACCGGAAGGAACTCGGGCAGGTCGTAGCCGATCAATACCACGGTGTCCATCTCCTCGAACAGCTGGCGCACGGTGTCCTTGGTCCTCAGCCCGACCGTGTTCAAGGAGAGGTCGTCGTCATACGGCATTATGCCGGACCCGTGCCAGGTATGAGCCACTGGGATGCCCCAGGCGCGGCTGAAGGCCCTGAGCTCCTCGGTGGCCTTAGCGCGGATGACGCCCGGTCCGGCCAGGACCATCGGCCGACGGGCCTCCTGGAGCATGGACATGACCTTTCTCACCGAGGAGGGGTCGCAGCCTATGTGGTGCGTCGCCCCCATCTTCAGGGGCCGGCCCTCCGCCTGCATCTTCATGACGTCCTCGGGGAGCTCCATCAGCACCGGGCCAGGCTTCTCCATGCTGGCCACGTGGAAGGCCCGCCTCACCTGGGCCGGTATGCGCAGGGGGGAGCGGACGCTGAAGCTCTCCTTGGTCACTGGCCGATAGAGCTGGACCAGGTCCAGGTACTGCTTGCGCGGGGCGAATGCCTGGTCCGCGCCCACCTGTCCTGTTATGGCCACCAGGGGCACGTAGGAAAGGAAGGCCTCCGCCACGCCCGTAACCATGTTGGTCGCGCCCGGTCCCAGGGTGGAGAGGCAGACATGCGGTCTCCCGGTCAAGCGGCCGCAGGCGATGGCGATGAACGCGGCCGAGTTCTCGTTCCTGGTAAGGACGAATTCGATGCTCGAGTCCTTGAGCGAGTCCATGACGTCCAGGTTCTCCTCGCCTGGGATTCCGAAGATGCGCTCCACGCCCTCGGCCTCGAGGCATCTGACAAGGAGGTCGGAGGCGCGCATGTTATCACTCGAAAATCTCCGCCCTCTTCTTGTAGAGGTTGTCCGAGGCTTCCCGCACCGCGCTCTCCACCTCGCCCTTCAAGGCATAGGCGGCGATGCCGTTCTGCTTCAGCAGGTCCACCGCGCGGTCGCTGAACTCCGTGGCCACGACCGCATCGTAGCCGCGCAGGGTGATGGCCATGTTCTCCAGCTTCGCCTTGTGTGCCTTGCCGAAGACCGGCTCGTCGAGCTTCGCGTCCACCTGCACTTGGCCCAGCTGCACGATGTTCCCCTCCTCCACCAGGAAGGCATAGAACCGCTCTGTCTGGCCATACCCGAGGTCGACGTTGCGGCCATCGCTGGAGGCGACCGCCACCTTGTGCTTGGTCTTGCCCTCGATCTCGATGGCGATGGGGCCGCCCTCCTTCGTCTCCTCGCCGCAGGTGAAGTGCGCGAACTCCGCGGAGCGGTCCTCGTCAAGCAAACCGACGGCATCGGCGCGGCATTGGCGGCAATGGCGCATCTGCTTGATCTTCGGCTCGCAGATGTCCTGCAGGGCCTTGCGCTCGTTGGGCGTGGGCGCCCTCATCTTGGCGAAGGGCGTCCCGGGCACCGGGATCATAGGAAGGATGTTCACGATGTAGGCGCCCAGCTCCTTGACCTTCTTGGCCACCGCGGGAATGTGGTCGGAGTTCACCTCTGGCACCATGACGGTGTTGACCTTGACGAGCATCCCCGCCTCCGCGGCCAGGCGCACTCCCTCCAGCTGGCTCTCCACCATCCTCCGACCAGCTTCCGTTCCGCGCAGCACCTTGCCCTCCCAGACCACGAACTGGTACATCCTGCCCGCGATCTCCGGGTCGATGGCGTTGATGGTGACGGTGACGAACTTGACCCCGAGCGCCTTCAATCGCCCAACGTTCTTGGGAAGGTTCAGGCCGTTGGTGCTCAGGCACAGGGTCATCTCCGGGAAGGCCTTCCCCACAAGCTCCAGCGTCTTGAAGGTGTTCTCGTTGGCCAACGGGTCCCCTGGCCCGGCGATGCCGATGACGCTGAGGTTAGGGACCTTCTCTCGGACGTAGCGGATCTTAGCTACCGCGCCTTCGGGCGTGAGCACCTCGCTGGTGACCCCGGGACGCGACTCGTTGGTGCAATCGTACTTGCGGTTGCAGTAGTTGCATTGGACGTTGCATGCTGGGGCGACTGGAACATGCATGCGGGCGAAGCTCTTGCACGCCTTCTCGTTGTAACAGGGATGCGTATCCAGGAGCTTCTGCAGCTCCGGCCCGACCTCATCGCTCATCTTTGATTTCACTCTCTCTAATCCTCACTCAGCTCCCCACATAATTAAAATGGAGCGTATTTTAGCTTCCCCCCCGGCGTTCTTTCTTAGACGGTCCTCGTAGGATGCTAGGTTTCTTCGACAGTTTGATGTATTCCGAGATGGGAATGAGCTCCTCGGATGTTCGATGAGTCCAGCCTCCAGAGGTTCATCATAGTGATGAACAGTCACCTTCCGGCCAAGAAGCGCTCGCTTATCGAGCTCCTGTTGGAGAAGGATCCCTGCTACGATGGCAAGGACGGTCACAGATATCACCTGGAGAGGGAGGAGCTGGAGTATCTCTCGTCGCTCATGGATCCGATGGAGAGGTCGAAATTGCGCCTCCCCATTCTCATCATGACGGACACTGGGAGCGAGAGCGGGGCCTGGAAGGTGATGGGAAGGATCGAGGCCAAGGTCATCGCCAAGGTCCTCGGGCGCGATCTGGACACGGAGGACATGGTGCGATTCTACTACCCCCACCTGCACGAGCTTCGCAAGAAGCTCCCCACGACGACCTCGGTGATGTACATGCCATAGGCGCCCTAGGCAATTTCGGGTACCTCCAGGCCGTTATCTTGAACGCCCTCATAGGAATGAGCATGCCTCGCTCCGGGGTCTCCGAGCTACCGTTGCATGGAGGGGACGCGCCTCGTTGGCTCTTCGCCCGGATGGTCAAGCTGGCCTCGGCCATCACCGAGATCGTCATCGATGATTGCGCTCCGGGAGAGCTGATCTTGGGCAGAAGGAGAAGCTAGAGGTGGTGCAGAGGCTGCGCCGCTTCGTTCCACCTGATATTCGGAATTGAACATGAGAATTAAATTCAGAGCATTCGCTCGCAATCTGGACGTTTCAGAAATAAGGAATTATGTTGGAAGGATAGGATCACACGCAACCTGTATGACGGTTAAGCTTTTTAGGCGTAACCGGAATTGCGAAGCCGACAATGCGGCAAGTACAACTTTAGTAACCGACGGGCTGAACACCTCGGCGAACCTCGATGCTTACACCCCGGTCCTATCAAACTCGT
>Ga0209254_10002362_pt1 | contig 17122 bp, 15 predicted proteins | sample FrelakmetDIP11DI_FD_187148 | JGI IMG/M metagenome (GOLD analysis project Ga0209254, IMG submission 187148) | Freshwater lake sediment microbial communities from the University of Notre Dame, USA, for methane emissions studies - DIP11 DI (SPAdes)... | ecosystem: Environmental > Aquatic >... | reverse complement strand
CGAAACCTTCCCACACCCGCAGCAGAAACGCTTCCCGCTGACGCGCCGGCAAATCCGCAACTGCGGCTTCGAGGCGCTGCGTGGTGCGATCGAGTTGTGCACGAAACTCCGGTTCCGCACCGCGGCCGTCCGCGATCTGATCCATCGGATCGACATCGTCCTGTGAATCGCGCCGCCCGCCGAACAACGCAAAAATCCCGTTGCGCACCGCCCGGCGCCGATGCACGTCGGTGATTCGATTGCGCAGGATCCGGAAAAACAGCGGCGCCCATTCGGCCTCCGGTTTCGTCGCATACTTTCGCGCCAACGTCAGCATCGTGTCCTGCACGATGTCCATCGCCTCGTCGATGTCGCCAACGGCGTAACGGGCCATACGAAAGGCCCGTTGTTCCACCCCGGCGAGAAAGCTGTTCAATGCCGCGGCATTGTCCATCGAGAACGACCGTATGCGTCGAGATCGCCGGGGGGACCGCCCCCCGGCAGCGTTGTCGGATCATGGCGCTCGGAACTCAAAACTCGCCCGTGGCGTCGCAAGCTCCAGCGTGCCCGCATTGTAGCGCCCGTTCGCGTGGATCTGGGCGAGCCGGTTACCGGCAGCCAGCTGATCCGAGAGTTCACGCGTCAGCTCGGCGAAGTCGCGGAAAAGCTGCACGCCGCCACGGCCACGAACCGCCACCATGTAGATCCCACGCACGTCATCCGGTGCGATCAGCGCAATACGATCGTCCGAACCTGGTACGCCGCGAGGGGTTCCGAGAATCTGCAGCGTATGGCGCGCCGTTGCCAGATCAACGTCGATTCGATCGGCCGACACGCTGTAAAACGGGTGCTCCGACCCGCCAACCGCTCGCCAGTTCACCCACAACAACGCTCCATTGACCTGAGTATTGACGTCGATCACCGTACGCGCATCAAAATCCGGTGGCGCCGCGCCGAACGCGTGAACCGATCCTCGCACCCTAACCAGGTCGTTAGGAGAAACCGCCGGCAGCGCAAGCGCGCCGGCGTCGATCCTGTAGCGCGTTGGATCCGCGTCCGTCGCAGCGCTCGTTCCGGTACCAAGGAAATCAAACGCGCCGGGGCGCAAGCCGCCCAGTTCAATCAGATTAACGATCAGCGGATTCACCTGTACGACGGTGCCCCCAAGTCCGCTGATCTCCAGGCGCACTCGGCCGCCAGTCGCGTCGAGCGTAGTCGCACCCGCCATCGCACCGAAGGCCACGATACGCTGGCCGATCGAAATCGCCCCTTTGTTCAACGTGCCGGGTTCGCCGTCGAGCGCAGTCACACGCGTGTCGTCACCGATCAGCACCGTGAACAATCCACGAAACGCGGCGGTGCCATTGGCGAAATCGACGTTCGCGCCGCTTACGGACAGCGTATCCGCGCGGCGCGCGGTCACCACACCGGTCACGACATCGCCGCGTGCCCACGGCACGCTGCTGCCCGCCAGCACCGTCGCGGCGGTGAGTGTACGATCCGTGATCGTGCCCTGCGCAATCACCGGCGTATCGATCGCAAGCGCCTGCATCGCGGTGAGCCCACCCGCGCCGACCAGTGGCTCGCCATCGATCTCCCAGTGCGTCTGATCATTCGTCAAAATCGTCAATCGACCGAACTCGCCCTGGCGCACGTGGAACGGCCGCACCTTCAGCGTCACGCTTGCGGCGGCCGGGTCCACGGACGCGAGCACGCCGCGGACACGATGCGCGCGGTCGAGTTCGAGCTGCGGAACTACCGACAGGAACGGTTGCACCGTCACCGTCGCCGGGTTGCCAGCCAGGTCGATGGCGTTAGAAGCGTCCAGGTCGAAATCGAGCGTTACAACTGCCGGAATTCCCCTAACAATTCGAACCGGTTCGGTGTCCGGCAGTTGGATCTCAACCGACACGGTCGACAGCGGCTTACGGTCCTTGTCGACCGCAACAACCGCTACCGCCACACCGGCGTCATCCTGCACGAGGATCTGTGCGTTGGTGAAATCGAGGTTGACGATGACCCGCGTATAGGTGCCCGACGGCACTGTCGCGACCGTGAAGAATTCGGTCAGCTCGACAAGCTGTGCAAAATCGATCCGGGTCGACAACGGAATGGTCTCAACAACATCGCCATTTGCCCGTTCAAAGCGCAGCGATGTGACATCGACCGTATAGCTCAGAAAGTCGCCCGCGGCATCCCGGATACCGACCAACAACTGGCCATCGCTCGCGGCCGCCACCGGCGCGGCGGCACTGCTCCCGGTGCCCCCTCCGCACGCCTGCAGCAGCAACGACATCGCCACCAGAACGATGCCGCAAGACTGCCTGACGGGGTTCGATCGGCGGCTCGGACTGAATCGGTACTTCATGACAGTCTCCACGCTGGGTTGTTCACATCGGGTATCAACGCGCGCGCGGCCAAAGCGTTGACTGCGAAGGCAACAGAACGGGGGTTTTGGCGGCCAGAACGACGCTGAGCGCTGCTAGGTAATCGATTCGAGCGAAGTCGGTCGGGGCACTCGCGGCCCTGCCTCAGCCGATCCGTGCAGACTGACCTCCATCAACCGCAAGGCAAACCCCGGTGATGAAACGCGCCTCGTCGCTGGCTAGAAACAACGCCGCATTGGCCACGTCCCAACCGGTTCCCATGGTCCGACCCAGCGGCACTTGCGCGTCACGCGCAGCGATCAGCTCTTCGCGATCACGCCCCGCAGAGACATAACCTTCGATCGCCATCGGTGTATTCATCAGTCCGGGCATGATCACGTTGGCGCGGATGTTGTACTCGCCATTGCCGATCGCCAACGACTGGGTAAAGGCGTTGACCGCCGCTTTCGAGGTTTTGTACGCGATGATTCCGACCGAACACACCGCAGCAATCGACGAAATATTGATGATCACTCCGCCGCGCTGTGCGCGCATCACCGGCAGCACATGTTTACACGTGAACATCACGCTCTTCAGGTTCGTCGTGTGGATGCGGTCCCAGATCTCTTCGGTCATGCTGGTCGGGCCGCGGTCGCCGGCACCGATGCCGACGTTGTTGTGCAGAATATCGATCCGCCCCAACAGTTTTGTGCAGGCGTCTACCATGCCGACGCACGCCGCTTCGGAGGTGACGTCGGCCTCATGGGCAACACCATTGCCGCCCTGCTCGATGACCATTGCGAGCGTCTCCTCGGCTGACTTCAGCCGTCGATCGACGAGGAACACCGACGCGCCTTCCTGCGCAAATCGCAGCGCGGTCGCCCGCCCATTGCCGATTGTGGTACCCGGCGTCTGGCCTGCACCGACGATCAGTGCAATTTTGCCTTCGAGACGTCCTGACATCGTGCTCACCTGCCGGTTAGATGTCGAAACCGGGCAGCCCCGGATCCGCTTGTACACCAAAACTGTTCAGCGCCATCGACACCAGGTTGTACTGGCCGATGGTGAACACGATGTCCATCAGCTGCTGGGTATTGAAGTGTTTTGCGAGCCCGTGCCACGTTGCATCGCTGACGTGCGCATCGGCATGCAGCTCATCGGTCGCCTTCAGCAGCAGCCGATCCGCTTCGCTCCAGCCCTTCGCGTCGGCGCCGGCCTGGATTCGGCGGATCTCGTCGTCCGTCATCTTGGCGCGGCGCGCGATCAGCACGTGCTGGCCCCACTCATAGCCGGATCTGCACAGATACCCGATGCGCAGAATGATCAGTTCGCGCTCACGCACGGGCAACGTCGACTTGCCGAGGATGTGGTTCGCAAACACCATCCAGCGTTTCATCAGTCCCGAATGGTTCGCCAGGGTCTTGAAGATATTCAACGGCTCGCCGTCGACTCGGCCCATGATTTCCTTTGCCGTGGCGTCCCACTGAGCCGTTTGCAACGGTTCTATTCGAGGTTTAGACACACGCATGTAGAGGCTCTCCGTCCGCGACCGTTGGGGGTCCGGTACTATATCACCCGATCTTTATCAGCCGGGGACCACCATGACCGTTCGCTTCGACACCGACGCCCGCTGCGCGATCATCACGATCGATCGCCCCGAAGTTCGCAATGCGGTCGATGGACCCACCGCGCGACTGCTCGCGGATGCGTTTCGCCGCTTCGACGCCGACGTCGATCTTGATGTCGCGATTCTGACCGGCGCCGCGAATACGTTCTGCGCCGGTGCCGATCTGAAAGCCGTGTCGACCGGTGCCGGTAATCGCGTCGGCCTCGACGGCGACGGCCCGATGGGACCGACGCGGATGTTGCTCGGTAAACCGGTGCTGGCCGCGGTCGAAGGCCACGCAGTCGCCGGTGGACTGGAACTCGCGTTGTGGTGTGATCTACGCGTCGCCGCGACCGACGCGGTTTTCGGCGTGTACTGCCGCCGCTGGGGCGTCCCGTTGGTAGATGGCGGCACGATCCGATTGCCGCGGCTCATCGGCCACAGCCATGCCCTCGACCTGATTCTCACCGGGCGCGGCGTATCCGGCGATGAGGCGAAGTCGATGGGTCTGGTGAATCGGCTGACACCGCCGGGTCAGGCGCTGGCCGGTGCGCTGGAACTCGCGCGACAACTGAGTCGTTTCCCGCAGCAATGTCTGCGCGGCGATCGCCTGTCGTCGTACCGCCAGTGGGATCTCGATCTCGACGGCGCGCTGCGTGAAGAAACCTGGCTCGGCCGCGAGGTCATCCGTTCGGGCGAGACCGTTGCCGGCGCGAACCGGTTCGCCAGCGGCGCGGGTCGGCACGGCGATTTCGAAAAGATCTGACGCGCGCGCGCCTGCGATCTGTGACCGCATGCATCCCGCGCGGATCACATCAGGATCGGGGTGGGGACACCCCTCCTACAAGCTCGCAACATCTCCTGCAGCAGGGGTGTCCTCACCCCGATCATCGCCTGACGGGGCGATCGATCTAACGATCCAACAGCGGCGCTACTTCTGCGACGGTCGCGCGCACATCCCCGAGCAGCCACTTCGCAATCGCGCGCTCGCGGTCACGGTCGGTTCGTGTCAGCGGCCCGCGCGCGTACAGCCCATGGTCGAGCGCCAGCCGCGCCCACAACACCCGCCGCGCATCACCCCGACGCCGCGCGGTCTCGCACCCTTCCCACGCAAGCAGGATCGCGCTGCTCGCGTGATACAGCGCAGTCACCGCTTGGCGCACCCACAGTTCATCCGGCGCGTCCGCCGCTTCGGCGAGTTCGATTGCATCGTGCAAGCCGGTACGCAGCTCATCGATGAACGCGACCGGTAAACCGCTGCACAGTTCGAGACGATTCAGCAACGCCGCCTGATACGCTTCCTGACAGCCGTTACGCCCAATCGCCCTGCGGATCGCGTCGATGCCGACGATGTTCGAGGTGCCTTCCCAGATCGAACCGAGGTGCGCGTCGCGCAATAACCGCGGATTCACGAAATCTTCGACGTAGCCGCAGCCGCCGCGTACTTCCATCGCGTCCCCGGTGACGCGCCGCGCGTCGCGGGTCGCGCGAAGCTTCAGCACCGGGGTTGCGAGCCGCAACACGGCGCGCGCTTCATTCGCGTGGCCGCGGCCCGGATACTCGGCTTCGTCCAGCGCATCCGCCGTAAAGAAGCTCATGCTCAATGCCTGCTCGCTCGGCAGCTGAATCTTCAGCAACTGCCGCTGCGCGAGCGGCAACTCGAGCAGCCGCGAGCCGAATACCTGCCGGTGCCGGTACACCTGCCAGGCATCATGCACGGCGCGTCGCATCAACGCGGTCGACTTCACGCCATTGGACAGCCGCGACCAGTTGATCATCTCGGCCATCTGTTTGAATCCCGCGTCGAGATGACCCAACGGATACGCAATGGCGCCGTCGAGCGACACCTCGCCGCTCGCCATCGACCGGGTGCCGAGTTTGTCCTTCAAGCGAACGATCCGGTAACGATTCGGCGAGCCGTCCGCCAGCATCCGCGGCATCACGAACAGCCCCAGACCACGCGTCCCTTCCGGTGCGCCATCGGGTCGAGCCAACAGCGTCACGACAGCCGCGTCGGCATTCGAGCAGAACCACTTTTCGCCGTGAATGCGCCATTCGCCGCCGCCGGTGCGGGTCGCCCGGCTGATGAGTTGCCCCACATCCGAGCCGCCCTCCTGCTCGGTCATGAATTGGGCACCCTGCCATAGCTGGGTCATGTCTTGACTCAACATCCGCGGCAGGAAGCGTGCCTTGATCGCATCGTCGCCGAAACGGCTGATCAGATGCGCCGCCGAATCCGTGACGTTGATCGGACAGCCCAGCCCGAATTCAGCTTCGTTGAACAACAATGTGAATGCGTGTTTGGCCACCGCCGGCAGCGGCTTCGGCCAACCGAGGATCGGCCGGTGGCTCATCGCGTGGATGCCGAACTCACCGTAGGCCACCGTTTCGAGCCGCCGATACGCAGGGTGATATTCGATCCACTGCCGATCCCGACCAAAACGATCGCGCTGATGCAGCACCGGAGGGTGCCGGTCAGCGAGTGCCGCGCACTCGTCGAGTTCACCGGCGGCGAGTGCACCGAGGCGATCGAGGTGCGGTTCCAGATGCGTCCGAAGGTCGTCCGCCAGATACAGCGCCAGCAGATCCCGCAACGCTTCATCGGCGCGGTAGAAGTTCATGCCGCGGGTATCCGGCGCGATCACCGATGCATCGATGCCACCCGGCGTGCGTGGTGCCGTCACGGCACGCCTCCGTCGTTCGAGCGTGCATCCAGGCCGCGCTCACGCAACGCCGACACGACCTGATCTTCCTGCTCCTCGCCGCGCATCTGCAGTACCAGATCGACGACGACGGCCCGAACCGACGAGCCGCCAAAGGCGCGCTGGTGGGCGATTTCGATGATGTTGCTGTCGAGTTCGCCGAGCAGCTGGGTCAAAGAGCCGAGCGCACCGGGGACATCGTCGATCTCGACGCGCAACCGCACCAGACGATGGCTGCGCACGAGGCCGCGCTGCAACAGCGACGACAGGATCATCATGTCGATGTTGCCGCCACAGAGCGGTATGCCCACGCGGCGGCTACGAAAACGATCGGGATGGCGCAATACAGCCGCGAGTCCGGCGGCGCCCGCGCCTTCGACGACGGTCTTTTCGATTTCGAGCAGATTGAAGACCGCGCGCTCGATGTATTCCTCATCGACCAGCACGACGTCGTCGACATGATGACGGATCAGCTCCATCGTCAATGCACCCGGCGACTTCACGGCGATGCCTTCGGCAACGGTGCCGCCACCCGGTACGGGCGCATCGATGCGATGAAACGCGTTGTACGCCGCCGGGTAACGCTCCGTCTGAACGCCGATGATCTCGAGCCGCGGATTCAGTGCCTTCGCACCGATCGCCACACCCGAGATCAGGCCACCGCCGCCGATCGGCACCACGAGCACCTCCAGATCAGGCGCCTGCATCAACATCTCGAGCCCGAGCGTGCCCTGCCCCGCAATCACCGCGGGATCATCGAACGGATGTACCAGCGTCAGGTTTCGTCGACGGCCTTCTTCGAGCGCAAAAGTGCGTGCTTCATCGAACTGGCTGCCGTGCAGAATGATCTCGGCATCGAATACCCGCGTCTGCTCGACCTTCGCATTCGGCGTCGTGCGCGGCATGACGATACAGGTGGGGATGCCCAGTCGCCGACCGTGATACGCCACCGCCTGCGCATGATTGCCGGCGGACATCGCGATCACGCCGCGACGGCGTTCGTCCGGCGTCAGATCGAGCAGGCGGTTGAGCGCGCCGCGCTCTTTGAATGACGCGGTGAACTGGTGGTTTTCGAACTTCAGATAGATCTGCGCGCCGGTCAACGCCGATAGCGTCTTCGAGTGTTCGAGCGGCGTCAGCACGATTTCGGAACCGATGCGTTGCTGTGCGCGCTTGATATCGGCCACGGTGACGGTCATGGGTTGATAAATCGCTGATCGAACGACGCGTCAGTATACGCGCGCCGATGCGACGCAACCCCCTGACCGTCCATCGCAGCCAATCCGGCAACACTGCGACAATGGCGGTTGCGGCGCGCGACGGCGCGCTCGAACCAATGACCGAGCACATCGAGGTGCAGTTCCTGCGCGCGGATTCCGCTGACACTGACGATCTTCTATGGGCGCACGGGGTACTGCTCGGCACCGTCGGTCGTCCAGCGTGCGTTCATCGACGTCGCTGCTGGTGGTCGTGCGTTCAAACTCGGAATCGTTGCAGGCGAAGTGTTTCACGCAACACGCGATCCCATGGCTCTGCACACGACTGATCAGCGCGTGCGCGATCTCGGCGCTCAGATACGGATCCTCCGAGTGACATTCGAAATTCCGGCCGGCGAGCGGCGATCGATGGATATTCGCCGTCGGCCCCAGCAGCGCTTCGATTCGAGCTTCAAGTTGCACCGCTGGCATCAGCTACCCTCCTATCGACTGGCGATGTCAGACGCGAGCTGGCCAGCATTCGCGTGACCCACACATAGCTCGCCCCGGCGACCAGAACGGTGGCGACAGCGCCGGCTCCGAATACACCCCGATAGCCGAACAGCGCGTCGCCGAGCAACGCGAGCGGTACGTAAATCACCACCATCCGCGCGATGCTGAGGATCAGCGACGGCAACGGCCGGCCCAACGCAACAAAGCAGCTCCCGGCGACCATCGACACCCCCATCGTCGAATAGCTCAACGACACGATCAGCAGATATTGATAGGTCGCTTCGATTACATCCGGATCATTATTGATCAGCCCGACGATCTCGCGGCCGAAGCTCGCCAATACCACAAACACGAAGAGGCCCCACGCAAACGAGAACCGATAGCCGAGCCGCATCGCTATGTCGATGCGTGTGTACTGCCGAGCACCCCAGTTCTGCCCGATCATCGGTGCGATGCTCGACGCCAGTGCCATCAGGATCATCAGCGCGAGTGACTCGATGCGGACCGCCACACCCAATCCGGCAACCACCGCGTGACCGTATTTTGCAAGCAGTCCGAACACCACACCCATCGACACCGGGCCGATCAGGTTGGTCATGATCGACGGCACACCGATTCGCAACACTTCATTCCAGGAAACCCATACTTCGCGCCAATGCCCCAACGGCTGGATCATGCCGCGCCGAGCTAAAACGTAGCACGTCGCAACCAGCGTCAACGACCGCGACACGACAAACGCCCAAGCCGATCCCGTATAGCCCATACCATCATGTATGCCGGGTATGCCGAAGATCAGCGCCGGCGCCAGCATCACCTGCATCGCCGCACCGCCCATCATCAGGGTGCCCGGCACACGCGCATTACCCAGCGCTCGTAGCATCGACATGGCTACCATCGGCAGCGCAAACAACGGCAAGCCGATGAACCAGATGTTCATATACGCAGTGACCATCGGCAGGATCACCTCGTCGGCTCCGATCATACGAAACAGCGGCGCGGCGAAGATGCGCCCGCCGACGGCCAGCAGCACGACCAGGATCAGCACCAGCAGCAGCGTGTGCGTCCCGAGCACATACGCCCGGGATCGGTCGCCCTGTCCGAGCGTGCGCGACATGATCGATGTCGCACCAACCCCCAGGCCCATCGACACCGACGACAACCCCATCACAATCGGGAATGAAAAGCTGACCGCCGCGAGTTCCTGGGTGCCGATCCAGCCGATGTAAATGGTGTCGATCATCGACGCAAGAATCATGGACGAGATGCCGAGGAACATCGGCAGAGTCAGTCGCAGCAGGTGACGTCCGACCGAGCCGGTGGTGAGGTCTTCCGATGCGCGCACACAAAATTCCGTTCGACGGCGAATCGGTTATTCTAACGACCCCCGCCTTTGTTGATACCACCGTGACCATGGAAGTATCCGGTATGGCCGGCTCTATTGCCCGAATCGCGCACTCGATTGACGAGGTTTCCGCGACGGCGTGGAATGCGTGTGCCAACCCGGGCGGCCCGATACCGGACAATCCATTTCTCGATCACGGCTTTCTGCAGGCACTCGAGAAGAGCGGCAGCGCCGTGTCACGCACCGGTTGGCAACCGTTCCATCTGGTGCTCGAAGACGCCGCGCACGAGATCATCGGCTGCGTGCCGATGTATCTGAAGGGGCATTCGCGCGGCGAGTATGTGTTCGATGCCGCCTGGGCCGACGCGTGGCACCGCGCAGGCGGCAAGTATTATCCAAAACTGCAGGTCAGCATTCCGTTTACGCCGGCCACGGGACGCAGGCTGCTCGCCCGTCCGGGTCCGCAGTCGCAGGCAATCGAGCAACAACTCGCCGCGGCATGTCTTCAGGCCGCACGCCAGACCCAAGTGTCATCGCTGCACATGACCTTCCTGCCGGAATCGCAGTGGCGCGAACTTGGCGAGATGGGTCTGCTGCAGCGTGTCGACCAGCAGTTTCATTGGCACAACCATCAATATTCGACGTTCGATGACTTCCTCGTCGAACTGGCATCGAAGAAGCGCAAAAACCTGAAACGTGAACGGCGCGCGGTCGTCGAAGCGGGGATTGATATCGAATGGGTCACCGGATCGGATATCCGCGAACACCACTGGGATGCGTTCTTCGACTTCTACACCGATACCGGCAACCGCAAATGGGGCAGCCCCTATCTGACGCGACGCTTCTTCAGTCTCGTCACCGAGGCGATGGCCGATCGTATTCTACTGATCATGTGCCGCCGCGACGGACGCTACATCGCCGGTGCGCTGAACTTCATTGGCAGCGATGCACTCTACGGCCGCAACTGGGGATGTATCGAAGACCACCGCTTTCTGCACTTCGAGGCCTGCTATTACCAGGCCATCGATTTCGCCATCAGCCGCGGACTCGCGCGCGTCGAAGCCGGCGCGCAGGGGCCGCACAAAGTGGCGCGCGGCTACATCCCGCAAGCGACCTATAGCGCACATTGGATTGCCGACCCGGGGCTACGCGACGCCATCGCACGTTATCTGACGCAAGAGCGCACCTACGTGCAGCAGGACATCGACTACCTGAATGAGCACACCCCATTTCGCATCGATGAAAGCGCTAACCCGGACCCCGATCAAGACCAGGACTGACCCGTTCGGGGACGCGGCGGTTCAGCAATCGAATCTGCTAGGCTGAAACGAATCGTCCGGTGATCGCGCCTTGAAGAGAAATTGCTCTGTTGCTTGCGGTCGCGCTGGCCGTGCTTGTAGCCGTCGTCCTGGTTCGAGCGGCGCTGCATCGACCCGGAAGGTGGTCGCGGCGCCTCGGAGGTTTCCGACTGGCACTCGCAAGGTTTCGGCGTCATCGCGCGGTCGATCCGCGAAACTTACGGCGACGTAGTGGTGACACCTGGGCTGATGATCGCCGGGTCAGATTCGCGGCACTACGGCAAGGTCGCCGACAACGCCTTTCGATTCAATCCGATGACCGTGACGCAGTCGGATATGACGGGCTTTCACGGCACGGACGAAAGGATCGCGGTTGCCGGCATGGCGCAAGGGACGCGCACGTACGCGCAGATCATTCGTAACGGCGCATCGCGTTGAGACCGAAACACCGGTGGCCGCAATGAACCTCGAAGCCCGCTTCGTCGACGCGAACGGCCTGTCTTTCGAGGTCTTCGCATCGCAGAAGCAGACTGATCGTCTTGCGCTGTGCCTGCACGGCTTTCCGGAGCACGCCCATTCATGGCGGTATCAGGTCGCGACCCTCGAGGCACAGGGTTATATGGTGTGGGCGCCGAACCTGCGCGGCTATGGCCGCACGACACGGCCGCTACACGTTGGCGATTACGCAATCGAAACACTGCTCGAGGATGTCGCGCAGCTGATCGATGCCAGTGGCGCGCACGAAGTCGTGCTGCTCGCGCACGACTGGGGTGCCGTGATCGCGTGGTACTTCGCGATGCGGCACATCCGTCCCCTGCGCGGACTCGTTATCTGCAACGTGCCGCATCCGGTGCCGATGCAGCGTGAGCTGCGCAAATGGTCGCAGCTGAAGAACTCGTGGTATGTCCTGTTCTTCCAATTGCCGTGGCTGCCCGAGTGGCTGATGGGCCTGCGGCCCGTCGGCGAACTGTTCGTCAGCACCGCGGCACATCCGGAACGTTGGAGCCACGCCGACATCGACGTCTTCAGCCGCAATGCCCACACCTTTGCGGCGCGCACGGCGATGATCAACTACTACCGTGCCCTCGTGCGGGGCGGCGGCGCTCGACGTCAGGCGCGCCTCGGGTTTCCCAAGATCGACGTTCCGACGTTGATGATCTGGGGCGAGGACGATATGGCGTTGACGAAGGCGACGACCTTCGGGACCGAGCAGCATGTCAAGGATCTGACATTGCACTATCTGCCGGGCGTGTCGCACTGGGTCCAGCAGGACGCACCCGACGCAGTCAACGCGCTACTACAAGACTGGCTAGTCTCCCACTGCGCAAGCAGTTGCCCGGAGTGACCCCAAGGCGAGTCGACCACGCCGGAACTATCGATTCTTCAGCAGATCCCGGATTTCGCCGAGCAGCACTTCCTGCGCCGGCAGCGCGGCCGCCTCGGCGGGCTTCGCTTCCTCCTTCTTTTTTAGTGCATTCATCGCCTTGATCACGAGGAAGATCGCAAATGCGATGATGACGAAGTCAACGATCGTTTGAACGAACCTGCCGTAGCTCAGCAACACCGCCGGAGCACCCTCCGCTGCGGCATTCAGTGTGATCGCAAGGTCCGTAAAATCGACGCCCCCCAACAGCAGTCCCAACGGCGGCATCAGCACATCGCCGACAAACGACGAAACGATTTTGCCGAACGCGCCACCGATGACGATACCCACGGCCATGTCGACGACATTGCCGCGCATCGCGAAGTCTCTGAATTCCGTAGCGAGCGACATGTGTTCTCCTCCTGATTATTCCAACGCCGGATCGGGGTGAGGACACCCCTCCTACATCTCCCGTAGAAGCGGTGTCCCCACCCCGATCATCCACTCACCCCGATGATCACAGTCGCCCGTAGCATGCGTGTCCCCACCCCGATGTACTCCATCTTCAGCGGGAGGTGTCCTCACCGCGACAATCGCTTCCCCGGTCGAGAAATCCGTGTCCCGAAGCTGTATAGCATCGGCGCCGCGTCGACACAATTACGACTCGACCGCGCCGCGCCGCCACACCCACACGCCAACGATGGCGATGAGGCTCAGCGTTACGATTTGCACCGGTGCCCAGAACGGCTGCCACCCCGCCGCGCCAGCGCAGATCGACTCACCGCCGAAATTGACCGTGACCAACGTCGACACTGTGGCACGCCCGGCCAATGCCAGCAGCGGAATCAGGAGCACCGCAGGCGCACGCAGCAGGCGGCCAATCCCTGGCACACCAAAACCGAGCGGCAACAACCCAACGAACAACAACGTCAGCGGGGTCCACAGCAGCAGCGCGAGCCAAGGTTGTGCTCCGCCATTCGCACAATCGACGCTCGAGCCGAGCACCGCCAGCCACAGGCAATGCGCGAACAGCACCAGCCACGCGACGACCGCGCAGCCGAGCCGGAGGAACATTTCGGCCGGCGTCACATCCGCAGCTTGTCAACACGGCGCTTCAGAGATAACCCTTCAGCTGCGACAGGTAGCTCTTGAGGCGCTCCAGATTCTGCGGGCCCATACGCAGCAACTGCTTCTGCAGTGCCGGAAGTGCCTCGAGTTTCGGATCCGCGTACAGGTAGTACACCTTGGGCTGCAGCAGCTCGATGTCGCCTTCGATTGCCGGCGTCGCCAGCGCCTGATCGATGCCGGCTCGCATCAGCGCCGCCGGATCCGGGTCTTTCACGCCCAGCTCCGAAAATGCGGCAACCAACAGCGGCGACAAGGTGCGCAACAAGCTCGCGGCGCGCTGCGGATCCGCGCTGATCACGATGTCCACAAATGCGTCGAAGCGATGGTAACCATCCGGATCGGCGATCATTCGATCACCGGACTGCAACGCAGGGAACTTGTTGGCAAGTGTCAGGAATGCGAGTTGTCGTCGGGGATATTCGCCGGTGCGCGCATTGTCCACGATAACGGCAAATCGACGGACGAGATCGTCCTGCTTCAACCATTCGGCCAGCTGCGGCGCGATCAGGCTGACTTCCTCACGAACGTAGCCGTCGCTCGCGTCGAGCGCCGGCAACACCACACGCTGGACATCGGGTGTGGACGGCACCTCACCGTCTTCAACGGGCTGCTGAGGCGCTTGCGGCTGGATGACAACCGGTGTTGGCGCCGCTGGCGCTCGTGATGTCTGCCACCACCAGATGCCACCGCCGACAACGACAACAAGGGCTACGATCGCAATGATGATACGCGCCTGCATCGCCCACCTCCCAATGCTTTGATCCGTCGACCACGCTGTGCCGCGGCGCGACGGCGACGTAGGTCGATCGTGTCCGCGCGCCTGCGCATCGTGCCATGAAATCCATTATCATTTCCCGCTTTTTGCACGCGTCCCATTTCACAAACGCAGCATTTCACCAATGCTCGAAGGCAGCCATGACACGTACGGATATCCGGGTCGTATTGAATCGAGAAATCGCCATCGGCAGCGACGTTGCGATTGCGGGTTGGCTGCGCAGCGTGCGCACATCCAAGGGCGGCTTCGCTTTCTTGTCGGTTCACGACGGCTCGTGCTTCGACGCGTTGCAGGTGGTCGCGGCAGCGGCGCTACCAAACTACGATACGGTGGTCACTAAACTGACGACCGGTTGTGCGGTGCAGGTGACCGGCACCGTCGTTGCGTCACAAGGCAAAAATCAGGATCGCGAGATACAGGCTAGCGCCGTCGCGCTGATCGGCGGAATCGACGATCCGGAAACGTATCCGATCGCAAAAAAACGCCACACGTTCGAATACCTGCGCAGCGTCGCGCATCTGCGCCCGCGCACGAATACGTTCGGCGCGATCGCGCGTGTACGCAACTCGATCGCGCACGCTGTACACACCTACTTTCATCGGCACGGCTTCGTCTGGGTGAATACACCGATCATCACAGCCAGCGATTGCGAAGGCGCCGGCCAGCTGTTCCGGGTCAGCACACTCGACGCACTGAATCCGCCGCGGACCAGCGCCAATACCGTCGACTTCGAACAGGACTTTTTTGGTCGGCAGACCTATCTGACCGTGTCCGGGCAACTGAACGTCGAGAGCTACTGTCTGGCGCTGTCGAAGGTATACACATTCGGGCCGACGTTTCGCGCGGAGGATTCGAACACGAGCCGGCACCTGGCCGAGTTCTGGATGATCGAACCCGAGGTCGCGTTCGCCGACCTCGCGGCGAATGCTGATCTCGCCGAAGACTTCCTGAAGACGGTCTTCAAGCAGGTGCTCGACGAGCGCGGCGACGACATGGCGTTTTTCGCCGACCGTATCGACAAACAGGCAATCACGCGACTCGAACACCTGATCAATACGACCTTCGTCCGCATGGACTACAGCGAAGCCATCGACATACTGCAGCGCAGCGGCGAGGCTTTCGAGTTCCCGGTCGAATGGGGCCTCGATCTACAATCGGAACACGAACGCTTCCTGACGGAACGCCATGTCGAAGGGCCGGTCGTCGTCGTCAACTATCCGAAGGACATCAAAGCCTTTTATATGCGCCTCAACGACGACGACCGCACCGTAGCAGCGATGGACGTCCTGGTGCCCGGCGTCGGTGAAATCATCGGCGGCAGTCAGCGCGAAGAGCGCCTTGCCGTGCTCGATGCACGCATGGACGCACACGGTCTCGGCAACGAACTGTGGTGGTACCGCGACCTGCGCCGCTACGGTTCGGTGCCGCACGCCGGATTCGGTCTCGGCCTCGAACGGTTGGTGCTGTACGTCACCGGCATGGAAAACATCCGCGACGCCATTCCATTTCCGCGTGTACCGCATAGCGCGAGTTTTTAAGGGGCGCAATGTTCCGCTCGCTGTTTCGGCTCGGATCCTTCCTCACGAACTATCGTGGCGCACTGGCATCCGGCGTTTTTGCTTTCCTGATCGCCCGCATCCTCGAAGCCGCTATCCCGCTATTTCTGAAAAACGGCATCGATACGATCGCCGGTGGTTCGGCCGACGTTCTGATCCCGGTGCTCGGCATCATTGCCGCGGTGATCATGCGTTTTGGCGTCGTGAGCTACGCGCGCATTGCGGTGCGCAAAGTCGGCCTGAACGTGGCGTTCGATCTACGCGAACGCCTGTACGCCCAACTGCAACGTCAAGGGGCGCGTTTTTTCTCGCAGTTCACGATCGGCGATATGATGACCCGCGCGATCGCCGACATCAGCCTCGTCCAGCGGCTGATCTCGATGGGCAGCATCCTGTTCGTCGTGCTGGTGTTCGCGACGGTCGTCGGTTTTGGATTCATGTTGTACTTGTCCCCTGCGCTCACGCTGCTGATCCTGCCGCCGTTGCCATTCGTTTTTTTCTACGCCTGGTACGCCTCGCGCGAGATGGGTGTGTCGTCGCGCGACGTGCAGGATCGGATGTCTGACCTCGGCACCCACGTGCAGGAGAACTTGTCCGGAATTCGGACCATCCAGGCGATGGTGCAGGAAGACAACGAAATCAAACGCTTCGGTGTCACCAATCAGCGCTACTCGGAAGCATTTTATCGCCAGGCACAGATCAACTCGTTGATGGCCGCCTGGATGCCGACGCTCGCCGCGGCGTGCTCCATTGTCATCCTCGGCTACGGCGGCAGTCTCGTGCTTTCGGGGGCAATCACCGTCGGTACGTTCACCGCATTCTTCATGTACATGAACATGGTCGTGCAGCCGTTCCGCGTGGCCGGATTCATCGTCAATCTTTTTCAGCGTGCGGCGGTGGCATCGGATCGGCTGTTCGAAGTCTTCGATCTCGATCCGGAAATCGAAGATCGGCCGACCGGTGTAACACCGGCACAGATCCACGGTGCGATCGAGTTTCGTCAGTTGAGCTTCAGGTACGACGCGGTGCGCGGCCCCGCATTGAACGACGTGTCGTTGAAGATCGAGCCCGGTGAATCGGTCACGATCATGGGTCGAGTCGGGGCCGGCAAGACCACGCTGCTGAAACTGCTGGTGCGATTGCTCGATACACCGCCCGGCACCGTGTTCGTCGACGGTCACGATGTCCGCGACTATCCGCTGGCGCAGCTGCGTTCGCAGATCGCAATGGTGCCGCAGGATCCATTTCTGTTCGGCGAACCGCTGCGCGACAACCTGACCTACGACGACCCCGTCAGG
>Ga0209254_10002359_pt1 | contig 17143 bp, 14 predicted proteins | sample FrelakmetDIP11DI_FD_187148 | JGI IMG/M metagenome (GOLD analysis project Ga0209254, IMG submission 187148) | Freshwater lake sediment microbial communities from the University of Notre Dame, USA, for methane emissions studies - DIP11 DI (SPAdes)... | ecosystem: Environmental > Aquatic >... | reverse complement strand
GAGCGCCCGGCTGCTGCTGATGTCCGCCAACGCGAAGTTCCCGGACGGCCTCGCCAACTCGAGCGGGCTCGTGGGTCGCAACCTGATGTTCAACACCTACGCCGAGGTCAACGCGGTCTTCGAGCACGAACTCAACGAGTTCAAGAGCGTGCAGGTGACGCGCATCGTGCACGACTTCTACGACTCGGACCCGAAGCGCGGTTTCTACGGCGGCGGCGGATTCGACTCGCGCATCGGGCCGAACCCGATCGCGTGGTCACTGTTCGCACCGCCGCCCGAGCGCACCTGGGGCACGGAGTTCAAGGCGCTGCTCGAGGCCCTGCCGCGCGCGATGATCGTCGCCACGCACGGGACCTCGCTGCCGCTCGAGACCAACCGCGTGGACCTCGATCCCGAGCTCAAGGACGCGTGGGGCCTGCCCGCCATGCGCGTCACCTACAAGGACCACCCCGACGACCTGGCGATGGCGCGCTTCCTGCAGGATCGCGGCGCCGAGGTCATGCAGGCGGCCGGGGCACAGCAGGTCTGGAAGGGACCGGTTGCCGAGGCGCCGGGCAGCCCGCACCTGCTCGGCACCTGCCGCATGGGCAACGACCCGAAGACCTCGGTCGTGGATCGCCATCACCGGACGCACGACATCCCGAACCTGTTCGTCTGCGACGGTTCGAGCTTCGTCACCTCCGGCCGCGGCCAGCCGACCCTGACCATCCAGGCGCTGGCGTTCCGCGCTGGCGAGCACATCGCCGCGTTCGCGCGGCGCAACGATATCTAGCCGCACTGCGGCAAGCGAGCACGTCCATGCCCGTGAAGAAAGACGCCCCCGACCTCGCGCGCCTGGACAAGGTCGTCGCCGATGCGCGACGTGCCCGTGACGAGCGCGACAAGAGCTACCGCGGCCAGGCACTCAAGATGTACCCGTGGATCTGCGGTCGGTGTGCGCGCGAGTTCGATCACGGCAACGTCCAGGAGCTGACGGTCCATCACAAGGACCACAACCACGACAACAATCCGCCCGACGGCAGCAACTGGGAGCTGCTCTGCGTGTACTGCCACGACAACGAGCACCAGCGTTACGTGGATCAGCCCACGTCGCTCGCGGGGCGCCCCGGCGACCGTCCCCGCTCGACGCACACGCCCTTCGCCGACCTCGCCTCGCTGCTCCGCAAGGACGACTGACCCGGCGCAGCGTCATCGCTGCTTCACGGCGAGGACGCCGTCGCCGTTCAGCTCGGACTCGAACCCCGCCTCCCGCAGGCGCTTCGCCACCTCGTTCGGAACGTCGCGGCCACTGGTCAGCTTGTTGGGCGTGCCGGTGTAGTGGAACAGCCGGCCGCGGCGCTTCAGGACCCGCGCGAGGTGGTCGTAGAAGGCCCGCGAGTAGAGTTCGCCCGCGGTGCCGAAGCGCGGCGGGTCGTGCAGGACGGCGTCCACGCATGCATCGGGCAGCGACGCGATCTGCGCGGCGACATCGCCGTGGGTGAGCGTCAGCCGGGCGTCAGGTTCCGGCGACCAGGGATTCACGCTGCGCAGCCAGATCACGTCAGTATTCTTCTCGAAGGACAGCACCTGCGTCGCCTCGCGTTGCAGGCACCAGGCGGCGAAGTAGCCGAGGCCGCCACACGTATCGAGGATCACCTTGCCCACCGGGCGGATCAGCTCGACCTTGCGGCGCGCGTCCTCGTAGGGCGAGACCTGCGCCGTGGGCAACATCTTGATCCCGTCGATCTCGAAGGTCGGCGGTCCCCACTCAGTCGGCACCAGCTTGGCCAGCGAGGTCGAGAAACGCGCTGCGGGCTCGAAAGTGTCGCCGCTCCAGTAGTAGATCGTCCGCGGCTTGCAGGCCTGCAGGTAGGGGAAGATCCGGCCGCCCGCGCTCCAGCCGGTGGCACTCACTTCGGCGAGCGTGATCGTGCGATCGAGGTCCAGCGAGCACTCCACCGAGGGCAGGCCCTCCTGCCGAGCGGCCACGAGCCGCTCGTGGACCCTCGAGGTGAGCAGCGGCGTCGAGCGCATCTCGCGTTCGCGACCGAAGCTCACGCGCCCGCGGCGGCCCAGTCGTCCACCACCCGCGCCAGGACCTCGAGCGGCATCGCCCCGCCCTTGAGCACCGTATCGTGGAACGCGCGCAGGTCGAAGCGCTTCCCGAGCTTCGCCTGAGCGACGCCCCGCAGGCGCACGAACTCGATGTGACCGATCTTGTAGCCGCAGGCCTGGCCCGGCCACACGCAGTAGCGGTCGATCTCGCTCTCGACCGCGCCGCGCGCGAGGCCGACCGTCTCGGCCATGTAGTCGGCGGCTTTCTCCCGGCTCCAGCCCTTCCAGTGCATGCCGGTGTCCACCACGATCCGCACCGCCCGGTAGAGGAAGGACTGCAGCATCCCGAGGCGGCCGAGCGGGAATTCGCGATACATGCCGACCTCGTCCGCCAGCTGCTCGGCGTACAGCGCCCAGCCCTCGATGAAGGCGTTCATGAACAGCGTCCGATGCAGCATCGGCGTGGCCTCCGCCTCCAGCGCCAGCGTGAGCTGCAGGTGATGCCCGGGCAGGCTCTCGTGATAGGTCAGCGTCGGCAGGGTCCACTTCGGCCAGATCGCGGTGTCCTTCAAATTGATGTAGTAGGAGCCGGGGCGGGTGCCGTCGAGGCTGCCGGTCTGCGCGTAGCCACGCGGCGCGCCGAGTTCGATGTCGGGTGGGACGCGCCGTACTTCGACAGGCGTACGCGGCAGCACCGTGAACAGCTCGGGCAGGCGACGGCGGATCGCGTCCACCTGCACGTTCAGGTCGGCGAGCAGCGCGGCGCGACCCTCGTCGGTGTTGGGGTAGAGCCCGCGCGGATCCGCGGTGAGCGCCGCGAGGCGCGCGCCGACCGGCCCGTCGGCAAGGCCCTGCGCCTTGAGCAGCGCATCGGCCCCCGCCGAGATCTCGGCCACTTGCGCGAGGCCAACGGCATGCGTGTCGTCGGGAGTCGCACGCGTGGAGGTCTGGTAGCGCAGGCACAGCGGGTAGTACCTCTCGCCGCCCGGCCGGCCGCGCACGCCCGCCTCGTGGCTGGCACGGGCGCGCTGTACGGTCACGAGCGCGATCTGTGCATCGAGCGCGGCGGCGATCGGCCCGTCGACGATGCGCGCGGCACGCGCGCCCCAGTCGCCCGCTATGCCCTTCGCGCCGGTGCGCCGCACCAGCGAACTCGAGAGCCCTGATTTCTCGCCCGACTGCGCACGCAGTGCCTTCAACTGCGTCAGCGTCTTGTCGCACACGAAGTCCGGCGGAACGGTGCCGCGCGTGAGGTCGTCGCGCGCCCGGGCGGTCTCGTGGCCCAACTCCCGTGCGAAGGCATCGAGCCGGGCGAGGTACGCCTCCGCGTCGGCGGCGGATTCGATCGGGTGCTTCGAGGCGAGGAAGTCGGGCGTGGACTGGTAAGCGCCCGTCAGCTGGCTCACGACATAGGGCACCGGGTAGGCATAGGAGTCGATCCCGCCGAACGGGTGGGAGTCGATCTCGCGGCTGATGGCCGCGATCCACGCGACGGTCTCGAAGTCCGAGCGGTCGCGCCCGACGAGACGGCCCGCGTCGATGGCCTGCAACTGCGGCCAGGCACGGATGAGCGGAGCGAGTTCGCGCATGCGCCCGCCAGGCGAGCGGTCGTCTAGGCGCGAGCGCGCGGCGGCGTTGACACCGGTGTCGAGCCCGAGGGACGTCACGGTCTGCGGTGAGGAATCGAGCAGGTCGGCGAAGATCGCGTCGTAGAGCGCCCGGGCACGGGCCGCCTCGGGACCAGCGTCGGCGGCCAGTGACGGAGCGCGGAGAATGCCGGCGACCGTCAGCGCGACGCTCGAGGCAAGGAATTCCCTTCGGTCCATGATTTCTCCAGACGTCGGCGGCAGCCGTCGGGCGCCAGTGTGAAGAGCGGGGAGTCACCTGCCAAGCGAAGCCGGGCTCACCGGCCCGACGGGTGGAGTCCCTGCCGGCAGCAGTCGAGCAGCGCGTCGGCATCGCCGGCGGCGGTTGCGCAGCGGCGGCCGATCCGGTTGGCTTCGACATCCTCGCGTGACGCATCGCCGCCGCCGAGCGCGTCGCGCGATTCCTTGCCCCAGCCGGCGAGCCACGCCTCGAAGCGGCTGCACTGCAGCGCGATGCCCGCGGAGGCGACGCAGTGTTTTTCGAGATCATTCAGGTCCGGCGGCAGCGCGGCGACCACCGCCTCCGCGCAGCCGACCGTCGAAGCCGCCGGCCGCTCGGGGCTCGCCGCACAGCCTGCGAGACCGACCATGGCCAGGGACGCAGCGTGGATCGCGAGTTTCACCTTCACGCCCCATGATAGTGCGTCGCGACACTTCCTCGCCGAGCACGCATCGCAACGCCGGGCGAGGTCGTGCTCCTCCCGCTGCCGCCTTTCCTGCTAGTCTCTGCGGGATGTTCGGGAACCCCGTCACCCTGGCCGAACGCACGACGACCCTTCGATCACGGGGGCGGGATGCTGCACGGTGATTGAGGAAACGGCGGCAATCAACCGACCGGTGTCTTGGTCGGGAGAACTCCTGTACGGGGCCCTGCTGTTCACCGGCGCAGTGATCGCGCTCGGCATCGCCTGGCCCGCGAGCCGGCTCGACTCGATGACCTGGCCTCACGTGCTGTTCTTCATCGCGTTCGGGCTGTTCGCGATCTCCATCGGCTACGAGCACCCGAAATTCGGGTACGTCTCCTTCGATCGCGTGGCGCAGGTCTCGAGCATCCTCGTGCTCGGACCCGTGGATGCCGCATGGATCAACGGGCTCGCCTCGCTCATCTACCCGTGGCACCGGCTTCGCAAGGGTGTGCCGCTGCGCTCGGTCGTCAGCGCCGCGCTGACGAACTCGGGCCTGATGAGTCTGATGGTGCTGGCCGGGGGCCTGCTGTACGTCACGCTCGGCGGGCCGTTGCCGCTCGTGCACCTCGCGCCCGGTTCGTTCGCCATCGTGCTGCTGATGCTGCTGGCCATGCAGATCATCAACGAGGGCGGATTCATGGCGCTGGTCCGCATTCGCGGACAGGTGGCCCGGGATTCGCTGAGCCTGTTCGACACGGCCACCGAGCTGACCGCGGGGCTGATCGCCGTGCTGGTCGCGATCACCTGGAACAGCCTGGAGGTCGACGCCCTGCTGCTGTTGCTGGTCGTGCTCGTCGCAGGGATGCTCGCGCTCAAGCGCTTTGCCGAGATGAGGCTCAGGCTCGAGCGGCTGGTGGCGGAACGGACCGCGGCGCTGCAGGACAAGACCCGCCAGCTCGAGGAGCTCGCCGCGCAGGACACGCTCACCGGGCTCTACAACCGCCGCCGGGCCGACGAGTTCCTGCGCCGCGAGATCGCGGGGGCCGCCCGCACCGGGCACCCACTCTGCATCGCGCTCGCGGACATCGACCACTTCAAGCAGATCAACGACGGGCATTCACACGGCATCGGCGACCGTGTGCTCGAGCGCGTCGCGCGGATCTTCGCAGAACGGATGCGCGAGTCGGACCTCGTGGCCCGCTACGGCGGCGAGGAGTTCCTGTTCTGCTTCAGCGGCGCACGCGAGCCGGATGCCGCGCGCGTCTGCGAAGAACTGCGGCTCGCCGTGGAATGCGAGGACTGGAACCAGGTGGCGCCGGGACTGCGGGTGACGATGAGTGTCGGCATCGCTGCCCACAGGGGCGAGCCTGAAATGCAGGCGCTGCTCGATCGCGTCGACAAGCGGCTCTACGAGGCCAAGCGCCTCGGCCGCAACCGCGTCGTCGCGCTGTCCGGCCAGCGTGGCACGGAGGACGAGGTGATGCCGCTCGGCGGGCTGTGAGGCCGTTGTGACGCTCCGCAATCCGGGGGATCATGCGCGACCATCCGAGTTTCCCGGGAATCGTCGCATGCCCTCCAGACAGGCACTCTCGCTGCTCGCACTGCCCTTGCTCTATATCGGCCTCGCACCCGGGGCCGGGGCGCAATCGGTCGAGAAGCCGGCGGCGCTGGTCGCCGACGGCATTCCCGAAGTGCCACCCGATCTCGCCGCGCGCACCCGACCCTACATGGAGTTCCGCACGGCGACCTTCCTCGGCTGGCATCCCGTCGACCGCTCGATGCTGATCGCCACGCGGTTCGGCAACACCAACCAGGTGCATCGGGTGGCGAAGCCGGGCGGCGCGCGCACGCAGCTCAGCTTCGAGGAGGATCGCGTCCAGTTCGCGAGCCACGCGCCGCGCACGGGCGACGTGATCCTGATCGCGAAGGACGTGGGCGGCGGCGAGTTCTACCAGCTCTACACGCTCGCCGACGGCCGCCTGTCTCTGCTGACGGACGGCAAGAGCCGCAACCAGCCGGGCGCATGGAGCAAGGACGGCCAGCTCGTCGGCTACTCGTCCACGCGGCGTAATGGGACGGACACCGACCTCTACGTCATGAACCCGCGCGACCCGAAGTCCGACCGGCTGATCGCCGAGCGCAAGGGCGGCGGCTGGGCTTTCTCCGATTTCTCGCCCGACAGGTCGAAGGCCGTTGTCACAGAGTACGTCTCGGTCACCAAGTCGAACCTCTGGTTGGTCGATCTCGGCTCCGGCGCCATGAAGCCGATCGGCGACCGTGCGAAGCCTGTCGCCTACGACGGCGCCCAGTTCGCGGCCGACGGCACGCTCTGGGTGACGTCGGACGAGGGATCGGAATTTCAGCGCCTCGGCACGCTCGACCCGGCGACCGGTAGGTTCACCCCGCGCACTCCGGACGCGACGTGGGACGTCGAGATGTTCGACGTCGCCGAAGACGGTGGATTCGTCGCCTACGTCGTCAACGAGGCCGGTCGCAGCACACTCAAGCTGCTGGACCCGAAGGGCGGCGCGGTGCGCACGGTGCCCCTGCCGGCCGGCGTGATCGGCGGAATCGACGTGGCGCCGTGGGGCGAGGTCGGGCTCACCTTCACCTCGGCGCGCAGCCCCGCCGACGCCTTCTCGGTGGATCCGGTCTCGCTCGCCGTCACGCGCTGGACGGCCAGCGAGACGGGCGGGCTCGACCCGATCGCCAACGTCGAGCCCGAGCTCGTGGAGGTGAAGAGCTTCGACGGCCTCGCGATCTCGGGCTTCCTCTACCGCCCCGACCCGGCGCGGTTCGACGGCCGGCGGCCACTGATCGTGAACATCCACGGCGGTCCCGAGGGGCAGTCGCGCCCGGGCTTCCAGGGCCGCAACAACTACCTGCTGAACGAGCTGGGCATCGCCATCCTCTACCCGAACGTGCGCGGCTCGACGGGCTACGGCAAGCGCTTCGTCGGCCTCGACAACGGCCCGTTCCAGCGCGAGGACTCGGTGAAGGACATCGGCGCGTTCCTCGACGTACTGGCGAAGGACCCGCGCCTCGATCCAGAGCGCTTCGCGGTGACCGGCGGCTCCTATGGCGGCTACATGTGCTACGCGAGCTCGGTTTTCTATGGCGCGCGCCTCCGGGGCGCCAACTGCGTGGTGGCGATCTCCAATTTCGTCACCTTCCTCGAAAACACCCAGGACTACCGCCGTGACCTGCGCCGCGTCGAGTACGGCGACGAGCGCGACCCGAAGCAGCGAGAGCAGCTCGTCGCGATCTCCCCGCTCACCCGGGTGGACGAGATCCGCCTGCCGATGATGGTCGTCACTGGCGCGAACGATCCGCGCGTGCCGGCGAGCGAGGCCGACCAGATCGTGAACGCGATCCGGGCCAAGGGCGGCACCGCCTGGCACCTGCTCGGCCGCGACGAGGGCCACGGCTTCGCGAAGAAGGTCAACCAGGACTACCAGTTCTGGACCAGCCTCCTGTTCTGGGAGCAGACGCTGCTCCAGGACCGGAAGTGAACGTCTCCCGGCAGCGCTGAGAAGCCCCGGCGATGCAGGTCGAGCGTTTCGCCGGCAAGGTGGTGGTCATCACCGGCGGCGCCAGTGGCCTCGGGCGCGGGCTGGGCGAGGCGCTGGCGCGCGGCGGTGCGAAGCTCGTCGTGGGCGACATCGACTTCGCTGCCGCGAGCGCGCTGTGTGACGAATTGTCGCGCGCCGGTCATTCCGCGACGGCGTTGGCGGTGGACGTCACGGATGCCGCGAGCGTCGAGCGCCTCGTCGCGCACGCCGTCGCCCTGCATGGCCGCCTCGACTACATGATCAACAATGCCGGTATCGCCGCCGGGGGCGAGTTCCAGGACGTGTCGGCGGACACGATCCGGCGCGTGGTTGAGATCGACCTGCTCGGGGCCGCCTACGGCACGCTCGCGGCGTACCGGCAGATGGTCCGGCAGCGCGGCGGACAGATCGTCAACATCGCCTCGATGCTGGCGCTGTTTCCGAACCCGCTCTCGGCCGCGTACGTCGCCGCCAAGCACGGGCTCGGCGGCCTCACGCAGTCGGTGAGCGCCGAGGCGGCCACCTACGGAATCTCGCTCACGCTCATCTGCCCGGGCTACATCGCGACCAACCTGTTCCGGGCGGGCACCTTCGAGGGCAGCCTGCAATCCGACAACGTCGTCGAGCGCATTCCCTTCCGCCTCATGGACGTGGACACGGCCGTGGCGCGCACGCTCGAGGCCGTGCTTGCGCGCCGGTCGATCGCGGTGTTTCCCTTCTACGGCCACGTGCTGTGGTTGATTCACCGCTTCTCGCCACGACTCATGGCCGGCCTGCTGCGGCTGATGATGCGCGACCAGCGCCGACGGTTCGGGACGGATGGTCCGGGTTGACCGGTACCGAACGCCAAACACTCTCGAGGAGACGAATCATGAAGAGCAACGAAATCACGCGTCGCGCGGTCCTGGCGGCCCTCGGCGCCGCGCCGCTGGCCGGCATGCTCCGTGCACGTTGGGCCTGGGCCGACGCACCGGCCGGTCCGCCCGTCGCCCGCATCGAGCCCGTCAGCGAGACGCTGTGGGGCGAGACCGTCGTCGATCCCTACCGCTGGATGGAGAACCCGAAGGACGCCGAGTGGGAACCGTTCATGCGCGGCCAGGGCGAGCACGCGCGCCGCGTGCTCGACTCGATCCCGGGACGCGCGGCGCTGCGCGAGCGCATCGGCGCGCTGTCGGGCGATGCCGCGATCACGGCGCAGGTCCAGACGGGCGGCGGCCGGGTCTTCTACGAGAAGCGTCCGGCCGGCGCCGATGCCTACAAGATCTACTTTCGCGACGGGGCCGGCGGCGAGGAACGCCTGCTCGTGGACCCGAGCGTCATCAAGGAGGACGGCAAGCACGTGTCCATCGACTGGTGGCGCGCCTCCCCGGACGGTCGCCACGTTGCCTACGGCCAGTCGCCGGCGGGCTCGGAGATGGCCACGGCCCACGTGATCGAGGTCGCCACCGGCAAGGTCCTGCCCGAGCGCATCCCGCGCACGCCGTTCGTCGGTGCCTTCTGGCTGCCGGACGGCTCGGGGTTCTTCTACACGCGCCTCGCCGAGAGCGCCGCGATCGGCTCCGTGGACCTGTTCCGCGACATGGTCGTGGGCCTGCACCGCCTCGGCAGCGATCCGAAGGACGACCTCAAGGTGCTGGCACGCGGCCTGCACGCGGACGTCCCCCTGGATCCCTTCGAGATTCCGATCGTGGTCGCGGACCCCACCTCCGACCATGTCGTGGCGATTGCCGCGGGCGGTGTGCGGCGCGAGAACCCGCTGTTCACGGCGCGCCTCGCGGATGTGCTTGCCGGCCAGCCGAAGTGGCGACGGGCCTGCGAGGTTGCCGACGAGGTGGTGAGCTTCGCGGCACGCGACGGCGAGCTCTTCATGCTGAGCACGCGGGACGCGCCCAATGCGCGGGTGCTGCGTACCTCGATCGCCGAACCGCGCTTCGCCGGCGCCACCGTGGTCGTGCCCGAGGGCACGTCCGTGATCGAGAACGTCCTGGCAGCCCGGGATGGGCTGTACCTCGTGGACATGGAGGGCGGCTACAGCGCGCTGCGGCGCCTCGGCAACGACGGCAAGCTCACGCCCGCTCCACTGCCCTTCGAGGGCGCGATCGACAGCGCCTTCACGAACGAGCGAGAGGACGGTGCCTGGGTGATCGCGACGAGCTGGCTGGAGCCCAACACCGTGCTGCGCTACGACCCGGCCACGGGCCGCGCCACGGACACGGGCCTCTCGCCGCGGCCGTCGATCGACACTTCCCGCTACGAGGCGATCCGCAGCTTCGGGACGGCACGCGACGGCACGAAGGTACCGCTGTCGATCATCGTGCGGCGCGGGCTGCCGCGGAACGGCCGCAACCCCACGCTGGTGCGCGCCTACGGGTCCTACCAGATCACGAGCTCGCCCGCGTTCAACGCGCGCGGCATCGCGTTCCTGGAGCAGGGCGGCGTGCTCGCGGTGGCGCACGTCCGCGGCGGCGGCGAGTACGGCCGTCGCTGGTGGAAGGCCGGCCAGAAGCTCGCCAAGCCCAACACCTGGCGCGACCTCATCGACTGCTGCGAGGCGCTCGTCAAGGACGGCTGGACGAGCCCGCGCCACCTCGCCATCCAGGGCGGATCGGCCGGCGGCATCACCGTGGGTCGCGCCATGACCGAGCGTCCGGACCTGTTCGCGGCGGTGATCTCGAACGTCGGTGTGTCGAACACGCTGCGGGCCGAGTTCTCGCAGAATGGCCCGACGAACATCGACGAGTTCGGCACGGTCACCGAGCGCGACGGGTTCCGCGGGCTCAAGGCGATGGACGCCTTCCACGCCGTCAAGGACGGCACGCCCTTCCCTGCCGTGCTGCTGACCACCGGCATGACCGATCCGCGCGTCGAACCCTGGCAGGCGGCGAAGATGACGGCGCGGCTCCAGAAAGCGACGAGCTCGGGCCATCCCGTGCTGCTCCGCGTGACGTTCGACGCCGGCCACGGCGTCGGATCGACGCGCTCGCAGGTCGACGACGAGCGGGCCGACGAGTACGGCTTCGTGCTCTGGCGTGCCGGGGTGGCCGAGTTCCAGCCGAAAGCCTAGCGCTCCGCGCTAGCGGCCGGCCTCAACCCACGATGGCGAGACCACTCGTCCGGGCGTAGCGTGATTGGCTGACGGGAGTGCGTCGGGAGGACGCCGCCCGATCGCTCGCGCTCGCGCGCTCAAGGAGGGTGCACCATGAGGACGACAGGGGTCATCGCAGCCGCCGTTGGGTTCACATGCCTGATTCTCGCGGCCCCGGCGCAGGCGGCGCTGCACGGCCGCAACCTCGACAACGATCCAGCAACCTTCGAGGCTTACTACGACGACGTGCTGGACATCACGTGGCTGGCCGACGCGAATTACGCCCGGACCTCCGGTCGCGATGGCGACGGCATGATGACCTGGCCGACGGCCACGGCCTGGGTGGAAGGCCTCGACTACTTCGGAGTGACCGGGTGGCGATTACCGGCGCTGGCGCCACTGGACGGCGCGACGTACGTCCACACGTTCAGCAACAACGGCACCACCGACGTGGGGTTCGGCATCCGCGGCACCCACTCGGAGCTGGCGCACCTCTATTACGTCACGCTCGGCAACAAGGGCCTCTGCACGCCTGACGACGCCGACCCAGGCAGTTGTGTCGTGCAGAGCGGATGGGGCCTGAAGAACCCGGGCCCGTTCGTCAATGTCGGCGCGATCGCGGGACACTGGACCGGCTCGGAATCGATGTGCCCCTGCGGCAGTCTCAAGACCTGGCTCATCGACATGACGAACGGCCGCCAGAGCCAGCTCCTCGGCTCGAATCTGCAGGGTGCGTGGCCCGTGCGCGACGGCGACGTCGCGCCGACCGGCGACCTGGCGAGCCTGACGCTGAAGACCTCCGCCGTTTCGGGCTGCAAGTCCGTGACCGGGACGGTCCGGCTCGCCGGAGTGGCGCCGGTCGAGGGCGTTGTCGTGCAGCTCGCCGACACGCTCGCCTCAGCCAGCACGCCGGCCTCGGTCAAGATCCTCGCCGGCACCAGTTCGCGGACCTTCACGATCAAGTCGGTCCCGGTGGTGGACGCCGAAACCGGCTCGATCAGCGCGACACTCGGCAGCATCACGCTGAATCAGGAGCTTACGGTCCGACCGATGGGCTTGTACTCGATGAGTCTGGCGCCGGCTTCGGTGGTCGGAGGCTATCCGGTGGTCGGGACGGTGAAGCTCGTCTGCAGTGCGGGACCGGGGCCGGTGGCCGTCGAACTCGGCAGCAGCAATGCCCTGGTGGCGACCCCGCTGACGCAGACCGTGTTCGTTCCACAGGGACTCAGGTCGGCGACCTTCGATCTCGTGACGACGCCGGTGACCGCCAAGACCTCCGTGACGATCACCGCGGCCGCCAACGGCACGTCCAAGGTTAGGACGCTGACAGTCACTTCCATGGCTGCGGTGAGCCCGACGACCCTCAGGTTCGGCAGCCACGTCCTCAACACCGCGAGCCCCGTGCTCGCCGTGACGCTGGTCAATCGCGGCACAATGCCCTTTGCGGTGACCGGCTTCACCCTCGGAGGCTCGGGCGCCAGGCATTTCGCACAGGCGAACGATTGCCCGGCCAACCTCGATGCCGGCGCTTCCTGCACGATCGGCGTGACCTTCACGCCGACGTCCACCGGCAACAAGTCGGCGAAGCTCTATGTCGCCACCAGCGCGACCAGCACCCCCACCGGTGTCTCGCTGTATGGCACGGGTGTGTTGCCGCCGTGACCACGGGGACGCCGACCCCTTGAGCCTCAGGCGCAGCGCGGACAGGACCCCGGCCCCCAGCCGGGGTCCTTCGCTTCAGGGTCCAGCCGATGCGAAATATTCCCGCAGGGGGCGCGGTCTGGTTACATAGAGGGCACGTGCGCGGCGGGAAACCTCGCGGACGGACCTCGGTAACCGAAAACCCAAGACCCCGAACCTGAGGAGGAATCACCGATGAACCTGAAGAACCTGGCCCTTGCGGCCGCTGTGGGCAGCCTGATGAGCATGGGCGTGACGTCGACGGCTTTCGCCGGCGACGCGAAGGCGGACAAGGAGAAGTGCTACGGCGTCGCCAAGGCCGGCAAGAACGACTGTGCGGCCAACGGCCACTCCTGCGCCGGCCAGTCCAAGATGGACAACGACCCCACCGAGTGGAAGTACGTGCCGAAGGGCGAGTGCGAGAAGATGGGCGGGACGACCGCCGCCGGCAAGAAGATGTGAGGATCGGATGAGTTCGAGCCCCATGGCGAACTCGAGCGGGCCGGTCCCGGCAGGCGCCGGGATCGGCCTGCGCTCCGCCCACCACGAGGCGCTCGTGCGCGAGCGGCCCGCGGTCGGCTGGATCGAGGTTCACACCGAGAACTACTTTCACGACGGCGGCCCGCACCTCGCGGCACTGGAGCGGGCCCGCGCGGCCTATCCGCTCAGCCTGCACGGGGTCGGCATGGGCCTGGGGTCCGTCGATCCGCTCGATCGGGCGCACGTCGCCCGCGTCGCTCGCGCCATCGAGCGCTTCGAACCCGCCCTCGTCTCCGAGCACGCGTGCTGGGGCAGCCACGACGGCGAGAATTTCAACGACCTGCTGCCGCTGCCGTACACCGACGAAGCCGTCGTGCACCTGGCCGACCGCGTCGCCGAGGTGCAGGACCTGCTCGGACGGCAGATCCTGATCGAGAACCTGTCCTGCTACCTGAGTTACGCGAGCTCCCGCCTCACCGAATGGGAGTTCCTTGCGGCGGTCGTCGAGCGCGCCGGCTGCGGGCTGCTGCTCGACGTCAACAACGCCTACGTCAACTCGGTGAACGTCGGCCTCGACGCGAAGGCGTTCATCGACGGCCTGCCGGCCGGCGCCGTGCAGGAGATCCACCTCGCCGGCCACACGCGACGGCAGGTCGGCGAGCGCACCATCCTGCTCGACGATCACGGCTCGCGTGTTCCAGAGGCCGTGTGGAGGCTCTACGAACATGCAATCCGGCGCTTCGGAGCCGTGCCGACGCTGATCGAGTGGGACACCAACGTGCCGGACCTTTCGGTGCTCGCGGACGAAGCGGCACGGGCGCAGCGACGACTGGACGGTGTCCGTGGCCTCGCTGCCTGAACTCCAGGCACGCTTCGCCGCGGCACTGCGCGGCGACCCGGGCCCGATCGGGCTCGACGTCGTAGATGACGGGCTCGAGGCCGCCGGGCGCCTCGACATCTACCGCAACAACGCGCGCGCCGTGTTCGAGGGCGCGCTCGAACGCACCTATCCGGTGCTGCGCCGGCGCGTGGGCGAGGACTACTTCCGCCAGCTCGCACACGACTACCGCGAGCGCTTCCCGTCGCGCAACGGCGACCTGCACGGCGTGGGTGAGCACTTTGCGCGCCACCTCGCCGAGACCGAGGCGGAATCCGGTTACGGATGGCTGGCGGAACTGGCCGAACTCGAATGGGCCTGCGAGTGCGCATTCGTCGCGGCACGCGAACGACCCGTCGGGCCGCAGGCGCTCGCGAGCCTTTCGCCGGATGAGCTCAGCCTTGCGCGCCTGCGGCTGCAGCCCTCGCTGCGCTGCGTGGCCTCGTCCTTCCCGGTCCTCGATGTCTGGCGGGCCAACCAGCCCGAGGCCGACGGCCACGCGGTGGATCTGAAGCGCGGCGGACAGTGCGTGCTGCTGAGCTGTGACGAGGACGGCCTCGACCTCGTCGAGATGTCCACGGCCGCGCTCGCATTCACGCGGCAGTTGCAGGCGGGCGCTTCGCTCGGGAGCGCGGTGGACGAATCCGGCCTCGATCTCGCCGAGCTGCCGGGCGTCCTCGGGATGCTCTTCGCAGGTGGCCTCGTCACCGCCGTCACCGGATCCTCGATGGAGTGCGACTCGAAATGATCCGCCTGCAATCCGCCATCCGGCTGGCCGAGCGAGCCACGCTGCCATTCGAGTCTTTGCTGCTGCTGGCGACGCGCGTGTACGTCTCGTGGCAGTTCCTGAAGTCGGGCTGGCTCAAGATCGGCGACTGGGAAACCACGCGGTTCCTGTTCGAGGAGGAATATCACACGCCGTTGCTGCCGCCCCTGGTGGCAGCCATCGCGGGAACGGCCGGGGAGCTCGTGTTTCCGGTGCTGCTGATCGTCGGCCTGCTCAGCCGCTACGCAGCTGCGGGCCTGTTCGCCGTGAACGTCCTGGCCGTCGTGTCGTACTCGCACGTGCTGCTGACGGAGGGCTTCGAGGCCGCGCTGGGACAGCACTACCTCTGGGGGTTCATGCTGCTCGTCGTGATCGTCACAGGTCCCGGGCGCTGGGCGCTCGACGCGATGCTTGCAGGCTCGGGCCGGCCGAGACGCTAGCTAGCCCGGAGAAGCCGATCCCGGTGAGCCACAGCTGGGACCTCGTCGTCATCGGCGCGGGCGCCGTCGGCAGCGCGGCGCTGCGGGCCGCAAGCGAGCGCGGCGCGAAAGCGCTCTGCCTCGAGCAGCACACGCCCGCGCACGAACGCGGCTCGAGCCACGGCCTTTCGCGCATCTTCCGCCACGCCTACTTCGAGCACCCGGACTACGTTCCGCTCCTGCGCCACTCGACGGCGCGCTTCGAGACCCTCGAGCGCGAGTCGGGAGTCACCCTGCTCCACCGCTGCGGCATGCTGGTCGTCGGGCCGGCCGGGTCCGAGGTCGTCGCGGGGTCGCTCGAGTCGGGGCGGCGCTGGCACGTCGCGGTCGAGGCGCTGGACGCACCGGCGCTGCGGACGCGGTTTCCATGGTTCGCGTATCCGGACGAAGCCGTGGGCGCGTTCGAGGCGAACGCCGGCCTCGTGCGCCCGGAGGCCGCGGTGCATGCAGCCCTGGGCGCCGCGCGGTCCCGGGGCGCAGAACTGCGGATCGGTGCCCGCGTGCGCGCCCTCGTCGAGGATGCGGGCGGCGTGTGGGTCGAAACCGACGCGGGACGCGAACGGACGAACACGGTCATCGTCGCGGCCGGGGCATGGACGCCGCGCCTGCTGCCGGAACTCGCGCCGCTGCTGACGGTGACGCGCCAGGTGCAGGCGTGGGTCGCCGTGGCGGCCGGCATCGACGCAGGGGCGATGCCGTGCTGGCTCTTCGATCGCGGTCCATCGGAGCGCGCGCTCTACGGCCTGGCGCCCGACCCCGCTGCGCCGATGAATGCCGCAGGTGAATCGTCGCCGGCGCATCACCCGAAGGTCGGGCTGCACGGCTCCAGTGACCTCGTCGATCCGGAGCTGGGCGCGGCGCCGGTCGCCGACGCCGACCTGGAACGGCTGCATCGCGCGTATCGCGTCGTCGCGCCCGCGCTCGCCGGCCGGGTGGTGGCTGCCGCGACCTGCCTGTACACGATGTCGCCGGACGGGCATTTCATCGTGGGTACCCGCCGTGGCTCGCAGCGCATCCACTTCGCGGCGGGACTCTCCGGCCACGGCTTCAAGCTCGCGCCCGCCCTCGGGGACGCGCTCGTGGATCTCGCAACACACGGACGGACCGGGTTGCCTGTCGATTTCCTGTCGCCGGCGAGATTTGTCACCACTCGCGCCGCTCAGTGAAACGGGACCGCTCCGGCCACGCTTTCGAGATCGACACCCGGTGTAGTCACTGCTCCCTCGCCCTTCAGCTCGATCTCGTAGTCGCCCTCCTCGGGAATGATGTCGGGCAGCCGTCCGTCCGCGAGCGCACGAAGCAGCGGGAACGGGTCGGAGGAGAAGCGCACCACCCGCGACTGACCGTCCATCAGCGTATCCATCGCCGCCCTCTCGAACTCCAGCATCTTCACGAGCTGCGGCAGCCTCAGGTTCTGGGCCCGAAGATAGGCGATGAATGCCTCCGCCTCCGAAGCAGCGTATTGCTTCGGCGGCTCGCGCGCCCAGAAGTCTTCGAGGATGGCTCGAAACACGTCGGGGGTGAGCGCCAGCATCATCAACCGGCAGCTGAGTCGATAGACCGCGACCACCATGGACGCGCGGAACTCGTGAATCAGCGAACCGATCAGCCGCACGCCCGCATCGGCTGCGAGCTCGCGCCCGAGGGGCGTATCCACCGCCCGCCCAACGGCGAGAGCCCCGAGCGTCCGCTCCCATTCCGGCACGCCCGGACCGGCGACCGTTGGCAACGAAGCCCGCGCGCGTCCAACGTGACCGACAACTGTCGGAGCCGGCCGACGCAAGGCCCACAGCTCCCGCAGGCGCGCCATTTCCGAGCGGACCCCATCCAGGCCGAAGGATGGCAGGAACGAACTGAACACCTCGAAGATGATCGCCTTGAGATTCGGCAGGTCTGGAATCACGTCGCGCGCGATGCCG
>Ga0209254_10002358_pt1 | contig 17148 bp, 19 predicted proteins | sample FrelakmetDIP11DI_FD_187148 | JGI IMG/M metagenome (GOLD analysis project Ga0209254, IMG submission 187148) | Freshwater lake sediment microbial communities from the University of Notre Dame, USA, for methane emissions studies - DIP11 DI (SPAdes)... | ecosystem: Environmental > Aquatic >... | reverse complement strand
GGGCGAACTGCCGCAGCAGGTCAAGAGCATGGGGATCAACTCCCGCGCGTCGGGCCTGATGTCGCTGTTCTCCAGCCACCCGCCGATCGAGGACCGCATCCGCGCCCTGCAGGCGACGGGCCGCTGAAGCTGTCCCGCTGCTGCATCCGGGAGCCGGGCCATGCGCCCGGCTCTTTTCCTTGAAGGCGGATGCCTCGCTTTGAGGGATTGCGCGCGAGCGGCTGGGGGTCCGACGCCAGGTCAGTCGCCGGGCATCGCCTCGCACTTGCCGGCAGCGCGACGGCCGCGCGCGAGGGTCACTTCTTCGGCAGCTTGTAGTACGTCGCGTTGAGGAATGCGGCGACGTGCTCTTCGTCGTCGGGAAAGAGCCCGGTGTTGAGCTGGGAGTTACAGAACGCCACCTGCGCCTTGAGCTTCGCCCAGGTCGTGACCTTGCGGTCCTTGCGCAGGTAGATGGTGCCGGTCGGGCCGGACACCTTCTCCTGGTGGCAGGACTCGCACTTGTGGGTCTGCACGAGCTTGCGCCCCTCCTTGGCACTGGGCGCGGCGATGGCAGCAACAGGCAAGAGAACGACAAGGCAGGCTGCGGCGCGGACGTTCATCGAGAGATCTCCCGCACGGACGACGCCGCAGTCTATACGCGCAGTTCCTGACTTGGGAGGGGATTGCGGGCGCCAGGCTGATCGGCCCGGGGCGCGGACTCGCCGCAGGAATGGGGTGCGATCGACACCGGCGGCGCTCGACGCCGCGCCTATGCATCATTGCGGAAGGGGTGGACGCGGCGCCCGTTGTGGCGCGTTCAATCGAGCGGAAGCGGCAACCGAAGCGCGGCGCTGCGCGCCTGCAGTGAATCGTGGCCGGGCGACGGCTCATCACCGCTGGCGGCCATTCGTTCGAGGAGTTCAGGGCCGGCCGACTCGGTAAAGCCGGCCGCACCGGCGAGCTCGGCGCCCAACCGGTCGGCTTCGTTTTCCTGGGCCCGCAGCAGCGGTTGGAGGCGCAGGCGCAGCGTGAGGTTCGATGCCAGGTTTTCGTCGATCAGTCGCGCGTCGACCCACCCCGCCAGCCGCGTCAGCGGCACCGCGGCCTCGTAGCCGTACCGGCCGTGCTCGAGCAGGACATGGGCGATCTCGTGCGCCAGCAGGAAGGCAAGCTCGGCCTCGGAGCGGACGAACCGCGTCACGAAGGGCTCCGCCAGGACGACCTGTCCGCTCGGGTAGGCCCGCGCCTCGATGCTCTCGTCATCGGTCAGCAGCACTTCCCAGCGCAGCGACATGGACGCGGGGAAGTGCCGCCAGGCCACCGCCAGCAGCCGGGCGAAAGTCCGATCGACACTGAGCGTTCGCGCTGCATCGTCAATCGCGATGCCGCCCTCGCGCTGGGCCAGCGAGAACTCGCGGAAGGCGCGCCACTGCAGTTCGACCACCTCGGCTTGCGTCACTCGGCTGTTTGCGGGGTGCTGGGCGATCGTCGTCTGCGCCGATGTCAGCGCGGCAGCAAGGAACAGTGGCGCAGCGAACTTCCGCAACTTTCTGCCTCCGGCGCAGCGGCGGGGTGGTGCCCCCGCAACCTGCGGTCCGAAGGTAGTGCCGGCACAGCGCGGCGGCAATCGGCCGTTGGTCTTCCGTCCATCGGCGTCTCCTGCGCGGACGCGCCGGTGCTGGCGATGGCGAAGAGCGCGCGCGTGATTGCCCCGGCAACGGGAGGCACGCGGGGCGAGCTTCGATGCGATCGGAGCATCGGAGCGCAGCCACTCGAAGGGAACGCCGGATCAGGGCCGGCTCGGCGGGCCAGAAAGGAAAGCGCGGCGCGGCGAGGGACGCTCGACCTGCCGGTTGTTCTTGTATCTGACCGGATAGGAAGGAGCGAGGAGGCGTCAGCGGCGGTTGGCGGTCTTGCCGACGATCGACGCAACGTTGGCAGCGGCGGGCACAGGCGGCGGTCCTGCCTTCTCCGTGTCCTGCCGATGGGTGCGCCGAACCCTGGCGAAGGTCTTCTTCAGGTCTGTGCTGAAACTCGGCGTGTAGCGAAACGAAGGATGCAGGATCGATTTCATAGGACCTCGCGCACCGGACGCGCTCTTGATCGAAGCGTGCATTCAGATTAGCGCCGCGCCCGCCTGTTCGTCGTAGCCCCTCTCATGAAAACGGATGAGTGGCGAAGGCCGCAGGGCGAGCGGCCAACGCCTGCGCGGTCGCTTGCCGCCCTATGGAGTTCGGAAGCGCTCACCTTCAGTTGGCCACATCGCGTTCAGTGGCTTGTGCGTCACTGTCGACTTGGATTTGGTCGATGCCACGCCGAGCAGTTCAACTGATTGGTGGCTCGGACGATGGGCCTCGGGGGAAGCCCATTCGCGCACCGACGAACTGCAGGCCCAGTACGTCGCCAAGCTGCAGCGGGCCATCGCGGCCTGCACGACCTCTTGCGGGAGGCATCGCGGGTCTCGCCGGGTTGAGTTTGCGAAGACTCAACCGACGAGGAGCGCCACGATGACCAAGGCAACGACGGCACTGACCGAACCGGCCGAGAAGGGGCCGGACGTCGATGTGCTGCGGGTGGCCGGCAGAGATCGTCTGCGCCGAGGCGATCGACTCATGACGCGAATTCGCGCAGCGACCGCTGCCCGCGAATACTTACGCTTGACGTTACTAACGCTGCTCGATAGCATCGCGCAATGGCGATCGAGTCATTTCGCTGCCAGGACACCGGAGCGATGTTCGGCGGCCGGCGGTTGGCGCGCTTCAGGAACATCGAGGCCGTGGCGATGCGCAAGCTGGCGATGCTCAATCGATTGGTTCGCGTCGAGGAACTGCGCATCCCGCCGAGCAACCGGCTGGAGGCGCTCAAGGGCGATCGCAAGGGGCAGTACGGCATCCGCATCAACGACCATTGGCGCCTGTGCTTCCGCTTCGCCGAAGGCCGCGCCACGGATGTCGAGATCGTCGATTACCACTGAGGAACCGACCATGCGCAAAGTGCCGTACCCCACGCCGGGCGAAATCCTGCTCGAGGAGTTCCTGCGGCCGATGGGCATCACGCCGTACCGGCTGGCCAAGGAGATCGGCGTGCCGCAGGTGCGGCTGAGCGAGATCATCGCCGGCCGCCGCGCGATCACGGTCGACACCGGGCTGCGGTTGTCGCGCTTCTTCGGGCTGAACGACAGCTTCTGGACAGGGCTTCAGCTTGACTATGAAGCCGCACACGCAAAGGACGCGCTGGCCGCCGAACTGGCGAAGATCAAGCCCCTGGCGCTTGCTGGCGCCGGCACGGCAGTGACTTGATGACCGCGCCGGGCGGCGCACGGCACCAGGCGGCGCACGGCAGGGGCAAAGCCCTGTTCCGCCTCCATCGCACTGTGACGTTTCGGCGTAGCGCGATGCGTGTGCGGCTCGTCATTGCTTCGGGAGCTGGCACTGCCGGAGCGTGGTCACTCGAGAAGGCACTGCATATCGCCCCGTCGGCGGTGTGGCGCGAGGCGGCACGGCGGCGCAACCTGGCGCGCTGTCCGCCGCGGCGGCAGCGCGACGCCGTACTGCTACCCGAGATCGAGCGCGTCTGGCGCAGTAACCTTCACGTCTACCGCGCCGACAAGGTCTGGAAGCAGCTTCGGCGCGAAGGCAATCCGGTGGCCCGCTGCACGGTCGAGCAGCTGATGCGCGCCCCGGGGTGGCGTGGCGTCATCCGCGGCAAGACCGTGTGCACGACGGGGCCGGACGCGAAGGCGCCGTGCCCGCGGGACCTCGTCAACCGCGAGTTCCATGCCGAGGGGCCGAACCCGTCGTGGGTCAGCGACTTCACCCACGTCTCGACCTGGTAGGGTTTCGTCTACGTTGGCTTCGTCATTGACGGCTACGCGCGCTACATCGTCGGCTGGCGCGTGAGTCGCTCGATGCAAGCCGACGTCGTGCTCGACGCGCTGGAGCAGCCGCTGTACGCGAGGAAGCCGCAGCGCGATGACAAACTGATTCATCATTCCGACAGAGGATCGAAGTGCGTCTCGATCCGCTACACCGAGCGGCTGGCCGAGGCCGGCATCGAACCATCGGTCGGCTCCAAGGGCGACAGCGATGACAACACGCTGGCCGAGACGATCAACGGGCTGTCCATGACCGGGCTGATCCGCCGGCGTGCGCCGTGGAAGAACCGTGAGGCAGTCGAACTGCCCACCCCCAAGTGGGTCTCTCGGTTCAGCCATCATCGACTGCTGGAGCACATTGGGTATATCCCGCCAGCCGAAGCGAAGGCAGACTACTATGGGCGAGTTGCCTGTCAGGCCATCCCAACCTGACTCACACCAACCGGCCTCCACGAAAGCCCGGGCGGTTCAGCGGCGCGCTCGTCGATGATCTTGCGCCACGCGGACATCATGCCCAGACGCCCGCAGGCGTCCAGGCTCGTTAGGAGGGCATGACATTGCGACCCGACGCACTCGAGGAATTGAATCGACGACGGCAGGCCGTGCTGCAAGGCGGCGGTGCCGAGAAGATCCACGAACGCCGAATGAGGGGCCTGCTGTCGGCCCGCGACCGGCTGGCCGCGCTGTTCGACCCCGGCACCTTCCAGGAACTCGGCATGCACGTGCGCCACAACGCACGGCACTTCGGCCTCGACAAGAAGGAGTTCCCGGCCGACGGCGTGGTCACCGGCACCGGCTTCGTGAACGGTGAACTGGTGGCTGCCTACAGCCAGGACTTCACCGTCAACGCCGGCACGCTGGGCAAGGCGCACGCACAGAAGATCGTCACGCTGCTGAGGTTCGCGCGGAAGAACGGCGCGCCGGTGGTGTCGATGCAGGACTCGGGCGGCGCACGCATACAGGAGGCCGTGGACGCGTTGTCCGGCTACGGCGAAGTGTTCTTTCAGAACGTGCTTGCCTCCGGCGTGGTGCCGCAGATCGCGCTCGTGCTCGGCCCTTGCGCCGGCGGCGCGGCGTATTCGCCGGCGCTCAACGACTTCATCATCATGACGCGCCACCACGCGCACATGTTCATCACCGGCCCCGAAGTCATCAAGGCCGTCACCGGGCGCCAGACGACGATGGACGAGGTGGGCAGCGCCGAGATGCACGCCACCGTGAGCGGCAACGTGCACTTCGTCGCCGACGACGACCGCCACGCGGTGCAACTGGCGCAGCGGCTGCTGTCGTACCTGCCGGCCAACAACACGGAGGATCCTCCGCACAAGCTGACGGCCGACCTCGTGCTCAGGCTCGACGACGGCGTCGACGAATTGATCCCGGAGAGTTCCTCGGTGCCGATGGACATGCGGCGCATCATCGATCGACTCGTCGACGACGGTGAACTGCTGGAGGTGCACGCCGGCTGGGCGCGCAACCTGATTGTCGGTTTCGCGCGCATCGAAGGCATGGTCGTCGGGCTGGTCGCCAATCAGCCGGCCGAGCTCGCCGGGGCGCTGGACATCGACGCCTCCGACAAAGGCTCGCGCTTCATCCGCTTCTGCAACGCCTTCAACATCCCGGTGGTCACTCTGGTCGACGTGCCCGGATTCCTGCCTGGCATCGAACAGGAGCGCGGCGGCATCATCCGCCACGGTGCCAAGCTGCTGTTCGCCTACGCGTCTTGCACGACGCCCAAGATCACGCTGATCCTGCGCAAGGCCTACGGCGGTTCCTACCTCGCCATGTGCAGCCAGGAGATGGGCGCCGACTTCGTCTATGCCTGGCCAGGCGCCGAGATCGCGGTGATGGGCGCGCAGGGCGCCGTCAACCTGCTCTACCGCAAGGAGCTGGGCGAGGCCAGCGACCGCAAGGCCAAGGCCGACGAGCTGATCGCCGGCTACCGCGCCGAGTTCGCCTCGCCTTATCTGTCGGCGGCGCGCGGCTACATCACCGACGTCATCACGCCGGCTGAAACGCGCTCGGTGCTGGCGCTGTCCTTGCGCAAGTCGCTGCAGAAGCGCGAGCTGCGGCCGGCCAAGAAGCACGGCACGATGCCGATGTAGCGCGGCGCCCGCAGCAGCCATCGAACCGCCACACGACACTCGACGTCCATGAGCGCAATCATCTTCAAGGCCCTGTGGATCTACGGGCTCGCGGCCGTGGTGTCAATGCTGATCGCGGCGACGATCAAGGTCATCGTCTGGCTGCTGAACCTGGCCGAGCGCAAGCCGGCCGCCGAGGCGCCTGCGCCCGGCGCCGCATCCGCCCGGCCATTGCCGGCCAGCGTGCCGGTGACGGCGGACATTCCTGCCGAGCATGTCGCCGCCATCGCGGCGGCGATCTCTGCGACGGCCGGCGCGTTGCGCATCGTGCATATCGAAGACCTGCACGGCGCACGTACCTGGAGCGCCGAAGGCCGCAGCGTGCACCATCAATCGCATGCGGGTCTCGGCCGCCCGCGCAAGCGCTGAGCCGCGCGTTCCGAGACGGAGGCCCCGAGCCATGGAAAGAAGATTCAGGATCACGGTGGACGGCCGGCCCTACGAGGTCACGGTCGAAGACCTGAGCGACGGCGGCCTGAACCGCCTGTACCCGCAGCCCGGCAGCATGGCCTTGCCCCCGGTGTCGCCGCCCCCCACGGCGGCCGCTGGCGCACCCGCCGCGGCAGCCCCGGCCCCGCCCGCCGCCGACGCCAGCGGCGGCGCCGGTGACGTGCGCGCCACCCTCGGCGGCGTGGTCGATTCGGTCGCCGTCGTCGTCGGCCAGTCGGTCAAGCGAGGCGACATCGTCGTCGTGCTCGAGGCGATGAAGATGACTTCGCCGATGATCGCCCACCGCGAGGGCGAGATCACGCACATCGCCGTGAAACCGGGCGACGCCGTCGAAGTGGGCCACGTGCTGCTGATCATCGCCTGAAACCCTGAACCGAAAGGCCACCCGTGCAAGGCATCGAGTTGCTCGAACTGTTCCAGGGCATCGCCACGCTGGCGGCCTCGGACCCGCGCATCTTCTGGGGCCGCATCGGGCTGATCCTTCTCGGCTTCCTGCTGATCTACCTCGGCCGCAAGGGCGTGCTCGAGGCGCTGCTGATGATCCCCATGGGCTTTGGCATGGCGGTCATCAACGCCAGCGTGATGTTCCTCGAGGCCGGCCGCATGGGCACGCTTTTCGTCGACCCGCTGATCACGGGCACCGACGCCACCATGGAGGTGCTGCAGATCGACTGGCTGCAGCCGGTCTACACCTTCATGTTCAGCAACGGCCTCATCGCCGTGCTGGTGTTCCTGGGCATCGGCGCGCTTCTCGATGTCGGCTACGTGATGGCGCGGCCTTTCCAGAGCATGATCATCGCGATCTTCGCCGAGCTGGGCACCATCGTCACCTTCCCCGTCGCCTGGTGGCTGGGCATGACCGAGTCGCAGGCGGCGTCGGTGGCCACCATCGGCGGCGCCGACGGGCCGATGGTGCTGTTCACCTCGCTGATGCTGGCCAAGGACCTGTTCGTGCCGATCACCGTGGTCGGCTACCTGTACCTGGGGCTGACCTACGGCGCTTACCCGTACCTGATCAAGCTGCTGATTCCGGCGAGGCTGCGCGCCATCCCGATGCCGGTGGAGGACGTGCGCAAGATCACTTCGGACCAGAAGATGGTGTTCGCGATCGTCGCGTGCACGCTGCTCTCGCTGCTTTTCCCGGTGGCTTCGCCGCTGTTCCTGGCTCTATTCCTGGGCGTGACGGTGCGCGAGAGCGGCCTCGTCGATTTCCACAACCTGCTCGCCGGCCCGGTGCTGTACGGCGCCACCTTCTTCCTGGCGCTGACGCTGGGGGTGCTGTGCGAGGCCAACACCATCCTCAGCCCGGTGGTGCTGAAGCTGCTGCTGCTGGGCATCCTGGCACTGACGGTCTCCGCCCTCGGCGGCATCGCCGGCGGCTATGTCCTGTACTTCTGGTACCGCGGCAAGTACAACCCGATGATCGGCATCGCCGGCGTGAGCTGCGTCCCCACCACCGCCAAGATCGTGCAGAAGATCGCCACGCAGGCCAACCCGGGCAACATGATCCTGCCGCACGCGCTGGGCGCCAACATCAGCGGCGTCATCACCAGTGCCATCCTGGCCGGCATCTTCGTGGCGATGTTGCGCTAGCAGGAACGTGTACTTCCCGGCATGGGCCCGGCAGGCGCCGTGCACCTCGGCCACTACCACGGCGCCCTGAAGAACCGGGTGCGGTTGCAGGACGATTACGACTGCTTGAACTTCGTCGCCGGCTGGCACGCGCTGACCAGGCACGACGAGGACCGCGAAGCCATCGAGAAGAGCGTCTACGACCTGGTCGTCGACTGGCTGGCCGCCGGGCTGGACCCCGAGAAGTCGACCCTCTTCATCCAGAGCCATCGACGGCTTCGGCCTGAACGCCGCGGTGCGCTGCGAAGCCGCGGACCGAAGACAGCTGGAACAAACTGGAACCGCTGTGCCGCAGCATCACCCGCCCGGCGCTGTCTGACGAATGGGTGCAGTGCAACGCCGCCGGGCAGGTAGTCCTGAAACTCAAGACCCGGTGGCGCAACGGCACCACGCACCCGGAGACGCCGCCGCTGGAGTTCATGCAGTGGCTGGCGGGGCTGGTTCCGCGGCCCCGGCTGCACCTGATCCGGTCTCATGGGGTGCTGGCGCCAAACACCAAGCTGCGGGCGCTGTTGGTGCCGAAAGGGCCGGCGCAGACGGAAGAGACCACCGAAGCCGCAACCGGCGCCGAGAGCGAGGCCGAGCACATCTTGCCCGGCCGGGCGGCATCAGCTGGGGGAGGCTGCTCAAGCGCTTCCTCGATATCGCTCGGCAGCGCTGCCCGAGCTGCGGCGGCGGGGAACTGAAGATCATCGCGGCGACTCTGGCGCGGCCGGTGATCGAGAAGCTCCTTACGGAGCTGGGGCTGCAGTCGCAGCCGCCGACGAAGGCCCCGGCGGGCGAGCCGGTGCCGCGTCACGCGGGCTGCGCCGCCGCTGCCGTCAGTCACTCGCCAGCGGTGTCCGCCGGGCTTGGCTCCGGACTACGAGCCTGGGCGGTGCTGCGCGTCAGGCCAGTCCGGCCGACGATCACGAGCTTGTTGGTGTTAGGGAGAACCCGAGTCGGAGGCTGCGGATGCGCCCTGGGAACGCTCTGAATGGTCCGGGAATTGGCGGGCGACCCCGATGCGCGGGACCACGTTGTCAACCCAGGTGCCGCCGATGCGCCGCAGCAAGGCCCGTGCCGGTTCCGACGTACGCCGAGCCGTGCGCCGCTCACGGCCATCCCGCCGAGCCGGGAGGGCCCGCTGCAGCGAACGCCTGACGTGCCGCTGCCGACTGCAAAATACCCTGCACAAGGGAAGCTCTAGCCCCACAGACCCGAAGAGAGGCATGAGAATGCTTGCTGGATCATTTGTCAGCCGCAGGCATTCAGTTCGACCCGAGTGCTGGCCGTCGTGTTCTACTCCAGTGCACGGGGGCGGCGTGTACGTCCTGGCAGACCCTTCTCGTTGTCAACTTCTTCTTGGAGCCGACTCATGAGCACTGTTGCCCTAGCCCCCACGCTCGGCCGCGCTGCGCCGGCGGCCCCCACCCGCCACGCCGGCCTGCTGGCCCTCGTGGAGGACATGACAAGACTGTGTCAGCCCGACCGCGTGCACTGGTGCGACGGCTCGCAGGCCGAGGTCGACGCGCTGTGCGAGCAGATGGTGCGGGGCGGCACCTTCATCCGCCTGAACCCGGAAAAGCGCCCCAACAGTTTCCTCGCGCGCACGCATCCGTCGGACGTGGCGCGGGTGGAAGAGCGCACCTTCATCTGCTCCAACACGCGCGAGGAGGCCGGGCCGACCAACAACTGGGCGCCACCGGACGAGATGCGTGACACGCTGCGCAAGGTGTTTGCCGGCTGCATGCACGGGCGCACGATGTACGTCATCCCCTTCAGCATGGGGCCGCTGGGCTCGCCGATCTCAAAGATCGGTGTGGAAATCAGCGACAGCGCCTACGTGGTGGCCAACATGCGCATCATGACGCGAATGGGCTCTGCGGTGCTCGACTTGCTCGGCGAGGACGGCGACTTCGTGCCCTGCATCCATTCGGTGGGTGCGCCGCTGCAGCCGGGTCAGGCCGACGTGGCCTGGCCTTGCGAGCCCGACATCAGCAAGAAGTACATCGCCCACTTCCCCGACACCTCCGAGATCTGGTCCTATGGCTCGGGATACGGCGGCAACGCGCTGTTGGGCAAGAAGTGCCTGGCGCTGCGCATTGCATCGGTGCTGGCGCAGAAGGAAGGCTGGCAGGCCGAGCACATGCTGATCGCCGGCTTGCAGTCGCCCGAGGGCGACAAGACCTATCTGGCCGCCGCTTTCCCGAGCGCCTGCGGCAAGACCAACCTGGCCATGTTGCGGCCGCCGCCGGGCTTCGAGGGCTGGAAGGTGACCACCGTGGGTGACGACATCGCCTGGATCAAGAAGGGGGCCGACGGCACGCTGCGGGCCATCAACCCCGAGGCCGGCTTCTTCGGCGTGGCGCCGGGCACCAACCACGCCACCAACGCCAACGCGATGTTGACGATGACGAAGAACTCGATCTTCTCCAACGTGGCGCTGACCGACGACGGCGACGTGTGGTGGGAAGGCATGGATGGCGACCCGCCGGCGCACGCCATCGACTGGCAGGGCAAGGACTGGACGCCGGGTTGCGGCCGCCCGGCGGCGCATGCCAATTCGCGCTTCACCACGCCGGCCAGCCAGTGCCCCAGCATCGATCCCGATTGGGAGAACCCCAACGGCGTGCCCATCAGCGCCTTCATCTTCGGCGGCCGGGCGAGCAAGGAAACGCCGCTCGTCTTCCAGGCCTTCAACTGGGCGCACGGTGTGTATCTGGCGGCCACCATGGGCTCGGAAGCAACGGCGGCGGCCATTGGCCAGAGCGCCACGCGGCGCGACCCGATGGCGATGCTGCCCTTCTGCGGCTACAACATGGCCGACTACTTCGCGCACTGGCTGAACGTCGGGCGGCGCGTGGCCAACCCGCCGCGCATCTTCCGCGTCAACTGGTTCCGCAAGAGCGACGACGGCAAGTTCCTGTGGCCGGGATTCGGCGAGAACATGCGGGTGCTGAAGTGGATCGTCGATCGGGTGCAAGGCCGCGGCTTTGCGGTGGAGAGCCCGCTGGGCTGGATGCCGCGCTACGAAGACATCCGTTGGGAGGGGCTGGAGTTTCCGCAGCAGACCTTCCACGACTTGATGGCCGTGGGCCGTGCCGCGAGCACCACCGAGGCCCATGCGCACGAGGAGCTGTTCGACCGCTTTGGCGACCGGCTGCCGCGCGAGTTCACCTTCGAGCGCGAGCTGCTGCGTTCACGGCTGTGGCGCTCACCCGACCGTTGGGAACTGGAGCACGAGTAGCGCCGTACGGCCGGGAGTCAACGCCGGGTTGCCCCAAGTTGACTCCTGCCCAGGGGCGGCGGCAGCGCCGCCGCCTGCGTCGAGGATCTGGCTCTCGCAGCGAAGGTCATTCGGGCGGCGATAGCCACGACAGGGCGACCCTGGGACTGCCGCCGCGCCGGCTGATGTCGGTGTGCGGCGCGGAGCCGCCGGCCGAGCCCGAGTTCTGCTGCGTGCGCACGCCGTGGTGGGACCTGGTCGACGAGGAGGCCCGCGCGGCAGACGAAGCTTGCGTCGAGCTGGCGCAGGGCGTTGTCTTCACCGCAGAGCTACCCGCGGTGGTGGAACAGGCCGTCCAGGGGCACAGGCAGGTCAACGAGGCCGAGCTCGCGTTTGCGCTGCAGCGGGAGTACCGCAGTCATCCGGCCCAGCTCAGCGACGGGCTGCGGCAGCGTGTCAAGCAGGGCATGCAGATGCCGGTGGTCGACGATCTCACCGCGAAGGACCGGATTACCGATGTGGTCTGCGCGTTCGACGAGACCCATGCCTATTCCGCCCATTGTCCCTAAAGGAGAGGCGTTGCGCCGTGCTTTTGCATGGCTCGCTGAACAGGAATCCTGGACGCCGGCGCTCATCGAGCAGGCCTGCCAACGTTTCGATGTGTCCCCGGAAGACGAAGAGTTCCTGCTGCGCGAGTTTCGTAGGGGGCAAGCGCACGGAGACGCGCAGCCATAGAGCTCAGGCAGACCATGAACGAAAGCATCGATTCGGAACTCACCGGATTATTCGGGCGGTGGACGTTCGCCGCCGCACAGGTCAAGCGGCTGGACGACTTGAACGTTGATCCCGACGCCATCAAGGCAGCCGCACACTTGATCATCAAGGAACGCGGTCACCCGGAGCGGCAGCGAGCGATCGTCGATGCCCTGGATGACGACACGGCGGTTGCGCTATGCATCTGGCTTCGTGATCCCGCGAACGCAGCCGGGCTCCTCAAGCAGGCCAGAGCAAAGACACGCAAGCGAGGGTGAGCGAAGACGAAGGCACTCCGCGCCCGCGCGACCCCGGCGCCTCCGTGCCCGCACCCTGAGCATCCGGCATCTGCGATCTACTCTCGGCGATCTCGAAGCGCTGCTCCGCTTGGGTTCGGGGATCTGGCCGGTCGCTACGGGACCGACAGATGCGATTGACTTGAGCCATGGGCTCGGTAGGATCGATCGCATCATGCGACCGCAACCCGTTTCTTTTCGCCGAGGCCCTCCGGAGCCTCGGATCGAGATGTGTGGGCAAACGACTCTCTTTCCGGCTGACCTGCCGCTCCTTTTCGGCGATCAGGCGGGGCAGCTGCCGCGCCTTTGCCGCGCCGAAGTCTCGACAGGCGACGAGCCTTCAGCATCCGTGTATTTCGCGCCGGTGTCGCTCGGTGCTGAGCCCACGACAACCGAGTGCCCGCCGGTTCTCCTCGCGTGCGCCGTACTTTTCAGGTATTTGAACGCGCGGCAGGAATCTGCGTTCGAGGACATTCCCCGCGAAGTGGACTGCTGCTTCAAGGACACGTGCGGCTTTCCCATCGTCCATGTGTCTCTGGTTGGGCAAGACTCGGGTGGATACGACTTCAGGGGCGTCATTCATCGACGGTTGAACGCTGCCGAGGAATTCGCTGTCCGATTCTCGGCCGACGAGCTCGGGCGCGTTTGAGCGGTTTGTCCACCAAGTGCCGACCCTCCCGCGCGAACACCGCAGGAACTCGTCGAGGCCGCACGGCTGGAGAAGAAGCGGCTAGGGCGGCTGGCTGCGGAGAAGGCCGAGAAGTGCCCGGAGATCAGCCGGCCGCCGAAGCCCGCGCCACGTACTCGCAGAAGGCGCAATCCGGGGCGGGCCCGGGCGCATGCTCCTACGCCAGGCAGTGGGCCACGTCGCGCAGCGTCGGCTCGACCCAGCTGTCGTCCCTGTCGTAGAGGATCAGCTTGGTTCGGGAGCGCAGGACGTCGTCGAACGCCCCGCCGTCCCTGATCCCGTTGGCGTAGACAAACCACGCGCGATCAGACACCTTCAAACCGCGTCCGCGAAGCAGCCACTGGTAGAACTCGACCTGGCGCTTGTAGCCGCCCTGCCAGTCGGCGTCGAGGTTCACCTCGTCCTTCTTCGACGTGGCCTTGTAGTCGACCACGTAGTGCGTCCCGCCGTGATCGACCGAGAGTCTTGCTGGCCTTGCGGCGCGGACGCGCCGGCAGGCGGCGCCTATTTGAACGCCGCCTGATGCTCCCGGCAGTACTGCTGGCCGCTGAACTTCGCCTCGTTGTTCCAGCAGTACTTGCCCTCGGCGAAGCTGATCTTCGAGCCGCAGGTGGCGCAGATCAGTTTCCGCTCAGACTTCGCCGGCGGCGGCGTGTTCGTCACGGGCTGCCGCTTAACAACCTTCGGTGCCATGAAATCCGGCAGCTCGAGCAGCTCCGTCGGCTTGTGCTGGCGGGCGAGGCTCTCACCCCAGGACTCGACCGTCTCGCTGCTGCGCACGTTCAGGATGCCGGTGAGCGCGCTGGCGATGCCGGGAGTCTTCTCGAGGTACCGCTCATGCCAGGCGCGGAACTGGTCGGCCTTGATCACCATGCCGGTGTCGAAGGCCTTCGCGGGCGGGCGTGAGATCGTGGCCGTCGGGTGCACCAGGACGATGTGGTGAAACGTGGGACGGGTGTTGACTCGCCCCGTGATGCCGAGCTTGTCCAGGGCCTTGAGCAGGACTCGCTCGTGGCGGCGGCTTTGCTCCAACGGCGACGGGATGCCGAATTCCCGCTCACCGCTGTACTTCACGGAGAACTCGCCGAGCTCGTTGATCCGCAGGTTGCCGCTGAAGTTCTTCGTTTCGAACAGGAAGAACTCGAACATGCGGTTGATCACCAGGTGGTCGATCTGGGCGGTGTCGTCGCCGTCAACCAGCCGCAGGTCGTGGATCACGGCGTGGTAGCGGCCGTCTGCGAAGTAGTTGTCGAGGTAGTGGGCCGCGTCGCGCTCGCCCTGGATGCCGCGCTTTACCCGGACCAGCTCCTCGCGTGCCCAGGCCTTCTGCCGCCCGTCAAGGAGGGGCGATTCCTGAAGGCTCTCAAGAAGGGCGATGCGCCTGGCCTTGTCGTCGGCGCGCTTGACGAGCATGTCCGTTTCGCGGTGGGTATGGCGGCGCGAGTTTCGCAGACGATCAGCGAAACGGGGCAGTCGTCTGGAAGGGTGACGCCGCGCTGGCGTGTCGAGATGCGCTTGATGCGTCTGCGCATCGACACGGGGCCCCGCAGGCCGAAGATCCGCGGGGACCCATTCTGTGGGCGTAAAGAAAGCTGCGGCCGGGGGCGGCGCGAGCCGTCTAAACGGACCGACACCGACCCGGGATCGAAGTGGGGATCTGCGAACTGGTGTTGCCTGTCGAGGGAGATCCCACGCAGGTCATTCGCATTACGGCCGTTCGCATCATTGCCGACATTCGGGCATGCGATGAAAGTGATGGAGAGAAGGGACCCATCCCTTTCAGATCGCTGTCTTGCTGGTCGCAGATGCGCGTCCCCGACGAACGATGATCGTGCAGTTTGGAAGTCGCCCAACGAATCCGGCGCGAGTCGCAAGCTGCGAAGCCGAGAGGCCGGCGTCCCGCCGCGAAGCCCGTTCGGTCGCCGACGAGCCACAGGCGTGGAGCATCGGAGGCAAGCTCGCGGCCGCGCTGATCCGCTTTGCGGCAGGGGCCGGGTCGCCAGCGGCCAGCGCGAACGAGGGCCATTGACGCAGACCTCAACCGGGACCCGCGGAGTCTCCCTCCGCAGGTCCGTGGAGGTGCAAGCGGGGCGCCCGGAACCGCCGTCGTAGCCCGAGCCCTTGATCTCGGTGCACAACGCCTTGGCCGCGCGGCGCTCTTGCCGGGGCCGCCGGACGTCGGCCTTCAAGGCCTGCTGGAGCGCCTCGTGGAACGCCGTGAGCTTGTTCCGCTGCTCGCCCCGCCGGTACTTCGGCGGACCATCCACTTCGCCGTGCAGCCACTTGGCCACGGTGTTGCGCGACAGCCCCGTGATGCGCGCGATCTCGCGCTCCGACTTGTTCTTCCGCCGATGCAGTCGCCGAATCCTGCCAATCATGTCCATGGTGATCACTCCTCGTCCTCTGCTGCACAGAGGTGCAGCAGGGTAGGTTGAACACCTGGCTCAGTCTTCGGTCGGCACAACCCTCATAAGTGGCTCAGTTTTCGGTCGGCGCCAACACCAGCAAGTCCTGCATGCCACGCTCCTCGGGCAGTGCGGCGGCCAGGGGTTCCAGCAGGGCAAGGGCGGCGGCGCGCTGGCCGGCTTGGGCGCGCAGCCGCGCCAGCGTGAGCCACACCAAGGGCAGCAGGGCGCCTGCGGCGCTGGCCAGCGCCACCACATGCTCCAGCGCGGCGGTGGCTTCAGCGCTTCGCCCCAGGCATTGCAGCGCCAAGGCTTGGTGGCTGAGCAAGCCCAGGTGCGCGGGGTCGGCGGTCAGGCCGATGGCGTACAGCGCCAGCGCCTCTTCGTGTGCCCCGGCGGCCGCCGCCCCCGTGCCCGCGAGGTAGGCCAGGGCCACCTGCAGCGGCTGGTACAGCGCGCCGAAGTCGGGGTTGTGCTGCACGAACGCCCGCAGTTCCTCCAGCATGGCCAGCAGGTTCACCGGGCCTTGCGGGGGAAAGACCTGTGGCTGGCGGCCCCGGCGCACGGGAATGGGCTGCGCGGGCAACGGGAGCGCTTGGCGCACCGCGTCTTCAAGCTCGAAGAACACAAAGTCGCCCTCGATGTCGGTGCGGGGCGGCGCAGACCCGGCCGGGGCCTGCGCCGCATGCAGGCGGTCGCGGGCCTCGCTCAGCAAGTCCCAGAACTGCGGGTCGGGCGGGAACAGGGGCTCGGCGAGCGGCTCGAGAAGGCGCAGCACGTCGGCGAACTCACCGCGCAGGAAGTGGATCTGCGCCGCCAGCACCCAGACCCGGAGGTGCCGGCTGGGCGTGGTGTGCTGCATCAGCCACCGGTATTGCGCCAGCGCCTCGGTGCGGTATTCGAGCGCATGCAGCGCGGTGGCGTGGTGCAGGCGCAGGTTCACGTCGTCCGGGCTCAAGCGCAGGGCCAGTGTGTAGCGGGCCAGGGCTTCTTCGCGCAGCCCCTGTTCGGCAAGGTCGAGGGCGCAGCGAAAGGCCAGTTCGGTGCCGGCCTGGCGGTACTTGGCGAGCTTGTCGGGGTGCTCGTCGAGGTAGCGCTCGAGTTCGAGCAGCAAGCGCACGGTGTCAGGCGCTTGGCGGTCCTGCCGCTCGCCTTGCCATTCGTACTGAAATTCGGCGGCGAGCTGGGCGCGCACCGGCCACAACAGGTCGGGCTCGCTGACCCAGGCGTGCAGCGGGGGCGGCAACTCAATGAAGGCGAACGGGCTCGGCTTCTCGGTCATGGCTGCACCGGCATGCGGTAGATCTTGTCCAGAAAGTCGCCCATCTTGCTGGCCACGTCTTCGCGTGTGAGACCGATGGCGGCCAGGCGTTGATCGGCCACAGCGGGCGAGATGGCATCGCTGGCCACTTCGTTGAGGATCTGGATGCCGGCCTTGAGCTCGCCGGGTGGCTCGACTTTGGGCAGGCTGGGGTTGGGGCTGCCCGCACCCCGGTGCTTGTTGAGCACTTGCAGGCGGTTGTTGATCTGCGCGCCAAACTGTTTGGTGGTCTGGCGCATGCCTTCGGCCACGCAGGCCTCGCGCTCGGCGGCGGTCTTGGCTTCGTTGGCCCGCGCGTACCACTCCTGGGCTTTGTACTCGGAGGTCTTGCCGACACCGGCGGGGTCGGTGAAGCGGCCTTCGGGCGAATGGATGGCGGTCTCGAGGTCGGAGAC
>Ga0209254_10002357_pt1 | contig 17152 bp, 15 predicted proteins | sample FrelakmetDIP11DI_FD_187148 | JGI IMG/M metagenome (GOLD analysis project Ga0209254, IMG submission 187148) | Freshwater lake sediment microbial communities from the University of Notre Dame, USA, for methane emissions studies - DIP11 DI (SPAdes)... | ecosystem: Environmental > Aquatic >... | reverse complement strand
TCGACGTTGTAGAGCACGCCGTCGTAGGTGCTCTGCGTGATGGTGAGGATGCGCGGCTTCTTGTCCTTCGCCTCGCGCGCGAACGGGTTCGCCTCGATCTTGCGGCGGATGTTCGCGGGCTCGAACTCCTCCGCCGGGATCGGGCCGATGATGCCGTAGTGGTTGCGCGTGGGCGTGAGGAACACCGGAATCGCGCCGGTCATGGTGATGGCGTGCAGGATCGACTTGTGGCAGTTGCGGTCCACCACCACGATGTCGCCGGGCGCGACGCAGTAGTGCCACACCATCTTGTTGGAGGTGGACGTGCCGTTGGTGACGAAGTAGCAGTGGTCGGCGTTGAAGATGCGCGCGGCGTTGCGCTCGGAGGCGGCCACCGGGCCGGAGTGGTCGAGCAGCTGCCCGAGCTCCTCGACCGCGTTGCACACGTCGGCACGCAGCAGGTTCTCGCCGAAGAACTGGTGGAACATCTGCCCGATCGGGCTCTTCAGGAACGCCACGCCGCCGGAGTGGCCCGGGCAGTGCCAGGAGTACGAGCCGTCCTGGGCGTAGTGGACCAGCGCCCGGAAGAACGGCGGCGCGAGCGAATCCAGGTAGGCCTTGGCCTCGCGGATGATGTGCCGCGCGACGAACTCCGGCGTGTCCTCGAACATGTGGATGAAGCCGTGCAGCTCGCGCAGGATCTCGTTGGGGATGTGGCGCGAGGTGCGCGTCTCGCCGTAGAGGTAGATCGGGATGTGCGCGTTCTTGAAGCGGATCTCCGAGACGAACGCGCGCAGGCTCTTCAGCGCCGTCTCGGTCTCCTCCTTGGAGCCGGAGCCGAATTCCTCGTCGTCGATGGACAGGATGAAGGCCGAGGCGCGGCTCTGCTGCTGCGCGAACTGCGAGAGATCCACGTAGCTGGTGACGCCGAGCACCTCCCAGCCCTCGTCCCCCAGCGCCTTGGCGAGCGCGCGGATGCCGAGGCCGCTCGCGTTCTCGGAGCGGAAATCTTCGTCGATGATGACGACGGGAAAGCGGAACTTCATCAGGGGTCTCCGTTATGGTTCTTCAGCCCGGGGGGACGTCGGGACGCCCCGCGAGGCAAATCAGGGTCTGCATGCCGACGGCGCACACGGTCTCGCGGCCGTCCTGCACGGCGACCACCTCGAGGTCGCACACCGTCAGCGTACGGCCGGGCTTGCGCACCCGGCCGGTGGCCACCAGGCGCTCGCCCCGGCCGGGCGCGAGCAGGTTGATCTTGAACTCGACGGTGAGCACCGAGCTTGCCGCCGGAAACAGCGTGTAGCCGGCGTAGCCGCCCGCGGTGTCGGCGATGGCGCTGGTCATGCCGGCGTGGAAGAAGCCGTGCTGCTGGGTGAGGTCGGCGAGGAACGGCAGCTCGATGGCGACAAGGCCTGGCTCGACGCGCACTAGGCGCGCGCCGATCAGCGTCATCGCGCCCTGGCGGTCGAAGCTCGCGCGCACCCGCGCGGCGAAGTCCGGGTCGGGGGCGGTGAACGCGGTCATCTGGAGGGCGGCGGGCGCCAGGGTCGTCGAGGTGGGCGCTTTATGCGCCCCGCCCCCGAGGCTGTCAAGCGGGAATTGGCGTCCGCAGCCTCACATCCGCGGCAGCGTCACGCCCCGCTGCCCCTGGTACTTCCCGCCCCGGTCCTTGTAGACCGACCGAACAAGGGGGCGACGCCCCCTTGCAGATCCCCCGAGTCGGAGGACCGCGGCGATGCACCTCACATCCGCGGCAGCGTCACGCCCCGCTGCCCCTGGTACTTCCCGCCCCGGTCCTTGTAGGAGGTCTCGCAAGGCTCGTCGGACTCGAAGAACAGCACCTGCGCCACGCCCTCGTTGGCGTAGATCTTCGCCGGCAGGGGCGTGGTGTTGGAGAACTCCAGGGTCACGTGGCCCTCCCACTCGGGCTCCAGCGGCGTGACGTTGACGATGATGCCGCAGCGCGCGTAGGTGGACTTGCCCAGGCACACCACCAGCACGCTGCGCGGAATGCGGAAGTACTCGACCGTCCGGGCCAGGGCGAAGGAGTTGGGCGGGATGATGCAGACGCCGCCCTTGAAGTCCACGAACGACTTGGCGTCGAACTGCTTGGGATCGACGATGGTCGAGTTGATGTTGGTGAAGATCTTGAATTCGTCGGAGCAGCGCAGGTCGTAGCCGTAGCTCGAGGTGCCGTACGAGACGATCCGCCGGCCGTCCACCTCGCGCACCTGCCCGGCCTCGAACGGCTCGATCATGCCCTGCGCCGCCATGCGGCGGATCCACTTGTCGTTCTTGATGCTCATTCGTTCCCCCGCGGGGCGCCGGTGTTGGTTGGGGAGGGGGCAACGGGGGAACCGCAGGGTTCCCTCGTTCGATCCTTCCAGCGTTCAGAACGCGTGCGTGCAGCGCTAGGTGTTCTGTATGACTATGTTCGGGAACTTGCTGGTCATGTCGCGCGCCTGCTCGCTGATCTTCACCGCCACGCGCCGCGCGATCTGGCGGTAGATCTCGGCGATCTTCCCGTCCGGGTCGGCCACCACGGTGGGCTTGCCGGAGTCGGCCTGCTCGCGGATCGCCATGTCGAGCGGCAGTGCGCCGAGAAACTCCACGTCGTAATCCTTGCACATCTTCTCCGCGCCGCCCGCGCCGAATATGTGCTCGGCGTGCCCGCAGTTGGAGCAGATGTGGATGGACATGTTCTCCACGATGCCGACGATGGGGATGCCGACCTTCTCGAACATCTTGAGGCCCTTGCGCGCGTCGATGAGCGCGATGTCCTGCGGCGTCGTCACGATCACCGCGCCGGTGACCGGCACCTTCTGCGCGAGCGTGAGCTGGATGTCGCCGGTGCCCGGAGGCAGGTCCACGACCAGGTAGTCCACGTCGCGCCAGCGGGTGTCCTTGAGGAGCTGCTCGAGCGCCTGGGTCACCATCGGGCCGCGCCAGACCATCGGCGTGTCCACGTCGATGAGGAAGCCGATCGAGATCGCCTGCAGGCCATGGCCTTCCATGGGCTCCAGGGTCTTGCCGTCCTTCGACTCGGGGCGCCCGCTGATGCCGAGCATGGTCGGCTGCGACGGGCCGTAGATGTCGGCGTCCAGCATGGCGACGCTAGCGCCTTCCGAGGCGAGCGCGAGGGCGAGATTCACCGCCGTCGTGGATTTGCCCACGCCACCCTTGCCCGAGGCGACGGCAATGATGTTCTTGACGTTCGGGATCAGCTTCACGCCCTTCTGCACCGCGTGCGACACGATGCGGCTCGTCACGTTGGCGTTGATGCGCCCGATGCCGGGCAGGCGCTTCAGGGCGGCGGCGACGAGCTTCTTCATCGGCTCGATCTGCGTCCGCGCCGGATAGCCGAGCTCCACGTCCAGAGACACGTCGGCGCCGTCGATGCGCACGTTCCGGACCGACCTGGTAGCGACCAGGTCCTTGCCGGTATTGGGGTCCACGACGGTCCCGAGTGCCGCCTGGATGTCTTCCTGGGTAAAGGCCATGAATGGGGTCTGGAGAGAGGTAACGTGCGAGTCTAGCAAATTGGGCAAGCATTCTTGCCCCCGGTAGAATCAGGGGTTTGGCGTTCCCCGAACGGCCCTCATGCCCCGCCGCATCCTCGTCACCTCCGCCCTGCCGTACGCAAACGGCGCGATCCACCTCGGCCATCTCGTCGAGTACATCCAGACCGACATCTGGGTCAGGTTTCAGAAGATGCGGGGCCATGCGGTGCACTACGTCTGCGCCGACGACACCCACGGCACGCCGATCATGCTGCGCGCGGAAAAGGAGGGCATCGCGCCGGAGCAACTGATCGAACGGGTGTACCGCGAGCACACCCGCGACTTCGCCGGGTTCCACGTCGCCTTCGACAACTACCACTCGACCCACTCGGACGAGACGCGCTGGTTCGCCGAGGACATCTACGGCAAGCTCTACGCCGCCGGGCTGGTCGCGCGCCGCGACGTGGAGCAGTTCTACGACCCGGCGAAGCAGATGTTCCTGCCCGATCGGTTCATCAAGGGCGAGTGCCCGGTGTGCCACTCGAAGGACCAGTACGGCGACGCCTGCGAGGTGTGCGGCAGCACCTACGCGCCGACCGACCTGATCGAGCCCTACTCGGCCGTGTCCGGCGCCGCGCCCGAGCGGCGCACCTCCGAGCACTACTTCTTCCGCCTGTCCGACGAGCGCTGCCGCGAATTCCTGCAACGCTGGACGCAGCAGGAAGGGCGCCTGCAGCCGGAGGCGGCGAACAAGATGCAGGAGTGGTTCGCGGCCGGCCTGTCCGACTGGGACATCTCCCGCGACCCGCCCTACTTCGGCTTCGCGATACCCGGCACCGACGGGAAGAAATTCTTCTACGTCTGGCTCGATGCCCCGATCGGCTACTTCGGCAGCTTCGAGAACTACGTGCGGCGCCTCGCCGCCCACGGCGAGACCCTGGACGTCCGCGACTACGTCGATGCCGAGCGGGCCGCCGCCGCGGGCACGGAGCTCTATCACTTCATCGGCAAGGACATCCTCTACTTCCACGCGCTGTTCTGGCCCGCGATGCTGCAGTTCGCCGGTTACCGCACGCCGACGAAGATCTTCGCCCACGGCTTCCTCACCGTCGACGGCGAGAAGATGTCCAAGTCGCGCGGCACCTTCATCACCGCCGAGAGCTACCTCGCCCAGGGGCTCAATCCGGAGTGGCTGCGCTACTACTACGCCGCCAAGCTGAACGCGAGCATGGAGGACATCGACCTCTCGCTGGACGACTTCGTCGCCCGGGTGAACTCGGACCTGGTCGGCAAGTACGTGAACATCGCGAGCCGCTGCGCGGGCTTTCTCACCCGGCGCTTCGAGGGCCGGCTCGCCGCGCCGGAGGAGCACGAGGTCACGCGCGCGCTGCAGGCCGCGGCGGAGGGCATCGCCGCGCTGTACGACGCGCGCGAGTACGGCAAGGCGCTGCGCGAGATCATGGCGCTCACCGACCGCGCCAACCAGTACGTGGACCAGCGCAAGCCCTGGGAGCTATCCAAGCAGCCGGGCCGCGAAGCCGAGCTGCAGACGGTCTGCTCCGAGGCGCTCAACATGTTCCGCCTGCTGACCCTCTATCTCAAACCCGTGCTGCCGCTTCTCGCCGCCGAGGTGGAGAAGCTGTTGCGCATCGGGCCGCTTGCCTGGCCAGACGCCGCCACGCTGCTGCCCGCGGGACACGCGATCGGGGAGTACCGCCATCTCATGACCCGCATCGACCCGAAGCAGATCGCCGCGCTGGTGGCCGCCAATCGCGACACGCTGCAGGCGCCTGCGCCCGCCACGCCGACGCAGGCCGCTGCGACGAAGGCGGCCGAGCCCGCGCGCAAGGCGGAAGCGGCCGCGGGACCGATCTCCATCGACCAGTTCAGCGCCGTCGACCTGCGCGTGGCGCGCATCGCGCGCGCCGAGCACGTCGAGGGCGCGGAAAAGCTCCTCCGGCTCACCCTGGACCTCGGCACCGAGACGCGCACCGTCTTCGCCGGGATCAAGTCCGCCTACGACCCGGCTGCGCTCGAGGGCCGGCTGACGGTGGTGGTCGCCAACCTCGCCCCGCGAAAGATGAAGTTCGGCACGTCGGAGGGCATGGTACTGGCCGCTTCCGGAGAGGGTCCGGGCATTTTCCTCATCGCCCCGGACGCGGGTGCCGTACCGGGAATGCGCGTCAAGTAGAGTCGGAGCATCCGCGCCCTCGCCGCGGGCCGCGCACGCATGGCCGACGACACCGCACACACCTCCGTCCTCGCGCTCCGGGTGGTCGATTACGCGACCCGCCCGGTGGCGTCGCAGGCCGCCGCTCGCGAGCGGCTCGAGGCGGTGATCGGCGAGGCGCTCGCGGGCGTTCCCGGCGAGGATCGCATCGTGCTGGACACCGCGGAGGGCGCCGCGATCGTCTTGCTGGGAGGCGCCGCTCAGGCGCTCGCCGTCGCGGAAGCGGCGCGCGCCGCCGCCGCGGCCGCGGACCTGCCCCTCGCGCTCGCGCTCAACGCCGGCCCGGTGAAGCCCGTATCCGACAGCGGCCGCCCCAACGTCATCGGCGATGGCGTCGGCGCAGCGCTTGCCGCGGCCGGCTTCGCAGCCGCGGGAGAGGCGCTGGCGACGCGCGACTTCCGCGACGCCGCGGGGGCGCGGCTCGCCGAACGCTTCGCGCCCGCCGTCGCACGCACCGACGAGAGCCTGCGCCTGCACGAGCTGCACGCCTGCATGCCAGCGCCGGACCCGCGCCGCGCGAGCCGCCGCCGCGCCTTGCGCATTGCTGCCGTCGCGGGCGCGACGCTGCTGGCCGGGGGCGTCGCGGTGAGGACGACGCGCAACATCGTCGCCCAGCGCACCCGTCCGGCACGCGTCGCGCTGGCGATCACGCCCTGGGCGGACATCACCGTCGACGGCGTCGCGCAGGGACGCACGCCGCCGCTGAAGACCCTGGAGCTCGCCCCCGGCCAGCGCACCATTGCGTTACGCCACGGCAGTGCGCCGCCGCTGACCCTGGAGCTCGACCTCAAGCCCGGCGAGCAGACGACGGTGAGCCATTCGTTCGGTGCGCCCAAGCCCCGTCCACAGCAGCCGGCGAATCCGGTGCGCAGCTTCTTCAGGGGCCTGGGGTTTTGATCGCCGCCCTCGGCCGCTACGAGATCGTCGCGCAGATCGGGCGCGGCGCGATGGGCGTGGTGTACCGCGCGCGCGACCCGCTGCTCGGACGCGAGGTCGCGGTGAAGACCATCCTGCTGCCCGCCGACGACGCGGAGCGCGCGGAGTACGAGGCGCGCTTCCAGCAGGAGGCGCGCGCCGCCGCGGCGCTCAATCATCCCGGCATCGTCACCATCCACGACATCGGCCGTGCCGACGGCGTGCTGTACATGGCGATGGAGTACGTCGAAGGCCACGAGCTGCGCGACGCGCTCGCCGGCGGCCAGGCGCTGCCCGTGCCGCGGGCGGTGGAAATTGCCGCGCAGCTCGCCGACGCGCTGGGCTATGCCCACGCCCGCGGCATCGTGCATCGCGACGTCAAGCCCGCCAACGTCATGATTCTGCGCGACGGCCGCGCCAAGATCATGGACTTCGGCATCGCCCGCATCGCCGCATCCGACGTGAAGACCCAGACCGGGGTGCTGATGGGTTCGCCGAAGTACATGTCGCCCGAGCAGGTGCAAGGCCGTCCGGCCGACGCACGATCTGACCTCTTCGCGCTCGGCGTGGTGCTCCACGAAATGCTGTGCGGGGCCCCGCCCTTCACCGGCGACGACGTGAGCACGCTGATGTACAACGTCGCGCATGCCGATTCCCCGCCGCCCAGCGCAGTCAACCCGGCGGTGCCGAGCATGCTCGACCTCGTCGTTGCGCGCGCCCTGTCGAAGTCTCCGGAACGGCGCTATGCCGACGCAGCCCAGATGGCCGCAGACCTGCGCGCCTGCCTGCTCTCTTCCTCGCACAGCGCCGCTCCGCCCGATGCGACGGTCGCTCTAGCCGCGACGACCCTGCGGCCGGGAGCCGCCGCCGCGAGCGATCGCACCCTGCCGCTACGGCCTGCGACGGTGCCGGCCGCACGGGGTCTCGCACGCCGCTTCGACGCGGACGCCGCCTTGCGTCGGCTCGAGGCGCGCATCGCGGACCGCGGGCGCGAGGCGGCCGCTCGGTCGAGCCCTGCGCCGCGGACGCCCCTGGCGGCCCGCGAGCGGCTGTTCGTGGCGGCCGCGATTACAATAAGCGCAATGCTCGCGGTGATCCTCGCTTTCCGCTGACCGGCCGGGGCAGCCCAGAAGAACAGCATGCTCAAGTTCCGGCCGTGCCTGGTCACGGCGCTGAAGGGGTACAACGCCGAGACGTTCCGCCAGGACCTCGGCGCGGGGCTGACGGTCGGCGTTGTGGCCCTGCCGCTCGCCATGGCGTTCGCGGTCGCGAGCGGGCTCAAGCCCGAGGCGGGCCTGTTCACCGCGATCATCGCGGGCTTCCTGATCTCGGCGCTGGGCGGCTCGCGCGTGCAGATCGGCGGGCCCGCGGGCGCGTTCATCGTCATCGTCTACGGGATCATCGAGCGCTACGGCGTCGCCAACCTGCTGATCTCGACCATGCTCGCGGGCGTGTTGCTGTTCGCCATGGGCGCGGCGCGGCTGGGCAACCTGATCCGCTTCATTCCGGTGGCGGTCGTGATCGGATTCACCAACGGCATCGCCGTGTTGATCGCGCTATCCCAGGTCAAGGACGCGCTCGGGCTCGAGGTCGGCGCGATGCCGGCGGATTTCTTCGCGCAGCTCCACACCCTCGCGGACGCGATCGGCACCGTCAATCCGGCGGCGGTCGCCATTTGCGCGGCGTCGCTGGCGCTGGTGGTGTTCTGGCCGAAATCCTATGCGCCCGGCGCCTGGGTCGGGCATCGCTGGCTTGCGCGCGTGCCGGGCACGCTGGTCGCGCTGGTGCTCGCCACCGTCGCGGTCAGCGCATTCGACCTCCAGGTCGAGACCATCGGCTCGAAGTTCGGCGGCATCCCGCAGGCGCTGCCCGCCTTCGCTCTCCCCGAGTTCAGCTGGGACCTGGTGAAACAGCTCATCCCGCCCACGGTCACCATCGCGCTGCTGGGCGCGATCGAATCCCTGCTGTGTGCGCGCGTCGCCGACGGCCTCACCGAGGATCGCCACGACCCCAACCAGGAGCTGATGGCGCAGGGCGTCGCCAATTTCGTGACCCCGTTCTTCGGCGGCATGCCCGCGACCGGCACCATCGCCCGCACCGTGACCAACGTGCGGAGCGGCGCACGCACACCCGTGGCCGGAATCGTCCACGCCGCCACGCTGCTGGTGGTGGTGCTCGCCGCCGCGCCGCTTGCCTCGAACGTGCCGCTTGCCGCGCTCGCCGGCATCCTGCTGTTCGTCGCCTACAACATGGGCGAGTGGCGCGAGTTCGCGCGCCTGCGCCGCTTCAACGTCACCTACCGGACGGTGCTGCTCGCGACCTTCGTGCTGACCGTGGTTTTCGATGTCACCGTCGCGGTCGAGGTCGGACTGGTGATGGCGAGCCTCAACTACATCTATCGCATGTCGGACATCACCCGCGTGGACCACATCCCGCTCTCGCTGGAGACGATGCACGGCGCCTCCGCGGGAATCGAGGCGTACCGCGTGTTCGGGTCGCTGTTCTTCGGCGCCGTGTCCAAGGTGGAGACGCTGATCGACCCGCAGCGGGAGCAACCGCGGGTAATGATCCTCGAGTTGTCGCAACTCGTGAACCTCGACTCGACCGGCCTGGACGCGCTCGAGTCGCTGCACCGCAGCCTGGCGAAGCGCGGCAACCACCTCGTGCTCGCCGGCCTCACCGCGCAGCCCGCCTCGCTCATCGGACGCGCCGGCTTCGACCGGTCGCTCGGCGAGGCGAACATCACGCATGACCTCCCCTCGGCGCTGACGCGCGCCGAGGCGCTGCTGCGGGGCGCGTGAGTCCATGGAACCGCTGCCGCTCGCGCTGGTCGGCTGGCTGTTCGTCGCGCTGTCCGTGCTCGCGCTCGCCCTCGGCGCGCTCGCCATCGTCGCGATGCATCGCGCGGGCGAGCGCGAGCGGGAACTGCTGTCGCGCACCGTCCTCAACGACGTGCTGCTCTTCGGCATCTGGTTCCTCGGCCTCGCGGGCGGCATCGGGGTGCTGCGCCTGGAGAGCTGGGGCCGCGGTCTCCTCGAGTTCTTCTGCTGGGTGCTGATCCCGCTGGTGGCGTTCTCGGCGCTCAACCGCTTCGTCGCCGCGAAGCGCCAGGTCGAGGCGGAGGGCGGCAGCTTCGCGTGGCTGCCGTCCATCGCCGGGGTCCTGGTCGTCGCCCTCCCGCTGGTGGTGCTGGCCGGCGCGACAATCCACACGCTGCGCAGCGAGGCGGCGCAGCAGGCGTTCGCGCGCTAGGGCCGGGCCCTGCGCGGCGACTAGCGCCGCGCACGGCCTCACGGCCGAACGTAGCTCCAGCCCTGCTCCTGCCGCTCCATGATCGCGAGCAGCCCGGTCTTCACGAACACCGCCTTGGGATGCATGTCGTCGCGCGCGAGCTTCTGGCCGATCATGGTGTTCTCGCAGGCGATGACGCGGATGCCGCGCGCGGCGAGGTCGTCGATGTCGGCGTTGACCACCGAATCCCACTTGAGCATGTCGATGCCCGGCCCGTAGGCGACCAGCTCGATGTCCACGCCCCCGCGGCCGAGGGCATCCTGGACGTTGCGGGCGTTGCTGATGGCGAGCACCCAGCGCTTCACGTCGCCGTCGCTCACCTGCAGGATGAGGCCGCGCCGGGCGCCGCCCCGTCGCTGCGCGGCCGCGGAGCCGGCCGCGGCGAGCCCGGCGGCGAGCGCGCCGAGTGCCGCCCTGCGCCCGCTCACGGCTTCAGGTAGGCGTAGCCCTCGCGCTGCTGCAGCCGGGTGACCTCGCCGACGCCGGACGGCACGAAGCTCGCCTCCTCGATGAACTGCTCCTTCTTGAGCCCGCGGCCCTGCAGGGTGATCTCGCAGACGCGGAACTCCACCCCCTGCTCCTTCAACTGCTCGACGGCCACCTGGTAGGGGTTGGCGCCCCGGTCCTGAGCGCCCTTCATCAGGAAATCGACTCCGCGAGCGTGGGTGACCACCACGATCTTCGCGTCCTTGTTCACCGACAGATGGTTGCGGATGTTGCGCAGCCCGTCGCTCGCCTGCTCGTTGCCCTGGTTGATGTGGTAGACGACGCGGTCGCGCTCGGCGCCACCCTGGGACCCGGCGCAGCCGGCGAGAACGGTCGCCGCGGCAAGCGCGAGCAGCATGCGAATCGAAAGCATCGACTTCCTCCTCAAGGATTTCGGGGTGTGCGCTATCGAGCCATAATCGGCGCCGTGGCGCAACACCTTCTTATTCGCGGAGCGGTGCAAGGCGTCGGCTTCCGCGAGGCAATGCGATACGAGGCGGAGCGGCTCGGCGTCACCGGCTGGGTGCGCAACCGCCGCGACGGCAGCGTGGAGGCGATGGTCGACGGGCCGCCCGGCGCGGTCGAAGCCGTGGTCGCCTGGGCGCGCCGGGGGCCGCCGGCCGCGCTCGTCACGGCGGTGGAAGTCGCCCCCTGCGAAGGCCGGTTCAGCGCTTTCGAGCGTCTGCCGACGGCGTGACGGGGCAATCGCGCGCCGGGATCAGCGCGCCCGCGGCGAACAGCGCGACCGCGAGCCCGATGCCCCACGCGAGCGGCAGATGCGGCGCGGCCACCGCGAGCGCCGCGAACGCGACGAACCAGATCGCGAAGCGCGTGCGCCGTGTCAGTCGCATCCGCTAGCCATAGTGGAAGGCGACGTTCTCGGGACGCAGCCACGCCCGCAGCTGCTCGACCAGGCCGTCGTCGGGCGAGATCTTCCACTCCTCGCCCAGCCGCACCTCGCACAGCGAGCGCCCGTTGCTGTAGGTGATCGCGACCGGGCACGGTCCGTTACGGTACGGCGCGAGCAGCTCCTTCAGCTTCGCCGCCGCGGCCGCCGCGGCCTTGGAAGCCTCGCCGTTCATCGAGAGGCGCAGCTCGCGGGCATAGCGCGCCCGCGCCGCGGCGAGGTCGAACAGCCGCTCGGCGGACACGCGGTTGTTGCCGCTGAACTGGTCGAAGCCGACCTTGCCCTGGATCAGCAGCGGGCGGTCTTCCTTGAGCAGGTCGCGGTTGAGGTCGAACACCTCGCTGTAGACCGTCACCTCGAGCTGGGCGGTGCCGTCGTCGAGCAGGACGATGCCCATCTTGCCGCGCCGGGTCATCGCGGTGCGGCAGCTCACGATCATGCCGCCCAGCAGCACCGGCTCGGTCCGCGGCTGCACCTCGGCCAGCGTGATCCGCAGCAGGCCGGCGAGCTCGCGGCGGTACGCGGCGAACGGATGCCCGGAGAAATAGAAGCCCAGCGCGAGCTTCTCCTCGGCGAGCTTCTGGCGCTCGTCCCAGCGCGGCGCGGCGACCAGCGCGATCGGTTCATGCGCGCCGTCGTCCCCGCCGCCGAACAGCGACACCTGCTGGGCGTGGCGCTCGGCCTGCTCGGCGGCCTCCATGGCGCGGGGCACCGTCGCGAGCAAGCTCGCCCGGTGGTCGGTGACGGCGTCGAACGCGCCGCCGCGCACCAGCGCCTCGATGACGCGGCGGTTGACGATGCGCTTGTCGACGCGGCGGCAGAGGTCGAAAAGATCGCGGAAGGGACCGCCCTCCCCGCGCGCCGCGACAATCGCGCCGATGGCCGATTCGCCGGTCCCCTTGATGCCGCCCAGGCCGTAGCGCACCGTCCGCGCGTCGACCGGAACGAAGCGGTACTCGCCCTGGTTCAGGTCCGGCGGCAGCACGGCAAGGCCGTTGGTCAGGGCATCGGCGTGCAACTGCTGCACCTTGTCGGTGTCGTCCATCACCGCGCAGAAGTTGGCGGCCATGAAGGCGGCCGGGTGATGCGCCTTCATGTACGCCGTCTGGTAGGCGACCAGCGCGTACGCGGCGGCATGCGACTTGTTGAAGCCGTAGCCGGCGAACTTCGCCATCAGGTCGAACAGCTCGTGCGCGACCCGCTCCGCCACGCCGTTGTTCTTCGCGCCTTCCACGAAGATGTCGCGGTGCTTCGCCATCTCCTCGGGCTTCTTCTTGCCCATCGCGCGCCGCAGGAGGTCCGCGCCGCCGAGGGTGTAGCCCCCGATCACCTGCGCGATCTGCATCACCTGCTCCTGGTACACCATGATCCCGTAGGTCGGCCCGAGGATGGGCTCCAGGCGCGGATCGAGATACTCGACGCGCTGCCGGCCGTGCTTGCGGTCGATGAAGTCGGGAATCAGGTCCATCGGTCCCGGCCGGTACAGCGACACCAGCGCGATGAGGTCCTCGAAGCGGTCGGGCCTGGCGCGCTTGAGCAGGTCGCGCATGCCGCGCGATTCGAACTGGAACACCGCGGTGGTGTTGGCGCTCGCAAAAACCTTGTACGAGGCCTTGTCGTCGAGCGGCAGCCCCTCCAGCGCGAGCGTCGAGTCCGGATCGAGCCGGCGGATGAAGCGCAGCGTCCAGTCGAGAATGGTGAGCGTGGTGAGGCCGAGGAAGTCGAACTTGACGAGGCCGATCGCCTCGACGTCGTCCTTGTCGAGTTGCGAGACCACGCCGCCGTCGGCGCCGGTCTGCGAATACAGCGGGCAGAAGTCGGTGAGCTTGCCCGGCGCGATGAGCACGCCGCCGGCGTGCATGCCGACGTTGCGCACGCAGCCTTCGAGCTGCACCGCGAGCTCCAGGAGCTGGCGCGTCTCCTCGTCGTTGGCCTCGCGCTCGTCGATCTGCGCCTCGACCTCGCGGGCGTAGATGAGCGACGGGTCCGATTCCGGCGTCTTGCGCTTCAGCGTGACCGTCTTGCCCGGCTGGAAGGGAATCAGCTTGGCGAGCTCGTCGGCCCGGCCGTAGCTCCACTCCAGCACGCGCCCGACGTCGCGCACCACCGCCTTGGCGGCCATGGTGCCGAAAGTGACGATCTGCGAGACCGAGTCCGCACCGTACTTGCGCTTCACGTAGTCGATGACTCGGTCGCGGCCGTCCTGGCAGAAGTCGATGTCGAAGTCGGGCATCGACACGCGCTCGGGATTCAGGAAGCGCTCGAACAGCAGGTCGTAGCGCAGCGGATCGAGGTCGGTGATGCCCAGCGCATAGGCCACCAGCGACCCGGCGCCCGAGCCGCGGCCGGGACCCACCGGCACCCCGTTCGACTTCGCCCAGTTGATGAAGTCTGCGACGATCAGAAAGTAGCCGGGGAAGCCCATCTGGGAGATGGTCTTCGCCTCGAATGCGAGCCGCTCGCGATAGCGCGGCTCGGCGGCGGCGCGGGCGGCTTCGTCGGGGTACAGCGCCGCCAGGCGCTTCGTCAACCCGTCGCCGGCGAGCTGCATCAGGTAGTCGTCGAGCGTGACGCCCGCAGGCGTGGGGAAGTCCGGCAGCCTCGACTTGCCGAGTTCGAGCTCGAGATTGCAGCGCCTGGCGACCTCCACCGCATTGGCGAGCGCCTCCGGCAGGTCGGCGAACAGCGCCGCCATCTCCGCCTGGGACTTGAAGTACTGCTCCTCGGTGAAGGCGCGCGGCCGGCGCTGGTCGGACAGCACGTAGCCCTCGGAAATGCACGTACGCGCCTCGTGCGCGACGAAGTCCTCGCGCCCGAGGAACTGCACCGGGTGGGTCGCGACCACCGGCAGCCCCAGACGCGAGGCGAGCGCCAGCGTGCGCGAAACGCAGGTCTCGGCGCCCGGGTGCCCGCCACGCTGCACCTCGAGGTAATAGGCGCCGGGAAAGATGCGCGCCCACTCGGCCGCCAGGCGCTCCGCTGCCGCGGTGTTGTCCTGGGCGAGCGCGGCGCCGACGTCGCCGGCCGCAGCACCCGAGAGCGCGAGCAGGCCCTCCGCGAGTCCTGCCTGGAGCCACTCGCGCCGGATCTCCGCGCGGCCGCGATGCTGGTTCGAGAGCCAGGCCCGGGACAGGAGCTGGCACAGGTGCAGGTAACCGCGGCGGTTGCGGCACAGCAGCAGCAGCCGGGACGGTTTGTCGCGCTCGGCGTCGTTGGTCACCAGCACGTCTGCGCCGACGATCGGCTTCACGCCGGCGGCGCGCGCGGCGCGATAGAACTTGACCATGCCGAACAGGTTCGCCTGGTCGGTGATGGCGAGTGCGCCCATGCCGTCGGCCTGCGCCGCCTGCACGGCGTCGTCGATCCGCACGATGCCGTCGACGACGGAGTACTCGCTATGCAGGCGAAGATGGACGAACGAGGGGGTGGCCATGGACGGAACGTGGACGGACGCGAAAAATTCTATCATCGCGAGTCGACGTTATCGGACGCCCGAGCGTGTATGCGTTAGCCTTGAGGGGCCGGAGGGTCCTGCATATGCGGGCTGTGAGCGGCGGAGAATCGACACATGACGCGACAATTTTCGATCGGTGCGTGCTGCCTGGCGGCTGTGCTGGCGTTCACGGCGGGCGCCGTGCATGCGCAACGCATGTTCAAGTACGTGATGCCGGACGGCAGGGTGGTGTATTCGGACAAGTCGGTGCCGGGCGGCCGCCTGGTCGACGAGATTGCCCCGGCGCCGCCCCCCGACCCCGCGGCGGCCCAGCCGCGGCAGGACACCCGGACGGAACAGCGCGACGCGCTGCGCGAGCGGCTCGCCGACCGCGAGAGCCAGTTCCAGCGCGCCAGTGCCGACCTCAACGAGGCCCGCGGGCGCCTTGCCGCAGCCGAGCGTCAGCTGGCCGACGGAAAGGAGCCGCTGCCCGGCGAGCGCACCGGCAACGTCGGCGGGGGCAGCCGCCTCAACGAGCTGTATTGGCAGCGGCAGGCCGCCAACGAGGCCGCGGTCGCGCAGGCGCGCACCGAGGTGCAGCAGGCCGAGGCGGCGGTCAACCAGCTCCGCTGATTCCCTCGCCCATGCCGCGTCGCAGGCGCGCTGCTCGCGCCGCATGAACGCGGCTCCGCCCCCGCCGGGGCGCGCGCGGCGCATCGAAAGCACCGCCATCGCTGCGCTGCTGGTGGGCGGATGCGCCATCGCCTTCGCGCCCATCTTCGTCCGCATCGCCGACGTCGGCCCCATGTCGAGCGCCTTCTGGCGCGTCGCGCTGGCCGCCCCGCTGCTCTGGGTGTGGGCCCTCGCGGCCCGGCGCCCGGACGCTCCGCGCGGCCGCCCCTTCCCGCTGCCCGTGGTGCTCGCCGGCCTGTTCTTCGCCGGAGATCTCGGTGTCTGGCATCTCTCGGTGCTGTACACGTCGGTCGCCAACGCCACCCTGCTCGCCAACCTCGCGCCTATCTTCGTCGCGATCGGCGGCTACCTCCTGTTCGGCCAGCGCGTGACGCCGCTCTTTCTGGCGGGGATGGTGACCGCCATGGCGGGTGCGTTCGTGCTCGTCGGTCCGTCCTTCGCGGCGGGCGGCAAGCAGCTTGCCGGGGACGCGCTGGGGGTGTTGACGGCGGCGTTCTACGGCGCCTACTTCCTCGCGATCAAGCACCTGCGCGACTCGCGCTCGACCGCGGCCGTCATGGCGGCAAGCACAAGTGTCACCGCGGCGGTCCTCCTGCCCATCGCCGCTGCGGCCGGCGAGACGATGCTGCCGGCGTCGGCTGCCGGCTGGCTGGTGCTCGCCGGCCTCGCCATCGTGTGCCAGGTCGGCGGCCAGAGCCTGATCGCCTACGCGATGGCGCACCTGCCCGCTTCGTTCTCGGCGGTCAGCCTGCTGATCCAGCCGGTGATGGCGACGCTCTACGCGTGGGTGCTGCTCGGCGAGCCCGTCGGCATCGCCCAGCTCGTGGGCGGGGTCATCGTGCTGGCGGGGATCTACGTCGCCAGGCGGGGGAGCTGAGCCGCAGGCCCCGGCGTCAGCGCGGCTCGGACCGCTGGACGCACAGACCCGGGGCGATTTCTCTCACCCGGCCACGCTCGCTCTCGGGGCCGCAGCCGCTCGCGGCCCCCGCGGCCGGCGGCAGCGCCGCGCTCCTCGCGAGCGCCACGTCGCGCGCCGTGTCCGGGGCGGGAGCGGCGGTGGGGACCGCAGTGACCGAAGTGACCGCCAGCGTGCCGTTCAGGAACGTCACCGCGTAGTTAGGGGACGATACGCTGGAGGGCGTGATCGCGTAGGCGCCGGGCGGTGATGCGACCGTCGCCGGCGTTTCGATCAACAGCGTTCCCGTCAGGTCGGCGAGCCCCTGGCCAAGGCGGAAGCCGGTGATAGTCGCGCTGAACGGCGGATTCGGCTGCCCGAAGAGGCGCGATGCATCGTCCGCCCGGATCGACAGCGGGGCGGGGGAGATCGTCAGCGTCCCATCGGTGAAGGTGATGGTGTAGTTGGGGTTGGCGGCGCCCACCGGCGTGATCGCGTAGTTGCCGACATTCGACGCGATCGTCGCCGCGGTCGAGAAAGCGAGCCCCGTGACGTCGGCGGGCGTGTCGCCATTGGCGAGACCGGTGAAGGTCGCACCGAAAGCGGGGTTCGCATCGCCATACGGGCGCGCCGCGTCATTGGCCGCAATGGCGAGCGCTGCAGGCGTGATGGTGAGCGCCGCGGGCGTGAACGCGATGGTGTAATTCGGATTGTTCGCGTTGGTGACCGTGCCCTGCGTGATGGCGTACGGGCTGCCAGGCACCGTCTCGCCGGGCGCGCGCGCGAGCGCCCCGGCGAGCATGTCGCCGTTGACGAGGCC
>Ga0209254_10002356_pt1 | contig 17152 bp, 13 predicted proteins | sample FrelakmetDIP11DI_FD_187148 | JGI IMG/M metagenome (GOLD analysis project Ga0209254, IMG submission 187148) | Freshwater lake sediment microbial communities from the University of Notre Dame, USA, for methane emissions studies - DIP11 DI (SPAdes)... | ecosystem: Environmental > Aquatic >... | reverse complement strand
GTACAATCCCGCCATGTCTGAAGCATTCGACAACCTGGTGGCGATCATGGACCGGCTGCGCGACCCCGGGGGCTGCCCGTGGGACCGCGAGCAGACGATGAACACCCTCTCGGGCTACCTCCTCGAGGAGGCCTATGAGGTGGTCGACGCGATCGCAGCCAACGACGGCGAGAGGCTGCGCGAGGAGCTCGGGGATCTGCTCCTGCAGATCGTCTTCCTCGCCCGGATCGCGCGCGAGCGGGGGTGGTTCGGGATCGACGGCGTGTCCGATGCGATCTCCGAGAAGATGGTGCGGCGGCACCCGCACGTGTTCGGCGACCGCGAGGTGTCGGGCTCGGCCGAGGTCAAGCGCAACTGGGAAGACATCAAGGCCGAGGAACGTGGGGCCGAGCGTCCGGGGTCGACCCTCGAGGGCGTCCCGCGCTCGCTGCCGGCCCTGCTCAAGGCGTTCCGGATGACCGAGAAGGCGGCCGCGATCGGCTTCGACTGGCGGCGGCCCCATGACGTGATGGCCAAGCTCCACGAGGAGGTCGCCGAGCTCGAGACGGCGCTCGACGGGATGCTCGCCGCCGGCGCCGATGAAGTGCGCGACGAGATGGGGGACGTGCTGTTCGTGATGGCCAACCTCGCCCGCCACCTCGGGGTCGAGCCCGAGACCGCGCTGCAGGGGACCAACGCCAAGTTCCTGCGCCGGTTCCGGGCCATGGAGGCCGACGCGCGCGCCCGAGGTTGCACCCTGCGCGAGCTCGATCTCGCCGAGCAGGACGCGCTCTGGGAAGCGGCGAAGCGGGCCGAGGCCGGCCCGGAGTAGCTCCCCGAGCCTCCCGGGCGGCGCCGCTGCGCCCTCAGCCGCGTCGCTGCCGGTCGCCCCCGCGATCGGGCTTCGCTGCGTCCGGCCTCGGTCGATTCCGCAACCCGGCGCGACACGCGTGTGTCGTCGCAGCGGCCGCGCGACGGCGCAGCCGGCGGGCGGGCTGTTGCCGCGGCCGCGATATGCTGGAGCGCGATGGAACGCGACGCCTCGCTCGGTCGCCGGAGCCTGAGCTCGGCGGGCTGGCGGCTCGGGGCCAGCCTCGCGGGCGCCGCGGTCCTGTCCGTCCGCGCCGTTGTGCTGGCCAGGCTGGTCGAGGTCGAGACCTTCGGCGTCTACGCGTTCGCGTTCGCCGTCGTGAGCCTGAGCGCGGTCGTGGCCGAGTTCGGGCTCGGCGAGGCCTTCCTGCACCGGGCGCCGGAGACCGATGACGAGGAGCGGGCCGCCCGTGCCCACTTCGCTTGTAGCCTCCTGCTGACCGCCGGTTGGGCGGCGCTCATGGCCGTGGCGACCTTGCGGTTCGCTCCCCCCGGGATGAGGGAGCCGCTGCTGGTGCTGACCGCCGCTCGTGCCGGGCTGCAGCTCGCCCGCACGCCGGCCCTGATCCTGGTGCGCCGGGTCGAGCAGCGGCGGCTGGCGGCCATCGACCTCGCGAACTCCTGCGCCACCACGGTGGTCGCGGTTTGGCTCGCCGCGGGCGGCGCCGAGCTGTGGTCGCTGCTCGCCACCGACGTCGTCACCGCGGTCGTCACGCTGGCTGCGCTGTACGCCGTCTCCCCGGTGTGGACGCCGCGGGTGGCCTTCTCGAGGACGAGCGCGCGCTACTTCCTGGGCTTCGGCAGCCGGGGGCTGGCTGCCTCGCTGCTCGCACAGGTTCTGGAACGGATCGACAACCTCTGGACCGGGATGGCGCTCGGCAGGACCGAGCTCGGCTACTACTCGCGCGCATTCACGTTTGCCACCTACCCCCGCCGGTTCGCCGCCCAGCCGATTCTCGCCGTTGTCGAGGGCAGCTATGCGGAGCTGAAGCGCGACCAGGAACGCCTGCAGCGAGCTTTCCTCGAGGTGACCGCCGTGCTGCTTCGCCTCGGGCTGCTGGCCGGCGGACTGCTCGCGGTCGTCGCGGAGGACTTCGTGACCGTGCTGCTGGGACCGCGCTGGCTGCCGATGGTCCCGGCCTTCCGGGTTCTGCTGGTGCTCGCGGTGGTCGCGCCGGTCGAGCGATCGCTCGCTGGCCTGCTGGTGGCCACCGGGCAGCCTGGCAAGGTCGCGGTCGCGCGCTCGATGCAGCTCGCGCTGGTCGTCGTGGGCCTCCTGACCATGGGGCAGGCGTTCGGGACGGTCGGCGTCGCGACCGCCGTCGTCGCAGGAGAGCTGGTCGCCACGGCGATTCTGTGGATGGTGGCCCGGCGACTCCTTCGCCTCGCGTCAGCCGGGGTCATCGTGGGGCCGGTTGCGGTCACCGCCGTCACCGCCACCGTGTGCCTGGCACTGGTGCGCCCGGCTGCGGCCGGGCTTTCCGCGCTGTCGCGGCTCGGACTGTTGGCCGGCGTCTTCACAACGTTGTTCGTCGCGGCGTCGTTCCTGATCGACCGATCGGTGTTCCGCAGGACGATCGCGACCCTGAGCTCTCTTCGGACGGTCGGCACCATGGTGTCTGGCAGTCCGGCGCAGCCCAGGTGGACCGCAGGTGACGGATGACGACCGCACGCTCCGAATCGCGCGCAAGCGCCCGGCCGGCAGTTGCCATGCTGCCCGTCGTTGCCAATCCCTACCAGCAGCTGCTGACCCGGGCGCTGGCGGATCTCGGCGTCCAGGTGGTGCATCTGGCCCGCCTGCCGCGGGCCGACTGGCTGCGGGGCAACGCGGGCGCGGTCCAGGTGTTGCACGTTCACTGGCTGCACCAGCTCTACATGGCTCGGTTTGCGACGCCGGTGCAGGTCATTCGCTTCATCTCGTGGCTGGAGCTCGCCCGGCGGCTGGGCTACCGCCTGGTCTGGACAGCTCACAACCTGCTGCCGCACCGGCGACCCCTGCCGCCCCTGCATCGGGCCATCCGCCACTGGGTGGTGCGGCGGGTGGACCGGATCATCACGCACTGTCGCTTCGCCAGCGAGGAGCTTCAACGCCTCTACCCATCGGCAGCGCCGGTGAGCGTGATACCTCACGGCAGCTTCGCCGGCGTCTATTCCGGGCAGGTGACGAAGGAGGCGGCCCGTCGGGAGCTGGGTCTCGGTTCGGGCGATCTCGTCTACCTGTTTCTTGGGAACATCGCCCGCTACAAGGGCCTCGACCGCCTGGTCACTGCCTTCCGGCGGATGGAAGGGGATCGGATCCGGCTCGTGATCGCCGGGAGAGATCGTGACCACCGGCTGGTGCGACGTCTGCGCGCCGCCGCCACCGCCGACCGCCGCATTCTGCTCAATGCCGAGACGATCCCGGACGAGCGGATGCAGGTCTGGCTGGCCGTTGCCGACGTGATGGTCGCCCCGTTCGTGGAGATTCTCAGCTCCGGGTCGGTCATCGCAGGGATGTCATACGGCCTGCCCGTGATCGCCCCCGCGCTGGGCTGCCTGCCGGAGCTGGTCACCGATCAGGCGGGCTCGCTTTACGATCCCCGCGATTCCGACGGACTCGGGCGCGCGCTGGAATCGGCGCGCGGTTGGGATGTCGTCGGCATGGGCGCCGCGGCCCGCGCGATCACCGATCGGCTGCGCTGGGACGAGATCGCAGAGCGCACGCTCGCCGTCTACTCGAGCTGCGGGGCGGGTCCTCGGCTGCGCTCTACCGGGCGTCTGCGATGAAGGTCTGCCTGCTGTCGAGCGTCCACCAGGCCCTCGACAATCGGGTCTTCTATCGCGAGGCGCGGACCCTGGCGAGGGCGGGCCACGAGGTCACGCTGGTGGCCGTCCACCCGGTCGACGAGGTTCGCGACGGCGTCCGGATCCGCGGCCTGCCGGCGGTGGCGAGGTGGCGCCGGCCAGCCTCGTGGCGGCGCCTGATCGGGCTCGCGCGGGCGAGCGGCGCCGAGCTCTTCCACTTTCACGACCCCGAGCTGCTGCCGGCGGCGTACCTGCTGCGGCGGGCCACCGGCCGGCCCACCATCTACGACGTCCACGAGGCGTACCCGGAGTTCATCGCGGTCAAGGACTATCTTCCGGCGGCCGTGCGCTATCCCCTGGCCGGGTCTTTCCGTCTCCTCGAGCCGCCGCTGGCCGGGCTCCACGACGCGCTGGTGTTCGCCGACGAGGCGACCCCGGCGGCCTTTCGCCGGCTGCGGCGGCCCTCGGTCGTGCTGCCGAACTTCCCGGATCGGGAGCTCGTCGCAGCTGGAGCGGCCGAGCTGGGGACAGTCTCCGCCCGGCCACCGGTGCTGCTCTACCTGGGCGGGGTCGAGCGCAATCGAGGCAGCCGGCTCATGGTCGAGGCTCTGGCCCTGGTCCGCCGGCAGCGGCCGGACGCGCACCTCCTGGTGGTGGGTCACTTCATGCCGCCGGCGCTCGAGCGGGAGTTGCGCCGCGACGCGCAGCAGCACGGCGTCGGCGACGCTGTCGAGATCGTCGGCCGGGTCCCGTTCGCGGAGATCGGCCGCCAGCTCGAACGGGCGGCGGTCGGCTGGGTGCCTTGGCAACCCTATCCGAAAAACCAGAAGAACGTGCCGACCAAGCTGTTCGAGTACATGGCATACGGCCTGCCGGTGGTCAGCAGCGACCTCGCGTCGACCCGGCCCTTCCTCGTCGATGGAGCCACCGGCCGGCTGGTGCGCGCCGATGACCCGCAGGCCCACGCCGCGGCGATCCTCGAGGTGCTCGACGACCGCGAGGCCGCGGCGGCGATGGGCAGGAGGGCGCGCGACGAGGTGGTCGCCCGCCTCAACTGGTCGGCGGTCGAGGGCCGGCTGCTCGGCCTTTACGACCGACTGGCCGCTGAGGTGTAGCCGAGCCGCTCCATGGTCGGGGCGATCAGCGGTTCGATGCAGCGGATGGCGTTGCCGTGGCGGCGCGACCACTTGCCGGGGGCGGGGGCCGACACCACGTTCGCCTGCGGCAGGGGAGCGCGCCGTGCGGGCAGCCGCAGCTCGGCGAAGTCGGCGATTGCGGCCAGCACCTCGGTGGGCCGCGCCACCAGGTCCTCGTACCTCAGGCGCAGCACCGAGGCCGGGCGGCGCTCGGCGAGGTCGAGCGCAGCCTGATTGCAGGCGAGCCACTGGCGGGCGCAGATCTCGGCGAGGGGCGCGGCGCGCAGCTCGCGCCAGCCGGGGATCAGGGTGAAGGCACAGCGCTCCGCCGGGACTCCGGCCACCGACAGAGGCTGGGGGACCCGGTAGCCCCGGAACAGGTCGGGCCGCAGCCAGCCGTCGATCAGCGAGCCGACGTTGGCGCGCCCGTCCCTGGTGAGGTGGAGCACGCGCGCGTCGGGGAAGAGCTCGAGCAGGAAGGGCAGGCGCAGGCAGTTCTCCGGCGTTTTCTCGAGCAGTCGCTTGGGCCGGTCGGCGCCGGGGATGACCGTGTTCGAGGTGCGGACCAGGGTGCGAATCGCGGCTGCACCGAGCCGCGGCAGCGGCGCTGCCAGCCGGGCCGACGGAGCTCGCGACCCCAGCGCCCGCTTGATCGCGCGCCAGCCGGCGCGGCGGTCGAGCCAGGCGCGAAGGCGGCCGACCCGCGCCCAGAATGTCCACGGCGCGGACTCGCGCTCGAACGCCGCCGGCAACCAGCGCCGGGTCGCCTCCGTCAACTCCCCGGCGCCGAGGGCGCCCGACTCCCAGCCCACCGCCGACGGGTGGTGGTCGCGCTCGATCAGGTGGCGACTCTCGCCGCCGATCGACCACAGCGGCTCGGCTTCAGCCAGGACGCGGTACAGCAGGGTGGTGCCAGACCGGGGACAGCCTATGATGAGCACCGGTGACGTGATCACGAAGCAGCCCTCCGACCCGCTGTCCGGATCCCCAGCCGACGAGGCCGCCGCCGACGGCCATCCCGCCCGCCGGAACCCGACGGGCAAGACCGAGCCGGCCGTCCGCGCGCGCCGCGCGCGACCGCGCCCGACGGCGGGGCGCCCGCCTCGATTGTATCGTCGCCGGAGATCGGCGCCGGCAGGCTGTTGGAGACCGCCGGCATCAGGCACGGCCTCGAGTGCCGGCCGGGTCACGGGATGAGCAAGGAGCCGTTCTTCGTCGTGGGCTACCCCCGCTCGGGGACCACCCTGCTGCGGTTCATGCTGGCGAGCCATCCCCGGCTCTTCATCCCCGGCGAGACGGGGTTCATCCCGTTCCTGCGCGCGCCGGCCGACCGCCCCCTGGACCGGCGCGAGGTGCGCCGGGTGGCGCGCCGCATCGCCCGCCTCAATCTGGAGTGGCAGGATGCCGTGGCCGAGGCGCCGGCGCTCGAGGATGCGCTCGTCGAGCCGCGGCTGGGAGAGCTCATCGACGCCCTATTCCGGCGGCGGATGCGCGGCAGCGGAGCGGTCCGCTGGGGTGACAAGACCCCGCTGTATGTGCTCCACATCCCGGCGCTCGCCGCCACCTTCCCGACGGCCCGCTTCGTCCATCTCGTGCGCGACGGCAGGGACGTGGCCGCGTCGGCGGTCGCGAAGTGGGGGCGGCGCTTCCCGCAGCGGCTGTACCTGGATGAGACCTACGTCCTGCTGCGGTGGGCGGAGGCGGTGACCCGCGGCCGACGCGCCGGCGGGCTGCTCGGCGGCAACCGCTACCTCGAGGTCCGCTACGAGGATCTGGTCCGGCGCCCCGAAGCCTGTCTGAGTAGCGTCTGCGATTTCCTCGGCGAGGAGCTGCACCCGGAGATGCTGGCTCACGAGCGGCTTGCCCGGAGCCTGGTCGCGGCCGGCGGGCACGTTGAGGTTTGCGAGCCGACCTCGCCGGGGCGGGTTGGCCGATGGCGGCGCGACCTGTCCCCGGACTGCGCATGGCTCGCGGACCGGCTGCTGGGGTCGCTTCTCGATGAGCTGGGCTACCAGGGACCGCCGGTCGAGAAGCCGTCGGCGGCCGCGGGGGCACTGCTGGCGGCGAGCCTGGCTCGATACCTGGCAGTGCGCGGCGCGCAGCGGACGCTTGAGGCGCTCGGGAGGGTGCCGCTCAGCCGCGACAAGCGGGCGTCGCGGCGACCATCGGGCTGACGGAGCCGTGATGCGCATCCTCTGCCTGACCTCCCGCTTGCCCTACCCGCCCGATCGCGGCGATCGGCTGCGCGCCTTTCACGTCCTGCGGACCCTCGCCGCGGAGCACCAGCTGACCTTGCTGTCGTTCGTGGAGAGCGCTGCCGAGCGGAGGCACCTCGACCAGCTGCGGCCCTTCTGTCGCGATGTCCGGGTGGTCGAAAGAGGGCGAGCCGCGTCGCTGCTGTCGGCGCTCGGCAACGCCTGGCGTTCGCAGCCGCTGCAGGTGTCGTACTACCGGTCGGCCGCGATGCGCTCACTGGTGGACGGGACGCTGCGGGAGGGAGCCTTCGACGCCGCCTACATCCATCTCTTCCGGATGGCGCCCTACCTCCCTCCCGGCCGCATCCCCTACCGGATTCTCGACTTCACCGACGTGATCTCGTCGGAGGTCCGCCGTTCGATCCGATACCGGCGGCTGCCGTCCCGAGCGGTCTGGGCGGTCGAGTGCCGTCGGATCGAGCGCTTCGAGCGGCTCGCCGGCGCGGCCGCAGACGAGGTCTGGCTGGTCTCGGAGCTCGAGCGGGCGACCCTGGCCGGCCGCTGTCCGGGGGCGCGCCTCGAGGTCGTCGCGAACGGCGTCGACGGCGAGCGCTTTCATCCCGGCGCCTGCGCCGAGGATCCGAGGGTGCTGCTGCTGACCGGCCACCTCGGGGTCTTCCACAACGTCGATGCGGCGGTCCACCTGGCCGAGGACGTCCTGCCGCTGGTCCGGCGGGAGGTCCCGGACTGCCGTCTCCGACTGGTCGGCGCCGACCCCAGCCCGGCGGTGCGGCGGCTCGCGAGGCGCCCCGGAGTCGAGGTCACGGGCTGGGTCGCCGACCTCAACCTCGAGCTCAATCGGGCCGCGGTCTTCGTCGCTCCGCTTCGCTTCTCGGCCGGGGTCCAGAACAAGCTGCTCGAGGCGATGGCCGCCGGCCGGCCGGTGGTCACCAGCCCCCAGGCCGCCGCCGGCATCGGCGCCGCCCCCGGCCGCGACCTGCTGGTGGCGGTTGACGCTGGCACCACGGCGAGGATGGTCGTCGACCTGCTCGCCGACCCCGGCCTCCGGCGGCGCCTGGGAGACGCCGGACAGGCCTTCGTCCGCGAGCGCTTCTCGTGGCGAGCGGCGGCGGACCGGGTGCGCGAGATCGCGCGCCGCCTCGCCGCGGCCGGCTGACCTCCGGACCAGGCCGAAGTGGCGGTATCATGGTGGGCATCTGCCATGTCGCCCGGCCACCTCATGGTCATCGGCACCACCGCCTTCCTGCTGGCGGTCCTCGCGACCCCGGCCCTGCGCCGGACGGCCCTTCGTCTCGATCTCGTCGACCGTCCGGCCAATCGCAAGCTGCACACCTCGCCGATTCCGCTGCTCGGCGGCGTCGCCATCTACGGTGCCGTGATCGGCTCGCTGCTGCTCGCTCCCCATCGCGCCGAGCTGGTGCAGCTGGCGGCGATCCTGCTTGGCGCGAGCTGGGTCTCGTTCTGGGGCCTCTGGGACGACCGCTTTGGGCTGCCGCCGGCGGCCAAGCTGCTCGCCCAGCTGGCGGCCGCCGCGGCCGTGGTCGTCGCCGGCATCCATGTGGCGCTGCCGGGACCGGATCTCGTCGACGTCGCGGTCACCCTGGCGTGGGTCGTCGGCATCACCAACGCCTTCAACCTGCTCGACAACATGGACGGCCTGGCGGCCGGCGTCGGCGCGGTTGCGGCGGCGTGCTTCACCCTGATGGCCGCCATGAACGGCCAGCTCCTGGTGGGCAGCCTGGCGGCGGCCGTGCTCGGCGCCTGCCTCGGCTTCCTGATCCACAACTTCAACCCGGCGCGGATCTTCATGGGCGACACCGGCAGCCTGTTCATCGGCTTCTTGATGGCCGTGCTCGGGATCAAGCTCCGCTTCCCGGCCAACGTCGTGTGGGTGACGTGGATGGTCCCGGTGCTGGTGCTCGGCGTGCCGGTATTCGACACCACCCTGGTGGTGCTGTCGCGGCTGCGGCGGGGCCTCAACCCCCTCACCACACCCGGCAAGGACCACGTCTCTCATCGCCTCGAGCGCCTGGGCTGGAGCCGTCGCGAGGCGGTGCTGCTGCTGTACCTGGCGGGCTGCGCCCTGGCCGCCGTTGCCATGTTCATCAGCCTGGCGACGCTGGCCGAGGCGTACGTCATCCTGGGGGCGGTCGTCGCGATCGCGGTGGCCGCGGTGGCCTGGCTCGAGCGGGCCGCCTCCGGCCGAGAGGGCGGAGGGAGCGGGACGGAGGCCACCGGATGAGCGGAGCCGAGCCGGGCCGGCCGAGGGTGCTGATCACCGGCGGCTGCGGCTTCATCGGCAGCCATCTCGCGGATGCCCTGCTCGCCGAGGGCCACCCGGTGACGGTGATCGACGACCTCTCGACGGGTTCGCTCGGCAACGTCGCCCACCTCGATCGCAACCCCGGCTTCTCGTGCGTCGTAGAGACGGTGCTCAACGAGACGGTGCTCGACCGGCTGGTCAGCGAAAACCAGGTCATCTTCCATCTCGCGGCCGCGGTCGGCGTTGAGCTCATCATCCGCGACCCGGTGCACGTGATCGAGACCAACATCCTGGGCACCGCCGCGTTGCTCAAGGCGGCGGCCCGCTACCGGCGGGCGGTGCTGCTCGCGTCGACCTCCGAGATCTACGGCAAGAGCGAGGCGACCCCGTTTCGCGAGGACTGCGACCGGCTGCTCGGCCCGACCACGCGCTGGCGGTGGAGCTACTCCACCTCGAAGGCGGTCGACGAGTACCTCGGCCTCGCTTACCACCGGCAGATCGGCCTGCCGGTGACGGTGTTCCGGCTGTTCAACACCGTCGGGTCCCGGCAGAGCGGCCACTACGGCATGGTGATCCCGCGCTTTGTCGAACAGGCGGTCGCCGGCCGGCCGTTGACGGTCTATGGCGACGGCAGCCAGACCCGTAGCTTTTGCGACGTGCGCGACGTGGTGCGGGCCCTGACCGGCCTCATGCGTCACCCGGACGCGGTCGGCGGGGTGTTCAACATTGGCTCACCCGACGAGATCAGCATTCTCGATCTGGCGCGGCTGGTGCTCCGGCTGGCAGCCGTTGACCGCGCCGCGGGCGGGGATGCGGCCGCGGCCGACTCGCGGATCCGGCTGGTGCCGTACCACGAGGCCTACGAGAGTGGTTTCGAGGACATGACGCGGCGGGTCCCCGACCTGGCGCGGATCCGGGAGCTGATCGGGTGGGAGCCCCGGATCCCGATCGCGACCACGGTCCGCGACCTCATCGCCGACCGCCGGCATCCGGGCTGATCCGTGACCGCGCCAGGAGCCGACGCCGGCCCGCGCTCGCCCGCCCCGGTCGAGGCGATCTGCGACGGGCTCATCGAGGCCGGGTGGCTGATCGCGCTCGCGGTCACGCCGCTGTTCTTCAACCCGTACAGCTGGGTCAGCTTCGAGCCGGACAAGGTGGCGGTGCTGCAGTGCATCGTCGTCTTGATGGCGGCGGCCTGGCTGGTCAAGGTCGTCACGGGCGGCAGGGCATGGCGGCCGGCCGGGACGGGGTCGGCGGAGCCGGGCCGGCGCGCCTCGGCGCTGGCAAGCCTCGCCCGCTTTCCGCTCGCCGTGCCGGTGGTGCTGGTCGTCGCCTCGACCGTGGTCGCGTGGCTGCTGTCGATCGACCCCGGCCTGAGCTGGCGGGGCTCCTACCACCGCGCCCAGGGCGTCAGCACCGAGGTCGCCTACCTGGCCATCTTCATGCTCGCGCTCGGCCACCTCAGGACCCACGACCAGTGGCGGCGCGCGTCGTACGCCATCATCCTGCCGACCGTGCCGATTGCGCTCTACGGTGTGCTCCAGCACCTCGGTTCGGACCCGGTTTCATGGGGCGCCGAGCGGCGGCGGGTGGTGTCGACCTTCGGCAACCCGATCTTCCTCGCCGCCTACCTGGCGCTCGTCCTGCTCGTCACCGGCTGCGAGTTGACGGTGCGGGCCGCCCGGCTGCTGGCGCGGCGACCGGCTGCGACCGAGGGCGCAAGCCGTTCGCCCTGGCCGCATGCGCTTGGGGTCGCGGTGCTGCTCGCGATCCTCGCGCTGCAGGCGTACGTGATGGTCCTGTCCGCGAGCCGGGGCCCGGTGCTCGGCCTGCTGACCGGCGGCTGCGCCGCCCTGCTGGCGGGCCTGCTGCTGGCGCGGCGTGCGCCGGCCGGGGTTCGGCCGTGGATGCGGGCCGTCCTGTCGCGGGCATGGCTGGTCGTGCTGGTGGCCGGGTTGGCCGGCGTCGCCCTGCTCACCGCTGCCAACCTGCCCTCCTCCCCGGTCGCCGGGCTGCGGGAGCAGCCCTACCTGGGCCGGCTGGCAACCGCCTTCAACCTCGAGTCGCGGACCGCGCGCGTGCGGCAGCTGATCTGGCAGGGAAGCCTCAACCTGCTCCGATCGCGCGAGCCGCTGCGGGCGCCCGACGGCACGCTTGACCGCCGCCACCGCTGGCGGCCCCTGGTCGGTTACGGTCCGGAGACCTTTGCCCTCGCCTTCGGTCGGGTTCAAACGCCGGAGCTGGCGCAGACCGAGCGACGAGGCGAGATCCCGGACCGCGCCCACAACGACACCTTCCAGCTCCTGGTGACGCACGGGGCGCTGGGCTGGCTGGCGTGGGCGTCGCTCCACTGCTCGATCCTCTACTACAGCCTGAGCTGGCTGGGACTCCTCGGCTCCAGCGGCCGGAGGATCGAATTCTGGGCCGCGTCCGCTGGCGGCGCCCTGGTCGGCGCCGTGGCGCCGGTCGCGCTCACCGGCTCGGCGGTCCTCTCGGGAGCCGGCGTGTCGATCGGGCTCGTGCTTGGCGTGGTCGCCTTTGCCACGGCCGCCGCCCTGCGCGGCGGGCAGTCGCCGCCGCTCGGGTTCAGGGAGCTACTGATCCTCACCATCCTTGCCGCGGTGGTCGCTCACTGCGTCGAGCTGGCGGTCGGCATCGCCATCACCAGCACCCGCCTTCTGCTCTGGTTCCTCGCTGCGGTCCTGGTGGTAGCCGGGACGAGCTGGTCGCCCGGCCCGCAGCCGCGGAACCCGCAGCTGGCGGGCGGCGGCGGCTCCGCGCGCAAGGGCCGTGACCGCCGCCCACGGCCGGCCGCAGCGGCAGCGTGGCGGCACGGCGCGGCCGTCGGCCTGATCGCGGCAGCTGTGCTGGCCACCGCATCCTTCGCCCTGATCACCAACCCGGGGGGCGCGACCCGCACCGGGTCGGTGGTCTCCGCCGCCCTCCTCGGTGCCGCATCCGGCGGGCCGAGTGGGCTGATGTGGCTGCTGCTGGTGACCTGGCTGGCGGCCGCGCTGCTGGCGCCGTGGGGTGACGACGCCGAGGCCGCCGTCCCGCGGTGGCCGGGCATCGCCACCTTCGTGGCGGCGAGCGCCGTGCCATGGCTGGCGGTGGTCGTCGTCCAGTCGTCTCGCCTCGCCGGCGACCACCGTCTGCTCTCGCCTGCGTCCGGCCCGCTGCCGGTGATCGACCACGTGTCCCGGCACGTCGATGCGTTCGTGCTGGCGCTGCTGGTGCTGGCGGCTTGCCTGGGAGCGGTGCTCGCCCGCCGGGAAGGAACCGCGCCGGCTCGCTTTCGCCGTCCGCTGGTCGGGGTGCTGCTGCTCGCGGTCGCTTCGACGCTCGTGCTCGTCGCCGCCGCGATGCTGTTGCGCCCGTCGCGAGCCGACACCTTCCTCAAGCACGGCAACGCCGTGGTGTCCGGCGGCCGGCCGCGGCCCGCCATCGAGCTGGTGGAGCGAGCGGCTGCTCTCGATCCCCGTGAGCCCAACCATCAGGCGGCGCTCGGTACGACCGCGGTGGCCGCGGCCCAGCGCGCGGCCGATCCCGCTGACCGCGCCCGGTGCTTCGCCGTGGCAGAGGCGGCCTTCGAGCGTGCCCGGGCGCTGGCACCGCTCGATCCCGACCACACCCAGAACCTGGCCCGGCTCTGGTCAGTGCAGGCGCGGTGGGCGGCCGACGCCGGACGCCGCACCGCCCTGCTCGAAAAGTCCGAGCGGGAGTATGCGGCGGCGGTCGCGATGCGGCCGCACTCGCGGTCGCTGTTGCTCGAGCAGGCGGCTGTGCGCCTGGAGGCGGAGCGAGTGCAGCGACAGGTCCACAGCAGCCAAACCGGGAGCGGTGGCTGATCGCCGCTCAGCGATGACGCGCCGTGGGCGACCGGACCGCGGTTGCCGACGTGTCCCTTTGTCGTGAGCGCGGAGGCCAGACGAACGGATGGGTTGCAGCCGACCGGGCCAGCCCGGCGGCCTCCGGTCACCGTGCGGCGGGCCGGCGCGCGGCGAGCAGCGCCCACGCCAGGGCGCCGTAGACCGCGGCGAACAGCAGCGCCCACAGGTGCGAGGCGAGACCGGTGGCGGCGGCGACCTCGGGCGAGATGCCGAGCGCGATGAAGGCCGAGGTCCAGCCGGCCTCGAGCGTGCCGAGGTTGCCGACCAGATTGACCGGCAGCAGGTTGGCGAGCGAGGCCACGGCCGAGCCGGCGACCACGTGCCAGGCCGGCCAGTGGTAGCCCATGGCCGCGAGCAGGAACCACGCGAGGGCCCACAGCAGGGCCCACATCGCGACCGATGCAACCGCGGCCCCGGCCAGGCGGAGGGGCTGCCGCCGCAGGGCATCGACCGATCGGCGTACCCTGCGGACCCTGCGCGCCCAGCGGCGGCCCCGCTGGCCCCGGGGAGCGAGGCAGCGGAGCGCGAGACGATCGACCGCACCGAGGGTGACCGGCAGCAGCAGCGGCGGCACCACCAGGCACACGGCCGCCACCGCCGCCAGCGGGTGGAAGGGGCCGAGGATGGCGACCACGGCGATGCCGGCCCACAGCCCGAGCGCCGCCAGGTCGAGGGTGCGCGTGGCAAGCAGGGTGCCGACACCGGGCGCCACCTCCCAGGCGGCGGCGCGGCGCAGCAGGAAGGGCAGCGCCAGCTCGCCCGCGCGCGCCGGCACGAACAGCGCCGCCGCCTGCGCCGCCGCGGCCACCAAGGTGGCCTCGACCGGCCGCAGCCGGCCTGGCGGCAGCAGCAGCACGAGGCGGAGGCCGCGCAGCACCAGCGCGCCGCCGGCGGCCGCCGCCCCGGCCAGCACCCAGGCGAGGTCGGAGTGGCGCAGCATCCCCCAGACCTCGCGCGGCCCGGCCACCGCCAGCACGATGACGATCAGCGCCAGCGCCACCAACCCGCCGACGACGCGGCGCACGCCCTCCGAGGAGATCGAGGCGGTCATTCTCCAGCGGTGCCGCGGGAGGACCCGGCGATGCGCTGGCGTTCCACCGCCTCCTCGAGCAGCCGCCGGTTGACCGCAATCAGATCGGCGACAATGCCGAGCACCCAGATCTGGACGCCGACCACGATCAGGATCACGGCCACGATCAGCGACTGCACGTGCCCGGCCGGTGAGTGGTTGGTAAAGTAGAAGTAGAGGAAGCGGGCGAGCAGCGCAAGGCCAATCAACACCGGGACGGCGCCGGCGCGCAGGAAGATCCGGAGCGGGTTGTAGAGCACCACGATGCGGGCGATGCTCTCGAGCGAGCGCAGGACATAGCCGAGGTCGCTGCCGAACAGCCGCGACGGCCGCCGCGGCGCGGGGTTGACCCGGACCGGCACCGACACCACCTTGAGGCCGGCCTCGCCCGCCTGGAGGATCGTCTCGAGGGTGTAGGTGAAGCGGGTGAAGACGTGGAGCTTGAACGCCGCCAGCCGCGAGATCGCCCGGAAGCCGGAGGTTGCGTCGCGCACCTCGGTCCGCGACAGCCGCCGCACCACCCACGAGCCGAAGCGCTGGAGCAGCTTCTTGGTCAGCGAGAAGTGCGCGATCGCGTGCACCTGGCGGTCGCCGATCACCATCTGGGCGTCGCCGGCGAGGATCGGGCGCACCAGGGCCGGGATGTCGCGGGCATCGTACTGGTGGTCCGCGTCGGTGTTGACGATGACGTCGGCGCCGAGCTCGACCGCGCGGGCGAGGCCGCGCGAGAAGGCGACCGCGAGGCCGCGATGCACGGGCAGCCGGAGCACGCCGGCCCCGTGCCTGCCCGCAACCTCCGCAGTCCCGTCCGTGGAGCCGTCGTCGATCACCAGCACCGCGACCGCGTCGAACCCCTCGACCTGACGCGGCAGGGCGTCGATCGTCTCGCCGACGTGCGCCTCTTCGTTCCAGGCGGGGATCTGGATGATGAGCTTCATCGTGCTGGGGAAACGGTAGCACAGAGACAGCAGGATCTAGGGGATAGCGCCCCCGCCCTGTTCCGTCCCCGATCCCGTTCCCGTACCCGTTCCCGAAGTGACGGCGAACTCGCGGCGCCCCATTCACGGGCCGAAGCCGAGAGGTGCGTGGTGGTTTGCAGGCGACCATGCCCGGGAACGGGAGCGGGAACGGGAGCGGGCACGGATCGATGTTCACTGGTTGGGATCTGCGTGATTCCCATTTCACGCGGCGCACGCATAATGTCCCCATGAGCCCGGAGGACTTCAAGGACCGCTCGGCCGGCCTCATCGTCTTCGGCGTCATCGAGATCGCGATCGGCGTCTTCTGCGCGCTGCTGATCCCACTGGTGCTGGCGGTGGTACTGGCCGGGCGGTCGGTCGACGGTTTCACCGCGGAGCTCGATCCGCGGACGATGGCGCCCAGCCTGGCGGTCTACGGGCTGGCCGCGGTCGTCTTCATCTGGCTCGGCGTCGGCTCGATCCGCGCCCGTCGCTGGGCGGCCGCCGTCATGCTCTCGCTGTCGTGGCTGTGGCTGATCACCGGGGCGGTGGCGATGGTCTCCCTCTGGCTGCTGATGCCCCGGCTGCAGGACCTCGCCGGCCTGACCGACCTGCCCGGGGGCGCGATGACGGTCGCGCTGGTCACCACCAGCCTGCTGCTCGGCTTCATCTACGTCCTGCTGCCGCTGGCGTTCGTTCTCTTCTACCGCTCGCCACACGTCGCCGCCACCTGCCACGCCCGCGACCCGGGCCCGTCATGGGTCGACGGCTGCCCGTCACCGATCGTGTCGCTGGTCGTGGTCTACGCGGTCGGCGCGGCGTCGCTGCTGGTCATGCCGGCGTACCGCTTCCTGTTCCCGCTGTTCGGGACGATCCTCGACGGCTGGGGTGGAGCCGTGGCCTGGCTGCTGGTGCTGGCGCTGCTCGTCTACCTGATCGTCGGGACGGCCCGCCGCGACCCGACGGCGTGGACGGTTTCGATGGCGGCGTCGCTGCTGGCAGCCAGCTCGTCAACGGTGACCGCGGCCGTGGTGCCGTGGTCGGCGTGGCTCGACCGGTTGACACTGCCGGGGCAGCGGCCGCCGCTCGCGGATGTCCTCGGCGAGCCCTCCTCACTGGTGATGGTGCTCGGGTCGCTGGCCGTGTGGGGCACCTGGGTCGCCTACCTGCTGTACGTGCGGCGCTTCGTCCGTGGCCGACAGAATCCGACCCACGAGGGCCGATGACGCGCGCGACCGGTCCGACCGCGCCGCCGGGGACGATGGCAGGGTGCCTGCAATCGGCGATCGGGCTGGTGGGGCTGGTCGTGCTCGCCCCCTTCGCGATCGCGGTGCGCGGCTTCCGGGCGTGGCGGCGGGGGCCGGGGCTGCGCTTCGAGCGCACGCGCGGCGATCTCGCGGTCGGCGACGGCCCCCCGCTCGCCCGCATCGACACCACGGCCGACGTGCCATCCGCCGCGGTCGAGGCCTTCCGCCGGCGGCTGACCGAAACCGTGGTCCGGGTGGCCGAGGTCCTGCGCCGGCCCGACGACGTCTACCACCTGCTCTCTCGCGACCCGAGCGCCGAGGAGACCGACGTCCTGCCGGTCGGCCCCCAGATCCAGGAGTTGGCCGAGCGGCTGCACCTCGTGATCGGGCGCCCTCCGATGGCCGGCCGGACCGCGGTGTGGATGGCACTGCCGCGCTCCCGCCGAGTGGCGGAGGTCGTGGACCCCTTCGACTACGACCCCGAGGCGGCGGGCGAGCCCGAGCGGCTGCTGGCGGGCTCCGGGATGCGCTGGGGCATGGCGACCGGCTTCGCGCCGAGCGGCTCCTCGGTGGTGTTCAGGATCGCGCTCTACGTTCCCGCCGACGCCGCGCCGACGATCGAGGGGCTGCTGGAGAAGGGGCTGGGGGCTAGGGGATAGGGGATAGTGCCCCCTCCCCCCGCTCTCGTCACGGCGTAGTCCCCGGGACGGAGCCGGATCCGCGCCCGCTTGTCACGGCG